>Ga0187889_10000275_pt1 | contig 63347 bp, 59 predicted proteins | sample June2016WEW_7_10_2_FD_132992 | JGI IMG/M metagenome (GOLD analysis project Ga0187889, IMG submission 132992) | Peatland microbial communities from SPRUCE experiment site at the Marcell Experimental Forest, Minnesota, USA - June2016WEW_7_100 | ecosystem: Environmental > Terrestrial > Soil >... | reverse complement strand
TTGTCGGATGTGCCAACGATTACAAGCTTGGCTTTCGGGTATTTCTCGTTAACATGCTCCATAGCGTAGATGAGTTTATCTACACCTTTAACTGGAACTAATCTGCCAACAAAAAGCAGCATTGTCTCATCATCCTTTATGTTATATCTTTTTCTAACGATCTGCGCGACATCGTTTGGTATCGAAGTCGGATCATATTTGTGAGGATCCACGCCGTTATATACGACGTTTATCTTTTCGATAGGCACGTAGATGTGCGCTAGATCTTCTATCATGGCGCAAGACACGGTAATCACCTTGTCGGCGATTTTTCCGCCGATGGTTTCAAGTTCTACAATAGTTTTTGATCCATCGCCGACACTTCTACCCTTTTCCGTGGAATGGAAGTGGGTCACAAGTGGCAGTTTGAGTTCTCTCTTTGAAATTATTCCACCCATAAAAGAAAGCCAGTCATGAGCGACTATCAAATTAAATTCCCTGTTATCAAATTTGACAAGCTGGTTGATCAGTTTTGCTGAACTTAAAATGTTGCTCGTCATAACTTCCGAAAAAAATTCCGTTCCACTACCCCATCTCGCAATATCTTCGCTCACAACTGAAGGAAATACGTCTGTCATATCAACAACCTCCGGTCGGTGAACTTCAATACCTTTAAACACGTCGTGGGTTTTAAGTTTACCGTCATTAAACGTAAAGACTGTAATATCGTGTCCTTTTGAAATAATCTTAGGTGTTATTTCTGAAATATAAGAGCCAAGTCCCCCAACAATTCGGGGTGGAAATTCCCAGCAAAACATTGCAAGCTTCAAACTTATCCCTCTAAGGTTATTAAATCCTTTTAATAAGAATTTGTAATAGATGCTTATTTGAAGTCATATCCTTAATTGTGACTTACGTTCAATGAACACGAAATTATCGGTTCGACTGTCCATAAACTTTATTAGTAGAACTTTAGGATTAATGTTGAAATGACAGACATAGTGCTAGTGTTAGAAATTCATCAGCCAAGAAGACTGAACCGCATGTTCCCTTACGAAAGAGTGAAGAGAATTGCTGCGGGAGAGTCTTTAATAGATCGATATTTTGACGACAAGCTTAACAGAGAAATTTTTGGGAGAGTTTCTAAGAAATGCTATAATCCCACGTTTGATATTCTTTCTGAAATAATTAAAGGGAACTCTTCATCTGACAAACCTTTCAAGCTGTCCTTGGGTATGAGCGGCATGTTTCTCCATCAGGCAGCTCTCTATGAGCCACAACTTGTTGAGAAATTAAAAAGTTTTATTACTTCAGGCAGCGTCGAGCTGTTGGGCGGTACATATTATCATTCACTATCTTCCCTTTCAAGTTTAGGTTTAAACGAATTTGCAGCCCAAGTGAAGGAGCACAAGGAACTTATTAAGCAAGTTTTTGGCTACGAGGTCAAAGTCTTCGAGAACACAGAACTCATCTACAACAACGGTATATCAAAGGCAGCGGAGTCCCTCGGCTTCCAAGGTGTTCTAACAGAAGGTGTTCCCAAGCTTCTAGAAGGGCGTTCTCCAACCTACGTATATTCTACTGTCGGTGCAGAAAATATAAAGCTGCTTCTTAGACACTGCATTCTTTCAGACGATATTGGGTTCCGTTTTTCTCTAAAGAATTGGGGAGAATACCCTCTTACTGCGGACAAATATGCAGCGTGGCTGTCTAGAACCGGCGGAGATGTGATACTAATTTCTCTTGATATCGAAACCTTCGGGGAACATCATTGGGCTGAGACAGGCATATTCGATCTTCTTAAGAACATTCCTAAAGAAGTTGCCAAGGCAGGCAACCTCAACTGGTCCACGCCCAGTGAGGTCGTTGCTTCAAATCCCTCGTCGGGTTCGATAAATGTTCCAGAAACTGCTACAATTTCATGGGCTGATGCAGAGAAGGACTGTACTGCCTGGCTCGACAACTCGATGCAAAGAATCACCTTTGATCGGTTATATCGTCTTGAACCAATCGTTAAAGAGATCAATGATGCCGGCGTAACTAAGCTCTGGCGCTTCCTGCAGCAGAGTGATCATTTCCACTATATGTCGACAAAAACGGTTACTCCAGAAGCCACATATCCTTACTTTAGCCCATTCAGTTCACCGGCAGAAGCTTTCGCGGCCTTCGACAGTATTTTAAGCGATTTTGAAGGGAAGATTGGGACACTGTACTACCGCATAAAGAAGCCTAAACCTCCAACAACACCTGCACCGCAGCCTCAGACTGTCCAACAAAAGCCTTCTGCGCAGCCAAGATATACGCCATCAAGTTACGGAACATACCAAAAATAAGGGGCTTCCTAATCAAAAACAGTTTTTATTGGACAAGTTTTAGCATATCACATTATTGTGAGTATTAAAGCTTAAAAGATTTATTTTGGAAGCTGTCGATAGGCGGGGACGACAGTCGCATGAAAAATATTCTATTTGTGATATTGGATGGAGTAGGTGATAGGCCTATTCCCCAACTTAATTATACTACAACGCTGGAATCCGCTTCAACACCGAACCTAGATTACTTTGCAAGAAAATCCGTTGGTGGCTTGGTATATACAGTAGGCAAGGGAATCGCCCCTGAATCAGATATTGCAGTTTATAGCATGCTCGGTTACAAGGTTAATGAAGGCTACGTTGGCAGGGGGGTGGTTGAAGCACTTGGATGCGGTCTTGATTTCAAAGACGGAGATCTCGCGTTAAGGGGAAACTTTGCTACGATAGAAGATGATTTCAGAATAATTGATAGGAGAGTTGCACGTTCTCTTTCATCAGAAGAATCTCATACTCTGTCTAAAATCATAAACAGTGAAGTTAAACTTACTGATCTTAAAAAGCACGTAATTGTTAGGTCAACAATAGGTCATAGATGCGTCGTTTTATTTAAAGCAGACAATATTAAGCTTTCAGATGAGATCTCCAACACTGATCCAGCTTATGTGAAAGTTCATGGTATGGGCGTAGTGGTTCCATCGAACAAGGATCTTAGAGTGGCAAAGTGCGAACCTCTGAAAAATGTCAAAGAAGCGAAGGTTTCAGCTGACCTCGTCAACGAATTTACCGACAGGGTCTTCAAGGTGCTAAATGGTCATGAACTTAATGAAAAACGGCGTATGGAAGGAAAACTTGCAGCTAATATGATATTGCTGAGAGATGCTGGAAGCTCCTTTCCACGGTTTAGATCGCTTGAGGAATACTATGGGCTTAAATCTGTGATTGTCGCTGACATGCCCGTTGAAATAGGAATAGCTAAGACATTGAAAGCAGATGTCCTCTCAATTGGTTCACCATCCGATTTCGGTGTCAAGGCTGCAAAGTCTCTGGAGCTATTAAACGAATACGGTCTAGTTTACGTTCATCTCAAGGGACCTGATGAGCCTGGTCACGACGGTGACTACGTGGCAAAGAAGAAAGTTATTGAAGCCATAGACCAGAATTTTTTCGGAGTGTTGAAGAATAAACTTAATCTTGGAGAAACTTTGCTAATAGTTTCTTCGGATCATGCTACACCCTGCGTCTTAAAAGGTCACAGCGACGATCCGGTTCCTTTTATCTTAGCATCATCGGATCCCAAGCATGAAAAGATTTGTAGGTTTACGGAGAGAGACTGCTCGAGAGGAAGTTTCGGCACTATAGAAGGCAGCACTCTGCTGAGCTTAGCTAAATCTTTACTAGCAAAAAGTGATCGTTAAAGATTTTCCCTGATTAAACGCCTAATAGAATCCACTGCAACCTTCGAGGATTCTTCTTCTCCTCTTACACCGAATTCATCGGTAATTCTGTTTGCAAATGCTGTAAGAATACAGCCTGCTCTAAGCTGATACATGGTTGCTAGAGTAAACAGCGTTGACGTCTCCATTTCAAAGCATAGGACATTAACTTTTTTTAAAACATCAATTAATTCTGCTGGCTTTCTCGGAAGATAGTTTTTAAAACCTGGTCTTGATTGCCCAACGTAGAAAGAATCCGTTGAAGCAGCAATTCCTATATGGTGTCTATATTTTCCTTCCACACATGTCTTAATTAAAGCCTGTAAAACTTCATACGATGCGACAGCAGGATACTCTGGGAAGATATACGTTTTACTTGTTCCATCGAGCCTAACTGCTGAAGTGACTATAATTAAATCCCCCAAATTAATATGATCTTGTATTGCACCACAGCTACCAACCCTGATGAAGGTTCTTGCACCACATTCTGCCAGTTCTTCCAAAGCAATCGCCGTAGACGGGCCACCTATGCCGGTTGAGCATACTGTAACAAGTTCACCTTCAAGGTAGCCATTATGAACAGCGAACTCCCTATGTTCGCTAATAATTTGAGAGCCATCAAGATATTCGGCTATAATCTTTACTCTGTCAGGATCTCCTATAAGAAGAACGTATCTTCCAACTTCCTTTGGGGCGACTCTTATATGATACATCCTTCCTTTTCCGGTCACCGGTCTTTTCGCTGAGAAGACTTTTTCCATCTATTCTTTTAGTTCTCTAAAATATTAATTAACTTTTCTCTCAGTTTGTTGCCGTCAACTTCCTTTGCTTCAAAGTAGACTCTTGCTACGGGCTGAATTATCTTAACTACGCGGGAGAGGTTTGACGGTGTTCCTAATACTACGGCATCGCATTCGATTCTTGATATAGTTTCTTCGAGATCCTTCAACTGTTGCCTACTATATCCTAAAGCCGGTAGAACGGTTCCAATATGACTAAAATTAAAGTAAGCTTGCTTGATGGTGCCGACAGCGCTTTTTTTGGGGTCTACAAGAGTAGCTCCATATTTTCTTGAAATGAAGGCGCCTGCGGCTTCGGGTAGGCCGCCATGAGTTACAGTGGGTCCGTCTTCGATTACTAGAACCTTCTTCCCTTCAACTAGTTCAGGTCTATCAAGTCTGACTTCTGAAGAAGTTTTAACGATCATGGCTGTGGGATTTTCTCTTCTACATATTTCTTCAAGTCTTTCTACTTTTGCCTTTGGTGAAGCATTTACTTTATTTATTGCTATTACGTCGGCTGATCTTAAGTTGACTTCCCCGGGGTAACTTGTAAGTGCATCATCCACCCTTAGAGGATCTGCCACACATATATTCAAAGTAGGATAATAGAAGGGCATATCGTTGTTGCCGCCGTCCCAAATAATGACATCTCCCTCCTTTTCTGCAGCTTTTAAAATCCTATAGTAGTCTATGCCAGCAAAAACTATTGTTCCCTCGTCCATATGCTGTTCGTATTCTTCCCTTTCTTCAATTGTGACATTATATTTTTCGAAGTCTTCAAACCTCTCAAACCTTTGTACTATCGCCTCCAAGTCGCCGTATGGCATAGGGTGCCTCACTACAACAGGTTTTTTTCTGACCGATTTTATAACGGATGCAATATATCTAGAAATAGTGCTTTTACCTGAACCTGTTCTAGTTGCTACTACAGAAATCACCTTTTTCTTTGATTTTAACATCGTGTCCTTTGGTCCAAGAAGATGGAATGATGCTCCTTTTGCCAGAGCTTTTGATGCGATGTGCATTACATGTTCGTGGGAAACGTCACTGTAAGAAAAAAATACATCGCATATCCGCTTCCTTTCGATAAGGTCGGCCATTTTTTCTTCATCGTATATGGGTATGCCTCTTGGATATCTCTTTCCTGATACACTTGGAGGATACCTTCGGTTAGAGATGTAAGGTATTTGTGTCGCCGTAAAAGCTATCACTCTGTATTGCTTGTTATTTCTGAAGTAGACGTTGAAGTTGTGAAAATCTCTTCCCGCTGCACCAAGAATGATAGCTTTCCTTGTCATAAATTATCTTAATATCTACTACTCTGCCTTTTTTATAGTTTCTTAAACTCCCTGATACTACTTTTGTCGTTCATTTTTTTAAAGTTCGTTTACAGCGTTCCTATATTCAGGTAGCAGTTCCCTATAACTTAATGGTGTTGTGCCTGTAACTATGCTATTTACGACAATTCCTTCGATTCCGATCTTTTTGAGCATCTTCAAGTCTGCTGGCTCAATATATTTCTGTGAGGGTACGATTACAGGTTTTGAAGATAACTTTCTGATGAGTGTATAGTTAGATAGGTCGTAAAGGGTTAAAGGTAATCTGAATACTTGCGGTGTCATGATCGAGGCTTCAATGACGCTTACTTTGTTATCATGGGATAGTATCTCAATTAATTCCGTAACATAGCCGCTACCGACTGAAACGATTTTCCTAAGCCTCTCATCATTATGGACATACGAGGGCATGTGATGAGCTAACATCTTGACATAATCTAATCCCGTGCCGACAATTTTTTCCCATTCATCTTTATTTACCATAGGCATTTCCCCTATCCAGACTCCGACAGGTATCTTTACTGAACCGATTATCTCCCTAATTGCTGTCTCTTCGAGATCTATTCCGCCAAATCTAACGGTTGAAGCGGCGTCCTCGATGTTTAAATGTACTTCAATAGCATCTACTCCCGCTTCCTCTGAGGCAATCGCAAGTTCTGTGCTGTTCGTATTAAGGCTTGATATCAAGGTGAAATTGTTCTTCAAGTGTTCTATGGTTCTGCTCAACCCTTTTTGCCTCGCCAACCAAATAATACATTCTTTGTTCTTAAATATTCTCCGATTTTAAAATCATATCTTGCAATCTGCATGCGAGCTGTGTGGAAATGACGTAGACTTCCGTCTTAAATGTAGCGGATTTTTTTCTAAACAATAGTTTTGTCATATAGATCGAAGTCCGGTTCACTAGTCTCTTTAGACAACGTTCTTTCAAATACTTCTAGAGCGCCGAGTTTGTGTAACATTTTGTTGTTGTTGCCGCATTGGTATGAATATGTGCACCTCGGACATCCACTTTCATTTGTGCACGTACATTCTTCCAGAATCTTCTTTCCTCTTCTAAAAGCGTCCTCTAATCTATCATAAAGGAGCTTTGATGCACCATTTCCTCCTTCTGATCCATCGTAAACGAAGATCATACCCGTAGCTCCCATTGAAACTCCGCCCATGTCTTTCGCTCCACCTCCAGTAATCATGTTAGATCCTTCTATTATAACGTGTTCTGTCGCGTGATAGCTACTTGCTAAAAAGTCTCCATCGACTGCAGGCTCTTCTTTCGACTTTTTTCTAAAATTCAAAGGCACCGGTGCTTTAAACACAAAACCTTTGGTCTCATATTCATATTCTATCGGCGTCTCTAAAAGTATTTGTTCTCCTTTTCCTTTTTCACCTATTTTGTTCTGGATGTAGCCAAATACTATCTTGTTAATCTTAAGGTCGCAGAATGAAACCTTTAACCCATAAACCTGTCTTGTTTCTTTGATCTTTGTTACAGTGGGCATAACTGTTCCAAGAGACTTCGTGTAATAGGGGTAACCTCTTGGCAGTTTTTCAAGATTTGCGAACCATTTTTCCCCCACATGTTTGAGTTCTTTGCTTAGATAGTTTTCGCCACCATGTAGATATATTGCGTTAGGATGCAGCTCAGTAATTCCAACAGCTGTTTCTCTGAAGCCTATGTTCTGGCCGTTGCAAAAGATTTCTATTGACCCCCCCGCTCCCCTAATGTTGGCACCTAAGGCTACCTTTTTCCCTTCTTTAGTTGGATAGGTGTGCCCTCTGCTAGTTAAAACCTTACCATCTGATTCCAGCTTGTTGACGATATCGACCTCGTATAATTCTTCGTCGGATTCCAGTGCTCTATCACATATCGCCGATAGAATTTGTTTTTCTCTCACAAGAGAATTCAGTGGATCAACATAACATGCAGAAATGTCGGCAAAATATTCGTCAGGATGATTTCTATAGTATGAGCTGATAGGATCGTCTTCCCTGAGAACTAACAGGATTATACTTTCCTGTCCTCTTCTACCCGCTCTTCCTGCCCTCTGTGTCAGCTTGGTTACATTGACTATATCTGAAATTATCGCATCGACATGACCTATATCTATTCCAAGCTCAAGGGTGGGTGTTGAAATAATTGCGTTTGTATTCCCCTCTTTGAATCTTTTTTCAACACTTTCCCTGAACTCTTTTGTTAGACCAGCTCTATGTATCTCCGCGTTGACTCCTTCTTTCCTGGCATATCGTAGGAGTAGTTCAGCATCCAGGTGGCCGTTGGAGAAGGATAGAACCTTAAACTTATCACGTGTCATCAGTTTTAGAGCATTAACTCTTAAAACTATTCCAGATACGATGGACGGATAAATTATTAGGAAATGCGTCTGCCCATGTTTACCCTCAACTTCTTCGACGACGCTAAATCTTCTATGAAAAAGTTTTTCGCAAAATTCCTTTGGGTTATAAACAGTTGCGGATGATGCTATTATCTGAAGGGGTCCTGTGAATCTCTCAAGTCTTCTTACTATATAATGAATATGGGATCCGAAGCTTCCGATATAATTATGAACTTCATCTACAACGATTATTTTTGCCGTCTTAAAGAGGCCAGAAAATCTGGTGTTTAGCAATAGATGAAGATGTATTATGTCAAAATTGGTTATCAAGATATCGGGAGGATGATCGTAGAGTCTTTCTCTTTCTTCTTTTTTTGTATCGCCATCAAAAACTCCTACGATCAACCCCAGTCCTTCCGCCAGTTTCTCTATTCTAGGCTTCTGATCGTGCGCTAGAGCCTTCGTAGGATAGATTAGCAAAGCAAAAGTTTTTTGTTTATCTGTATTCATAGAACCAATTTTATCTGCACGGTCCCTGGTCATAATGAGGGCAGGTATCGCAAATGCTTCCGTCTTACCACTTCCCGTTGGGGCAACGAGAACGACGTTTCTTCCCTCCAAAATTTCTTCTATGGCTTCAGCTTGGAATTTAAAGAACCTTTTAAAAACATTCACCTCTATCCAATGACCGTATTTTCCTTGAATAATGTCGGTTACTTTCGGTCCATCTTCGGGTGTTTGCTCAGGGAAGAACCTGTAGTTCACAACATATCCTTTTTTATCTTCCAACAGGTTCCGTATTGTAGGTTTCAAATCATCAAATTTATTCCCAAATTTCTCTACTTCATTTCTGATATCTTCTATATTTCTGACGATTGCTCCATCTTCTGTTGGTTTAAATATTTCCTTTATTTGGGAACCTTTTTTATCGTATTCTACAAGGAGCTTGAGGTAAGCTTTCTCGATTCTTTTTTCCTTGCTTTTAAAAAAATAGAAGCATTTTGGACAGAACAATATGGTATTATCATCGCTACCGCTATCTACGCTAAGATCATCCCTGCATATGGGGCATTTGATTAAAGGCAATTGGCAATAAGGTGTCAACGTTTGTTTAGAAAAAGTTTTTCAATATCAATAATTTTTTTGCTATATTTTCTGCGGAGCTGCTGAAGAGTTTTCTGTATAAACCTTTATTTGTACGGTTGGTAAATTTTTTGTTTATTAAGCAGTATATGTATAAACTTTAAAGCATGGGCTTAGATCTTGTAGGTCTCGGGTCTGCAATCATAGACTTCGCCCCTTCAAACACTGGTGTCCCATTAAGCGGAGTTAAATCTTTTATTCCGTATGCTGGAGGATCTGTTTCAAACATATTAGTCGCTGCTTCAAGGCTCGGTTTGAAAACCGGTTTCTTAGGGTGCGTCGGCGACGACGAATTTGGAACCTTTATTCTCAAGGATTTCAAAAAAGAAGGGGTTGATGTCTCATGCGTTAAAAAAGTTGAAAAGCTTGCTACGGGAATAGCTTTCTACAATGTTGACGAAAAAGGAGAGCGTCATTACATCTTTTATAGGTTTCCGGGATTTTCAGATCCGGAAACAATGCTATCGCCAGATGATGTTAAAGAAGAATATTTATCACGTACAAAAATGCTTCATTTCTCAGAGGCGATGTTGAGAAAGAATAAGACTCGTGAGACTGTGATTAGAATCTTAGAGACAGCTAGAAGTAAGGGGGTTAAAGTTTCTTATGATCCCAATACAAGAGAATCTCTCTGGAATACGATGGAAGAGTTCCGAGAAGTCCAAAGGAGAGTTTTGGGTTATACAGACATCTTTCTCTCAACTTCAAAAGAAGCCTGTCTAATAGCCGGCGGTAAAGATATAGCTGGAATAATAGAAAATATTCTTGCGTTAGGTCCCTCAATTATTGTAATAAGAAAAAAACGACAATACCATTTATTTGATCACGGCAAAAAATCTGTTATCCCAGTTTTTCAAGCTGAAGCAGTGGACACTTCAGGCGCTGGCGACGTATTCACAGCAGGTTTTATATGCGGGATAGTTAAAGGGATCGCATTGGACAAGGCGATCATGTTGGGAAGCTCGGCTGCTGCCATTAAGGTTGCGACGCATGGAACAAGAGGTGGTCTGCCCAATATGGACAATGTTCGAAAATTTTTAAAGAAAAGGGCGAATATAGATCTATAGAACCGCCTAGGGGAAATTGGTTAGAATTGTAATATTATAGAAGATTTTTTTCGACAATACAAGCATTATATGTATAAATATCCCTTTTTTCTCAGCTCTGTCTGTGACCGTATGTCTCAGGTACCTTCACCGTTTGAACAGACAGCACTTTACACAATAATAATCGTTGCCCTCGGTGCGTTATTGTATGCGTTCCTCCTCTCAAGGCAGGTTTTAAAGCAGTCTAAAGGCTCTGGCAAAATTCTTGAAATATGGAATGGTGTGAAACAGGGGGCTAACGCTTACCTACGAAGGCAATTTAAGTCAATAATCTTATTAATAGGTGTTTTAGCGATTTTTTTGTATCTGTCCGCGGCTCTAGCGGGTTGGCCTTTTTCAATATCTCTTGGCAGAGCAGCTGCTTTCTTGATGGGCGCCTTCTTTTCAGCGATGGTAGGATTCTTGGGCATGAACATGGCTGTGCAAGGAAATATAAGAACAACTGTTGCCGCGGGGAAGAGCTTTAAAGATTCGTTGAAGGTCGCATATCGATCAGGCACAGTCACTGGTATGTTGACTGACGGGCTGGGGCTACTTGGAGGGACTTTTATATTTTTGATCTATCTTAAAAATGCTCCGGAAGTCCTATTAGGTTTCGGCTTCGGTGGAACACTTTTAGCGCTCTTTATGAGAGTAGGCGGAGGTATATACACAAAAGCTGCTGACGTTGGAGCAGACTTGGTAGGAAAGGTCGAGAAAGGTATACCTGAGGACGATCCAAGAAACGCTGCTGTAGTAGCAGACCTAGTTGGAGATAATGTGGGTGACTGTGCAGGAATGGCCGCTGACATTTTTGAATCATACGAAGTAACAATGGTGTCGACGATGCTTCTTGGCCTCGCGATAAAACCGTTTGAATTTAAGTGGATTATCTTTCCATTACTGGTAAGAGCAATAGGTGTTATTAGTACCATAGTAGGAACCTATCTGGTTACTCTATGGCCTGACAGTCTGACAAAAGGGAACGCCTTTAAAGCGATGGACTTGTCATATGATGTATCATCAGTCATATCGGGCGCAAGCTTTTTGATATTGGCGCAATTTTATGTTGGTGATTTGAGGGTTTTTCTTTCGACTGCAGTCGGAATACTGCTTGCCATAAGCTTTAACAAGTTAACTAACTACTTCACAAGCCCAGATAGAAAACCTGTGGATCAAATAGCCAGATCAGCTCAAACAGGAGCGGCACCGCTGCTGCTAAACGGGCTGGCGTTAGGATTTGAAAGTACCGTCTGGGTGTTACTGGTCATAGCGGTGACTGTTGTAGCTTCGGTGATATTCTGGACTGGGGCTGGGGCGATCTTCGTGATGTACGGTGTCGCGTTAACTGGTATTGGAATGCTAACGCTTACAGGAAACACTATCTCAATGGACACGTTCGGTCCGATTGTTGACAATGCAGGGGGTTTAGCTGAGATGGCCGGAGCGGATGAAAAGACGAATAGCGCTCTAGCGGCCCTTGATCAAGCTGGCAATACTACAAAGGCTGTTACAAAGGTTATCGCTATAGCTTCTGCAGTAATTGCAGCGATAGCACTTTTTGCATCATACGCTGAAGCAGTAGGTCTTGGTGAGTTTATAACAATCGACATAACTAGTCCAATAGTGTTAGTAGGCTTGTTGGTGGGCGGTTCTTTACCATTTCTCTTCAGTTCAATTTGTATAAGAGCTGTTGGAAGGACCGCTTCAAAGATAATTGAAGAAGTCAGAAAACAGTTCAAGATACCCGGAGTCATGGAAGGAACGGTTTTACCTGATTATGCTAAGGTCGTGTCAATAGTCACGTCAGCGGCACAAAGGGAGCTAATTGGTCTCGCTCTTCTTGGAATTCTAGCTCCAATCCTTGCAGGACTGGTGCTGGGAGATTTAGCTCTCGGAGCATTCTTAGCTGGAGTTATCCTTGTCGGACAACTTCTTGCAGTGTTTATGGCTAATACGGGAGCAGCGTGGGATAATGCGAAGAAGAAGATTGAGGACGGATTCTACGGAGGAAAAGGCTCGGAAGAACACAAAGCATCAATTATAGGAGACACCGTAGGTGACCCCCTTAAGGACACGGCAGGACCAGCACTTAATCCGATGATTAAAGTAATGAATCTGATAAGCTTACTCTTTGTGCCCATCATCATCCAAATTAGACAGAACGTAATTTTGACAGTAATAATCTCGTCTATGCTTATAGTGATATTAGCTGTAGTGGTCCTACGCAGTAAGAGTGAAGCGCCTGAAACCAGATAGGAGGCGTACCTATTTTTTTTCCTATCGTAATACTTCACTTTATGTCCTGCAATAAGTAGGCAATATTAATTGGACGTTTGCTTTTCTTACAGCGGTTTAAAGGCGAACGTGTCAGCGATATTAATAGAGTCAAGAAAATCTAAGACGATTCGAGGAGAGGGTCTTAATTATAATTGTTGACTTAAATAATTATATAGACCATTCTGATGGATAAATTATGGGCGAAGAATTATTACTTACTCCTGGTCCAACGATGGTCCCGTCAAAAGTTTTAAGCGCTCTGGGTCAGCCGCAGAGAAACCATGTAGATCCTGAATTCGTCAAAATGTATTCGGAGGCACTTGAGCTCACCAAGTATTTGTTTCAAACTAAAGAAGGTTTCCCTTTCATACTGACGGGTTCAGCGACCCTTATGATGGAGTCAATTGTAGTAAGTCTTCTTGAACCGGGCGATAGAGTGCTCGTTATAGACACCGGTCATTTTGGAGAGCGTTTTGGAACTATAGCAGGTATCCATCAGGCTAAAGTCGATGTCGTTAAACCTGAGCTTGGAAGAGTGCCGAGTTTGGAAGAAATAGATGAGAAGATGTCACATAGCAGATATAAAGCTCTCTTTGTCACCCACGTCGATACATCCGTCGGTGTAATAAATTCTGTTAAAGATATTGCGGCTATAGCTAAGAGTCATGGAGTTTTGAGCGTTGTTGATTCGGTGACCGGCGTTGGTGGGGTTGAATTTTATTTCGATGATTGGGGTGTTGATGTAGCTTTAACAGGCTCGCAGAAGGCGATAGCTGCCCCTCCAGGGTTGTCGTTGTCTGTAGTATCGAAGAAGGTGCTTGAAGTGATGGTGAATAGGAAAGTGCCTATTCAATCATATTACATGGATTTACTTAGGTGGAAGAAGATAATGGAGAATCCTATTTTATATCTTGCGACACCGGCTGTCAATCTTATTGTAGCTTTAAGGGAAGCTTTGATAGAACTAAAGGAAGAAGGCTTAGAAAAGAGGTGGCTAAGACACAAGATGGTTGCTAACGCGATAAGAGCGGGCGTTGAGGCGTTAGGTTTCAGGATAGTTGCAGAAGAAGGTCATAGGGCTAACACGGTAACTGCTTTCTATGTGCCCAATAATAGAGCTGGAGACCTGCACGCGAGGTTAAAAGAACAGTTCAATATCCAGCTGGCTAAAGGTCTCTACGAACACAGGGATTCGATGTTGAGGATCGGCCATGTTGGAGTTATCTCAGCAAATGACGCTATTTCATTCACAGCCGCATTGGAGGTTGCAGGAAACAGTCTCGGTTTGACAGACAAGAAAGGGGCGGTCGACGAAGCTCTTAAGTACTTAGAGAAGCTTAAACAATAAACTGTGTTTTTGTAATAGAAGAAAAATAGATTACTACCTATCAAAGAGAAGCCGATGAAGTTGGTCTGTTATAAGACAAGGTCCTCGAAATCCTCTTTTAAATGCTCATAGAGATTTTTGTAGATGCCAAACATCTTTGTATACAGCTTGTAATTTTCCATATTCGGCTCTATTTCCTCTTCAACCTTAACTATCCTTCTGACATCATCGATGCTCCGAAACACTTTGACACCTAATCCTGCTATTAGAGCATCTCCAATGTTTTCAGTGGCCAAATTTTGAGTTATCTCTATTTTCTTACCTGTTACATCCGAAATAATCTGCCTCCACAGCATACTTCTCGCACCTCCCCCGCCCATCCTCATTTTGTCAACTTTGAAACCAATGTCTTCAAATATTTCCAGGTTATGGCGGAGGCTATATGCTACTCCTTCTTCGATTGCTCTAATAAAATCGCTTCTTTTATGCTGAGCAGTAAAACCAAAGAAAACTCCCCTTGCCTTAGGATTCCAGATAGGACTTCTTTCACCCGACATATATGGTAAGAATATGATGTTCCTTGAACCCGCTGACACTTCCGCAGCTTCCTCATCAATAATCTCATAAGGCGATCTTCCTATCTTCTGCGCTTCAGTGACCTCAAATGATCCGAACTCGTCCCTGAACCATCTTAATGCTAAACCTCCTCCATGCATCAATCCCATAGCAAGCCATCTGTTCTCAATAGCGTGGCAAACGTTGATGTATCTCATATCGAATTGCGGTTTACTAAGGCAGAAGCAGAGTCTCCCCAATGTGCCGAGGGTGTAAAATGTATCACCTGAGTCTAACACTGCTGACCCAATGGCAGCACCTACAGTGTCCATGCAACCCGCTACTACCGGAGTACCTGCCGCGAGTCCTGTCTCTTCTGATGCTTTAGCTGAGACTTCGCCGATGACATCAGTTGATATATGAGGTTCAGGCAATTTATCTATTGGTATATCCAATAAATTACAGATCTCTTCTGACCACTTCTTGCCTTTTCTAATATCGTATAAAAGGGTTGTAGAGCATCTTGACCAGTCTATTGTGTAATTGCCTGTAAGTTTCATCGTTGCAAATCCTGTTGGAACCAGAAACTTGTGCACTTTATTGAAAAGTGCGGGGTAATTCTCTTTGATCCAAAGTATTGTGGGTGCCATAAAGGTGCCTGGTGCAATCCTATTTCCTGTTATCTTGAACACCCTGTCCTCTCCTATAACATTCTTCATTTTATTTGCGCATAAAGAACTTCTGTTGTCAAGCTGCATAATCGCGTTCATAAGAGCTTCACCACCTTTTCCTACGGGCACACAAGCGTTTGTTCCACTGACGCAGACTCCGACTACATCTTTTGGGGATATTCGAGAAGTCTTCAGGGCTTCTTTTACAGTTGACCTAAGCGCATTCCACCAGCCTATTTCCGGATCTTCTTCAACAAGGCCTATGGCGGGATAAAGTAGAGAATACTCCTTCTGCCCTGTTGAAATAGACTTTCCGTCAAGGCTAAAGATCTCACTCTTGGTACTACTTGTCCCTACGTCTATTCCCATCAGGTATGACATAAAGTAATCAGTAGGGAATCGGCATAGGTTTTCCTATCAGGCTACAGAATAGAGCAATCTGGGCTGTTGCCTCAAGTAAGTCCGCATAATTGTAAGCTTCTTCTAGGTCACGGCCTACAGCTGTGGTGCCATGGCTTTGAAGTACCGCTACTTTTATGGTCTTATCTTTAAAGACTTCCTTATTCTTCTCGGCGAGCTCTAATGAACCGGGTGGCCCATACCCAACTAATGGACATTTCCCAAGTATTTTATATGCTTGAGTGGTTACTAAAGGGACCTCTTTACCTGCTGTAGCAAATGCTGTTGCCGCTATCGAGTGTAAGTGGAAGACTGCGTTGACTTCGCTTCTAACCTTGTAAATTCCAAGATGAAGATTGATTTCCTTCGATGGCTTACCTTGTCCTTCAACAACATTTCCGTTCAAGTCAATTGTAATAATGTCGTTCAGTTTGAGGTTTCTAAAAGAGGCACCTGTCCTTTTGATTATAACTGTCTCTTCTCCTGGAAGTCTAGCGCTGATGTTTCCACCTGTGGCAGATATCAGACCCCTTCTGTAAGCTTCCTGCGATATCTGAATACACTCCTCCTTCAGATCATCTAATTTAGTTTTCATAATATTGTAGAATTAAAACGGATGTAGATAAATATTTTGTCACGGTATTATTAACGTCTTCAACCCTTCTACCATTTCTTTCATCACAAGGCCCTTGACTATATCTTCTAGCCTAAGTCTATGTGTTATAAGAGATTTCAGATCTATTCTGCCGCTGCAGACGAGCTCAATAGCCTTTTTGTGTAGATAAGGTGTTGACGCCGACGACCCTGTAAGATCGATTTCTTTATAATGGATAATGTTGGGGTCAAGCGTTATAAACGAGCCATCAGGTGACCCAGCAAAGATAACGATTCTGGCGCCCTTTCTCGCAGCCTTAAAAGAGTCTTCGATCAATTTCGGTACTCCCGCTGCAATTATGATCTTGTCTGCTCCTATTCCCCCTGTCTCCTTCATTATTCTTTGGAATACGTCTTCTTTTACAGGGTTTATTACAACATCCGCCCCAAGTTTCGCTGCCTTATCCGCTCTAAACTCATTCACTTCACTAACCATTACCTTACTTGCGCCAGCCAGTCTCACAAGTTGAACGTGCATTAACCCTATTGGACCTGCACCCACGACCCACACATGTTCACCTTGTTTTACGTCTAATCTTAAAACACCGTTCAAACAGGCTGCTAAGGGCTCAGTTATTGCTGCCTCTTCATATGAAATCGAATCTGGCAGCCTTGTAACCGAATTCGTATCTATAGCATTTGAGGGGATCTTAACGTATTCTGCAAAGCCGCCATCGTAATCATAGCCTATTGTCGGTCGCTGGATGCATATGTTAGGCCTCCCCATCATGCAAGCGTAACATTTACCACAGGATATTACCGGATATACTGTAACCCTGTCTCCTTTTCTAAATTCTGTTCCATCTCCCACCTTCTCTATGTCACCAGCGAATTCGTGTCCAATTATTCTAGGGGTTTTAATCTTCTTTGTACCTTTATATATTCTGAGGTCTGTTCCACAGATCGCCGCCGCCTTTACTCTTACTAGGATCTCTTTTCCAGTTACAGAAGGTATAGGCTTATCCTCTATTCTTATATCTGACGGTGCATGAAATACTGCAGCCTTCATTATTTTTACCATACTTAACTTCTAGATGTTGATATTTATGTTTATTTTTGATTATTCAAGTAGGTTAAGATTTCCTCTCAAGGATGTTCTTGTGTTTAAAAAATCTGCTTTGATGACAAATTTTAATATACAACCTTTGCAACATAGGGCACATGGCTAAGACGGATAATGTTTCCGATTCTATTGCTGTGATAGATTTTGGCGGTCAATATGCTCACTTAATTGGTAGAAGAATAAGAGAACTGAAAGTTTATAGTGAAGTAATAACCTGTGATAAAGCCCCCGGGGCGCTAAAGAATATTCCCAATTTGAAAGGAATTATATTCTCAGGAGGCCCATCAAGTATATATGAAGAGAATTCACCTAAGATAGACAAGACTATTTATTCTTTTGGCTTGCCGATTCTAGGAATCTGTTACGGACATCAACTTATTGCATCACAATTTGGCGGTGTTATATCAAAAGGGGCGCTCAGAGAATATGGTCGAACATTTCTTGATGTGATCATAGCTGGCCAATTACTATATGGCGTTAAGCAACGAACAACTGTTTGGATGAGCCACGGTGATCAAGTTATCCGTCTACCTACAGAGTTTATTGAACTAGCCCAAACAAGAAACGCTAGGTATGCAGCTTTTTCGGATCGAACTGAGAAAATCTTTGGAGTGCAGTTCCATCCGGAGGTAGTTCACACCGTTGAAGGTAAAAAAATATTGAAGAATTTTCTTTTCAGGATCTGTTGTTGCAGACCTAGCTGGAAACCCTCTTCTTTTATAAAGCAGACGCTAGAAAACATAGCGTCTAACTACGATGGTAGCAAAGTAATATGTGCCGTTAGTGGAGGATTAGATTCAACCGTCACAGCTATACTTGTCAAAAAGATCGCTAAAAATAACCTTGTATGCGTCTTCGTGAATAACGGTCTACTTAGAAAGGATGAATCTGAAGCAGTTATTAGTTCTCTCAAGCAGCTCGGATTGAATCCTGTGTACGTTGATGCTTCTGAAACTTTTCTAAATAGATTGAAAGGTGTAACGGATCCAGAAGAAAAGAGAAAAGTTGTCGGTGCAACGTTCATAGAAGTTTTTAAAGAAGTGTCGAAGAAGGAGGGCCCACTCAAGTACCTTGCTCAAGGGACACTGTACCCTGACGTTATCGAAAGCGCTAAAACAGGAGGACTTGCCTCTACAATCAAGACCCATCACAATGTTGGCGGTCTCCCCTTAGAGCTTTCCTACTATCTCATCGAGCCTTTGCGTTTCTTGTACAAAGATGAAGTTAGGAAAGCGGCAACTGTTCTAGGACTACCGGACACTATTGTCAAACGCCATCCTTTCCCTGGCCCTGGTCTTTCTGTAAGAATTATCGGTGAAGTCACCAAAGAAAAGCTTAGGATATGCAGGGAAGCAAGTGTCATAGTCGAAGAAGAACTGAAAGTTTCTGGGATATATAATAGGATATGGCAAGCTTTTGCTTACGTAGGTGATGATAGAGCGGTCGCTGTGCTTGGTGATTCAAGGCTATATGGATATATTGTAACAGTAAAGGTTGTGACTTCAAAAGATGGTATGACAGCCGATTGGGTTAAGTTGCCTTCAAAGGTTCTAGACAGAATGAGTGCTCGGATCACAAACGAGGTCAATAACGTCTCTTCGATAAGTTACTGTATCTCAAGTAAACCACCAGCCACAATAGAGCCTCAATAAATCGGTTATAATCAAAATTGATTCACACATATTTAGAATATTTTTTTCTTGCCCCCGTCAAAATATCTTCTGTAAAAGGTCTTTTAGGCAAAAAAACTAAAAAAGGTGAAAAATAGTATAAGGTGGATATGCCAATAGATTTTGAGGAGTTCAAGAATAAGGCTGTTAGGGATGTAGCAGAACAGATCGCTTTAGCCGCTAGGACTGCACCAAAGGCCATAGGTAGAGACGACGTATCAATTTGTCTGGTAACAGAAGAAGAAAAAGAGCAGATCGCAGAGAAACTAGTTTCGTTATCTGATGAGAGAAATGTTTCTTGGTTTAAAAGAGATGCTGATAACGTGCGCAAAAGTGTTTCTGTGATTCTAATTGGAGTCAAGGGTTCAAATGCACGAGGTCTAAATTGTAGCGGATGTGGCTATGCTACTTGCAAAGACTTCAGTAAGGTGGAAAAAAAAGCTAAAGCTGATTTCTCTGGACCTAATTGTATATATCCGTTGTTGGACCTTGGCATAGCTTTAGGCTCAGTTGTCAAGTTGGCGGCCGAATGGGGGATTGACAATAGAATCATGTATACAGTCGGTCTCGCGGCGAAGAAACTGAATCTTTTAGACGCGGACGTAATTATGGGCCTTCCTCTTTCAGTATCTGGAAAGAACATATACTTTGACAGACCTAAAGCGTAACCTACGAAGTATCCGAGTCCAGATATTATTACGACAAGGAATGCGGCGGAGCACAAGAACCTCAGATAATCAGGCACAGCACCTTATCCTCCTTCGTAGATGATGTCCCCCATCATGCTGACCAATCCAATGAGAATGATCATCTTATAGACAGCCCTGTCAATCATTTTCAGTTTCCTTCTATGAAATGGTTCAATGCTGAAAGCGTTAAATTACTTTTTTAATCCTCTCATTTGGTGCGCTCTTGGAAATCATCCTTTAGCTTTTGCAACCAGCTTTCCCTGCGGAGATAAATTCTCTTTGGCTCCTCTTTGTAGTTCTTTGCCAGAACATAAGAGAACAATAAAGGCGCAGCGATCGTAATATCCGCATAGACAGTAACCTTGTTAACTACTTCCCTTGGTCTGATTTTTCCCCATGATACCGCCTCCTGTAAAGTTGCACCCGAAAGTCCTCCATACTGAGGGACGTCCACAGATAATTGAATGACGTAATCATGTCCTCCCTTTCTGATATTAAGTATCTGTTCTAACATTGGTTGTGTCTGGAAGTAGAAATTCTTAGGAGACCCTCCGCCTAGAACTATAACTCCGTTCTTGTTGCTGTTGTAGATTATTGCGGATGTTTCTAGAACATCTATATCTGGATCTATAGTAACGCCCTTATCTTCTAACTTCAGTTTAGCCGTGTTCATTCCAATGCTGGAATCTCCCGGGGAAGATGTGTATACTGGCACATTATATTTTGCAGCAGTAGCAAGGATCGACTCATCAGTTCTGGGCGCAGTTTCGAGCAATTTCTTACCGAGGATGTAATGTAGCTCCGCGGTAGATATGGGTCCTTTAGCCTTAAAGCCATATTCTTTTACAGCATCCTGTATAAACTTGTCCGACTCGAATAATGTCTCATCTGGAAGGAAGAGGTCATATATTCTGACTATTCCTTCTTTCAGAAGAATTTGATCGTCGACGTTAGATGTGCCCTGATAAATAGGTAGATCCAGAGCAAGGTGGATATCATGATACAAATTTGAACCAGTTGATATTATGACATCGATAAGACCTTTTTCTATTGCCAAGTTTATGTATCCTCCAAGTCCAGTTGGTGTGAAAGCGCCGGCTAGAGTCAGTGCTATCGTCGTCTTGTTCTTTATCATCCGTTCATATAGTCTACACGATTCAGCTAATCTTCCTGCATTATATGCTCCTGACCTATCAAAGCCTTCTATCAGACTTACAATACTCTCGATACCGATAGGTTTCGATCCCCTTATTCTTTTACCCGATAACAAATCCTCTTTTGAAGGCATAAGTATTCGTCTGCTGCTGCAAGTTCTTAAACTTATATGTTGCTGTAGGAAAGCTATCTATTTTAGCTTATCTCACCTTTGCAAGTTTCTTTAAGCTATTTTCTTCCAGCTTAAGACATATTGGCGTGTTGCTTTGATGTAGTAATCTTTTTAGCATCATCGTTCGTTGTCAAAAATATGGGTCAGGAGTATCCTGTTGAAGTTTCTGAAAATTCGATCTTAGGGTTGGATCCGTTTTGGGTGTAGAAAAGATTGCTGGAACGGAGAAACTAATAAAAATTATAGTGGATTTTGGGGATGAAAAAAGAACTATTTCCTCCGAGTTCCACTAAGAATAAGCTTAATAACAGTTCTTCTCAAGCTGTTTTGTAGCATGACAAAAACTACAGTCGGTATAATTACACCAGGAGGAGACGCTCCCGGTATGAACGCGGCTATAAGATGCTGTGTTAGGTCCCTACTTGCAAATGATGTAAAGGTAATAGGCATAAAAAGGGGTTATAGAGGACTGTTGGAGAACGACTTCGAACACTTAACATCGAGGAGTGTTGGGGGCATAATAAACCTTGGCGGGACGATTCTTAAGACAGCAAGATGTGAGGAAATAAAGTCAAGTGAAGGAATCGAGCTCGCAGCAAAGAACTTGAATGAAATTGGACTAGACCATCTTATAGCTATAGGTGGAGATGGGACATTTAGGGCAGCAGAGCAAATTTCTAGGAAATCGGATGTTTCCACGGTGTGTATTCCTGCGTCGATAGATAACGACATACTGGGGACAGAGGAAACTATAGGGTTTGACACGGCAGTCAACACGGCTCTTGAGGCGATCGATAAAATCAGGGACACAGCAATATCTCTAGAAAGGCTTTTCGTAGTTGAAGTGATGGGAAGGGGAAGCGGATTTATAGCAGTTACCGTCGGATTTGCTGCAGGGGCCGAGTTCATACTCATCCCAGAAATACCGTTTAAGCTTAGTGATCTAGCAAAGGAATACAACAAGATGAAGAATATGGGGAAAGTTTCAACGATTATTGTTATGGCAGAAGGAGCTGCAAACGGCTATTTTCTTGCCGAAGAGCTTAAGAGCGTTATCGACGCCGAAGTTAGATTCTCTTCTTTAGGTTACATTCAGCGGGGAGGCTCCCCTACAGTGCGTTCAAGGGTTCTGGCAACCCTATTCGGCAGCAAAGCGGTCGAAAGTCTGTTAGACAGCAAGAAGAATGTCATGGTTGGAATAGACAACGGAGAAATATGCACGCGCACGTTAACTGGTGGTAAGAGAGTTCTCTCTGAGAAGGATATTACCATGTTAAAAATCGCAAAAGATCTTGCAATCTAAAATCTTTATAATTTAGAGCGGACTCCTTTGTTATTTAATAAAAGTTTTTATTTATATCGATGATATAATACTGTGTGGTACCTCTTTGAGCCTACCTGACATTGTTAGCCTAATACATCGCGGAGAATATAGAGGCGCTATTTCACTCTTGGAAAAAGAGGTTAACGACAAAAGTAAACCTCTTCTGGAAAAGGTTGAATACTGCAAGTGGCTTGCTGAATGCTACAAGAACCTTGAAGACTTCAAGATGAGTGGAGATTGGTATCTGGAGGTCGTAAAAAATATCCTAGCTCAGCAAACGGACATGAAATTAAAGGCTAAACAGGGCCTGCCCTACTGTGAGAAAGCATTGGAGCAGTATAGGGAAGGTGGTGATGCAATAGATGTGTTAGAGGCCGCGAAGCTCAAACAGAAGCTTTTCGACTTGTCTAAATAGATTTAACAAATATAAAGTCAACTTTAATTTTTATGTTTATATGGATTTAATGCCCTTAAACGTAAAACGGTTTTTTTAGCTAGTCAAAGACGCTAATATCGACGGATATTAAGTGGTGGTCAGAGGTGATCACTTTTTTAGATATTATCATGGTATTCGTCTGCTAATCTTTGTTTATTACTGCTCGTTCTATATCTGTTATATTGTGCAAATTTTTTTATTAATTAATCAATAAATGTAAAAAAAACATGTAAATAGCAGTTCTCTTTGCGGTATGGACACAGCGATTTAACATGCCATGGAAAGACGTAGATGCAATTGAAGAAGAAATGGGTTTAACACCCGTAATAGAAGAGAAAAAACGAAAGAAACACTATATTCTCTAACCCCTATTTTTTTGATAATAAATGAAGAAATATCCTATAAAGAAAAAAGTAAAGCATTCCTGTTTGTAAATGGCTCAATTTTAAGGAGAAGAAATGATGAAGAAAGTGATCCTGTAAAGAAACTTGAAACATGAACTTGACAAACAACATTGCTTGAGATATTAAAAAATGTTGAAAAGGAAAAAAGTATTGCGTAAAGATTAAAAATGGATATAAAAAAATTAAGAATAAAACCTTCTCAATGCATTATCTAAGAAGATCAGAAATCATATCAAGTTTCAGGTTTATGTTTAATTTAATTAACTTAAGCAAGTATAGCTGCAAGAATTCCACTTAAGAATATGCCGTCAAAAGTTCCCGCTCCCCCTATACTTGCCACCGGTGCACCTAGTACACTTATTTTATGTAGATTAGTTAGGTCGGCACCGATAAGGGTACCAATCACTCCTCCTACGTAAGCAACGATCGGTCGATGTAGCGAGGGTATAGGGAGAAGTAAAGCTGTTAGGGCGGCGACGATCGGTGATACAAATGCGGGTGACACTATTCCTATTCCTGGTCTAGGTTTTGCGACCAGATGGGTTATAAGAGTAACTATAGTTATACTAACTACTCCGAATAATAGTGAGTCAGGGTTCTTTATCAAAATATATGTGCTGACGATGATCGGTATTATTGCCCCCCCAAGATTTATTGAGATAGTCGTGTAGTTTATTCCCTCGCTGATTGTGGGGATTTTAAATGTTAGCCCATAGAAATTGACTTCTTGTGTTCTAACAATGGGGATAGTTGATCGCATCTTGAATAACGGTATGTTGACCGTACTTCCCAAAAGGGTTCCAATAAGTATAATTATTACAACACCCGAACTGAGACCGATTTTGTTGAAGGCGATTCCTATGACTCCGAAGAAAAATAATATAGCTATTATAAATAATAAAACCGCAAGAATAGTGAGATACATTCTTGGATGCGGGTAATATATGACCTTTTGGGGCATTTTATCATTTTAATCAGAAAGGGGGTTTAATTAGTTTTATCTGCTTCCGAGCTAAAGGCTAGTGCAACTATTTCTCCTTTTTGAGTAAATGGACCTTTTAGTGACATTTTTCTGATTAGTTTTATTTCATAAAATCTTTTACCGATTGATTTAAAAGGGGGAAATTAAGTTCATAATATGATACATCTGCTTCTTAGAAGGTGTTCTTTAAGCGATTTAGACGAAGTTGAGAAGGTAGAGATCGCTTCTTTTTCCAAACCTTTCTCACGCTATATGTTCTATTTTCTGCTTAAGAATTATCCTGAGGGCTTTATTGTTGTAGATGATGGCGGCCGTATTACGGGATATGTTGCATATTCGGTTTCTGGCGGTAAGGGTTCGATCGTGTCAATAGCTGTTTTACCCGATTATAGAAGAAGAGGAATAGGCCAGATGCTGGTTGATTACGCCGTAGAAGATCTTAGAAAGAAAGTGGGATATTTGGAACTGCAGGTGAATGTGTCTAATGTTGCGGCAATAAACTTTTATAAAAAGAATAATTTCGTTTTAGTCGAAACCATCTCACAATACTACCCTGATGGAGGAGATGCTTATTTGATGAGAAAAATGTTAAATTAAGCTTTCTTATGCTTCAATTTTTTCATTCGTTATTTAATCAACGAACTTGAGGAACATTTCCTCTGCTTTTTCGAGAGGAACCTGCTTTGGAGGGTTCTTAAAAGCGTAGGCTGATATCGGCAGCACAGTTCCTTTGACGCTCTTTGCAATCGCAATCTTTGTCGCTCTTACAACATCGAATAGCACTGAACCAGCGTTTGGTCCGTCAACTGTTGAAAGCTTTAAATCGATCAGAAGTGGTGTATCGCAGAAGTATGTTCCCCTCAGCCAGAAATAGCTGTCCCTCTTATTTTGAAGGAATTCAACATAATCAGTTGACCCCGCGACCACTTCAGCCTTGTAGGGTAATGATGCTTCAATAGCCTTGGTCTTAATGGTCCTTTTAGTTTCCTTTGTCCTTTCCATTGTGTCAAGTGATTCGGTGCCACCGCCTACATCAAGTTGATATGTCTCTGTTGTTCTCACACCATTTTTTGTAAGCAGACTCAAGAGGGTCTTGTGGAGTGTCGTAGCTCCGAACTGGTCTATCAGATCATCACCTACCAAAGGTAATCCTGCATTACTAAAAAGTTGGGCCCATTCATTATCGCCTGCTATAAAAACTGGTGTAGCGTTAACGAATGCACACCCCGCTTTAACGGCCTGCTCGGCATACCATTTAGTTGCTTTAACTGCCCCACTTGGAAGCAGATTAACTAATATTTCCGATTTACTTTGTCTTAATACATTGATTACGTCAGATACAGGTTTATCGTCTATCTGAACGACTGATTTAAGACTCTCTCCGATACCATCTAAAACTGGGCCCTTCTCGACTCTAACATTCATGTCAGGTACGTCAGAAAGTTTTGGCGTGTTGTTAGGGCCAGAAAAAATCGCCTTTTCTAAACTTTTACCGACTTTAGTTTTATCCACATCCAAAGCTGCTGCGATCTGAATGTCTGAGGGATAGAATCCTCCTAAACAAAAGTTCTTCAATCCTTTGCAATCTTCTTGCTTTTTACATTTCGAATAATAGCTAAGACCTTGAACAAAGGACGATGCACAATTTCCGATTCCTATTAAAGCGACTCTAATCTTTGACAACATCAACACCTGATACGTTTTCCACAGCATTTCCCACCTTTATAAACTGTTGTCTGCTTTCTTATTATCAAAAAGTAGCATAAAATGTTTCTATTGATTTACAAAAAGAAAAGGGGAAGGGTTTTTAGAGCTTCTTTCCCATTACGAACATTGAGGTTCCGCATTCAGGGCAGGTGCCCTTGACCGCTGGTTTGTCATTCTTAAGAGTGACTTGCGTGGGGTTCTTTATTTCCCTTTTTGTCTTACATTTAACACAGTATCCTTGCATATCTCTCGACTACGGGGAGATAGCGCGTCTATATATGAATTTCTACAATGAGAAAAAGTAATGTGTGGGTTCTTAGACTATTTATTTTCTTATTTAAGGGAATTATAACAGTAGAGCAAACCGTTTTATATTGCATGCATTTTTTATTATTTCAATGCGTGTACATTACCAGAAAAAGGCGATCCGTTGTTTTGGTGTTGCAGAGAGCTTTAGAAAGGGCTCGCTTGCTTTTTCAGTTTTGTCGGGGGTTGTCATGAGATCCGATCTCGTTATTGACGGATTCGTATTTGGGAAAGCAACTTTAGGTGGAGACGATGTCACTGAATCGATAGTTGAAATGTTTAAGCAGTTAGAAAGAAAAGATGTGAACGTTATTATGATTGGAGGAAGCGTCGTTAGCCTATTCAATATAGTCGACATCGACAACCTGTTCGCTTCCATAGGGATTCCGATTATCTCAATTACTTACAGGCCCTCTGAAGGTTTAGAGGAACATTTGAGACATCATTTTCCTGACGAACCTGAAAAGATAGAACTGTACAGGAAACTTGGAGATAGAACGCTTGTTACACTACATACCGGTAAGCATGTTTTCCTTAGGTGTTCAGGAATAAGCGTTGAAGATGCGAAGTACGTCGTTGACAAGTTCACTCTGCAAGGTGCTATCCCTGATCCGATTAGAATTGCCAGGCTCGCTTCAAGATCCGCTCTCAACTTTATTTCAGTTAAAGATATCTAAAATAGTTCCGTCTATACATATACATGTATAGCTGTGCGTAACCCGCATATTTACCGAAAACCTTTCTAGCTGAGTCACCGAGTTCCAAATAAAGTCTTTTACCTGGATTCTTTTTCGCGTAGATCATGTTTCGGAAGAAGTCAAGATTCTCATCGTCTATTAGGCCCTCCATTGCTGTTGCGTATGTTCTTGATATCCAGATGTCTATCGGAAACGCTTCCATTTTACCAAAGCCATAAAGCAGTATGCAATCGGCGACCTTTGGACCGACCCCAGAAAGCTTCATTTCTCCAAAAGCCATCTTCTTCCAAGCTTCATGATATTCCATGTTAGCTATTTCATCGATGAGAGTATTATCTCCTTGAATTCTCCTCCCCGTCTCCAAGAGGTATTTTGCTCTATATCCGAGTCCCGCTGTCAAAAGATCTTTTAAACACAAATTTGAAATTTTACTAAAATTAGGAAGTGTATAGAATGATATTGAATCCATTTCCTTCTTGAAACCAAACATTCTAGAAAGCTCATATATCATCTTCTCTATTGCAGGTATGTTTTTATTTTGTGCACAGATATAGCTTATTATCGTCTCGGCTGGGTCTTGTTTAAGGATCCTAACTGCTGAAAATCTTGATATCGCGCCAGACATAAATTGGTTTAGAGCGATTTTTCTATCAATATCGTTTTTATGGTCCTCCAATCTAAGAAAATCAACAACCTCCTTCTCTTTTATATCATCTTCTGAATCAATTAAGAGGGTATTCTCTTTTTGATAAATTTTAAGAAGCTTACACTTTGTGACTCCATACCAGTATCCATTTATCTTTTTCCATCCAAAAATCTGCCCGCTTGTAAAGCAATAATCGGCGTTGAAGAGGTCATAGGGGCTCAGATCTAAAGATATCTCATTCAATTTTATCCCCCTATTTGTTCCATTGATTTGCCATAATTCTCCAGCATCAATGTTCCGTTTTAATCCAGTACAATGTTATAAACAGATAATATATATTATTTCTTTAGATTGACATATTCAATTTCCTAATATTTGTGAAATGTTTTGTTTTGGAAATTTATGAGTCTGTTGTTAACAAGAATAATCCAAGATCATTGTGCTTAAAGTCCGTTAGCTTTCATGATCGCAGCCCCAATATTTTTTAAAGAATTCGATTATAATTGCAATAAATATTATAAACTGAAATATTTTTGTGCAATGCTTAAATATTAATTCAAATGAAAATAACTTTGATGTCCTCCCCTTTTAAATTTCTGGAAAAACGTATTCTTCTCAGAAAAAAATTGGTTGATAGCGGTTATCAGGTTAGAATGCACAGTTATGAATATTACGTTATCAAAGAAAAGTTTGTTTCAATAATATCCATCGAACCTGAACTCAATAAAGCTTCAATAGAAAAAATAAGCTGGAACCTAAAAGGTTCTATTCTTGCAATCGAGGAAATCTTGGGTATGCTCAAAGAAATTGACCCTAACCTATTCGTGGAAGTAAAGGAGTAGTTCGAAAAACATTAAGAGATTTCGTAGCTCAGATGTATAAAATTCCTTGAATAAGGTAAAATTAACACGCCACAAGATTTTTTATATTTCGAGTCGTAGCAAGTGGCGTCATGTTAAATAACATATTCGAAAAATACGACCCTACATTTGCGACACTTTACGTTTATAACCTGTGGAAAGCATATGATGGAGTGCCGGCATTAAACGGTTTATCTTTGTACATGAATAAGGGTGAAGTCCTAGGACTTATCGGTCCTAATGGGTCAGGGAAGACCACAACCATTAAGATAATCCTAGGTTTAGTGAAGAAAGATCAGGGTACTGTAAATGTTGTAGGATATGACATAGACAAAGAAGTTTCTAAATATAAGAGTTATTTAGGCTACGTCCCAGAGGCCGCGACTATTCCTGAGTACTTGAATTCTTATGAATTTCTGTATTATGTTGGTCGAATAAGAAACATTCCTGAAGATGTCTTAAGGAAAAGGATTGACGAGCTATTTAGTAAATTCAATCTTTTTGAAAAGAAGAAAAGCCTTATCACTTCCCTATCGAAGGGTATGAAACAGAAACTCGTCTTCTCGTCAACTCTTTTGGAAGATCCTAAAATTCTGCTTTTGGATGAGCCCTTTATAGGCATTGATCCTGAGGGTCAATTTGAACTGAAGTCGATAATAAAAGAACTTGTAGAATCAGGTTGCTCCGTTCTCTTATCTACACATCTATTAGACCTTGCAGAAAGATTCTGTGATAGGGTCGCAATAATAAGTAGGGGAAAGAATGTTGCAACAGGGAACCTGCAAGAGCTCAGAGATCTTGCACACGCGGGTAAAGATACTACTCTTGAACAGCTTTTCCTTTCTTTGACGAAGGAATCTATTGTTCAGGAAAATACTGAATCACCGTCGAAACAGAAGAAGAGTTTCTTAAGTCGTCTAAGAAGGTTGTAGACAATTTTGGCAATAAAAGAAATTTATTTAATGAGACTTGTTGCGTCATTCGGTTCATTTAGGAGGTCTAAAGCCGCCCTCCTGCTATTTCTATTATATTCGTTGTCCGGGTTAGGGATCATCCCCCTAATTTTGAGTGGAAACGGCTCATCTAAGGACATACTAGTTCAAATTGTCTTGCAGTATCCTGTTCTCTATCTTCTTCCTGTTCTTTTCCTTTTCTATTCCTTGATAAGCCAGATAAGTGTTATCGACTATGAGAGAGATTTCATTTTTTCTGCGCCCATAAATGCGCGGCAGTTCTTCGTGGCAAAGACCTTGTACGATCTCACCCTTATTCTCTTCATACTCTGCCTCCCTTTTTTTATCTCATTTATTGTTATCATTTTATTGTTGAAGGTTCTTTATATTCTCTTTTTTATGTTAATCTTTATTATTTTAGGCATTTCAGTTGTATTAGAAAATAGTTTTAAGGTTTTAATAATCTTCTACAATCGCAGCCTGGTTAGAGTTTTGGTTACGGCTGTCCTGATCGCATTCTGTGCTCCGATACCTTTTCTACTGATATATCACAGTGTACCATACGTAGCTAATCTGATTTCTCCAGTAGGTTCTGCTCAAGAATTGTTAGCCAACCCTGTAGGAATCTTGGCTGTTGCCCCTGTGATTTCAGTATGCTTTTGGATTATTTTCTCTCTTTTTCTATGGCAAAAAGCATCTTCGCTGAACTTTATTCCTTACGCACAGGTTATTCCATTAAGAGCCGCGTTTGACACGAGCTTCAGATATCAGGTACAACAGCAGCAGAATCTCCTGAAGCAGATGAATCGTTTTTCAATACCAGTGTCCCTTGAACAGGCTCCAAAAAGTACAGTTTTATTCCACGTTAAGGAATCACTTGTAAGAACATTACGTTTCGGAGATCTGTACGGCCTTCTATTGACATTCATTTTTTTAAACCTTCCTTACCTTTTTATAACTTCAAAGGCACTCGAATTCCAGAGCATTCAAATGAATTCTTTCGTAATACTTTTCATACCGATCTTTTTCCCGATTATTCTTGCACAGCTGTGGATAACCGAATTCGGTGACTATTTCTGGATCTTGAAGACCTTTTCTTGCAAGGTAAAATCCTATGTTTTTAGTGTCTTCCTTTGGCAACTGCTACTCTATCTTCCCATGTTGGCGATCGCCCTCATAATAGGCTCGTTATGGACAGGTTACCTAAGCATAGGCTTGATACTATCCTCTGTTCTTCTCTCTTTATCCAACTCCGCCTTAGGCACCTTCTACGGTATCTGGACTGTAAAAAGGAAGTTATTCACACCATACGTATACATGATGGGAATGCTTTTTTTCGTGCTGATTTCACTACCAATTCTTATTCCTTCCTTTATCGTCCAAATACTTAATCTATCAGATCTCTATATCTTGATCCTGACGCTTTTTTCCATCGTCTACGCTATCATAGTAACGGTCTTCTTCTTGTATTCCGCTACAAAAATTTTCAGTGAAATGGAGCTCTAGATCATTCCATAGGCGATTCGATGAACGTCCTCCAGTAGAAGCGATCTTCTTCAAAGATCGGACTGAAAAAATAAGATGTTTATATATCAGTTATTTTGAGCCAAAACCGATGATATAGAATGTCCAGAAAAGAAAAATTTTATTTAGATTTTGAGGAACTTAGGAGGGAAGACGTAGCGCTTGTTGGAGGAAAGAATTCAAGCCTGGGTGAAATGGTAAACGCTGGAATACCGGTTCCACCAGGATTTGCTCTGACTTCAACGGGATACGATTGTTTTATCGAAGCTTCCAATCTTGCACCAAAGATTGTAGGACTGCTGTCAGGAGTGGATACTAATGACCTAGAAAAGCTCACTGAAACATCGAAGAAGATCCGTGCTCTGATCGAATCGTGCGAATTTCCAAAGGTTCTAGAAGACGGACTTATGGAACACTATAGAGCGTTGGGAAAGAAGATAGGGATCAACAATCCGGAGGTAGCGGTTAGGAGTAGCGCTACAGCCGAAGACCTTCCGACGGCGTCGTTTGCGGGACAACAAGACACCTACCTGTTTGTACAAGGAAGAGACGCTCTCGTAGAAAGCGTAAAGAAATGCATCAGCTCACTTTTTACGCCGAGAGCAATCTCGTATAGGGTTGAAAAAGGGTTCGATCACTTTAAAGTAAAGCTTTCAGTCGGTGTGCAAAAGATGATCAACAGCAAGACCGCAGGTGTGATGTTCACGCTAAATCCGGTGACAGGAGACAGGAACGCGATTATAATCGAAGGTGATTGGGGTGTAGGGGAGTCTGTTGTTCAAGGTCATGTTGACCCAGACAGATGGGTGGTGGAGAAGGGTAGCTTCAAAATACTTGAGGCGAATATCTCTCAGAAGAACCTGATGACAATAAAAGGAAAAGGTATAGATGGATTCAGCAAAGAGGTCGAAGTTCCAAAGAATCTACAGAACCTACCATGCCTGTCTGACGAACAAGTAATCGAATTAGGTAAAGATGCTGACCTTATAGAAAAACACTATGGCAGACCCATGGATATTGAATGGGCTCTTGACACGGACACAAACAAACTCTATATTGTTCAAGCTAGGCCTGAGACTGTATGGTCTTCGAAGGTGACTACAGCAGAGGTCGCCAAAGTCAAAGCATCGACAGCGAAAGTCTTGATAAGGGGACTAGGTGCTTCACCAGGTAGATCTTCAGGAAAGGTCAATATTATAATGGACGTAAAGGACATCGCAAACTTCAAGGAAGGTGAGATTCTAGTTACTGAAATGACCGCTCCCGACTGGGTTCCTGCTATGAGAAAAGCGGCGGGGATCATAACAAACGGTGGAGGTATGACCGCTCACGCTGCAATAGTCTCAAGGGAACTAGGTGTGCCCTGCGTCGTAGGCACTAAGGGAGCAACTGAAGTACTGAAAACGGGACAGGAAGTTTCAATGGACGGAGCTCTAGGAATAATCTATGAGGGAATAATAGAGGAGGAAAAGCCTGAAGTGAAAGGTGAAGCTGTAGCAGCTACAGCGGTAATAGCAAATGCTGTACCGATTACTGGAACAAAAGTGTACATGAACCTTGGAGACCCTGGAAAAGCAGACGAATACAAGGATCTACCATTCGATGGAATAGGACTTATGAGAATTGAGTTCATCGTCGCAGATTGGGTGGGTGAACACCCGCTGTCACTTATTGAGCAGGGAAGGTCACAGGTTTTTGTTGACAAACTCGCGGAGGGCATAGCTAAGGTGGCGGGCGCGGTGTACCCGAGACCAATTGTTGTAAGAATGAGCGACTTCAAAACAAACGAATATGCGGCTCTAAAAGGTGGCGAGAAATATGAGCCTAAAGAAAACAACCCGATGATTGGATGGAGAGGTGTCTCAAGGTACATCAGTCCAGAGTACGAACCGGGCTTTAGACTAGAATGCAAAGCTATGAAGAAAGTAAGAGATGAAATGGGTCTCAAGAACGTTTGGCTCATGCTACCCTTCGTTAGAACGACATGGGAAGTCGAGAAGGCGGTAAAAATAATGAGTGAAGAAGGCCTTAAAAGAAGTAAAGATTTCAAACTCTGGTTAATGGCAGAAGTACCTTCAATAGTGGTGCTAGCAGACGAATTTAGTAAACTCTGCGATGGTTTCAGCATTGGATCAAACGACCTTACACAGCTGACCCTTGGTGCGGATAGAGACAGCGGCATACTAGGCAATCTGGGATACTTTGATGAAAGAGATCCGGCAGTGCTAAGGTCAATCGCCCACCTGATTAAGGTTGCACACGAAAACAACGTTACAGTAAGCATATGTGGACAAGCTCCATCGGTGTACCCTGAGATAACAAAATTCCTTGTTGAGAACGGAATAGACAGTGTATCGGTCAACCCTGACACAGTTGTAACAACAAAGAAGCTTGTAGCAAGTGTTGAACAAAAACTGATACTGTCAAGCCTTTCTGAACTAAAAAGGCTCTTAACGAAAGAATAGATCTTGAAGAAAGAGAAAAGATAACTTTCTTCTTTCTTTTTTCTTTTTTTGTCTGTCCTCCAGCTGATTAAATATATTATTATACCGCTGACGCAATAAATAATAAGGAATTTCCCGTTGAAGTTGAAATAAGGTAATAATTGGAGATTCCAGATCTACGCCAGATCTTTGAAAAGTAAATGCAACTTTATTTGATTTAAGTGAAAGGGGCTTCTGAACTAATCGCAGAGCTCTTGGGTTTTTTAGAAAAAAGAAGTTTGAGCGTGCAACTATCTACATTTGGGTGAAGAAAGCCTTAGGTTGAATGCTAAAGAATTTTGGAGAGCTCATTAAAGCCTTCTTCCATTCTAATAATCGGAAAATAGACCCACTTTGGCTCGATAATGTCTTTGCACGCCTTCCATTCTTCGATGTTTGTAACCCTATATTTTATGAAATTCCCTGAAAATTCTTTGTCAGTGAGATAGGTAAAATATATTCTTCTGCATTTATCAAAAATTCTTTGTGTGAGCTTCAGAGTGTAGACATTACTACCGTCATGTTTCCAAGTGTATAGCAGGAAGGTACCTCTTACTGTTGGCCAACCAAGAGCCGATCTTAGAAGGTCTTCAAAGCTCTTGGTTTTCACAAGGAGCGGTGAAGCTTTGGGGAAATCCCTATAGTCCACCTTATCGTCAACATATATAAAGGGAATGAAGACGTCCGAACCTTCTATCCCCTGCGCGGGAGCGATCTTGCCATCACCGCCTGCAACGGGAAACTTCAAGAACTTTCCCCCCATTTCTTCTCCCTCTGTGAAATAGACGTCCATAAATTCGCTTATCTCCTCAGGGTCGCCGAATGTGAAATAGTATTTCATTTTATCTGTTCCTGAAACGAATATTCCCCCATAGAACTGCATGATTTCAGTTGACTTTGAGGCTACGACCAGCTTCGCCAATTCCTCCAATGACTTTACCTTAAAGAGCACGCATAATCTTCCCACCGGAATCATATAAATCTATATTATTTACCTCAGTTGCTAGAAATAGTTAATTCTTTTATATGGGCAATATTTTACCTGCATTCGATAATGTATGATTAAGGTAGGAATAAATGGTTTCGGAAGAATTGGAAGGCTGTTCTTTAGAGCTGGTTTGGGCGATAAAATATTCCAGGATAACTTCGAAATTGTAGCGACAAACGACATAACCGATTCAACTACGCTAGCGCATCTATTGAAGTATGACTCCAACTTTGGTAAACTTGAGAACGAAGTCAAGGCCGAGGCTGACTCTATAGTCGTCAACGGAAAAAAGATTAAAGTATTTAGCGTTAAAGATCCTTCTCAGCTTCCCTGGAGGTCATTAGGTGTAGACTACGTGATAGAGTCTACCGGCCTATTTACAGACAGGGAAGGTGCTTCAAAACATTTTGCGGCAGGTGCAAAGAAAGTTATAATATCTGCACCAGCTAAGAACCCTGACCAGACATTTGTAATGGGTGTAAACGACAAGCTATACGACCCTGTAAAACATAATATCATATCTAACGCTTCTTGTACGACAAACTGTTTAGCTCCTGTTGTGAAGGTTATAGATGATAAGTTTGGGTTAGAGAAAGGTTTCATGACGACATGTCATGCTTATACAAACGATCAGAGGGTCTTGGATTTACCACACAAGGATTTGAGGCGCGCAAGAGCGGCGGCGGTGAACATCATTCCAACCACAACTGGTGCTGCAAAGGCCATAGGAGAAGTGATGCCACATCTAAAAGGTAAACTCGATGGCCTGTCTCTAAGGGTGCCTGTTCCAGACTGTTCAATCAATGATCTCGTATGTTTAGTGAACAAGGAAGTAACGAAAGACTCTGTCAACGCCGCTTTTAAGGAAGCTTCAGAAACCTACCTTAAAGGAATACTTGAGTTCACGATGGAGCCGATTGTATCATCCGATGTCAGAGGAAACCGGCATTCATCCGTTGTGGACGGAGACTGCACAATGGTTATGGAAGGACATTTCCTTAAGACACTTTCTTGGTACGACAATGAATGGGGATACTCCTGTAGATTAGTGGACCTGTTAAAGTACATAGCAAAGAAAGATGGAGCGTACTAATTTCTTTTGAATAAAAAGGATCATGGATTTTCGGGACTGAGAGACATGTATAAGACGATGGACGATTTCGATTTCAAGAATAAGACCGCTATCGTAAGAGTTGATTTTAATTCAACCGTAGACCCTTCTACTAAGAAGCTCTTGGACGATGAACGGATAAGACTTCATTCGATAACGATCAAAGAACTTGCTGACAAAGGGGCTAAAGTTGTTGTACTTGCACATCAAGGTAGACTCGGAGATCCGGATTACACGACGTTAAAGCAACACGCTCAGCGTCTGTCAGAGATATTGAAAGAGAAGGTGATATACGTTAATGAAGTCGTAGGAGAGAAGGCGGTTAACGCGGTAAAAGCTCTAAAGCCGGGTGAGATTTTGGTTCTTGAAAATGTGCGCAGCCTATCTGAAGAAACCGAAAAAAAGGCCATAGAAGAACAGTCGAAATCTTTGCTGGTTCGAACTTTAGCTCCACTAGCTGACGTGTTCGTTATAGACGCTTTTGCAGCCGCACACAGGTCACATGTCTCAATTGTCGGTTTCACAGTTGTGATGCCCACTGTTTTGGGCAGAATTATGGAAAGGGAAATTAAAGCCCTTGAAAGAATACGCTCTGTAGACAACAGACCTATCGTCTACATTCTGGGAGGTTCTAAGGTCAAAGAAGGGGTTGAAATAATCGATTACGTGCTATCGAATGATCGTGCTGACCACATAATAACAGGTGGCCTTGTATCACAGCTCTTTCTCGCTGCCAAAGGTCTTGACATAGGGCCGTCGAACAAGAAGACCCTTTCCGATAAAGGTCTATTAGAAATGGTTCCAAGAGCCAAAAGTATCCTCGATAAATATGGTGACAAAATATCTGTGCCAATCGACTTTGCTGTCAATGCTAACGGAAGAAGAGTGGAGATACAAATGATCAACCTTCCAAACAAATACGAAATATCTGATATTGGAGAGAAGACGATTGCAATTTATCAGAACATATTACGTGGTGCTAAGGCTATTTTGATGCACGGACCTATGGGTGTTTACGAAAACGACGAATTCATTAAAGGAACCAAAGCGATATTCGAATCAGCAATTGCCTCAAACGCTTTTACCGTTGCGGGTGGAGGTCACACGATAGCGGCACTAAGTAGGTTAGGTCTCTACAACAAGATTTCTTACGTGAGTTCCGGCGGTGGCGCGCTCCTTGAAGCGCTGATGGGTAAAAAGCTTGCAGCTCTAGAAGCGATAGAAAAATATCAGAAGTAGCTTTGACCCTACCCTATTGCAATTTTAGTATTTCTACGGCTGAAAAAATTACGTCTGCGGGGGCAGCGGCAAGAGCCCAGTCCTGAAGGCTTGGGGAAGCGATATCAATAGTTAAAAAATGTGAGCTGGAAATCTAAAAGCTGAACAGTTATCTCTCTCTCATCTGAAGCTACACTTTTATATGAGATAAGATACAATGCTTTTATCTGATATGTTTGGAGTTTAGAAATGAAATTAGATATGCAAAATTTCGTTCACCACTGAAGAACTTTGAATCTGAAGAGCAGGTCGTAGAACATAGATATGACCCACTCACAGGCCGCAGCACCGTAATAACCAGAGGTAGGTTTCAATATGTCAAAAAGCTTTTCGAATCAGATTTACGTGAAATCGCTGAAGTCGCTGAAAAAACGAGGGCGAGCTGCCCTTTCTGTCCAGAAAAACTTGAGCTGTCAACACCGAAATTCCAACCTGAAATCATTGAAGAGGGGAAGATACAGGTCGGCGATGCAGTACTTTTTCCTGGCCTGTTTGCCCATATGGAAAACAACGCGATAGTTGTCCTAAGTAAGGAACACTACCTCCAACCTAAAGAGCTTGCGCCAGAAAAGATGAGCAACGCTTTCAAAGCCGGACAGGAGTATATCAAAAGGCTTTCCCTCACGTACGATAGAACATTCTACGCCTGTTTCATCGAAAATTATCTGCCATTATCAGGTTCTACGGTTATTCACCCTCACATACAGATCGTCGTGAGTGACCTATCGTTTAATTTGCTACGGGAACTATTGGGAAAAAGTCAAGAATACTATTCGCGTTACAAAAATAACTTTTGGTTAGATTTGATCAAAGAAGAAGAAAAAAGCGAACGCTATATTGGGGCTGTTGGTGAAACTGCTTGGTTCACTCCTTTCGCCCCTTCAAATACATATGAGGTTTGGTCTGTAAGCAGGAAGCGTTCAAGTCTTCTGGACCTGAACAAAGAAGACTTTGAAACGTTCACAAAAGGGGTGTCAAACGTTCTTAGCTTCTATCAGGACGAAGGGCTATCAAATTTTAACATGCTGTTATATTCAGGACCCCTAGGTGAAGATTCGGATAATTACTTCCGTCTGGGTTTAAGAATTGTGGGACGTGCGGGATACAAAGAACCCTTTGTCAGCGACCTTTGGGGGCTTCAAACGATAATGATGGAAGGCGAATCGTACGATACTCCTGAAGACATGGCTCAAAGGCTCAAAAAATACTTCTAGGACCGACTATGTTCACAATTGACGCTTCGATACTGCCCGATAAACGCCGTCCTCCTACCATCGCACTTTTTAGGGCAGTACTGGCACGCGACATATTCCTCTTCTGTTAACGCAAAAACCCCTGAAACCGACTTCCTCGGTATCATTAAATAGCTAGGAGAAAGCTGTACACCTATGCTCTTCATAGGATCAAGTATCTTGAAGAGAACCTTTTGTTGTTTTATATCGAAAAGGATTCCCGTACCCGTTCCCGGCCCAAAGCTTGATACCTTCCCACCGAGCTCGCTCTCAATCAAACCTTTCAAATAGTCCCGCGCTTTCGATACAGCAAAGTCAGCGATCTTTTCAAAAACGAACGATTGGAGAATGCTGTTTTTAGCTACTTCAGAAGCATTTTTTTCAAGTTTTGGCCCGATCGTCACAGCATACACGGCAACAGTCTGCCCTTGTTTTAAATTATCTGCAAGTACTTGGCTTTTGAAGGTGTGTCCCCCTTCTAGCTGAACTTCATCATCTCCTACCCTTGTAACTTCTTTTAAAGAATAGACGGCTCTAGGTTCAATAAGTGGGGCTGCTCTTTCGACGAGAGCATTGACTTCGGCCTCCCTCACCTTGCCCAACTTTTGAGTTCTAATTATCTCCCCCGCGTCCAGTTCAATGGGAATCTTATCGACTATTTCCATAGTAAACAACTTTTATATAAGATATATAAGAATTATATCCAAATCAACTTTCTTTACGCATTTTTCTATAAAATTTGCCTTTAATATCTTATCTAACATACCTTTCTGGGCTTTTATCAAATTTCAGTTTGCACGCCGATGAACAGAAATAATATGTTTTATCCTTATATTTGGACTTCAACTTAGATGTCTTTTCGTCAACTTCCATACCACAGACCAAATCCTTTGACATAAATTATCTTTTATATAGTGATATATAATTTTTATTTATTTTCTTAAAAGTTTAACTCTATGTATTCACATTGATGTCGAAATGTTTTAGAAGTCTCCTCATTTTCCTTTCTAGGAACTGGATGATAAATCGATATCGCTCCAATAAATAACTACCGATTCTCTCCAAAGAAAAAAAGTCAAATACAGCTTCACATCATAGACAATAAGGTGAAATTATGTCAAATAGTACCTGCACATTTTGTAAATTGGTTAAGAAAGAAGAGCCAGCCAATTGGATTTACGAGGATGAATTTGCGATAGCTTTCCTAGACATAAACCCCATAAGTGAAGGGCATACACTCGTTATCCCTAAAAAGCACATAGAAACTATTTTTGACATTTCCGACGAAGAGATTGCAATTTTGTTCAAAATAGTCAAAAGGGTTGCGATCGCTGTAAAGAAAGGAATTAACGCAGAAGGAATTGTGATAACCCAAAGAAACGGAATTGCCGCAGGCCAGCGCGTACCCCATTTACACGTACACATAATTCCTAGATCTGGAGAGCAGATGTTCCGTCAGACTCAAAGAATTCAGGGACAAAGTCACGAAGAATTAGATCATGTCGCAAAGAAGATAAGCAAGTATATGTAACTTGTTTCTTAAGAATCAAAAAAGGTACACGATGTCGTTTAAGTGATTATTTTTTATTAAAATTCACTTGCATTTGTAAATATAAATATTACTGATTTGTTAACATCTTTATGTTCAGAGTAAGGGTTGAGGATAGCTTTGATGCTTCGCACATAATTCCCGGTCATCCAGGTAAGTGTAGGAACCTGCATGGTCATTCATATAAGGTTGAGGTTTTCATTATAGGAAATCAGCTTGATGGTAACGGAATACTTGTAGGCGCCGATTTTATTGATTTAAAACAAGCTCTCAGAATCATAGTTGATAAATACGACCATAAGCACCTAAATGATGTCATGGGAAACGACACAACTTCTGAGAACATTGCAAAGACGATATTCAGAGAACTGAAGAAGGCTGATGTAAACAACTTGGAGAAGGTCAGAGTCTGGGAATCCCTGAAGAATTACGCGGAGTACTGGGAGTAGATGAAACCCTGCTCGAGCGAAGACAGGTTAGAGCAGGCTGTTAGAACCATATTGGATGAAATCGGCGTAGAAAAGGGGTCTGAGACCTACAGAAATACACCGAGACGGGTTGCTAAGATGTACCTAGAACTTTTTTCGGGTATGGATGAAAGGAATGAGCCGAAGATGACTTTATTCAGTAACACGGGATACAATGATATAATCGCGGTAAAAAAGATACCTTTCTACTCCGTTTGCGCCCATCACATGTTACCCATCTTTGGTGATGTCTCGGTAGCGTACATACCAGGGGAAAAGATTGTGGGGCTATCAAAGATTCCTAGGGTGGTCAAGTTCTTTTCGCTGAGGTTGCAGGTGCAGGAAAATTTCTCCGAGCAGATAGCAGACTATCTACTTACAAAGTTGAATGCAAAAGGCGTTTTCGTGTTAGTAAAGGCTAGACACCTTTGTCTTGAAATGAGGGGAGTTACCATGCCCAATGTGGAAACGGTCTCAAGCACAGCCAGAGGAATTTTTGAAACTTCACAGGCGAAAAGAGAAGAAGCGCTACAGATGATGATGATAGACGGGAATCCATGATGAACCGTATAAACGCCTTAATTACAAAAAATTAATATAATTAAAATAGAATAGGCTCCGAGCAGAGGAAAAGAATATGGAATTTAAAGGGAGCAGAACAGAAAAGAATCTCCTAGCGGCATTTGCTGGAGAGTCTCAAGCAAGAAACCGTTACACCTACTTTGCGAGCGCTGCTCGCAGTGAGGGTCTTGAACAGGTTTCCGCAATCTTCTTGGAAACCGCGGACAACGAGAAGGAGCACGCCAAAATATTCTTCAGCTTTCTACAGGGCGGTGCAGTAGAAATCACGGCATCTTATCCTGCAGGAGTTTTAGGTAGGGTCGCCGATAACCTACTGGCAGCGGCTGAAGGTGAAAAATTGGAGTGGGGCACTTTGTATCCTTCGTTTTCCAAGATTGCGCAGGAAGAAGGCTTTCTGAATGTAGCAAAATCGTTTACGGAAGTCGCTGAAGTGGAGCAGTTTCATGAAAGGCGATACAGAGCGCTATTGAAAATTGTGCAATCAGGTTCATTCTTTAAAAGGGAAAAACCGGTAATCTGGCACTGTAGAAATTGTGGGTACACCTACGTAGGTACGGAAGCTCCGAAGGTATGCCCCGCATGCAAACATCCACAGGCATTCTACGAAGTGCTAGCAGAGAACTGGTGACTCATCCTTTTTTAATATCCTAAAGGACTCTAGAAGGTTATTTCCCTAAAAAGTTTGAAGCGCTGGCATGGAAAAGGGTTAGTTACACATCTTTCCCACTAAAGATTTTCTCAGCTTTCGCGGCCATAATAAAATCATTGGCACTCAAACCCTTGATAGCGTGCGTCGTCAAAGTGACCTTAACACGCTTCCACCTAATTAGGATATCGGGGTGATGATCCTGTTCTTCGGCAGTTTTGCCGAGCCTATATGTAAACTCTAGACCATCTAGATAACTGCTGAATTTATATTCTTTCTCTATGTGATCATCATACAATATCCAACCTGGAATTTCTGGAATATATTTCTCTGCTTCAGCCCTCGACATGGGTGGTGTCCCACCTTCGCACGGTACACACTTTTGTTTCGCTAAATCCATACAAATCATCTATAACATTGCAGGAAGCTCTATTTAAAAATTGATAATTGTATAAACGCTTTTATATGCCTTAACTTCAATAAATAATTGGCGATATAATTGAAATTAAGCGCAAGAAACCAGTTTGAGGGAAAAGTAGAAGATGTTGAAATAGGTGTAATCACCGCAAAGGTAAAGGTGAAGATTGAAGTTCCTGCTACAGTTACATCTGTTATTACCAAAGAAGCAGTTGAAGACCTTAAGATAAAGAAGGGAGATAAAGTAAAGGTAATAATAAAATCAACGGAAGTAATCCTCGCAAAAGAATAGAGTATGTAACATTAAGTCAAGTTAAATATGTTGCAGAAACTAACCTGTACTTCTATTAGCTGTGGCAATAAATAGAACTTATCCTAAGACATTGTAGGATTGAATTCTTTACATTGACAAAGATACTAGCTTCTGCTATAAAGCCCTATCATCTCCCCCTTTGCAAGAATATGTCCTTCCAAAGATCCCTCTACATCCTTCTTTTTTGATTTAGCAGGAATGTTAAGCCACGTATCTAAAGCGTAGACTTTAAAGAAGTATCTATGGGTTCCTGAAGGTGGACATGGTCCACCATATTTATGTCTTCCAAAACTGTTTTCGCCTTCAATTCCTGGAACACTATTCTCCTTGATTTCCGACACATTGGAGATGTCCCATACAACCCAGTGAACCCAGGTTCCCATAGGCGCATCCGGATCGTCCACGATTAACGCAAGACTTTTAGCATTTTCTGGTACTCCTTCTATTTTAAGCGGAGGATTCACGTCCTCTCCATCACAAGTATATTTCTTAGGTATACGTCCGTTGTTCTGGAATGCGGAACTTGATATAATTAAGTCTTCCAAAAAGACCAACTCTAATGTTGTAATTTGAATAAGTTTGATTTAAACATATCAATAAAAATCCTTACATAAATTCTTTAACATTATAGTTTTTTGGACCGCTTGCGACCAGATGATTTCTAATACCTCTTCAAACTATAGAAACCATTTTTGAGTACGTTCAGGTAAATGTCATTAAGGGTAAGATTTGAGGTTTCTCCGCATGGGACACATTTAAATGTGAGATATCCCTTTTGAAGGAGGCTTTCCCAATCTTCCGCCACAGGACGATGGAGACTATCTTGGGAACATTTCGGACATGAAATTTGGAAACCATACAAACCTCTAAGCCTTGAGAACAGGTTTTCATCAATTTCCTTGACTGCATTATCTCTTTTCTTAACCTCAGAACTGAGCCTCTTAATTTCGGCTTCATATTTCCTAACTTCTGCAGCTAACTTCGCCTTTTGTAGAGCATCCATTGTGACCGTATCTATAATACTTTTGATCAGTTCTTGCTTGGCCATCATTAGGTCAGCCTGGGAGGCGAATGTTAACCCTTTTGCCCTTTTTTCCAGTGCATCATTAAATCTCTTTGCAAGCGTTTTCAGAAAGTATTCTGCAATTCCTCTCGGGTCTCTAATTAGAATCTCGATCGCATTTGCAAACTCGACCTGCTCTAGGATATCCTTCTTTTGTTCCTCTAACGCGGGCACTTGACCTTTTATTTCAACAACCTTTTCCTCTAGACTTTTAACTTCAGGTTCAAGCTCATTTTTCCTTTTTTCCAACAAGCTTATTTTGTCTTCTATGGTTGCTTTATCCCCATACATTTCAAGAGCTCTCAAGACTTCTGAGGGTTCACCGTACTGCTTAGCTATTCTATAAATATTTGTTATGAATGGAACATCGTATTTGTACCTATAGAGGAGATCGCTGCACATTGAAATGACGGTTTGAAGGTTTGCATAGGCCAACTGTTTTTCTTTGAATTTAGAATCTTCATTCGCTATATCCCTTTTCAAGTCCTGTAAGGTAGCGTAGGAGTTTGTGGCTTCAAGCACTTTTTCTAGAGTTCCCCACTTGGCTGTGGATTCCTCGAGCTTCTTTAGAACAGGCATATCATATCCCATTTTCAATAGTCTTTGATAGAGGTCTATTGGGGCTTTTATTTCTGCTTCCTTCTTCTGGAGCCAATCTATTTCAGTTCCTAATTCGCTTTTCTGATTTTCAAACTTTGTAATTTCGGAAACCAGCCATTCATATTTTCCTTTCATTTCTTCAACCGAACGGTATGCTGTTATTGCATCCAAAACTTGGTTGTATCCACCATAGTTTTCGCATGCCTTAAGAAGTTTTTCGAGTTCGACTAAAGCGAACCCCTGTTTTTGAAGGTTTTGTATGTACCCCAAGGTTTCAGACAACTGCTTGACGGATAACCCAGACTGCTTAAGGTTGCTGAACGCATGAAGAACTATTTTAGTATCCATGCCGGAACTTTTTACTTCTTCGAGGAAGGTTATTACATCTCTTACGCCTAAACCTTTAGCTCTAAGATCCTCTATGACGCCAACGGTTTGTTCTATGTCTTCAAGGGTCAGGTTCTCCTGAACGGCCTTTGACAGAAGACTTATAGCTTCATCCTTTGAACTTGAATCTTTAACTGTAACTTTTTTTGTATAAGATTTTATGGTCCTCTCGCTTAATTTTCCTTCGAGGAGTTTGCTTATCTGCCCATTTGTGTAACCATGTTCTTTGAGGAGTATCATAAGTTCCTTGGCCCTTTCTTGATCCTCGCCTCGTAGCGGAGTTCTCTTAGAAAGGGAGATAAGCTCCTTAATCACCTCTTCTATCCCCTTATCGTCATTCATTACAACTTATCTCCTTGAAATTGCTCACATATGTGAAAGACTTTTCCCATCAATTTATATAATATCTCACATTTTATAAAGTTTTTGATGATTTAAAGGCAATTTAAAGGCAATCTAAAGGCAATTTAAAGGCAATTTTATAATATATTTACTTTTCTTAGGTGCAACAGAGTATTTGGTAAGAATGTTAAATGAAGGGAAGCTGGTTCTAGCTGGTTGATGTTTAGAAGGAGAGTCATAACTTACCAGACGAGTAACTTGGAACCCATAATTGAAGACTAGCAGGTGCAACTTTAGGTGCAATGGCAGGTGCATCAGGGTGCAGTAGGGTGCAATCAAAGGTGCAGCAAGGTGCAGTCAGGTGCAGCCAACAGACAAAAAAATGCAACTGCAGGACACCACTTCTCACTGCCATTGACAGGGGCATTTGTGCCAAATTATGCCCATGCAAACGGTGGACTGCAGCATAAATGAGCAGACGCAGTCAAAGACAGCACCCGCCAATGTCCTAGGATGCACCTGACTGTGCGATTTTATGTAAGTGATTGTCCTATAGTTGCAAAGGCAAAAATAAGAATATCGTTTAGCTTTATTAATTTGAACTAAGAATTCAAACGATTTCTTAAATTTGGGGAAAGACATCCTGCTTGTCCATGCCAAGGAAAATTAGGTGAGGTTGACCATCAAGCTCTGTTGTAGAGGGAGACCACGATTTGATTCCATGGAATGGCCAGGTTGGGCGATGCTCCAGTGAGGTTTATAATTTTGCCGCAAAGAACTATAGATAATTATGAAATTTATTATAAATATGTTCCAAAATATGTTAAACCTGAAACTGCCTCATTTAAAGACATACAAGACATTATAATGACAAGGAAATCTGAAGAAAGGAGTATTGCGAATTTCATAAAATTCGTCAGGATATTTTACGGCAAGTATTTTAAAATGGATTGGGCTAAAGAGTTCAAATTACCCTAAGAAATACACGGTCAGATGCGTCCCTTCAAGAGAACAATTAATCATATTCTATTCCATTATATATAAGATAAAGCTGAGCTAAAAATATTAATTGTTGAATAAGTTAGATAGTCTATTTATATACTCGGAAACATATTAAATAAATAGCTATAAGATTCAGTTTTAATCTTTATATAATATCTATTTCCTGGTACTAATTGAACTGGTAATATTAATTCTTGATTTCTTTTTTTAATTGTATATTTCCAGAAAATAGTCCAAACCTTTTAACTTCGATTTATTGCACTTTCGTCCACATAGATTCTTTTTCTGCATTCGGGACAAATTTTTTGCCTGAACCCTCTTCTGCGTGTAGGTTTGAACAGTTTTCCGCAAACACTGCATTCGACCTGATTGACACCAGGGGATTTAATTATCTTCAATCTTCTTCCAATTTCAGCTTTAGTTTCAACATCAGTCTCTGTCTCAAGCGCATCCGTCAACAGTTGACTAGCCAGTTCTATGCTTTTGTCTCCAAAAAGCTTCACAAAAGCACTATCCTTATCTGAGCCTATTTGCGCTGGCAGCATGCAAACAAAGTTTGAGGGATACTTTTCAGGCCTGTCCAAATCAACTACTGCGCAGCGATAGCGTTGTGCCAGAGAAGTTCCACTTGCTTCTTTCATCTTGAATATTTGCAGCTTAATGTTCACGTTCATCAACTAGTTGTCTAAAATCACAAATAAGATTGGTTAGCTGTTTCTATAGCTTCTTAGTTGTCTAAGCCATTGATAGCTTATGCTCTTAGTGAGATAGCCTCCTTTAACGGTATAAAATCTGTTAAGACACATATCTATCGGTTTTTTGATAGTGATCCTCCTATTTAAAGAAGCCCTTATTCTTCAATCAAATAGAGATTTCTTAACTTCTATGTTTCGATGCTGTTCTGGAATGGGAAGGTAGGTTCCCGATTGGCATGTTGATGCCTTCTGTAATAGGGTTCCTAAGAGTGTGTTGGCAAGACATTACACCGACTATAGCCCACAAAGACTAAAAGAGATATAAGATAAAGATGAGCTAAAAATATTAATTGTTGAATAGGATAGAAAGTCTATAACGAGCTTGTACCTTTATCTTTATCTGATTTATCAGCATTTCGCAGATCCCTTGATACCGTCAAACACAATATGTTCCTATAAAGACTTGTCACTGAATTTCTTTAAGAAACCTTCCGTTCCTATAACTTCACAGCAAATATTTTTCAATTCCTCAACACCCTTATCATATATACCAGATATAGCATCTTCTATTACAACCAGTTTAAAATCTCTTTCACTAGCTTCATATATTGATGTTCTTGGACAATTTGGAAAATTACATCCCGTAAAAACTAATGTTATAACCCCTTTTTCTTTAAGAAAAGTTTCTAATGGAGTTTTGTAAAATGCGCCCCATCTAGATTTATAAATTACAAATTCATTTTGGGCAATTTTCTGAATTTCACCCTTCAATAATTTTTCAGCATCTAATCTAACGGTGTTTGGCTTCAATTCCTTGACTAATTCAGAGCCTATGGAATTTGGAGCAATTACTTTTAACCCTTCTTCCACCTTCTTTTTTCTACAAATATCAACATTAGAGCCATCTTTTTTATATATCCTAACGACATGCATTATCAGTTTATTCTTTTCTCTGAATTTATTCAAAACTTTAACCATATTTGGAATTACTTCATAGGTTCCTTTGATTTCATAAACTGCTCCTTTTAATGAGAAATCATTTTGTGTATCAATAGTAACTAATCCAATACTACTATAATCTGGTTCTGTATATTGATCCATTCTAATAATCAATCATCATAACTTCATTAAAAATCTTTCTATTCAAGAATAATAACTGTAACATATGATCTCACCTTCAGCTCATTATCTCCCGCCAGGAAATTTCCTGCATCATAATTTTTCGCTTAACCCAAGACAACTAATACAATACCGAAGACAGTTCTCAGCAATCTTCCTACTTGAAAGTACCAGGGATGTTTGTCGTCCCACCAGTACCAGATGTTCGCGGCTCCCTCTATTGCAATGAAAGCTCCTATTCCCTTTATCCAGATCATACATTACCCTCTTCCTCGATCTGTTATCATTATTGAAAGAAGCTTTTAAAGAATACTACGAGAGATTTATTTCATATGATTGAAAAGAATGACATCATGCATTTACCAAAATATCAATAAATCGATGACAGCATAACAAAAAGTCAATGACAAAATAACATCTATCGATGACAGAATAAAATCAGTCAATGGATTTAACTAAACGTAATAAAGAGGCACGACAACCCTCTGAGTCAATGACTAAAGGTAGAAATCGACGTCGAAGGGGACGCACCCATAGACCAAAGCACAATCGCCGATAAAAAATATCGGTAAAATCGTTATTATTAAATAGGAAAAAAAGAGGGAAAGTTCCCCTAACATTCATTGAGTTTATACGCTTCTCTCAGCTTATCAGCTCGATCGGGTTCGAACTGATTAATGAGACTGCTAGCACCAGCTATAATCGACGCTTCAAGCTCATCATCCATGTCTTCATTAAAGAAATCGCACCAGCCTTTAAGAAACTCAAATATGTTCTCGGAATTCGTACCTTCACTTCAACGGTCTTATTTTGGCTCATTTACCTATCGGTATTCCTACATTATTTATTATGAAAAACTTTAATATAAATTCTTGATCTCTTTTTTTTAATTGTATATTTCCAGAAAATAGTCCAAACCTTTTAACTTCGATTTATTGCACTTTCGTTTATATATATTCTTTTTTAGATTATGCACACTTTTCTGATGCCTTCTACGTCTCCTGCAAAATGAAGCCTAAGGGTTGATGCCAATAATAGCGTATTAAAGAGTTCTGGAAACTAATTAGTGTGATGGAAATCACCTTCCTCCATTTTTAAATTAATATGACATTTTTTACATCTTCCCTTAGCTCTTAGGTAGACTGCACGTTTTACTCTCATTGGGATTGGTTTTCTTGCACTTTCCTCCCACATCAATTCTTTCTTTCTAACTTTGTATTTAGGATTTTGTGCTTATAATAAACTTAGTTTAGCCAACACTTAAACAGATGGGTGAGAAAAAGGACGAGTTTAAAGTTTTATTGCAGGAAATTTAATAATATTTATTTTTAGGGAAGAACTCGTCAAATTTGATATTTAGTTAATCTCTTAATTAGAGACTAATGATTTACTGAAAATATATTTTAGAGTACCATAAACGGTTAGTATGAAACCAAATGCCATAAATAATCCACCAATTATCATTCCGACTAACCCTCCTAGTAGAAGGAGAGCAGAGGGGTTTAAAGGATTATTATAATTTACTATTACTGCCCCTAAAATGAAGATGACAAGACCAAGAGCCAAGCAAAAGATACCGATTGCTAATATGCGCCATGGAATGCCTAGGGGGCTTAAACCATTCTTCAGAGCCCATTGGATCTTTAGTGAACAAGATGCCTACAAACGGCCTCATCTTAAATTTGGTATAATTTGTGCAACATTAGGAGTACATTTTGGTTGGATTCTGAAAAACCCTTTAATAAATTGCAATATATCCACAATTGCAAGAGGTGACATGGAAAAGGTGATAGATAAAAGGAAAACATTAATCCTGTTCTCAATGGTCGCCATACCAGCAGAATAGGTGTTTTTCCCTAAAGTGAACGTTTCCACGTCCCGCTAAACTCATACCAGACAGGTCAAAAAGTGTCTTAACAGGTACTGGTAGGTTATATTTATGGGTAACCTGACACATGAGCTTTAGTCCAAGATGTAACTGTTTGAAGTTCGTTCAATTTTTTTTAATAAACGACGATCAAGATGCCAAATACATAAAGGAATATCTTTCTCTCATAAAGCTTAATTTTCCAGAGCCGCCGAAATATCTTTTTCCCCCCATTGTCACGTAACTCCCTTGCGTGGAGCATTTACATCACCGACACCAGTGCAACCTTCAAGGCTACCGCTGGTGTACCATTCTGGATGCGTCGGTCACTACTGATTCGAGTTACGACAACCTAAGATTTGATGCGACCATCCTTTATGGGAACTATCCCCGGCAATTCCCAGTCTTCCCACATCGCGTCAACGTGGCTCTGCACGTATTGAAAGTCTTCGTCCTTGAAGTGCGCAAATCTACCCTGCATCTCAAGATATTCCCGGACTGGAACTCTGGGCGTTGGTGGTTTGTAGGTCAGCCTAGCTACCCCGTTCTCAATTTCGTAGACAGGGAAGATACCCGTCCTCGCCGCCAGCTCCCCTAGCTTGTCGGAATAGCGTGGGTGATAGTCCCAGCCCTTGGGACAAGGGGCAAGTGTATGGATGAAGGTCGGCCCCCCGACCGAGAGGGCCTTCCTGACTTTGTTGAGGAGGTCCAAAGGAGGGTAGGATGCGATTGCGGTTGCGATGTACTTCACGTTCGGATGACCGGCAGCAAGCATCGGAGCAACATTCTTCTTCCACCTATTCTGCATGATCCTTTTCACCGACCCGGTCGGCGTGAATGTTGTCTGAGCGCCCCACGTGGTCATTCCCGTGGCCTGAATGTCCGTGTTGGCAGCGGACTCGTTATCGTAGAGAATTATCAAGAGGTCATAGTCGGTCTGAAGAGCCGAGGAGATTGCGGCAAGACCCATATCAGCTCCGCCTAAGTCACCGCAGAAGGCTATGGTGTTGATCTTCTCCTTGGGAATCTTTCCTTTCTTCATCAACGCTCTAAGGCCTGCTGAAGTCCCTAGGGCCGACGAGCCGCCTGCTCCGAGTTGCGCGTGCATCCACGGAATGACCCAGGGTGTGGTCATGTATGCAGTATTAGCAACATACATGCATCCTGTAGTGCCTAGCGCAATAGTGCGAGGTCCAGCTGCCTTGCTGAACATCCTCATTACCATCGCAGGCTCGCAACCCTCACAGGTCCTGTGCCCTGAAGAGTAGAACTCTTCCCTGAGTACGTTGTGTATTCCCCTGATCTTTTCGAAGACGATTTCATCTGTCATATTCTAACCACCTACTACTCCCTCACTCCTACCCATTGCACGTAGTCATCGACCCCTTCCTCTTTTGCCTTGTAAGTCGCTTCAATCATCTTGATGACTTCCGCTATAGAAATCTCTCTACCTCCTAATCCTGCTATGAAGTTTGTTATCGTTGGACGGTTCCTCGAACCGTACAGGGTTGATCGTATTTCACTATACAGGACACCTGAGTAGAAGGGAGAGCCGTATGCAAAGTCACGGTCTACTACTGCGACCGCGCCGACCGGAGAAAGTATCTTCTTCAGAAGTTCTGTTGGAAATGGTCTGAACCACTTCGGGCGAACCACTCCAACTTTTAGACCGCGTTTCCTCAGTCGCTTCACAGCTGCTTTAGCAGTTATAGCGAGTGTGCCCATACCAAGAATTGTCACGTCAGCATCCTCCATCATGTATTCCTCGAGCCATGGATTCCCTAGATCACGATTGAAGACTTCCTCGAATTCTTTGTATGCTTTGTTGACAACGGCTGGAACTTGTTTGGTTGCTTCTGCATTCTGCTTACGAATTTCTATGACCCAGTCCTCATTTGCCTGAGGTGCGATAGATATCGGGTTGTCGGGGTGCAGTCTTCGATCACCAAGACTGTAAGGGGGAAGGAACTTGTTAACGAGCTCCTTGGAGGGTATCCTGACCATATGTTGCGAGTGTGTGAGAAATCCCCCATCCATCGCGAGAGCAGCGGGGAACATCACTTGTGGATCCTCTGCTATTCTATACAGAAGTAACGTAGTATCAAGAGCTTCCTGCGCAGTCGCAGCCCAGACGAGCAGCCATCCAAGGTCTCGGACGGCAAGCGCATCGTTGTGCTCAACTCCGAATGCGCCCGGATCATCTAGCGCTCTATTTCCAACGAGTGCTACCACAGGCAGTCTATCTGATGCCGTCACTGCAAGTGCTTCCATTGCATACATCCACCCAGTCCCACTACTTCCCGCGAAGACTCGTGCTCCTACGGCAGAAGCATGTTTCACGATTTCGAACTGAGAATGTTCGCCTTCAGCGATGATGTACTCCGCCTCGAACTTGCCGTCAGCTATCAACTTGGAGACGGCATCCATCACCTCCGTATAAGGTCGAATTGGATAGGCAGCTATCACATCCACGTCAGCGAGCATCACAGCATGAGCGACAGCCTCGCACCCTGTCAGTAGATCTTCCCTCTGCTTTTGAACCAGCTTCTTTTCAACTAGTGTCATATCTCTATCTACCTCTTCTCCTCACTTTTCGTCTTAGCCTCCTCTACTGACAACCCCGTTCCGGTGACGAATGGGTAGTTGACCCTTGTCTTGCCTTTCTTCTCCTCAGCCCAGTTGGTGTATGCATCTTTGCTTTCTTTGAACTTCTGATAAGGACTTTCGTTGGTGTCGAATTTTAGTTCATCGATCATCACGATCGTATTGGGCACAGGGCATACCTCAGCGCACCTGCCACACCCAACACAGTAGTTGTAGTTCACGTCAAATAACCCTTCAGGAGTCGGATCGAAGCACTCGTCAGGACATGTGTACCAGCAGCGATCGCATTTTATGCACTTGTCGAATCTGATGACAGGACGCATAGTCCTGGTTGTAAACCGCTTGTAGTCCTCGTTTCTTCCGCCTCTCTTGACCGGCTTTACGACGATCCCTTCTTGGAATTCATGCCACTTTGGAAGTTCTGGAAGTTTGTACGGCCAGACGATGCCTTCGCCAGGTGCAATGCTCTTGATAACGACCGAGTTGTAACCATCTTCCACAGCTCTGACCCTTTCCTCGCCTTGCTGCTCTCCAACTACTTTCTTTATCGACTGCAAACTGACGATGTCTGAATCAACACGCGCCAATGCACCCAGAACACGCACATCTGTAAGATCGTCCTTGTATACCCATAATCCCGAAAAGCTGTGCATACCAGGTACGACGGCAATCTTGTACGGAAATTTCTTCTTCTCGACATTCTTTAGGAGCTCTAGAGGGTTTCGTTCGGAAACAACAAGCAGCGTACCTCCTGTTTTAACTTTCTCGCTGATCGGGCGTATGCCCGAGTAAGCCCATGGTTCCACTCCCTTAGTCATGGTATCGTCAACTACGATACTGACGTCAACGTCGTTGGGTTCTACCTTCCCGCCAGCTTCTGCCTCGAGATCCTCCTCGGTAAGGTCCGCAACTACTGCGAAGTATTTACAGGGAACCCCATCTCGTTCGGGAGCATCACTGTACCTTCCGTAACCGAACCCAGTCTTGCCTTCCTCCTTTGCGGCATAAACGATGGGCTTGCATATCCTTCGTGCAAGTGTCTTCTGGAAGACTCCGCGGTAGTTTACCTCGATGTTCTTGATGTCTACTTCTGTAGACGCTGCTTCTCTAAACACAGAAGAAACCGACGTCAATTTTACTATTTTTCGTTCCATATTCAGGACATTTCCCCCTTTTTTTCCTTCTGAGTTTTTCATGCGCATTTTTATCAGGCGTATATTATTAAATTTATTATTCAGAACTATTTTCAATATTTTCAAGAGGATAGAGACGATAAAAAGAGTTAGTTAAAAATGGGGAGTTAAAAGCGGACTATAAGGTCTTGGGCTTCTTGTTAAAATATATGACAAAGCAAAATTGAAGGTCTTAGACACGTAATCTGTTCTATCATTCTTAAATATCCGTGGGTGATTTGGGATCATGGCATCATGCAATGGATAAGCGAACAAGAACAGCCACGAACTTGTTAAATATCTCCAAGAGTGATTTAGAAGCATCTAAATACCTTCTGGAAGGTAAACACTATTGCCAATCTGTCTTTTATCTGGAGCAGAGCATTGAAATTGCCCTCAAGTCTTGGGCGATATGGCATGGAATAATGACCGAGGAAGAAGTGACAAAGTTGAGACATGAGGCGTGGAAGATCTACCTCATAATGAACGAAAAGTTTTTTCATGATATTGCGATACTTGAGAAATACCCTGAATTCAAAGAATATACTTCGGGTGACTGGTTGAATAAATATAGAGAAGTAAGCATAAAGGAGGAGCAGGAGAAAGAGCTGCATCAAGAGCTAATAGAACGCTGGAAGATGTCCAGTTCCATGGAGGATTTGAAGCAGGTTCTAACAACTATCCAAAAGATAAGGGATGATTGGAAAACAGTTGAGGAAGCCTTAATGAAAGGAAAAGATGGCGAGATAAGTGCATTTATGTCAAAGATCGCAGGAGCTCGCATGCAAGGAAGAAATCTGCCATCCAAGGAGGAACTGAACACAACCATGGATGAACAGTTCTATCGGATTAAAAAAATGTTTCAACTTCATTACTTTGACTTCTATCCCGTATTGTCATGGCTTTTCATAGTCTTCTATCCTCACGTGTCCCGATCAAGATACAAATTCGGAAGGAATAAGCTAAACCCGTTGAAATATTATACCAAAGCCTTGCCATTAGTGCAGCTATTAGACAAATTCCTAATGATCACCCAGCAAGTTCTTCAAGGACTTCAAGAGCTTTATCTCCAGATGTCTTAAAAGAAATAGCATTATTATTTATTATTATTTATAGCAATAGGGTTAATAGCATTTTTATTTGTTACTTCAGGTCGTTCTTAAAGCATACTGAAATGTTCTTTAATCAAGATTATAAAACATATCTCATTAATGTAAATCAACCTTCCTATTACAGTTCTTGCATTTTAAACTAATTACACGGGATGAAACATAATTCTATATCAAATTTTTCTTGTAAATCTTTGTCTCCTTCACGCCATTGGTTATCACATATTTTACAGTGTATATGCGAAGGATTTCCTTTATTATAATCTATCATTATAACACTTGTATCCTTAATCTCATTTTCTCTCTCTACTATTTTTCTTCGTTCAAAATCTTTTCTTTTTATTTTAAAAATTATTTCTATGAACTCGTTAATTAGTCTTTTAAGCTATTTGCAACATATGACAGAACTTGATAATTTTATATATTGTTTGTTATTCAAAATATTATAGTCTTATGATGGGAAGATTCAATCAATTAATAAAAGGTTTGTATTACGTTCTATTATGTATAACATGCTTTTTGTTAATAACTTTTGCATTCTTGTTGCCAATTGTTCCATTGGCTCTGAGAATTTTAACTTTATTGGTTCCTCTTTATACATTGGTATATATATCATCAATGGTGATAAGACACTCTGTCCACGTATCTTTCAAGAGTGGGCGAAAAAAAATAGCATTGAAAATAATTGACAATTTGACTAAATCTGGATATTATGTTTGCATATTTTTCATATCCATAGCCTTATTTGCTGGGAGTATACTTTTCTTAACTCAAACCCAATACGTCATTGAACAAAAAATAATTATCGCATTTTTCACATTACCTTTAATATATAATTTTTTTAATTTTGGATTATTTTATATCATCATAAACTCTATTTTTATGGTGAGTACTGATAAGAATGTTAATAGTAAAATAATGTGGATTATGTTTTTCCCTTTTTTATTTATTATGTTTACAATATCAACACCTTTTCTATTAGGTTTTTCCAATGCACTTTTTTCAAATAACGTAATAGAATCAGTTGCATCTTTTTCTTTTTATGTTTCATTTGCAGGCATGTTATTAATTTATGTGTTGTTGCAACCCCTAAATCTAATTCATATTAACGAGAAGGTCTCAAAATGGTTCAAATGTGATGATTATAAAGAAAAGTTATGGATAATAGCACATTATGATTTTATAAATATCGAGAAAAATTTGTTTTTTAGATAGATAGTAGGAGTAGTAGTAATAGTAGTAGGAGTTCTCTATTAGGCGAGGGGGGGGTACCCCAAGCCATAAACACACACAAATATATACAAACAATATGATGTTATTTCATAATAAAGTAAGATAAATAGAAATTATTGAACATGAGAAGAGTATTAGAAATTATCAAATTAATGTTATACATGAATCGCCTTTTTTCTCTACATTTTTTTCTTCTTTGACCTCCTCTGTGAGAGGATAAATAGTTCCAAGTCGTATTTCAACTAAATTAAGGCTGATAAATTGATCTAAATATTCTTCTATTTTTTCTGGAGATAATCCTAAATTAAGGGAGGTTATCGCAGTTAGTCTTTTTTGAGGTGTTCCTTCAGGATGTTCCCTAATGAAGTTTAACAACCATCTCATCCTTTGTGCCCTTGCTTCAGCACCGTCCTTTTTTTTAACCATACTTGGATCGTAGAACATCTTCATCACATATGTGATGATTGTTAAGTCTTATGCTTAAAAATGTAAGCCTGTTTATTATATAAATATGAAACGATCAATATTGTGGATAAAAAGATCAATTTAATTAGCTTTAATTAAACCAAGTTTATCATTAATATAAGTTGTATAATCTTAGAAATTTCATGCATATGTGAAACCGCATTAGAATCTTTGTTTATTAATAAGGAAATATTTTTAGCAGAGGATGTTTCTTGATAAAACCGATGGAAAGCAATGACTAAACTGGGTTATACTCATATTATTGTTTCAAACAAAGTTCATAGAGCATTAATGAATATCGCACAAGAAAACAAATTAAGTTGTTCTAAACTCATAGAGAAACTAATCGGTGTTAATACTGGTATTAATACTATCCCACAAAACAACTTTGAAATCCAAAATAGATCAAAGGGTGATGTGGTAGCCCGGACCAGATTCGAACTGGTGTTTGCGGCTCCAGAGGCCGCTGTGCTTGGCCGCTGCACCACCGGGCTATTATTTGACGGTTTATTGTTCCTACCTAAAAGATTTTCTAGAACAAAAAAAGGATTGCCCCGTGTCCGGAACACTTAACGATCAAGTCTAGAATTAAGAAATTTGTTAAAGTCAAAATGAAAAAAAGAGCTAATTTATGACGAAATTTTTAAGGCGTTATTGTTCTTAAGACTGTTTAACATCTTGATAATCGTCAATAATCACAATTGCAAAGATTCCATTTAAGGGACCCTAAAGTCAAAATTTATAAACACATAAAGAAGTGTACATAACATAAGGATGACCGAAAGAACTTTTACCTACACAGTTGGAACAAAAATATCTCCTAACCTTAGAATAAATCTTTTGGATTTCATATATCAAAGATACATTCTACCCCAGGAAAAGATGTTCGAAAACGTCTTAAAGGATACAACTGATGGTGATCCTTACCTTTCCTACAGCTTTACAGTTCCGAAAAGTGGGCAGAAGTTTGACGAGAAGATTATAGCTAGTGAGCCTATACAGATCATTATAAAGACCTATGACGACACGGTGACGGAAGAAAAGATTATTGAAGAAAAAGAAGACGTCGAAATCGCGATCGACCTTTTTGAAGAGCAAATTAGAAAGAGCACTTTATTTTTCGCATGGGGGGAGGGTGAAAAGATAGTTCCAGAACGTGTTACTGGAAAAGAAAGGTCTCTTAACCGGCTATTAATGGAGACACAGATTCTCATTCTAATTCTGTTCATTGGCGTCGGTATAGTGGTTTTCGCGTTTTTAGGAAGTTACGCCCTGATTCCTTTTTTAGGTATTCAATTGGTCGTTGTCCTTTACTCGAGCAAAATTGTCGGCAGGGTAGGGGATTGGCGAATAACAGAGCGCAATCCCACCATCCATTTTCTTGAATATCACTTACCTTCACAGGAAGCTGATATGATCAGGAAAAAATTTACAAAAGAACAGCTAATTGCACTCAAGCGTGAAGTATACGAGAAGACGGTTTTAAAAGATGGAGAAATTGACTGCCAAACAGTTAACGAGATCTTTGCCAAATACGGACTATATTGCAGGCCAGAGGATTTGTCTTCTAAAAAAGTAAACGTCTACCAGATGGTCAAAACTACAGCGGACAAATTTGGATTCAAGATGCCTAAAATTGTTGTTGCAAATACTTTACTCCCTAACGCGTCTGCGTCAGGGCCTAGCCCAAGTCGCGGACTCGTCATGATTACGACAGGTCTTCTTGTTCAGCTCGAAGAAGCTGAGATCGTAAGCGTCTTAGGTCACGAGTTCGGACATTTAAAAGGACGAGACCCGCTTTTACTGTATGGCCTAAATGCAATTCAGTACCTTGTCTACTTCTTTGTGTTTATACCCTTTGTTTCATCCCTCTTACTTTTCTTCATATACTTTTGGGCTATCTCAGCCATCTTCTTTTCCGTAGCAAAATGTCTTGAAGCCAGAGCCGACCTTATTTCGGCTATTGTAATCCAGCAACCGCAGGTTCTAGCAGAAGCTCTCCAGAAGATAGGTTTCAAGAGGCTTATTTTGGAACGAATGCGGTCCTACCGAATCCAGGAATGGTTAAGTTTGGAGGCTCACCCACCCATGTACTTTAGAGTGCACAGGTTAGAAAAAATTAAAGATCCCTCAAAAATCAGGCATCCACTTATTCGATCAATTGCTGACGTGACGCATGGATTTATAGCAAATATTAAATAAAATTAAAGAACATTCTAAAGGAACAAAATATAAAAGGAATGTTGAAATAAAAGCTCTTAGATGCGAAATGGACAAAGCTTTTTCAAAGGTAAGGGAGCGACAATTTCAATTGAACATAGTTGGAAATAAAAGACTGATCTGATTAATAAAATAAAAAGGGATTGGGTGGAAATATTTTTTAAATCAATTTCTCAAGTCTTTTGCTTACTTCATTCCAGTTTACGACGTTCCAAAATGCTTCCACGAACTTGGATCTTTCATTCTTGTAGTCAATGTAGTATGCGTGTTCCCAGACATCAAGAACCATCAGTATGGAGTGATTTGGGAAAACATTAACATTATGTTTCTCTATCTGCATGATAGCAAGTCTGTTGGATTCTGGAGAAAAGGTGAGCGCTGCCCATCCAGAGCCTTCTACAGTATTCGCTGTCTGTGTAAATTCTTTTTTGAACCTTTCAAGGCTTCCAAAGCTAACATTTATGTGGTCGGCAAGTTTTCCACCAGGACTTCCACCCCCCTTGCCCGCCGGTGCCATATTTGGCCAGAATAGGGAATGTAGAACATGTCCGCCCAAGTTGAAGGACACATCTTTCCAGAACGCTTTCCTGTCGATGTCCGTGCCTTCTTTTATTGCCTTATCCAGTTTTTCGAAAGCCGCATTTATGTTATTGACGTATCCTTGATGGTGTTTTGTGTGGTGTATTCTCAACTGCTCCTCCGATATGTTTGGCGCTAAATCTGAGTAGCCATATGGCAACTTCGGTAGAGTATATACAGTAGTTTTTTCCATAATCTTCGAAGGAACTACTGGTCATGCCGTTATATAGTTTTCTTTCTTAGATAATTATTAAATAGAATCTTGAAAATTATTGTAAAACCATTATAAAGTGATATACAAAAGCATTATCACTATCTTTTTGAAGGGGAAATGAAAGTAAGTTCTGTTTTAGCCTCTCAGTGTTTTGCGACTGAGAACAGACGTGAATTGACCAGTTTCATTTAATAAAATCAAGTATTTCGTAAAAGTTTCGAATTGGTTTAATATTGGAATGTTTTATATCCCTAACTTTTCCAAAGTACAACCCTAAACCCGCTGCTTGTAGCATAGTCAAGTCGTATACGGTATCCCCGACAGCTACAGTTTCCCTTAAAGGGACCCTCCGCTCTTCTGAGACCTTTTTTAATAACATGTCTTTTTTTAGGGGATCAACGATATCCAAGCCTCCACCTGCTAGAAAGTTTTGACTGTCTACCCGAAGCCTATTCGATAGAACGACATCCGCACCAAGCTCTTTCCCAACCTTTTCTGCTAGTAGGTTTAGTCCAGCTGTTACTATTATCACACTAAGGCCTTTTTCTCTAAGGTTTAGTATCACATCTTTCACTCCACTTTTAAACCTATATTTTGACAAGATCTCCTCTATTTCTTTGAGGCGTATTCTCCCCCTTTTGTTCAGCCAAGAGGACGTATCCTTAACCATAAATTCTTGATACGAGATCTTTCCGCTCCGATACTCTTCAAGAGATTTTTTCGCTTGATCCAAGGTGCCAAATCTTTGATGGATAAGCTGCCAGCTGCTTCTGCATGTTATTAATGTGCCGTCGAGATCAAAGAATATTAGCCTGTATCCCAACAAGCACCATTATCGTGTACAATATAAATAATTGACGTACAAGGGTCTGATAAACTCTTATGTTCTTAATTTTTTAAGAAACTGAACCGACAAACTTTTTAATGGTTTAAATCCGAATTTTAGAACCGTATTAAGTTAAATATGGAAACTCTCTAGATTTGGAAATGGCAGCAATAACTTCTAAACCCTTTTTATATCGTTTTTAGTAACATTTATATCTTGTTTTAAAGATGCCTCTTAAACTGATATCTATGAGCCTCTCGTTTGGAAGTAGTTTAAGTACATATCTTAAGCTCACATTGTTATTTGCGGTGCTAGGCGGTATATTTGTAGCGTTAGGGTATATCATCGGAGGGATTGAAATAGCAGGGTTGTTTTTGTTGATGGCCGTCGGCATCAATTTTGTCATGTATTTTGCCAGCGACAAGATGGTTATGGCATCTACTCACGCCCATATAGTTGATGAAAATGAAGCTCCCAGACTTCACGCGATAGTTGCCAAGTTAGCATATGAAGCTAAAATACCAAAACCTAAAATTGCTATAGTTGATAGCCCGCAACCCAATGCTTTTGCAACCGGAAGAAATAAGGACCATGCAATAGTGGCCGCGACAACTGGTCTGTTAAATATCATGAATGACAGCGAAGTCGAGGCAGTGTTAGGCCATGAAATAGGGCACGTTGTTCACAAAGATATGCTGGTTGCAACAGTCGCCGCATCTATTGCGACAGCCATCTCGTATATCGGCATGATTATCATGATGTTAATGCTTTCGGGAGGCGGCGGTAGAAAAGGGAGTGGCGCGACTGCTCTTGGGGCGGTGATAGTAGCACCTTTAGCTGCGTCATTTGTTCGGTTAGCAATATCCAGAAACAGAGAGTATTATGCTGATGAGGCGAGTGCGATTCTAACCAAGAAACCTCTTTCTCTGATAAGTGCGTTGTCAAAGATAGAGGGGATGATACGCCGCGGCGCTACTCTAAAAACTTCGCCTTCAACTGCATCTTTATGGATCGCAAACCCGTTCAGGGGCAGTTCAATGCTCGAACTTTTCAGTACACACCCAACAACTGAAAAAAGGATAAAAAGGTTGGAAGAAATTACAAGAAAGACAGGCTACTCATTTTAGATTAGCATGTCAGGCTTAACAATTTCTGTGGACTATTCCAATTCCTATTCTTCAAAAAAGCCAGTCTTTTCACGAGACATTGTTAAAGTGGATGTCGACTCCGTTACAACAGTTAGCAAGATAAAGGAAGCTGTTCTAAAACACCTCAACTTGCCATATGATGACCTCTATTTTTTAGAGTTAAAGAAGCAAAAACTAGAAGACTCAGAGACGGTTTCAAGCTTAGGTATATCAGGGAAAACTGTTCTGATATTAAGATGCAAAGACGTTGATGCGCTGTTTGAAAGGATGCGGAAAGATGGTCGGCTGTAGATTCCAACCTGCTTCCTATCGTTTATTTCGTCCAACGATTTTTTCTTGAAATTCAAACATAGCTTGATAGTAAAATACAGTTTCATCAGATTGAAGTCATCTGGTTCCCGTTATTTCAGATAACTAAAAGATTTAAAGAACGCCGCCTAAGGTTATAACAACATGTTCGATTTAACACCTATTGGAGTTGTTCACACAGACGTTAAGGATGAAGATTTGTCCAAATCAGGTTCGGTGGTGGGCAGGATAGAAGTGTTCCAAGATTTCCGGGAAGGGCTGAATTCCATTGAAGGGTTTCCACATCTTATTCTGATTACCTTTCTTGATAGAGTTAGCGTTGAGGCCGGACGTACGCTCAAGATTAGATTCCGTCATCTTCAACAAGCCGGTTTACCACCCGATATCCTTCCTGAGGTCGGGGTCTTCGCAAGCGATTCTCCGAAAAGACCCAATCCTGTGGGTGTAAGCATCGTCAAAACACTCGAATTTGACGGCCGATTCATTAAAGTCAGTGGTTTAGATGTTTACGATGGCACCCCTGTTATAGACATCAAACCCTATACTCCTTACAGGAGGATTCAATATATCAAAGTCCCCGAATGGTTCTCTAAGATTTCATTATATTTGGATAGGGAACCATAGAAGTTTTAACACTTGCACAGCTGTTTAGCGTGGAATCATTTTTCTAGGTAGAATCCTGCTGCAATCGCTCCATAAAGTCCAACGTCATCTCCCAAGGATGTGAACTTTATTTCGGGGAGCCGGTTGACCATGTAATCGCCAAGTTTTTTTTCTATCGGTTCAAATAAGAGTTCCTTATTATTTAATGCCACAGAGCCTCCTACGACGATAACCTCGGGGTCGTATGCGTTTATTACGTTAGCGAATCCTATTGCGTTGAATTTACTCACGTTTTCTAAGACGGATAAAGCGAACCTATCACCTGATTTTGCTGCGTCAAAGAAGTCTTTGCTTGTCAAGGAGTCTAATTTCTGATAAAGGCTACTCTGCTTTAACGTATCTTCTTTGAAGGTGCTAGCCACTAGACGCACATAATTTGTGATATTACTGCCGGAGCAGTAGGCTTCCCAATGCCCTCTCTTCCCACACCCGCAAGTAAGTCTACCTTCTGGATCTATTGTAAAGTGCCCGATTTCGTGAGCGTTTCCCTCCTTACCCAGGAGAAGGTGGCCATTGGCAAAAACTCCACCACCTATGCCACTACTTATCGTGACGTAAACTACGTTATCGACTCCCCTGCCTTGGCCAAAGAATTTTTCACCGATTACGGCTACTACGCAGTCGTTGTACATTCTAATAGGTAGATTCAGTTCTCTAGCTATTGGCTCTACAAGGTAGGATCGCTTGAAGGGTAGATTCGGTGGCGAAATTGAGCCAAGTTTCTGGTCAAGAGGTCCCACTGTACCGATGTTCACATTTACAAGATTATCTAATAGTTGCTTGGGTAGTTCTTTGATCATTTCTATAATCTGTCTGCTTATGGCGTACTCGTCTCCCTCGCGCACAGTTTTCCTCACAACTTTTGCAAGAATTCTTCCGTCCTTAACGCCAATTGCGACTCTAACGTTTGTTCCACCTAAATCTATACCGAGCGTTGTATTCAATTTAAATCACAATAATTGCTTTTTAACAGCAAATAAATGTTTATTGAATATATTACCTTTACGCTCCTTCCCGATAGGCGATGAACTCATACAGGTGTCTAAGAATCTAAACGAGTTATAAACTTTTTAGAACAATTGTTGCTTCAATGTGCTTCAGATACGGCTATTTATTTTCTCCGCACACGTTAATTATAGCTTCTTTTAGAACTTCTATGCTGTCCAAATATTCTCTGATTTCCACCCTCTCGTAAGGTGTATGTGAGAGTTTCGAATTACCTGGACCATATGTTATTGATGGTACTCCAACTTCTTTACCGTAAATGTTCATGTCGCCTGAGCCAGTTTTCCTGACAAGCATGGCGTTTTTGCCCTTGACCTTTAATATCGAAGCTTTGAATGCTTTAACCAATTGGCTGTTGACAGGTGCCGTATACGCTGGTGTGAAGTCTTCGACCTCCATTCTGAAACCTATTTTCTCTTCACATATGTGTTCGGCTTCTACTTTTATTTTTTCGACGACCTCCTCACTTTCGACAGAAGGTGGAAATCTTACGTCAACCGTCATTTTACATGACGATGGGGACATGTTGTGGGACTCCCCTCCCGATATCTTCGTGAGACAGGCGCTGATGGTGCCAAATTTTTTTTCCTTTTTCTGTGCTTCGTCATTATATCTTTTTATTGATGTCCATAGCTCTATCGCGGCATCCACGGCACTTTTACCAAGCCACGGTGAACTAGAGTGATAACTTGAAGTCTCAAAACTAAGGCTTAGACGTAAACCTCCCCTGTATCCTATAACGATGTTCGTTAGCGAACAGGGTTCTCCAAAGACCACGTA
>Ga0187889_10000269_pt1 | contig 63875 bp, 65 predicted proteins | sample June2016WEW_7_10_2_FD_132992 | JGI IMG/M metagenome (GOLD analysis project Ga0187889, IMG submission 132992) | Peatland microbial communities from SPRUCE experiment site at the Marcell Experimental Forest, Minnesota, USA - June2016WEW_7_100 | ecosystem: Environmental > Terrestrial > Soil >... | reverse complement strand
TGTGACGATCTTCAAAGGCCTAAAGAACCGTTTCTACGCAAAAAAGGTCCTCGAGGATGCAGGTATTAAGCCTGGAACGAGGCTTTCAGATCTTAGCTCTAAAGAACGTCAATGCCTTTTCAGTACGATAAAAAAGGCTGCGAAGACCCTAAAAGCCATCCAACTACCTGTAGTCGGCAAAGATTCATTCGAGCAGCATGGTATTGTGAACTACTTTGTAAAGCGTGGTACATTGAGCGATAAAGAGGGGAGAATCGTGCCCTATGTTGTCGAGGCCGCCTCCTTCGAAGACAAGGATGAAGAGATTTTTGAGACAGTAAACTTCACGACATCGATACATCATCCCTTCACCATGTACGTTTTCACTGAAGGAGAAAAAAGAGTAAAATTTAGTGATCTCACGAAGGACAAAGGGCTAAACGTGCTTATCCACCTAGTGTGTCCAGCGATCACATGGCTCAGCGCAAGCAAGGGCGAAATGGATATTCACCCCTTTCAGGATGCGATATTTTCAGCAATCAGACATGTCTGCAGGCAGAACAAGATGACAGGATTTGATTCAGAAACTTTGATTTCACTTACCAACAATGTTATGAGTTCCTACCCGACATTTAACTTTACGCTCAGGCAGGTCTTCTACCTTCTGGTGTCTCATCACGGTTACCCTAACGAGAAACAAGCCTACAACAAGCTAGGTAAAGCTCTTGTCAAGGCAAGACAAGAAGGGACAGTAGATGCGGATAGAATTCTGGACTTGAGCAGGCCAGAGTACATAAATAACAGCTCGTATCAATCGTTCCTAGAGCGGGCCCGATCAGACTTCAAGACACTGATTAACGACTTTGATTTAGATAAATGGAGTCTACAACCGATATACTGTGAAACATGGATAGAAAAGGAGGCCCTCTCCAGAGTCATTGCACCGGTCTGCAAGAAATATAGTGTAAACGAAATTGTTGGACGTGGCTATTCATCCTACACACAAATTCGAAGAGCTGTCAAAAGACTTCCAGAGGATAAGAAGGTAATCATACTCTATATTGGCGACTTTGACCCGCCTGGACTTCACATAGAAGAGAAGCTAAAAGAAAGGCTCCTTGATGAAGCAAGTAGAAGAGGTAAACACTTACAACTGGATGTGAGGAGGGTCGCCTTAACCTATGAGCAGATTCAACAGTATCACCTTCCTGCCTCTCCCTTGAAAAAGTCAGGCCAAAAGCGTCAAGAATACCTAGAAAAATATGGAAGTGACGTATGGGAGGTTGATGCCTTAAGTCCTGAAGTCCTTATAAAAACTTTAGAGGAAGAAATTAGAAGTTTAATCGATTGGGAGATCTGGAACAAAAAAGAGGAAGAGGTCGAATACTTTAGGGGACTACTAAGAGAAGGCTTGGGACGATTTCTAGACGAACTGAACGCTTTCGAATGATGAGGCTTCTGGCAGATGCTCGTACATTCTCGTTACGATTTCATATGATGCATTGATTAAATTTTGCCATAATACCTAAAGGTCATATAGTTGGGTCGATCAGGTGGCCACCCTTTTTTGTTCAACGACAAGTTTAGAGAACACCCTATTTCATAATTATATCAGTTTGGAAAATCGTGTCCCTTAATCACACAGAATCTTAAAATTATACGCAATATGATCGCTTTGATTAGGCAGAAGCTGTAACTTCCAAGTCCAGAACTACTTGAACAATTCTGGGTCCGACCTCTCTCACGACTTTTCCTCGAGTTGATGAAATCTTGAAGTTATGAGGTAAAACCAGTTCCGGTAAAACTTCGTTAATCGTTTCATCTATCGGTGCTGATTTAACGTGTAGATATAAGTGAATGACACCACCTTCCTCCCTCAACGCCTTAACAGCGTACGGAAAATATTCTATGGATCTCTCAGGATATGGCATTATAACGCGATTGGCGAAACCTGCGAGCCTGTAACTTATTATTCGAGCTGCATCGCCCAAGAAGGCTATTATGCGGTCATCCACCTTATTTACGAAAGCGTTTTTCAATATCATTTCATACGCGTCAGGGTTAAGGTCAATTACATAATTTGTCGATGTCTTACGTTTTTTTGCGATCAAGATGGAAAACGTGCCGACACCCGCGAACATGTTGACAACAACCTCATTCTCGCCAACGAGGTTTGCGATCCTCAACCGTTCCGCAGACAACCTCGGTGAAAAATAGGTTTTACCTATGTCTACATAGAATCTGCAACCGCTTTCCTTACATTCTGTGGAAGTCCGATTTTCCCCAGCTAGATATTCTAAGCCCATCAGCCTATACTCTCCAGAAACAGGTGAAGCCTGTCTGAAAACACATTTTACACTTTTAACGTTCTCCAGTAAGGTTTCCGCGATCAGGCTCTTCTTTGGCAAAAGTGTGTCCGGGATCTTTATAACCGCAATATCTCCAATAACGTCAAATCCTGAAATTATGTCGTCAAGCTCTTCAGGCGAGAGTTTCTCTGAAAGTAATTCTTTTACAAGACGCCCCAATTATTATAGCACTTTGTCCCGTGGAAGTGCACATGATATCAATTTATTAAAAGTTTTTCATTTAAGAAAGCTATTCTTCTTCCGTCGACCTAGCGATATAATAGTATCTGCCTTCTTCTTTCTGTATCCTATCAAGCTTGCTCTTAGGTTTGTTTATCCTTGGTCTCCCGGTTGTCCAGTCCCTCCTGTAAGTGATCCCCAACTGTTTCAGAAATTCATTCATGCCATCATCCTTCATCAGCGGAGCTTCGACGTAACCGAGAAAAGACGGGGTTCCTTTGAATATCATAAGTCTATCAGAGACTATGTCGATTAGCTGTATGTCGTGGTCGACAACGATAGCCGACTTGTTTCTAGAGCGAATATATCTTTGGATGATCTTAGCGAGTTCAACCCTATCCTCGGCGTCTATGAAGGCCGAGGGCTCATCAAGTGCATATATTTCTGCATTCTGTAACAGCGTCGCAGCAACCGCTGTCTTTTGAAGCTCTCCTCCACTCAATTTTAAGACTTCTTTCTCAAACAACTTATCTACGTTAAGTGGGACGATAACTTCATTGAACTCTGAGATTGATGTCACATCCTTACCTGCAACACTATCCAGCATTTCTTTCACATACTGGAATTCTCCTGACGCCAGAAGGTACTGAGGCTTATACGATATTTTTGAAGTGATCGATACTTCCCCTGAGTCAGGTTTTTCAACACCCGCTATCATCTTGATAAATGTTGTTTTACCTAGAGCGTTCGCACCGACTACACCGATTACTTCTCCTAACCTAAGTTTACCGCCGAGGACTTTTAGATTGAATTTATCATATCGCTTTTCAAGATTAGTGTATTCTGCTATAGCGACAGATTCTATCATCTCAGGCTTGGGGGTGTAGATGTCAAAAACGATCCTTTTATCCCTAAAACGAATATTTTCTTCAGGAATGTAGCCGTCTAGGAAAGCGTTTATGCCCGCCTTTGTAGAAATCACATGAGAGACTACACCATAGACCCCAGGCTCCCCGTAAAGCAGGTGGATATGATCGCTGAGGTAGTCAAGAATCGTGAGGTCGTGTTCGACTACGAAAACACATTTTCCGTTTTTTGCAAGATTCATTATTACATTGGAAACTGCGAGCCTTTGATAGACATCGTTATAGGAAGATGGTTCATCAAAGAAGTATATGTCCGCATCCTTTGCCGCTGAAACAGCGATCGAAAGCCTCTGGAGTTCACCGCCGCTAAGTTGTGAGACGCTCTTAGTTATAGATTCACGCAGGTTAAGTTGCGATATCAAATCGTCTGATGCACCCCGATGGTCCATCATTTTTAAAAGGGACAACCCGTCTCCTGACCAAACTTTAACAAGATTGTAGACCGCTTGAGGTTTCACACTAACCTTTAGTTGGTTGTTAACTATCTTTTCAAAATGATCTTTCAAAGCTGTTCCCTTGAAATAGGTTAGAACATCTTCCCACGTAGGTTCAGGTACCCTGCCAAGGTTAGGTTTGAGCAGCCCTGACATAATGTTGATTACGGTTGACTTACCGACGCCATTTCTCCCTAGAAGGCCTACCACAGAATTGGGCTTAGGTGAAGGTAGACGGTAAAGTCTATAACTATTCGGACCATATTGGTGCATCTTTTCACCTGCCAGTTCTTCGGCAAGATTAACTATCGAAATAGCTTCGAATGGACAACGCTTTGGGCAGATACCGCACCCTGTACAAAGAATTTCGCTGATAAGTGGAAAATCGTCTTCGCCTTTCTTAACAGTTTCCTTCTTCATCTTGTTAATGGGACATACGTTTATGCAGATGTAGGGACACTTTTTAGGATTGCAGAGTTCCCGATCTATCACCGCTATTCTATGAACCACAACTTTCACCCATCATTCTTCCTTTAAACGACCTGGAATCGGGCAGTATTCGCACACTCTGCCTTCGCGATAAATATTCATTTCTTCTGCACTATAAACCTTCTTTAAAGTGTTCCAGACCTCCTTTTCTGATGCATTCGAATTCAGATGGACGAGCTCGTGGTCTATGATGAGCTTATTGAAATCACATCTGAAGCATTTCTTCTTTATGAAGATCAGCCCGAAAAAATAGCTGTTAACAAGAAGGACGAATCCTATCGAGCCTATAGAGAAGGTGAATAAAATATAGGAGAGTATTAGCAAAAGTATTAGCGGTAATTCATCAATGTTTAACAAGAGGGTTATGAATACTGCGCTTAAACCTATCCAGAGGGCAATAAATATGGCACCGAGCAGACCCATGAAATTGTTTCTGTTAAAAGAAAACGCTAGGTTGCGTTTCGTGAGAGAAAGTATCAAGAGTTGAGGGAGTATTATTAGTAGTAAAGGGTTTAATATAAAAATTCTATAAGATTTCTCTTTTACATTCAACGCTATACACTCTCATGGGAAGGCTGGTTCAACGGCGACACCGAACTCTCTACCCGCTTTAACAATCTTGGAATAAACTTTATCCATATATCCTTCCCTTATTAATTGGATAACAGTAGACAGCCTGTCGTCTCCAATTTTGCTTGAAAGCCTTTTAGATAAGATTGGCCTAAGATTTAGTCTGTCGTATAAAAGATGGCTCTCGGTTCTCTTAGCCAAATTCATCACCGCCATTATTGTTTCTTCATCATCGTTGTAGCCTGGTATAATTGGGCCGTAGAAGATCCACGTTTTAACACCGTTTGAAGCGAACCTTTCTAAAGCCTGAACTCTCGCTTCAGGTTTAGAGGCGTAAGGTTCAAAGGTTCCTGCGAACTCGTTGCTAAACGATGTAATTGTGAAACCTACTTCGACGTTTTCTCCTCTAATTAGGTCTTCATCCCTCAATATCAAAGAGGATTTCGTCTGGAAAGAAATTCTAAAGTTATGTTTAAGAAGGGTTTCTATAAGAGTTCTCGCAAGGCACTTCTCTGACTCGATTGGCTGATAAGGGTCTGTTACGGTACTGAATCCGACGACACCAGGTTTCATTGCATGGATCTGTCTCATCAAGGTTTCAGATATATTCCCTTTAGCGTATACGATGTGCCCCCAAGAATCGACAAACTGCTTCTTTCTTAGAACGTCTGGTACGTAGCAGTAAAGGCAGCCGTGCTCACATCCCAAATATGGATTAATAGTGTAATCTAGTCCGGGGAGACTGCTCTTTGAGAGAGCACTGTAGCATTTTACCTCACCGAGATACTTTGCATGTTTTTGGAGCAACAGACGTTCCCTCTTATCAAAGAAATTTAGGCTGTTTTTAACAATTGCTATAGCGACAAGCCTTTTAATTCTTTAAAGTTAATACTTGGATTGATAAAATTGATTTAAGGAATCTAAAGATGTTTTAACAGCAACGTCCCATAGAAAAAACAATATATCATCATTAGGTCGCCTGTTTCCAGTAGTCAGTTATCTTCCTCTGAAAGTGACAGTTTCTTAGTATTTCACTCTTTGTAACCCATCTGTTCAGAGGTATCGTAAGAGCTTTGGATAGACCCTTCAAAGAAGAATCCAAATCTTCATAAATATCAGGCTTATTTTTGAACATGTTTCTGACACACTCTCTAACAAACCATACTCCTAACGGCAGAGGAAATTCAGGGTGAATTTCCCTTAAAATGAGGACGGTAGCCTGTCTTTTCATTCTTTCTAGAGCTTCAGCCGCACCAAGCTTTGACGAGAAATAGCAGCCTCCTATACTCGGATACGTAGTCCTCCCCCAGTAACTTTCGTAATCTCCGCCTACATCTGCTTCAGGTAAGGTTTGGTTCCAAAAGGTTCCAGGGAACCATGCCTCCATCCATTCGTAACTCCATTTCTCAGGAAAGAGCAGTGCTGCATATATATTATGCATGTATACGTATTTGTATAGGAGGTACTTGTCTACTGTTTCATATCTCTTAACCATGTCCATAGTTGTTGATGCTATCATGCTGTCAACAGCCGTTATACTCCATCTTGTCGGAACAAGTTTTCTATTGTTTTTTAATCCAAACATTCCAACGCTGAATGCTTTTTGGATCTTGCTTACTTCAATCCCCGAATTATATAATTCAATTACAGCGTCATGAGATAAAAGGTCTGTGTCATAATATAACTTCTCAATCCTTCTATCGGCTGAAACATTCTGCAGCTTAAAGTTTTTGAAAGGAGCGCTCGGCCCAAAAGGCTGCGAATAATCATCAATGTAGATTGTGCCAGAGGGCTTCTTAGTGAATTCAATTTCAGATTCCACCGGCTTAGAGCTCATCGCTAGTTCATGCAGTTTTCCTATCAGACGGTCTCCTAATCTAACATCGGTAACTTTCATCTGAGTTTTTCCTCTTAAAAGAGAATACCTGTAATCAATGATCTGCTCTAAAGATGTTCCCATCCATTCTTCAGGAAGATCCATTATAAGGGTGTCTCCTGTGATTGGAGGAACCATAGGCCCGATTGCAACCTTAGGGTAGCCGTATCTTCCTACAAAGACAGACGGCGGAGACGATCCAGCTACATAGTTAGAGTTTATTGGTTTGGACACTTTCACCATCGCCATCGCCTTTAGGGTTATAGGGCATACAGCTTTTCCGCAGAGATTTCTTCCTCCCCTACAGTAAATACAGATTGAGGAAAATTTTCCTCTGACAGAGACTCCGCTACTGTCTAGATCTCTTTTCACATGTTCTGGAACTATCTGGTCAAGCCGGCTCATTGATCACATCCAAGAGTCAAACGGTCAATTTTAAACTTTAGTCTTATTGGACTATTCTATGGCATTTTGCCTAAAGTTTAACTATATTTAGAGTCATCGCTAGATGTGAGCTGGGAATGACGCTAAAGATGCCTTGGAGGGGTTGGAAGCATGTAACAAAGCTTGACCCCGATAAAGACAACAAGGAGGAAATAGTTAACACAGTTCTAGAAAATCGTACTGACGCTATACTAGTTGGCGGCACACAGGGTGTAACTTTAGAGAAAGTCAGAATGTTGAAGAAAGCGCTCCGAAATTGCGATGTCCCAGTATTGCTAGAACCGTCGAAAGTTGAAGCAGTTGATCTTTCTTACGACTACTTCTTTGTTCCACTTGTTTTAAACTCCCAAGAGAGGTGGTGGCTTGGTGGAGCTCACATAGAATGGATAAACTCTCTTAAGAAGACCTTTGGAAGCTACGATAGCATTCCATGGGATAAAATTGTAATAGAAGCTTACATCGTTCTAAACCCTGAATCTGTGGTTGCTAAGGTTACAAAAAGCATCACTAGTTTAACGATAGACCAGATCGTATCCCATGCCGTATACGCTGACAGAATAATGAATGCCCCCATAGTATACATAGAATACAGCGGAAAATTTGGAGACCCGAACATTGTGAAGACGGTTAGGGACAACCTGAGAAGTTCCCATCTTTTCTACGGAGGCGGAATTGACTCAAAAGATAGAGCCGCGATTATGGGAAAATACGCCACAGTAGTAGTTGGAAATATAATATACGATGATGTCAAAAAATATAAGCAGACAATAATTTAGTAATAATGGAGCGTCAGTCTATTTCTGGCGTATAGCTTTCGCAGCTCCTATTGCTGTAGCATAGAGGGCGTTAACTGGAATGGTAGCTTTCCCTCCAAGAATTCTAAGGGTTTCATTTAGCTCTTGCGAGAAAAGTTCCTCCGCTGGAAGCCTGCCGACGTAGACGATCTCGTTTTCTAGGTTTTTCTGTTTTGCCGCAAAATAGGTTATCGTCGCAATGGTCTGCGCTATCATCACTATGAGGCCTAAAGCTATATCTTCTGACCTAGTATCATCGCCAACTTTGCCGAAATTAGATGCTGTAGCGTTTGCAGGTATTATCCCTATTGGACCTCCTCTAATATCTTGTACCAAAAGGTTTGTTCGCGATATTTCTCCCATCTTCGCCTTTTGAAAGATAGTTGAAGCTTTATCTTTATTGAGTAAGAGTTTTCCGAGACCGACCATAGTTCCCCCTCCCACACCTGTCCCCCCCAAGTGCTCTACATGATATTTTGTACCATCTTCCTTAGCATAGACTATAGCTGTCCCCGTCCCTATACTTGCCACTATAGATTCTTTTTTACCTGACAGGTATAGACCTCCTATCCCTATCGCGTCGATTTCGCTTATTATGCTGTATTTTAGTTCCGTCATGTCGAACTTGAATCCTCTTCCTATCGAACCTGTAAGCGCTACTTCAGATATGTCTCTCATCTTTATCTGCGCTTCAGACAATAGCTTTCCCAAGCAGCCTAAGGCAGAAGCTAATGAATCTGAAGCTTGAACTTCCGATAATGCCCAAATCTTGCTTTCGTTGAGTAGTACACCCTTTGTTATACTTCCTCCAATATCTAACCCGGCCACTATCATCCGATTCGCTGTAGATATTCTTCCCTTTATTTCTTTTACTAATAAAGAAAAAGTAAGCCGGAGAGTTTAACTCAAACGCATTGGGTTCAAGAAACGGAAAAAGATAAGAACTGCATGATTCACCTGAAAGGTGCAGAATTATGAATAAAGTCATCAACAAGCCGAATAGGGTCGTACTTGTGTCAAGGATCGCCATCTGCGCTGCCCTCTATGCTGTGATAAATGGCATTACAGCCGCAATTCCTACGCCATTTTCGATAGGACAATTCAGACCTGGTGTGATAATACCGGCTTTATTTTCAATCATATTCGGAACTCTAGTGGGGTCGGTTGGCGCAGCTTTAGGGTCTTTTATAGGTGACATAATTTTTTTGACACCTTTAGGACGTACCAACCCCTTGTTGGCGTTGGTGGCTGGGGTTCCAGGTAATTTTGTCGGGTTTCTTGTTTTTGGCATTATAATTAATAGATATAAATCGTGGAGCTGGTTTATGATCGATAGCCTTATAGCTCTATTTATAGGCAATTTTATTGCCGGTGCCGGAGTGGTCCTAATAATTTTCCAAATAAGTAGCACCCCACTGCCCTTTGGATTAGCATTAGGTGCGACACTAGGGTACGCCTTTTGGTGGTTATTCACAATGCTACCTTTTATGCTACTAGTTTTACCACTAATTTTGCGTATATTCCTTAGATATGAAAACGGAAAGGTTTTAGCGCGTGAATTTCTAACGTGGAAAGAGGAGTCGATAAAGCACGTTGCTTTGGTGTCTGTTCTTGTTTCTTTACCATTATTTCTTGTTTTCATGTTCAGTTACACACCTTACCTTTCTGGTGCATTTGCCGCTCTTGGAAGCCTATCTGATTTGATCCGTTATCTGATATTAGGGTCAGCCGTTGTACTGCTGTTAACCCCTTTTGCTCCAAAGATAGCGGGTGTTAGATCGTAGTCGAGCAGGCCATGTAATAAATATTCAGTAAATCAACACAACTCAGGCGCGGACATTTCACACGCGCGACATAACAAGTTCTTTTATCGTTCTTCCCTGATATTCATAAACAGGCGTAACGTTTAAACCTTATATGAAATCCCTGGCTGAAGATTTTTTATGACATTGAGCTTATCGACGACCTTCTCCCTGATTGTTTTGCTGTCCTCAAACTTTTTTACAATCTTGCCGTCAATAATTAGATCGTTGAGCAAAGGGATCATCTTCTTTGAAGGTGGTCTCTCTTCCCTGAGTGCAACAAAATCTGCATATGTATCTGGATCACGGTACACAGCCTTTGCACCGCCAATATCTCCCCTTTTAGCCATTGGCACCATCACTCCATCTCTCTCAACAGCTACAATTTTGGCGCTGAAATCAACAGGTTGTGCGCCGCTTACAGATGCTCCTATACCAAAACCATCTACAAGATCAGAAAGCTCTTGAATTGTTTTTTCATCTATCCCTCCGCTTATGAAAATCTTGACGTTTTTCATTCCTCTGGCATGAAGTTCCCATTTAACCTCCTCTATGATCTTCCGCCATTCTCCTCTCCTTGATTTAGGTGTATCAAGTCTGACGCCATCAAGTTTTGAGCCAAGTGTTTCTGCAGCCATTATCGCTTCTATTTTCTCGTCACAGAAGGTGTCTATCAGAGCTATTCTCGGAACATCCTTGGGCATCGTTTCATCGAGTGCTAGCCAAGCTTTCCTTTGGTCTTCGAAGACTTGAACCATCGCATGTGGCATTGTGCCAACAGGTGTCAGACCCAGTAGTTTTCCTGCTAAAACATTAGATACTCCATTGAATCCTGCGATGTATGCCGCTCTCTCCGATGCGGGAGCTATAGCGGGATGAATTCTTCTTGAACCGAAACTGAACATCACCTTATCTAAAGCAAGAATTCTGAAGTGTGCTGCTTTAGACGCAATCCCTGTACTGCTGGATAGAAGGCCTAGAAGCGGGTTCTCGTATAAGCAGAAGTCATCGTAATAACATTCTATCTGCATAACCGGTTCGTACACAATCGACTTGGAGTTGACCTCGAATATTTCCCCTTCGTCCATGCTTTTGACGTTTATTGGCAGACCTTCCAGAAGCTTTGCTACGTCGTGTACGCCAATCAGAATGCCCCAGTTTCCTTCGAATGGCAGGTTTCTAGCGTAGACTTCAATTACAACCTTCTTATGCAAACCGAATTTTTCAAGAGCCTTTTTTGTGTAGACTAAATACACATCAGTAGTCTCTGCATTTTTAATCTCATGCTCTGTGGCAATCCAAAAAAGTCTATCCAAAACTGGATCATTCCCCAATTATATCTGCTGCTATTGTAGATAACACAACATAGATAAAAGTTTAACGTATGCATCATACGATAGATACCTGTCTCAGACAAGCTGCAGTTTCGAACCTACGCTTTCTTATCTTTACTCTTTCGGCTTTCCCTTATCGCACGCAGATTTTCTCTTTTAGCTCGAGCGTACACCTCTGCCATAATATTCCTTGCAGATCTCAACTGTTCCAGTGCTTGAATCATTTTTCCTTCCCCCATAAATCGGAGCACGTTTACTAATTGGTCTCCAGCTAAACTTATCGTTTGTTCCATGTGGTCGATATCGATCCGCGTACTTGTATTATCTGAGAATTCGACATCTGAAATTTCAAGCTTAACAAGGAACACCGCTGACTCGCAGTCCCTATAGACCGCCCATAACTCTTTTTCGAGATCCTTAACTGGGGTTCCAGCCATAACTTGTTCCTCTACCGATTTTATTCCATTCGCGGCACTATCCACGAACTTTAAAATATCAGGTGAACGTCCCATGTTTCAGATTCTCTGCATTAAAATATAATGATTTAAAAAGTTTTTATCACCTCTAAAACAGAAAATCTATCAGCGATTTAGGTATGACGTTTGAGCTGGTTTCCATTAATGATCTCGGCAGACTAGCCTGTGCTTTTGAACGGACACCTCAGCCTATATTTGCTTTCAAAGGAAACAAGTCTTGGAATCTTATAATACAGTTTCAGATAGATGAAAAAAAGATAGACTTCTTCCATGTTCAATGCAATAAAATCGGATCTTTTCTTGGTTACAAGAACGTCTACGGCAACGAAATAGTTGAATTCTTCTCGGTTGTTCAAAATGCTTCATATATCTACGCACCTATTATTTTTCTTAAGAAGTCTCCGTTTAAACATGGTGAACATAATAAGTTTCCGGGAAATGTTCCTCTAATTGAATTGGAAGATATAGGGAGCCTGATAAGAATTGTAACATACAAGATTCTCTATGAGGAATCGCCTCTACCTGTTTTTCTATACCCTCTTATCTCGGGCTCAGCCCTTTTTACCATGCTAAGCTATTCGGAGGAAGGACCCGCAAGAGTATATTATGTAAAAGTAAATGAAGTGCCTCAACAAAATTTCATAAAATATGCCTCTGACCGAGAAGAAACCGACTATACGGACAATGTTGATGGATCAGGGTCCATTTATGTAAAGATTATTAAGTTAAGGAGTTTTCCATCAAATGTGGGAAAATGGCCTTCGCGCAAAGGATAAGGGAAGCTTCAGTCAGCAAGAAGAGCAGGGTCGTAGTAGGTCTGGACCTAACATCTGAAGATTTTAGTCAGTTGGCGCAAAAGGCTGAGCATATTATAGATCTTGTTCAAGGAGAAATATGTGCTGTCAAAATAAATTTTCATCTTATAATCCCCCTCGGAATATCTGAATTGAGCAGAATTGTGACAGAAGCGCACAAACATGGCCTGCAGGCGATTGCTGATATTAAACTCAACGATATATCTTCAACAAATCTAGCAGCCACAGAAATATTATGGAAAGTCGGCTTCGATGCCGTTATATCAAATCCCTTTGTCGGTTTCGTTGAAGGTCTTGGGCCGTGTTTAGATGAAGCTCATAAAAGAGGGAAAGGCATGATCCTTCTAATATATATGAGTCACAGAGGTGCCGTCGAAAACTATGAACTAGATGTTCTTTATGAAGGACAGGTGCAGAAGATGTACGATCTCTTCGTACAAAGAGCGATAAGCTGGGCCGTTGACGGACTCGTAGTTGGTGCGACAAAGCCTGAAATAATAGCCCACGTAAAAGAAGAAGCCAGAGGCATACCAATTTTTTCTCCTGGCCTAATTGCGCAAGGGGGAGACCCTAAAGAGGCTGTTAAAGCGGGCGCAGACTACCTTATAGTTGCGAGGGGAATAATAGCGGCTGCCGATCCTCTCTTAAAAGCAAGAGAAATACGAGCTGCAACATGGTAGCGATGATTTTTTACAGTTGTCCAAATAATTTCAAAAAATAAGCAAGCTTTTATAATAAGGCACATCCCTTTGAGGGACGAAGCGTAATGGAACATTTAAAGTTTACAAGGAGCTTGTGCCCCATATGTTTTAACGTTGTTCCAGCTGAGCTGTTTGCTGAGAACAACGTCGTATACATGAAAAAGAAGTGTGAAGAACACGGGGAATTTGAAGATATTTACATGTCAGATTACAGATGGTATAAGAGAGCTCAGCGTTTCGAGCGACTAGGGGGAGGAATAAGTAATCCTAGAACAAGAAGGAAGATAGGTTGCCCGCGCGACTGTGGCATATGTAATGAACACAAATCCCAAACTCTCCTAGGCATAATTGATGTCACAAACGCATGTAACCTCAGATGTCCGATATGTTTTGCAAACGCTGCCGCGGTAGGATACCTCTATCAACCAACTTTGGAACAGATCAAAGGGATGCTTGATAATCTGTACCATAACACGCCTGTTCCAACATTAGCTGTTCAACTTAGTGGCGGTGAACCAACTTTAAGGGATGACCTACCGGAAATAGTAAGTTATGCGGGGAAGATAGGCATACCCCATGTTGAGGTCAACACGAATGGTGTGAGGATAGCTAGGGACGTCGACTATCTTAAGAAGCTTATAGAAGGGGGAGTCAGCACTTTTTACCTTTCGTTTGACAGTTTGACAAAGGAAGCTTATTTGAAGATGAAAGGTGCCGATCTACTTGACTTAAAGCACAAGGCTTTACAGAATATTCGAGAAGTTGGTTTCCACAGCGTAGTGCTTGTGCCAACTATTGTAAAGGGGATAAACGACAATGAAATAGGTTCAATTATCGAATTCGGTATAAAAAACAGTGACATAGTTAGATGTGTGAACTTCCAGCCTGTATCCTTTGCAGGCAGGATAGAGACTTCAAAGTTGAAAGAATTCAGAGTGACAACTTCAGATATAATAAACAACGCTGAAAAACAGACGGACGGTAAGATTAAAATGGATGACTGGTATCCAGTTCCCTTCATCGCACCAATATCGGATTTCATAGCTGGATTGAAAGGGAAACCTCAACCAACTTTTACCGTTCACCAAAATTGTGGCGCAGCGACATTCTTAGTCGCAGAGGATAATGGCGACAGCTACGAGCCCATAACCAAATACGCGAACGTAGAAAGATTTGTGCAAGACCTATCAAAGGCAGCGGTCGCGCTGCAATCGGGTAAAAGGACGCAGGGGAAACTTAGAGCCGCTTCCGCACTTAGACACGTCAGTCTAGGGTTGTCTACTTCATTAGTAAAAGGCTTTCTTTCAAATGGGACCTACAATTCGCTTGGTAAGTTCATGAGAAAAATAGTAATGGTTGGCGACATGCACTTTATGGACCCATACAACTTTGACCTTGAAAGGGTTGAGAGATGCGGAATTCATTACGCAACGCCTGATGGAAGAATAATACCCTTCTGCACAATGAACACGCTCTACAGACCTGAAATTGAGAAGGCTTTTTCTATAGCGTACAATAAGAAAGAATAAGATAGCTACCGTCTAATTCTGCCCAAGACTATCGCACACCCAATCATGACAATGATACCGATAGCAATAGGGATCAAGTATCTCGCAGTCAAATTTTCTGAAACTGTTAAAGACTGCGACGTCGGAGGTGAACTCATGGTTTCACCTTTGAAGCTATAATATATCTTTGTCGTATTAATCTGATAGTCTCTAGGTGATGAAGAAGATATATATAGAGTACTTGATTCCTGCTTTTCTCCTTCAAGGGCTGAAATCTGAACCGTATCCGATCCATTGATTATTTTAAATTGCGAAGGCAACAGCACCTTGTACGAGATATTATTTACTGTAACATTTGCGACGTTGTTTGTTGTTACCTCTATTTTAATAGACTTTCCTTCTTCAGTCGCACCAACCTGGTTTAATGTTACCTGCGGAGGTGGATAAGAGGTTACAAGAATTGTCTGAGAGCTTACGTTCATGCTCCTTCCTGCGAAGAAGAACGTGGCGTTAGATGAAATATCGTTTGTACCGACACCGTTGAACTTAAGGTTAAAATCGATTTTTTCTTGTGAGCCTGCTCTCATAAGAGCAGTTGTAAAGTTAGAGGATGTTACCGTAAAATTGGAACCAGTGTTCAGTTGCGTTTCTAACCTGAACACATCTTGGTCTCCATTATTGTTAACTATATAATATCCTGTTGTATTGTACGTAGCGAAAGCGGCCCTATCTGCCAAGTTAAGTGAAATTGATAGAGCTAAAGGTACGCCGTCAGACGTGCTTACAGCCGTAAACGTTATTCCCCCAACCTGGTAAAAAGATGAGGCTGGCGGAAGGACATAGTTCCTGCCGAGGTTTTCGACTTCACATAAGTAGGTGTAATTCATTGTCTCAGAACTATTGATGCTTTTGACAAGCTTTGTAAGAACTCCATTTTTTTCTGAAAAACTACCGTTGATGAAGTTTAACCCAGAAGGTAGGCTGTCCGTTATCGTCACATTTGAAGCCTTCGCTACGCCCAAATTTTGGGCGCTAATGCTGAAGTTTAGAAAAATTTTTTCTCCTACAGTTAACTGGTCTACTTCCTTTGTGAGATTTATCAGTGGAATGTTCATGGTGTTGAACGAGTTTATGAGGGTTAAGTTATTTGACGTACTAGATCTTTTCTGAGAGCCATCCGACCAAGAACAGATGTAAGAGTTTTCCGAATTGGGGGATGAAATGTTGCTTAGGGACGATTGGATTATCACCTGTGAGCTTTCACCTTCTGGTAGAAGGCTTAGAAACTGCCCGCCGTAAGTAAGGTTAAAGGCCGCAAACTTGCCTTCATTTGAAACTCTTACTGTGACCTGATTTGGGGTTCCGAAGCTGGTTAGAGCCGTCGAAGTCTGGGCTGTTACGTAGACAGATGGCCCGTTTTCGTTAAGGGTGAGGTATAGATCATTCGTTGAAGAGAGAAGCTGCATTGTTTCCCCTCCGACATTCCAATAATATATAACACTTGATGGAGGAACATAATATTCTTCGGCTGAGCTCGACGTCAATTTGATTCTATAAACTATGGTGCGATTCCCTCCTGGCGCTAGGGAATCGATTTTACCTGACGAATTTCCTGCGGTAAGAGTGAATATTCCATCCTTTGACCACCAGTCATCGTTATAGGAGATATTAGATGCTGTCGATGTACCTATGTTCGCTATATTGAGCTGAACCTCCATTTCTTCGTTCACGTTAAGTGTTCCTTGGGAAATCTCTCTGTATGAGATAAGAGAAGGTGTGCCTGAGGAAAGTGTAACATTTGGAAATGAAAGGCTACCCTCTACTGGAACAGAAATAGAAAGTTCGGATGTCTTTAACTGAAAATTCCTATTTATGGTGCCCACGTCGCTTGAAATTATTATCTGACCGTATGTGATTAGTTTGAAGCTGCTTAGATCAGATTGATTAGAGGCATCGACCTTCTGCTGTCCAAAGAACGTGGCGCCGATGCTAACAGTATTGCCTATCGAGATTGGTGCGTCGATGAAATCGACGATGACGCTTCTTTCGAAGCCTCCACCGCTATTCCTTCCTATCAAGGAGAACTGAGAGATTGCCCTAGACTCTAGTTCAGAGAGAGTAACAAGGCTGCTAAATCCTCCATAGGATTGCGGATACATGGACCAGATGAAGCTATTTATTACTTCGTCAAAGTTTGACGGCGCCGCAAACACATATGTACCTCCAAAAGTGCCATATGGCGAGAAAGAGAGACCGGTGAAGTTTCCAAGGGCAGAAGCAAACTGGCTTGCAGAATTAAAGGAGTCCGCTTTGACATAGAGAAATGCGCTATCCGACGACACATATTCAGATAAAGTCAAATTGTATCCCAAGTTTGAAAAGTAGATGTATTGGGTTGGCCAAGAATTGAATCTACCAATAAAAAGCTTATAGTATGAGACGTCGGGGAAAGAGGATTCGACGGTTTTTATTCCGTTAAAACCTATTCCTGTTCCAGTAAAGTTGAATCGGGTAAGAGCACTGTTACCTATTAAATAAAGTGAAATATTTTCATTGTAAACGTTCACCGATTGAGCGTAGCTTAATGGGACAATAAAGGCAGTAATCATAATTAATAAAATAATTATTGATATAACCTTTCTTTGCATACCTCGACCTATTCAAACTTTCCTATATATATTATTATAAGAGGAACTACCTTGAACTTTACTTCTTTGACTCTTCTGGATCAGCGATGCCGCCTTCGGTTAACGTGAAGATGGTGTCAGCTTCAGCATGATATGGACTATCGACGATACGAGCTATCCTGTTCTTACCCGATTTTCTCAAATAGATCCGATACGTGCTTGAATGCGCCATTATGTGACCGCCCGTAGGCCGGGTTGGGTCTCCAAAGAAGCTGTCCGGTGCGGCTTGAACCTGGTTTGTTATAACAACCGCGATATGATATATTTCGGAAAGCCTTATCAGAGTGTGAAGATATCTGTTGAGCCTCTGCTGTCTGTCCGCTAAGGTTCCTCTTCCCAAAAACTCTGATCTGAAGTGTGTCATCGAAGAATCAACTATCACAAGCTTGCACTTTTCCTTTTCAATATAGTTTGGAATTTCTCTGGTCAAGAGTTCCTGATGGCTCGTATTATAGGCTTTCCCGACAAATATACGTTTTAGAACTTCATCCGGATCAAGTCCCTTGTTTTCAGCTATGGAAACAATTCTTTCAGGTCTGAAGGTGTTCTCAGTGTCTATGTAAACGGCTCCAGAACTTAGTCCTTTTTTCTCCTTAGGCAGCTGGACAGTTACACATAGAGTGTGACAGATCTGGGTCTTGCCTGTTCCGAATTCACCATAAAATTCCGTTAGAGCTTCGACTTCTATTCCACCGCTTAAAAGATTGTCTACATTATTGGACCCTGTGGTTATCCTCTCAATCATTAATCTACGTTTAAGAACGTCACTCGCAAGGGAGAACTGGCTTTCCATTAATCCTAGTTCGGTCAACTTCTTTCTAGAACGATTTGACATTTCAACAGCTTTATCATAGTTTATACCAAGAGTTTCTGAAAGCTCAACTGGACCTAGGGTCATCAACTGCCTGATATCACATATTCCTGCAGCATAGAGCTTGTCCCTTGTGACGGGTCCAATTCCATCTATGCTCTCTACATCTAGTTCGTCTTCTTCTACCAACTTACTCATAAGGGTATAGAATGGGTTTGTTTTTAATCTATCTTTTTATGGGTTGAGACGCGTCGGTGTCCTTGGAAACAGTGAAGCAGCACGGATATGTTTGAGACCGCACAGCCATCTTGTTAATCTTTCAACACCAAGCCCAAATCCTGAATGCGGCGGCAACCCGTACTTTCTGAGTTCCAGATACCATTCAAAACTCTGTTTCGGAAGCTCTTGCTGCAAAACCCTTCTTTCAAGTTCTTGATAGTCGCTCAACCTTTGTCCTCCGGTTGTTATTTCGCCATAACCTTCAGGCGCGATGAGGTCAGAAGACAATGTGACCTTATCGTTATCCGGTTTCGTCATATGGTAGAAGCTTCTTGCAGAGAGTGGAAATTCTTTAACGAAGACAGGTTTGTCGAACTCGTTTGAAATTATTTTTTCACCTTCTGTCGGAATATCTTCCCCCCATTCGAAATTCACACCCTTTTTAATAAGAAGATTTCTTGCCTCATCATATGTTATCCTATAGAACGGCAGTTCTGGGGGGATAAACTTTCTTCCTAAAATCTTTAACTCGAACGAGCATTCTTGAGCTACTCTTTGCGCTATGCTACAGATTAGTTCTTCCTCTAAACGCATGATGTCCTCGTGCGTTGCGAAAGCTACTTCAGATTCTATCATCCAAAATTCCGTAAGATGTTTTGATGTCTTCGATTTTTCTGCTCTAAAGCATGGCTCAACGGTCCAAACTCTTTCAAGCGCAAATATCGCCGCTTCCTCATATAGTTGAGCGCTCTGCGTCAGGTAGGCCTTTTGCCCAAAGTAGTCAACTTCAAAAAGTGTAGATCCCCCTTCACATGCAGACTGCACAATCGATGGAGCGCTAATTAAGTAGAAGCTGTTCCTAAAGAAATAGTCCGCAGTTGCCTCGATGACTTTTGATCTGACCTTTATAACTGAAGAAGCTTTCTTCCCCCTTATCGAGAGGTGCCTCATGTCATACAGGTAAGAAGGAGACTTTACCGCACTTTTTGTAATGGGCCAGACATCTGATTTTGCGATAACTTCAAGACTGTCGGCGACTATTTCTAAACCATATGGCGCCCTTTTATCCACCTTAGTTTTTCCACTGATCTTTACAGCCGATTCGATAGTCAGATTCTTAACCTCTTCAAATACAGAGGGTGATACATTTCCTTTCTTGACAGTTGTCTGGATAAATCCACTGCCATCCCTTATGGTGAGAAAGATCATCCCCCCTATCCAACTCTTATTCTGAACCCATCCTAAGATTGTTGCCTGTTGCGCTCTTTGATCAGAAATAAGTTCTCTTATTGTATGGGTTCTTCCACCGACCTTAAATTTTGTGCTCAATCGCAGTCTATGTAAAAGTTATAAATTTAAAATTTTAATGGTCCTTTAAGAATTTTTGTCGATGGGAATAGGTGCCTTAGATCACCCGATTAGAATCTGATTTGAAGCTCACCTTTCTCCACAGATCTTAAGCCCTACTATTGCTATTTCTTGCTTCCCTAGTTCGGTCCTCCTGATCCTTCAGCCATCGGTCTTTGGTGGAGTGGTCATGGACTGTGTTGTTCCCATAGGCTTGCATGGCGCAATTTTTTTGGCGAATCTAGAAATTTCTAATGCCCATCTTTTAATCGGGTTTAGTTGAAATATTTTGTAATTTGATCGACAGTATACTTTACCCCATCCATTTGATTAGCAATCTTTGATAGGGAAGAAATATTTGAAGCGAACGAGTAATCGGTTAAAAGCGTATCGATTCCGTCTGTTAGTCTTTGCCCATCTAAATTCTTGAGCTCGGCCATTCTTCCTATACCGAGTTTGTGCACTTTACGTGCGTTAGCGTACTGTTCTGTATGATTTTCTATAGGGATGACAATCATCGGTTTACCGTAAATTATACCATTAGCTATTGAAGAATGCCCTCCTCTTATTACCGCAACATCTGCCAAAGAAAAGAAACCTTGCACGTCTTCACACCAATTGTAAATGAATCCGCCTTCTATCTCCGAACGTTGTACTAGACCGGCGGGTTGTCCTAGTGCAATAACATAAACACGCCGGTTGGAAGTTTCTTTCGCTGCGATAACCAACTGATTTAGAACAGGCCTAATCGTCGTAACCGGACCGCTTAACGGAGCGAAGACAAGTGTTTTTCTCCTTTTTTCAGTCATTTTATTCACTAGCTCTTCAGTCTTCTTACTTGGGTGCGATCCATTGCGTGCCAGAAAGCCGATGAATTTTTCTTTCCCTTTAACAGCAGTTACATCGCAAAGATTCTCTTCAGATATGGTATATGGGGGAGGCAGATCTGGAAAAAGCAGTTCATCCGAAGTCCTCCACAACATGCCTAGAACGTTCGCTTCCAAGTTCTCTAGCCATTTAATCGATCTCTTTTTCCTCGCGCAAGTCGCTAAGATTCTGAGCTGATTCGTTATCGCTATAGTTTTTATACCAAACATCTTTGCAGCTAAAAGAGCATCCAATCTAGAATCCGAAACTAAAACATCAGGACGCACTTTCCCGATAATGGAAAGCTCTTTCTCTAGATAGTGGTAGGTGACCGAGGACAAATTTTTTGACCGGGAAATCAGTTTATAAAAACTAAATGATCCTTCGACTGTCCACAGATACTTGAAGTCCTCTAAACACCAACCCTTTAAGCCTAGGGAAGTAAAATAGCTCGCGGGTACACCGCTCGAAGAGAAGGTCACCTCAAAACCTTTATCCTTAAGTGTCGCTGCAATATTTCTCATTCTCATAGCGTGGCCGAAGCCTATGCCTAAGAAAGAGATATGCACCTTACGATGCAATTATGCTCTCTTCCTAGAGATGCTGCCATCCTTTTTTTCTTCAAAAATTACTGCATTAAACTTGTAGACCTTAACTCCTTTTTTCAGCCAAGAATCTGGTGTAGCACCAGCCTTCATGCACACATTTTCAAGATATTCATTAGAATCCCACCCGTATTCCCCAGCCACCTGTGGCAGAAGAAGACCTGAACCCCATTCCCATTCAAATACTAGGCCATCTTCACCTACCTTAATTTGTTGAGGGTATTCGAGAGGAGATTTGACGTTCACCAATTCCAGTGGTGTTAAAACGCTTACTTCAATAAGAACTTTATCCAATTCATTCTTTCTCATTGGATTAAATCTCGGGTCTTCAGTTGCAGCTGCTATGGCTGCGTCAACCACTGCGTCGGCTAAAGGCAAAAGTGGGGTTGGGTAACCTATGCACCCCCTTAGTTCAGTTACTTTACCTTTTACACGATTTATTGTAACGAATACGCCACATTTTTCAGAAAATTTTTCTCTCACATCTTCTGGAGCAACATATCTTACTTTGTCGCTCACATATTCTTCAATAGCCTTTCTAGCCTGCTGTACTAGGAGTTTTCCATCTTCATCTGAAAGTTCCAAAATTTGATTCCACCTACTTACGAATCATTTAATCTTTTCTTAAGTGTTTCCTCAAAATTGCGTATCTTAGCCCAGTGGGAACCGTACCAATAGATTCTACCGCAATTCTCACATTTGTAGAAAATCCTCTTTCGCCTAAGAACCCCTTTCGGAACCCCCTCCGCTTGTGACTTGCTTATTTTTATCAGCATCGAGTTACAGTGTGGGCATCTAGAGTGTTTGGGATTCAGGTTTGGTTTCAGCCTGTAGGTTCTAAATATCTTCGTCATTCTCGAGACATCGCTGTCTAAAGGTGCTTCGACTACAGGAATCCTTTCGGAATATGCTCTCTCGATTAGGTTCTTGTCGGAGGTTATGATTACCCGTTCTTCTTTCTGTGCTGTGGCAAGAATGGTGTCATCATCCAAATTCGCTTCATAGAGAGTGTCGAAGCCGTATATTCTCATCTTCCTCGCCAGTTTGCCGTGCATGCAGTCAACTATAAACCTCATTTAGGCTCGACTATCTTTCCATTTCCGACGGAGGTTAGCCCATCTTCTATCGAGAAGGCCGTTTTACCTCTGACGATCGTCCTTTCAACCTGAGTTTCAGCCTTAAACCCTTCAAATGGTGAAAATTTTGCTTTCGAGAAGAACTTTGAAGGATCAACAGAATATTCTGGAACAAATCGTATGAAAGTAAGGTTCGCCATCATACCCTTATCTATTGACCCATGTTTTTTCAATCCAAAAAAGCTGGCGGGATTAGATGTCAGGCATCTAACCAAGCTGGAAAAAGGTAAAAATCCCTTCTTCGAGAGGGTGAAAAGGACGCAAACAGCCGTTTCTAGACCCGGGAACCCTGGTATCGGATTTTCAGAAAGCTTTTCTGAAAGCGCGTGCGGAGCATGATCGGTGCCTATTATATCGATCTGATCTCTCCACATGGAGTTCCTTAAGGCAACCACATTTGAACGTTTTCTAAGAGGCGGTTCGAGCGTACATATTTTACTGCATTGCCCAAGAACAGAATCGTCTAAGGTAAGATGTGAAGGTGTGGCCTCAATTGAGAGATTCCTATTATATTCTTTTGCGCTTGATATTTCCCTGATACTATTTATGGTGGAGACATGGCAAAACCGTATTTTCAATGGAAAACCTTGACACAACCTCAAAATCCTATCTATCATTGAATGTTCAGCTTCCTCGGTATGAGCTTTTGCGTGGTCTTTTGCATCATACTTTTCATTAAGCTTGCCGATCTTGTCTGGATCCTCAGCGTGTATAGATAATGGAAGATTCGTTGCTTTGATTTCTTCGAACAGCTCTATCAGATTTTCTTCCTTTGAGAAATCCATGTCTTCAAAGACCTTATGCGTATAGATCTTGAACCCTACACATCCAGCTTTAGCGAGTTCTCTGACATTTTTGGGGTCAGTTGGCATCGCGTAAAGTCCCACATCACACATGATCTTCTTGTCGGCGAGGGTTTTTCTCATAACTATACGTTCCGGTGTTGAGACAGGTGGAACATTATTTGGCATGTCTAAAACAACCGTGAAGCCGCCTGCAACCGCTGAACTAGTGCCGCTTTCAAAGCTTTCTTTATAGGCTAAAGGTCCATCACGAAGGTGGACATGGCTGTCTATTAAGCCAGGTAGAACTATAGCTCCTTTTGCATCAATAACCTCGTCGACGTTTACTTCTGCCGTCTTCCTTACGACGCCTTTTATGGTATCATCTTCGATTACGATATCTTTCTCCACTATTCTCTCGTGTATCCAAGTTCTTCCATTTATAATACGAGACAGCAAGCCTACCACATGTAAATTACGTTAGAAGCTGGTTGAAAAGCTCTCTTCTTCTAATTACACCTGAGAAGACTCCTTCTTGTATTACAGGATATATGACTAAGTTGGTGCCGGCTATTAGACTCGATGCCTTCTGCACAGGATCTTGGGATTTTAGCTGCTCTGTTACAAGCGTCATGATGTCGTTTGCCACATATTTTCGCAGTGCACTTTTCATGTGATGTATCTGATCATTTGAGAGGTAATTGAACAGAAAGGTTGAGAGTTCTTTTTCGCCTACAACGCCTGAGGGAATACTGTTTTGAACGACAGCGAATTCTCTCATGTCCCTATCCTTAAGTATTTCATTGATGAGTGAAGAAAGACTGGTTTCTGGAATTGTGCTGTACCCAGTTTTTATGACGTAGTTCTCAACTTTTCCTTTAAGTTCGCTTGCAAGAAGATAGATCAACAGGTTCTTGGTTAGTAAGCCAAGCACTGTCCCTTCCCCATTAAAAACGGGAAGAGCGCTTATAGTTTCTCTAGCCATAATATTTACAGCTTCACCAAGAGTGCTTTTTGCATCGGTATATGTCAAGCGTTCGCTCGTAAATGCCGCTACGCTCAGGGAGGAGGGTGATATGTTACTGAACTTCTTCGAAGCTAGCTTCATAAAGACGTCCCTTAATGTCACGACCCCTATCAGCTTGTCCTTATCCTTTACAAGAACTCTGTCAAGTTTTGTCTTTTTTATTTCGTAAAACATCATCGAAATCTTCTCAGATTTCGATAGAATGCTGACCTTCGGAAGATTAAGGGTAGTTAAACTATCTTTTCTTTGCGGCAATTTCGAGTACCTCCTTCTTTGAGAAGATTCCGCTAACGCGTCCTTCTGAATTTAGCACAGGAAGAGCGCCTATATCTTTTGCTACCATTATCGCAGCCGCATTTTGAACAGTTTCATTCTCGTGTACGATAATAACAGGACTTGACATAATGTCACCTGCAGTCGCTATAGCTATATAGCTTATTTTGTCATGCGTGGGAGCCCCACCTTTTTGAACAGAACGCATAGAATGCACTTTCTTAATTTGAGAAAATTTAGCAAAGGCCAGGTTGGCTGGGGCAATGATTCCGACCGGCTTCCCCTCTTCATCCAGCACTATGACACGATGAGGTGGGGTTTTAAACAGTAAATCTATTACGTGGTTTACACTATGGAAGGGGGTGGTAAATGCAACATCCCTGTACATGAAATTCTTCACTACCATGCCTGATCGTGGAAACTGGGATACATATTTTGTCATATCGTGAGTTGTTATAATCCCCGCAAGTCTTCCGTCCCATGTCACTGGCACACCTCCAATATTCTTCTCCAACATCAGCCTTGCCGCCTCACTTATTCCTTCACTATATTCCACCGTCAGGACCTTCCGCTCCATAAAATGCCGAACCAGTAGCCGATCTATCGATCTAACTTTAGACGAAGGCTTTGACATTCGAAATGCTCCCGCTAGATCCTCCCTTGTTATTATACCGACGATCTTATCCCCTTCCAGAACCACTAGTCTTCCTATTTTCTTTGAAAGCATCAAATTTTTTACTCTTGCCAAGGTATCATTAGGCCCTATGACAAAAACATCTTTAGTCATAAAATCGTTTACTGAAGTCAAACTTAACACTTATAATTAAAATGATAGGTTGTTAAAAACTGTTTCTATCTTAGAATTTCTTGTAGCGGGTTAACCAAGGGTTTTTTAGCAAGGTTTTACTATATACTCATTCAGATCTACATTCATCGCAAAGATATTTATCGTCCACTTCAACCAGTGTGTCAGACCATCTTGAACAGATGTCGCAGTAACCCGCCATGTAGATAGACCCTTTCTGGGATTCAGAAAATGAAGTTTCGATGTTTAGTCTCTCTGAGAATATTTCTACAAGCTCTGGCGTTATCGCTATAATGTCCCAGAGGGACAATATACCCTCAAGGTTTCCTCGATATGTAACTCCGACACGTTTCACCTTCTTCTTCCTCATGTACTTTACAGCATCAATGACCTTTGCCTCGCTCTCGACCGTGTAAATTGGTGTGCTCATTATTTCCCTTGCCTTTGTCTTGTCAGGATCTAGACCGCTTGAAACAACACGATAAATTATGTCGCCATCGGTCACCATACCTATAGGCAGCTTGTTCTCCACTATGACTATGCTACCAACGCTGCTTTCAGTCATCTTTTGAGCTATCTGTCTAACGGTTTCGTCAGGACCTCCGGTAATAACTGGGCTGTTCATCACTTCCCTAACAGTTATATTTGCAGGATTAGTCGCACTAGATTCCATGAATACCTTGTCAACGCTTGGTTAGGAACAGGAGTAGAAAAATATTTCCTTACGATTTGATCTTACATCCTCCCGGAGGTAGAGATAGAGTGAAATCTTCTAATGGAATGTTTCTTACATCCTCTAAGGAGTTCATCTTTTCCAAGAGAACTGCTTTGATCTTCTTTGCAGTATAGTTCTTTTCCTCTCTCCCTGGCAGAATCTGAACATATGCTTCAGCGTATGCTTTTACGGCCCCCATTGGCCCGCTTACGACAGAATAGTGGTCCTTAACCTTTGTTATTGCAACGGCAAGTTCGAGGGGAATGTTCTTTACATAATTTCTCTTTCCCGAAATCATGAAAGCTCCTTTGCCTATATATTGCCCCGAAGGCGCTTGCTTTGAAATCTGATCTTTGAACACCCAGTACGCTTCCCCTGAAGCTATTCCAAGCTTCCAGATGTTACTGAAAGCTACCGCGGCTAGAGCGGTTTCCCTTACACTAGGTTCCGTTGCCCTTTTACCTTCTTTAATTATGAAGAAAGGTGCACCAGTGAACTCCGCGTGAAACACGATGTCTCCATCTCCCAAATATTTCTTTATTACTGCTTCATTTGAAGAAGCATCTCTTCCACCTATCGCTAAAAAACCCTCTGATGTACGGAACCAGCGATATCTTTCATACCATTCTTTTTCAAAAATCTTTCGGCTTCCTTTTACCACGTTTCTTTCCTTTAATTCTACCTTCTTTTCTATCTGTTGCAGTTCCCTTTCCAATTTTTTTACTGAAGAATCGATGTCCAGCATTCCTTGTGACAGAACCTTGGTGGCGTTAAAGATTTCTGAGCGGGTCTTCATAGGGTTAAGCTGGTCTAATTCGAACTCGAAGTTCTTATAAGAAATTTTTAGTATATCATCACTTAAACTTACGATCCCAGATTTGAATAACTTCAAAAACTGATCTTTGTCTTGATAGTACAGCGAGATACTTTCAATGATGCTGTTCGCGATTTCGGTTAAAACCTTCTTGTCTTCGGCTAGCACTTCCTTTTTCTTATTCAAGCCTTCCATCGTGTTCTTCAGTCCTTCTCTCTCCCTATACATTGGGTGAAGAAGTGCCTGTTCTCTTTTCTTCAGACAACTTCTTGTGTACAGCGTGTCTAATGCTTCATTAAGACTTCCAACTTCCTTGATCTCATGTTTGTTAAGGCCGGTGGGAAAAATTGAAAAGTCGACTGGTTCTTCCCCGTCAACAAAAAGTACCGGCCTAATTTTGAAGTCTTCTGAGAAAAAACCATGTATAGCTGTAATAAGCGACCTTAGTGTCTGTTCGCCGATCTCTTTCCCAGTCGAACCAGCTGGCAAGTTGAGGAGAGCTGGAAGAGTGTCGATGTATTTTTTGGGGAGGGAAAGGTTTTTCCCTAGCCATTTCCTAAAATCTTCTTGGTATCCAAGAAGAGGTTTAAGAAATTCTTCATCGACCGCAAGTGGGTCGGCTCCTCTCTGTGGTGGGGGAATATACTTAGTTCCTAGGGCTATTCTCCTATGTTTTGTTTCACGATATTCTAACGCTGCAAGGATAGCATCTTTATCGTCTAAGAGAATCAAGTTTCCACTACTGAAGAATTCGGCAACAAGTTTAGTCGCTTCACAACCAATGAATTCTATTACTACTATTCTTTCAGTTCCAAGCTGGGATATCGACAAAATCTTTCCCCTAGAAAGTTTTTTTCTAAACAGATTCAGAAGGCTGTCAGTGCTTTCTCCTTCAAGCTTAGCTTCTGTAACCCAGATCGCACGCCCGCGGTTTAAAACAAGCCTTCTTTCTGAGTTTGAAGGATGGTGTAGCCTAATAAGTAATGTGCCTTCAACGACCCAGTAAACGTTGTTAACATAATAATCCTTAAGACTATCATTTAACCACCTGACTTGGTGAAAGAGTTCTATGTTGCTTAGCGCAGGGGTGCTCATCTTGGAGGCCGTGGGGATATGTTAACAGACAGCAATAAACTATTCTGGACTAGAGTCATCTTTGCAGCATTATCAGGGTTCGTTTCTGGAATAATGAAATTCAGCGGCAGCACCGCCTTTGATGGCGTGGGTACAATCATTTTCATGTACATCTTATCGTATTTTATAGGGGAAGCCTTTATATTCAAAGGTAAAAAGGTTAGCAGAAATACACTGATACTCACTGGAATAGGAACATTCATTATGATGTCTCTTTTTATGTGGATCCTCTTCTATACTCTGAAGGTAAATGGATTTATTTAGCTCCCTTTTCTATCAGATCAATATATGCGAATAACAGCGAAAAGTAATCGGAATCGTATTCTGAAATCCATCCACTGGAGAGTAAGTTTGACATGCTAGCCTTCATGGACTTTAGTCTCTCAAGTTCTTCTTGGGTAATATCTCCATTCTTAAGAAGACTTTTTAAACCGTTTATTGCCTGTGACGCACCGAGCGAATCTTTGGCAGCTTCCTTAGCTTCTTCCCATCTACCTGTCTGAATCAGCTTCACAATCTCTACCGTATTGTTTATCAAGAAATGTCCCCTGCACCATATTCTGTTAAACTAAACTCGGTGGTCTCTACACAGTCTCCTATTACAACCTTAGCTTCCCAAGTCATATCTTCTGACCTACTTAGCAAAATTTTCGTTCGAATAAAAGGGCCTATTATATCATCATATTCTGGGACTAAAGCACTGTCTCGAAACCTCCTCATGCTATTGCTTAGAAGTATAACGATCATGTTATCGCGTGCTGCTAAATAGTTTAGTCTCATAATAAAGTTCTCCAACGCTTTAAGCCTATAGAAGATTATGCTCTTCTTCTTGGCAACTAGTTTAAGTGATTCGCATAAACCGTCGATTACCAGAAGTTTGTGATTGAATTGTTTAAAAGAGTTTTCATATATTTTAAAGATTTCAAATTGTTGGGGTAAACTATAGGGTCTGAAGACCGAGATTTTATTTAATATTTCTTTGGAACCTAAACCGTGATATCGTCCAAGTTCGTTTAGCTTTTCTGGTCTAAACATTCCATTGGAGTCGTTGTAGAGAACTACTCCTTCTTTTTGTTCGTGTAGAAAGTTGAGCACAATGTCGTAGCAGAGTTGGATACGAGGAAAATGTTGTTCACTGCATATTTCAGTTATCTGTCGGGAAGGTATGCCGCTTTTAAGCTTTGAATTAAGGGAAACCGATGATATTGCAATATTGTTTATTTCTCCACCTACATTTTTGTCTAAAACTCTGTATACGCCGCCTACCCTACATTGTAATGTCGAAATGATGTTAACAAGCTCGTCTTTTTCAAAATATTTCTCTAGGATGTTGTGGGGAGTTAAAAGGAACTGTAGAACTGTGCAAATGTTCCCTTGAGCAAGCTGTCCAACCTTTTCTTTGGATAGTATATTTAATTCGTTTATCAGTGGACTCTGCTCTATCATAAACGCATAGCCTTATACAAGAATAAGATAAAAATAATAATGTGTAGAAAATAGCATAACGTGTCAAATATGGGAGAGTACGAACAAGTGCTCGAGAAGGCTGTTATGATGATGGTAACGGATATTCCACCCGATGTCTTTGCAGCCCTTAAAATTGCGGCAAGTAAAGAGAAGCTGAAAATCGCAAAGAAACAATTTGAAACGATAATTAAAAGTATCAGCCTAAGCCACACCGGTAGTCTACCCCTATGCCAAGACACCGGCCTGTTAACCGTTTTTTTAAATGGGAAATATGTAGTCGATTACAATGTAATTAGGGAAGTTCTGGATAGAATCGTAATTAAGCTAACAAAGTCAGGGAAGATCAGGCCCAATCTTGTCAATGCAATAAGCAGGGTTCCAATCGAAGGAAATGTAGGTTTCGGTCAGCCTGAAATCTACCTCGGAATGGAAAAAGAGGATTCGATAAAGATGATGCTGAAGGGTGCGGGTTCTGAGAACTATTCTTCCTTAGAGATGTTTCTACCATCGGTAGACATACGTGAGATAAATAGATTCATCCTTAAGAAAACTCTCGATGCCGGAGGAAAGATATGCCCACCTTCTATCGTAAGCGTGTCCATAGGCGGTTCACCTGCTGCCGCAGTAATAGAGTCTAGGAAAGCTCTGTTCGCCAAGATTGGTGTAAGGAACAAGGATAAAGATATAGCTGTATGGGAAAAGAGGCTTATTAAAGCCTTGAATGCGTTGAACATAGGTCCAATGGGTTTAGGAGGAAAAACAAGTGTACTCGATGTGAAGATTAGCGTCTTAGGCACGCATATTGCAATGTTACCGGTAGCTTTAACATACAACTGTTGGGCACTTCGTCGGATACAGATCCGAAGGGTTCAAGGAAAAGAGGCGATTTTATGGTAAAAGAAAGTTCGAAAGTCAAAGTAATAGAATTGGTAGATAGATCGAAAGATTTTAGGGTAGGAAACGTAATTTACTTAACAGGCGACATAGCTATTGCGAGAGACCAAGCCCATAAACGTCTCTGTGAGAACGATTTCATCTTAAAAGATGTAATAGACCTGCCTGTCTATCACTGTGGACCCATAGCAATCCAAGAACGAGGAGGATTCAGATTTTTGGGGGCAGGCCCCACAACGAGCAAAAGGATGGAGAAGTTTACAGAACAGATGATTTTGAGATATCATACACCTCTATTCATTGGAAAAGGGGGTTTCGGAGACGTTGGTAAAGCGACTATAGTAAAATATGGTTCTTTCTACTGCGAATTCACAGGTGGAGCTTCAGCCTATGCTGTATCAAAGATCGATAGCGTTCTTAAAATTTTCTTTGAGGATCTAGGAACATCTGAAGCCTTATGGATTGTATCAGTAAAGAATTTCGGACCTTTACTTGTGACCCAAGACTCTGAAGGAAATGATCTCAGGTCTGACGTGTACAAAAATGCAGTCGAAAAAATGGACCGAATATTACGCGAATACGGTCTGTAGTTTCTATATTCTTGTATGTGCTTCTATACCAAGAATGCTCATCAAAGTTTTGAGCGCATTCGCAAATGCGATTACTAGAATAAGCCTCTGCTCCTTCTTAGCTTCATTCTTTTCGTGTAATACTGGATACTTTTCGTAGAACGTGTTGAATAACAGACAGATCGAATGTGCATACTCCGCCAGTTTGTTTGTTTGGAGATTTTCTACGGAATCTTTTAGATTAGTATCCATTTTGGACAGCTCTTTAACAATCATGTATTCTTCTATTTCATCTAATTCGGTTATGGAGAAACTCTTTTTGATCGCTTTCCCGTACTTTTCAATGATTCTTGATGCTCTTGCGAACGTGTACTGTAGATATGGTCCTGTGTCACCTTCGATCTTCAGTGCTTCGTTTAAATCAAAGACCATTATTTTTTTGAAGTCCTGCTTTACCAGACTGTACCTAATTGCTGAAACTGCTAGGGAAGTCGAAATTGTTATCAGCCATTCTTCGTCAGCCTCAGGATTTCTCTGCTTACTCCCAATATACGCGAGTTTCTGCAGCTTTTCGAGAACATCGTCTGCATTTATGTAGATACCCGCCCTTCCTGACATGTGGACGAAATCTTTTTCTTCTACTTTAAGGCCCATTTCTTTAGCTGTATCTCTGCTGAGTGACACAATTTCGTAACCTAGATGAATATAGTTTTTCTCTTTTCCTTTTTCTCCCAATTTTTTAAGGATACTCGCTATTATCTTTTGAAGCCATGCTTGTCGAACATCAATCACGTTTATAGCGGCGTCCGCGTTGTTGAAAGACGGATGATCTTTAACACCGTCTGAGAGGGTTGTTCTCCAAAGAACACTTCCGTTTGGTTGTTTGAAAAATTCCACGTATTTAAAAAAGTCTTCTATCAGCCCAAGCTTCCAAGCCGCGTAAGGTATGTCTTTCGCAATATACGTTAAGGTGCCATCACTCCTGATCAAAATTTTGTCTTGGTCGCCTCCACCTTTTATAATCCAGCACCCAGCGTTCTCTCCCTCCCCTTCATAATTGACAAGGTTATTGTCTTTCATTTTTTGGAAAACCTCCTGCCACATACCTGAAGTAAAGATATGTGATTCGAAGTTCAGACAGTCATAATATGCTCCTACGGCGGAACACGTTTTTAGCTGTTCTAAAAGAACACGCTCTGTAATAGTCTTTGAATAGGCAAAAATTTCTGAATCATGATCTTCCATTTCCTTTAAAACAACCCTTCTGTATTGCTCTGTTTCCGGCTTTTCTAAATAGATCTGATTCACTTTGACGTACACTTGATCTCCGCAATAGTGATCGAATTTCGTTTTTGGATCAGGTGGATTTTCTGGGAAACCGAGGAACCTGAAACCTACAATAATATCCGCCACCTGGAGCCCTGAGTCGTCAACGTAGTTTAGGACTGTGACATCATGGTTGGTGTACTTCAGAAGACGCTGAATCGTGTCTCCTATCACAACGTTCCGCATATGACCTATATGGAGCGCCTTATTGGGGTTGACACTGGTGTGCTCTACAATCACCTTTTTACCCTTTCCGACATCGATGTAACCCGGTTTTTCTTCCATCATATTACATAAGGTCATTGTGAGAAACTTCGGTTTGTCTACTCTAAAGTTCAAGTAGGCTGGATGGGATACAGATACTTCAGACACCAAATCATGCTTCACATCCCCCATCGCTGAATGCAATTCTTCCGCTATTTCGAATGGCTTTTTTCTTGCAGTCTTTGCAATATCAAAGGCGATCGTAGAAGAGAGGTCCCCAAATTGGGGCCTTGGAGGCTCCTCTAATGGAATGTGATTTACCCTGTATCCCAGCTTATCAGCTGCCAGAGTAATGCTCTTCTCCACCTCTCTCCTAAAAGCTTCAAAAGCCATCTCTTTTCCTCATCTATCAGCTTCAGTCCATCTAAAAAACTTATCTTGGAATCCTCCTTATCTAAGATATTTGACAGAACTTACTATTTAGACAACGATTCCCGTAGATTTTAGCCTTCGGCTTCATAGAATTTTTTTTCCACTACTGAAAGCGTGCCGGATCTGATTATTGTACGGTAATCCCTATCTAGGTCCTGTTTATGCAAATATTTCTTAATAAGCATCTTAAGTTCATCCGTTTTAGTCTCACTGAAATCAATAGAATCGCCGTCAACCTTTCCCTCAACTTTTTTCCTCTCCCTGACAAATTCTTGGAAATCTGAAATCTTATCTTTCATCTTTTCAAATTTTACTATCGCCATACTGATCACTGCACCACCACGTCTACGGTCTACAGCCTTTATTAGCTTAAAGAGGGCTCCCTTCCTTTTTCTGCTCAACTAGACTAGAACCATCTCTCTTAAGGACGGCATAGTTGTTTAAGACACGCGCCTATCATAAAATATTACTTTAACCCGAGTTCCTTCCTTCTATCAATCGTTGCTTCGGCGTCTGCGCCTGTGCTTATTATAGACACCGGCACTTTTACCTCTTTTTCAATATTTTCAACCATTTTCCTTGCATCTACGGGAAGCAATGAGAAATCTCTTAGATTCTTTGCGGCCGGAAACAGAATATCAAATTTCGTTACAGCCACCTGTGTCGCGGAATTCAACATCACCGCTCTTTTGGCAAGTTCAAAGTTGAAAGGCGCACTTCTTCTGGTTCTCCCTGTAACGGTCGCTCTCTCCAGCCATCCCCTCTTTTCAGCTTCCTGTTCTGACAGTTCTCCGGGAAGCTCCCCCGCACCCACACGTGTAACGTAAGCCTTGAAGACTATTAGAACGCTGTCTACGGCCTTCGGTCCTATTCCGATGTCAGAACAGATTGCTGAAGCCGTAACGTCTTTGGTTGTCACAAATGGATATGTGCCATGGTAGAGGGATATGTATGTACCCTGAGTTCCCTCAACATGAACGGTCTCTCCACTTGATATTGCTTCATTAACTAGAAAAGAGACATCACCCGTATATTTGGATAGAGATGGCACATCTTTGGCAAGTCGAGCCACTCGCATTATCCTCTCCACATTCGCCGGCCCACATCCTGTACCCGTTGTCCCAATTTTTCCCTTCAAGTACGCGTCTGAGCGGTCTTTTTCGACATGCTTTTCCTCTATAACACCACATTGTCTGTCAATGGTCACCCTGTTATCGACGTTAAACTGTTCTATTTCCCTAGTCAACACTTTAGGGTCGACGAGAACACCGGCGCCTATCATCAACTTCGTACTCTCATTTATCAGAGCACTTGGTAACATTCTCAACCTGCTTTCTATCCCCCTATAGACGACTGTGTGCCCAGCATTTGGACCGACACCCCCCCGTACTGCAATCTTTGGTTTGTCTTTAATGGCTAAATAAGAGACTATCTTACCTTTTCCTTCATCCCCAAAGAAGCCTCCTACAATAACGGTGCAGGTCATATTCTAACATTAAAAGGGAATAGTAATAGAGTATAATAAGATTTGACCCTATTTTAGTTCTAATCCCTCTATCTTAGCCTTCTCTTCGACTTTAGCGTCCTTGTTTCTGTGAGCAGGCAGGCTTTAATAACGATACTTGAAATTCGTGCAGAGATACTGCTGGTTTGCGTCTTCCCTCATTCTATAGATAACTGGGCGATTCAATTCCCATAATGAATTGAAGGACGACGTGATAGGCTGTCAACCAGATCGATGTCTACAGAACCAACAATTACAGCCTCGATGTGTGTATACTGGGATAACCTTCCTCCCTATAAGTGAACTGCCCCCTTCTTCTATGATTCCAGCCCATTCATAGTCCCAACCGAACGGGTAAGCCCAGCCTGGGTATCCCCTTGCATACTGTTTCACGGTCGTTCCAGACATCATACACAGTTTCACGTGGACGGGACTTCACATTGTTCAAGTGTGGGCTTCGGCTGATCGACTACACGAACATCTATTGGACCAAAGTATAAAGAAACCTTTATTATATTAACTAAACCCTAGCGTTCCTCAACCCATTTTATTAATATTACTGAGAAACTTTCAGCCACGGAAACAAGTTTACAAACAATATCTTTTATTCAATCTCTATAAACTGCTTCTTAAAACAACCTTATCCTAAGTCCCGGATCTTGGTGACAGATTTAAATTAATACTTCATCGAATTTTACCGAGATAAGCATTTTAAAATGCCTAAAGATATAAAGTTTAATCCTAAATGTATGTAGTGGAAAAAAATGAAGGCATTCGGTAAAATTAACGAAAAAGATTTGAGAAAATATGTATTACCAAATTTAGGTGTAAAAGATGAGAATTTAGTAGAACCTGCGGATGTCGGTGTCGACTTTGCGGTGTTGCAGGGCACAAACCAATATATTATCGTCTCATCAGACCCGGTTACTGGCGTTAGAAAGAACATAGGCTTATATGCGGTAAACGTAAACGCAAATGACGTTGCGACAAGTGGCAACAGACCAAGATTTATGGTGAACGTTATACTCCTAGCCAAGACTGAGAACGCTTCATCACTAGCTGAGATAACGAAAGAGATTGACAGGGCATGTAAGATTTTAGGCATTTCGGTTATAGGAGGCCATACTGAGACTACAAAAGGCATTAAACAGACAATCCTTGTTATGACAGCCCTCACCTTTGCCAGCAGTTACGTTTCCTCAAAAAGAGCAAAGGAAGGGGACGTGATTTTGATGAGTAAAACCGCTGGTCTAGAAGGCACCAGTATCTTAGCTCATGAATACAGGAAGAGCCTTAGTCGGTTAGGTGAAAAAACGATTGAAAACGCCTTGAAGATGGTTGGCCAAATAAGCATCGTAAACGAGGCTGAAGCAGCTTTCAAAACAGGTTACGTACACGCAATGCATGACCCCACAGAAGGCGGTGTCCTAGGAGGCGTGTATGAAATGAGTGTAGCTTCGAAGCTGGGATTTATCATAGACAAAAATCTGATCCCAGTCGCACAAGAAACAAAGAAGATAAGTAAAGCCCTGCAGATCGATCCTTTAAAGCTGATCAGTTCAGGGGTCCTACTTCTAGCCGTCGATCCAAAGGGGAAGGAATATGTTATCGAAGCGTTGAAGGACAAGGGAGTAGAGGTCAATGAAATAGGGAATTTCATGATAGGTGAAAGATCTCTTTTGTCAAATGGAAGGAGGTTGTTGGTTAAGGAGAGCCCCATCGACGAACTTTGGAGGATAAAGAGGAAGGATTTATAGGCCCAAGCGTCTGCTTCTTTGCTGATAGATTCTAATCGCTCTCATTAGGTCTATCTTCCTAAAGTCAGGCCAGTAGGCGTCAAAGAATACAAGTTCACTGTATGCACTCTGCCACAAAAGGAAACCGCTGAGACGCTCCTCACCCGAAGTTCTTATGATAAGATCTGGTTCAGGGTTCGGTAGATGTGAAGTATAGAGTGAGTTCCCCACTATTTCATTATCTATTTCTTCCACCTTCAGCTTCGAACTTGCAACATCTTCGGCAATATTCTTCACCATGTCAATAATTTCTTGTCTTCCACCATAGGCTATAGCTATGTTAAAGAAGAAGCCGTCAAAATTGCTTGTTGAGTCTTCGATTTCTTTAATTAATTTCTGGAGAGTTTCAGGAAGAAGTGAGAGTTTTCCGATAAATTTAATTTTGACCTTTTTCTCTTGGAAATCCTTGATCTCTATCATCCTCTTGACATATTCTTCCATTAAACTGAGTATATGCGAAACTTCCTCTGAAGACCGCTTCAGGTTTTCTGTAGATAAAACGTAAAGCGTTATAGTTTTTATCCCTAAAGCTGCAGCCCAATCAAGAGATTCCTCAGCCACTTTAGCTCCGAAATTGTGCCCCAAGTTTGTCGTTAAATGCTTTTGTTTAGCCCATCTCCTGTTGCCGTCCAAGATGATGCCGACGTGAGATGGAATAGGTTTCCCTCTGATCTGCCGACTAAGCCAATATTCATAGATTTTATAGGCCCCTAAAACCTCCAAGGTTTTTTTAAGCATAACTCATGCACCCTATTTATCTTTCCTTCTCACTATTTTTAAGTAAGCGAACGATAACAATAAAAATAATAAGGAAAGACCTATTAGAAGTTGTGAAACTATCGAGAATGGGTTCTTGTTAGGACCTATAAGGATTTGAGAAAGCTCGATTAACGGGAAGTATAATAGCACCAACATCACAATACCTACAGTGTATCTGAAGGCCCTGTAGAGACTTTCCCTAATGAAGGTGTAGAGAATGTTTCCGGCATAGTATATGCCAACTCCTATCCAAACGAATAGGAGAGAATTCTCTATCATTATGCCAGACAAGAATGAGAGGTAATCAAGTAGCTTTGAAGGATCACCGGCAACGATCTTGAACTCTTCAGTAACACTGAGTCCTACGAAACCTCTATAAAAACCTACTACACACAACAGAATCATACTAAGTACAGAAAAGACCCTGATGTAGCTTGATGGATTAAGCTTTCTAACGTTTCCGAGAAGCGTGTCAACTCCGAAGCCTCTGATTATTAGAAGGACGCCAAGAAAGAAAAGTGCACCTATCACCGCTTGGTTCACAAACCCCATTAGAACGAGGCCCGCAAACATCAGCAAGAAGAGCCCTGGGAAACCAAGAAAATACTTTGAATATCGGGGGTCAAACACAACCATCTTAAGATATTTGCCTAGTACCGCGTAAGATTCTTCGACTCTTCCACTGTGTTTTATAATTACTCTTCTGATAGAAAAAATCGGTATAATAGTTTGAAGTATAGGAATGAGGGTTTCATCCTCGAAACCATCACTTACGAAGATTATGCCTTCTGCCGGAAATCTTTCTCTTACCTGCATAAGCTCTTGTCGGATTTTTGTATCAGATTCAACTCCTCCTCCAAAGGTGCCGGTGATAACCGAAACCTCCACATCATGACCTTGGAGCTTGAGCATATCATGTTCTTTTATCGCGGCGAAGATCGCGTTCGCGTCAGCTTCTTCGGGATCAGACAGCGCAAGTGCTTCAGCAGCATTGAGACATGCAGCCCTCCCGATGAGAGGGGAGGCGATCTGGGTTTTCTCGTACAGATCGTTGTCCCTATCAACGCATAATACAAGAAGCTTTGCTTGCGCTGCGCTAATCATCTAATACACATAGAATATGATAAATTAAAAACTTTGCATTTTCTATTAAAACATTATGTGCAGACCAACTGACTGCTTTTGGCTACACTAATATTCGATACCCTTTCGGGATTTAACACCCTGGTAAAACGGATGTCGAATAGCGTTAATGAATACGACATATTCTGCAGCGTCATATAATTCCTTTGGCGCATTTCTTCCAGTCAAAACCAGTTCAATATTTTTTGGTTTTGATCCTACAAGTTCAAGGACCTCCTCTTTTTTTAATAATCCGAATTCGATCGCGACGTTGACTTCATCTAAAATTAAAAGATCAACATCTCCTGATGATATAACTTCCTTTGCGAACTTTAATCCCTTCTCTGCAACAAGTCTGTCCTTGGACGAATACTTTCCCTTCTTAAGAAAGGGACCTGTACCAAATTGTTTAACCGTCACATTCTTGCACCTTTTAAGGAAGAACAATTCACCATATCTTTCTCCTGTTCGATCGCTTTTCATAAACTGTACTAGGCAAACTCTTAATCCGTTACCAAGAGCTCTAACTGCGAGACCTATCGCAGAAGTAGTTTTACCGGGCCCGTCTCCGGTTACTAGGTGAACATAGCCCTTTCTTAATCGGCGTCTCTTCATTGTATTAGGAGATGCTACAGATTAGAATATTAATCTTTGGCCGTTTAAGTAAAAACTACTACTCCTCTTCGCCGTACAACAGTTGAAGCTCTTGAAAGGTTAGTCCTTCTCCCTTTTCAAATTTCTTTTTCAACTCCTCCCTAATTATAGCTTTTCTCCTTTCAAGACCCCTTTGATAATGATTACTCTCCTTTTCTCTTATCTTGCTAATCACAATCTTCTTTTGAGATAGCAGATTGTTTATTTCTGATTGGGCACTTTCGATTTCGGTCTGGAGAGTTGTAATCTTCTCGAATGACGTGTTCTGCTCTTTTACCGAAGAGTTCAGTGTTTCTCTGGCTTGCTTAATTTCTTCCTTAAGATTTTCCAGCTTAGCCCTAGTCAAATCTAGTTCTTCGTTTATGTCATCTATCTGCTCACTCTTCTCCTCTATAGCCTTTTTCAGGTTCCTTATTCCTTCGTCTTTTTCAAAAACTTTCTTCTTGCCAGCAAGCTCCCTTCTCACTTTGTTTGCCTCATCCACGTACTTAAGCTCAAGACCCTTAGCTTTAGGCTCTGTCTGCAACTTCCATTCTATGCTTCCTAATTTTTTCTCCAATCCGTTTATCTCCTCAAGGCTAGGTCTTCTAGTTGTACCCTTTAGTGGTGTGAGTTTCTTGTTCAAGGATGAACGTCCTTCCGTGTTTTCTAAAATTAATTTCCGTTTCAATTCGATGAGCTCATTGAAGCGTTTGTCTAGGGTTTCTCTAGTTGAATAAAGGTCGTTTATTTTCTTCTTCTGCGCCCAAATCGTGCTTCTAAGAGACTCAACCTTATTTCTCATGGTATTAAACTCGTTAATAAGATCCCTTTTCTTATTGAAGAGGACTTGAATGTTCTCGCTTAATTCGACAATTTCTGTTGCAGGCTCCAATTTACTCGTTCGCCTAGACCAACCCAACATACATAAATAAATCATTTGTTTTTTAGGGACGTTCAGGTTGCAGATTGCTCTTGATATGAGCTGTTTTTGCAAAAAGGGTAAAACATACTTTCCTATGGTCAAAGTTATTCGATAAACTCTTCTCCACCTCTCAAAATGTTGGATATAGCTGATGCAAGATTGAGCATCCCGTTCCATGTTACTGATGATATAGGGATTGGAGCAGGAATAAGAGATAGTTTTGAAAAAGCCTTGAGTATTTCGTTCCCTATCAGATATCTTTCGCTGTTTTTTTCATTGGACATGTCTTCTTCTAGCAATTTACTGTTGGCGCACCAGCCCATTATTTTTCTTGTTAGAATCTTACTCAAATCCGTTTTTGTCAGAACAGAGAGTTGGGGGAGGTTAAGTCTAAGCTTCAACGAGTTATACAAAAGAGCCGTGGAAAGAAAGTTAAACGGGGATGAAGCGATAGTAAAGTCGAATAGGAACAGCACAACCTTGTTTTCTCCACCTAAGTTGTTCACAACGTACGGCCCACTTTCTCGGAAAGCGAAGAGTTCAAGTTGGCCAGGTGTGTCAACTACAATGTAGTCAGCTTTCTGCTCCTCCAGCTCTTCTTTTATATTATTCAGACTTACAGCTATCATGTCTGAGGCTGCAACAAGGGCACCATTTGGCCCAAGCCCGTATTCTTCCATAACTTTCTGGACACTAATATAGTCTCTGATGTCGACATCCGGTTCATAAGGCAACTTTAATACGCCTGGATCTAGGTTTAAGGTTATGACGTCTGCTTCACGTTCCTGATACCATTTCTTTAACACCGAAGTCAAAGTAGATTTTCCAGAGCCAGCTGTCCCAGTCAAGAATATTAGGTACATCTAACTATATGGTACAAATTGTTTGTTATTAATTCTTAGGGTCATCGCCTTCTAAAATCTTAAGACAACTTATGATCTAATATATTGTTGAAAGCGGTCAGATATTATCTTCGCTGCTTCTTTAACGTGGTCAACCGCCTTATCCGATAAAACGTCATAGACATAAATGTGTAGAATAATATAATATTTCCCCCCTCGCAGCCTAGGATGGGATTTTACGTAGATGTCCTTATACTTTGAAGCTATTTCTTTGATGCTTTGCGCAAGTCCAGATTCCCCTATACCATCCATAATGATCTTCTTTTGATAATATCTTCCAAGATTTGGCAGAACTTTTGGGACGTAGTTTTTTATCATACCTTTCATTTCTATTGGTACACCCGGCATCACAAATATTCTCAAGCCGTCACTGATGATATCAGAACCCGGTGCCGCTCCTTTCTCGTTCGGTATTATAATGCAACCCTTAGGTAGAACCGCCATTTTCCTTGAAGCTTCATTGAATAAATGTCCCCTTGCCGCTGCCCTAGCTTTGAGTTTCAGAACTATTTCTTCATCGACGTAGAGTTCGAGGTTCAGGGCTTTAGCTACGCTCTCAATAGTGATATCGTCGTATGTAGGTCCTAGGCCCCCGGTTGTAAACAAGTAGTTTACATTCTCCCTTTTAGCTTCTAAGATTACATCCGCGATTGCTTTACAATCATCCCTTACACATATTATCCGATCTACAAAATATCCTTTCCTTCTCAGGAACTTCGCTATGTACGACGCGTTAGTGTTCACGACGTCTCCAATTAACAGTTCATTTCCTATGCCGATTATTCTACAAACACTCATTTCTTTTATCCCTTCTACACGAAATTATTTCTTTGAGAGCCACCAACTCAAGACTTCATTTTGTCGTCTTTTCTTCTTATCTTTATCAGAATCTTCACGTGCTTTGTCCCGTAGATCTTGGAGTTGCTCCTTTGTGGCGTAAAGACCACACGATTTACAAAGATACTTCTTCGTCGAGACTTCATAAGTTAATATTGCCCCGCATTCAGGGCATCTTTCAACCAAATCCCACCTACACCAAATAAACCTCAATCCAACCTGTTAAAAAAGGTTGATTATTTTTATATAACCTAAACATAAAAAATTTCAGAAGCATCTATGGAAATCTTCAGGCCAGACTCGAAGACCGTCTGGAACGATAAGGATGTAGAGCATAGGCTTTCTTGGTACCGTAAAGTGATGACCGGAGAGTCGCCTCCAAAGTTCCTTTTATGTAAGATGATTTCCGCAGAAAATCCGGAAGGTCTCAAAGAAGAAGAACTCTGGGCCATTCATGAAAGGTTACAAAATGATTTCCAGAAAATATTTGAAGATGTTATCGACGGAAAGGAGAAGTTATCAAGTCTTAAGATTGTTAAACCTAACTATCTGGATGTTAAGGGTTCTCTAGCAGAAAAGATGACTGAAAAGTGCACTTTTTGTGAAAAGGCTTGCGGGGTCAACAGGAAAAAGGGTGAAAAAGGATCATGCAGAGTAGGATTTAGAACCAAGGTTTCAACTTGGTTCAATCATTTTGGCGAAGAAGCGCCATTGATTGGCGAAGGCGGATCCGGCACTATATTCTTTTCTGGATGCAACTTTGGTCCATGTGTTTACTGCCAGAACTGGGATATCTCCGTTGACCCTGAAAATGGAGTCGACGTTTCACACGAGACCCTAGCGCTGGTCTCTAGGAAGCTGGCAATGGACGGCGCCGCAAATGTAAACTACGTCGGCGGTGAACCAACTCCCAACCTACACACCATCCTTCTCTCACTGCGATATTTGGATGTGAATATAGCGCAGCTATGGAACAGCAACATGTACTGCTCCATCAGCACAATGAAGCTCCTATCCGACGTCATTGATATATGGCTTCCAGACTTTAAGTACGGCAACGACGCGTGTGCAGAGAAGCTTTCAAAGGTTAACCGATATTTTGAAGTTGTCTCAAGAAATCACAAAATCGCCCACGATAGCGGAAGCATCCTGATAAGACATCTTGTTCTACCAGGACATGTCGACTGCTGTACAAAACCAATTTTGGATTGGATATCTAGGAACCTTCCTAACGCATTAGTGAATATAATGGGACAATATCACCCAGACTACCTCGTATCGGATAATCCGAACAAGTATAAGTCCATCTCTCTGAAAGTATCTGACGAAGAGATGGATCAGGCTTATGCCTATGCTGAAAATCTTAATTTAGTTTATAAACCGGTTTCAGGGTAAATATTTTTTTATGACGGGTGATCATCCAGATTCAAAGAACATCAACATAATCAGATATCAATTTATTGGGATTATGTTATAAACACAACCAAGGCATCTTAATAGATTTGATAAATAATTGTGTTCACATTATTCTATTTTACATTCATTATTTGCCAGTAGCGCCCAGCTGAACTTTTCTCTTAGACTTTTAGAGTAGATACGCTCTATAGGTACTTTATTTTTTTTAGCGTATTCGGTAACCAGTCTCGGATCTATATAGGATGTCAGAGATGTGCTTAGATTCCATTCCGAAGCATCCTTATAGAGTTGATATTCCAACGAAGTTTTTCGTGCAGACTGCTTAATCTTCTCAATCTTCTTTTCCATCTTCTCTTTTTCTTTTCCGCCAGCTTTATCCAGTTTAGCTAAGAGACCTATGTATTCGGTCTTTTTTCTCTCCATCTTTTCTTCTTTCTTCTTAAGTTTCTCTTCGAACTTATCCGGTAGCTTCCTTTTATGGTTCAGTTTCTTGGCTACAGCTAAGTTAACATATCTAAAACGAATCGTACTTTCAAATTCACCTTTATTGAAACTCTGCCGAGTTCCATCGATAGCATTTTTGAGAGTGATTCCTGCTATCATTGTCCTAAAAGTCTTAGCTGAGACATCTGGGACAACTTCTTGCAGAAATTTCGCGACCTTTTGGGAGTTCATTCCGTCAAATATCAGACCCTTCCCAGCATTGTTTTTGAATCTTTGAATGTTTTTGACGATCATGTTTGGAAGTACAAGCTCTCTCTGCCAATGCACATAATCTTTTCCAACAAAGTCAAGTAAAACCCTGTTGCCATCGATCTTTAGGTTGTCAGCCTTTAGAGTTGTGCAGCCGACCGTCCCCATTTCTCCCGCGATCTTTTCATCACCTACCCTCATACCCGATTCTTTTATCAGGTGAACTACCGTAGCTACTTTCTTCCTATTCTCATCTTTTTGGTTAAAACTATCTCTGATATTCCTCTCAACCTCTTTAATCTTAGACTTTAACTCAATAGCCTTATCCCATTTCTTTATCTCCCTTTTCTGTCTGATGCTGCTGCTGGGAGAGAACCAGACGTACTTCATCTTACTATTTAGAGGATTCCTCCAGCATGCGATCCACATGCAGCTGCTCCTCCAGACGATTTCTTTCCATCCTTTATCTAGTCCCTCGGGTTTTTCGCTTAAATTCAATGTTATATCCTCTCGCTTTATCTCCTTCTTCCATCTTCCCCTCAAAGGATTTCTTCCCTTAGAAGTGAAGAGGCCTGGAGGTTCAACTATCCAATTCTGTAAAACAATTCTTTTACCATCCACTATCGCATAGCCAAACTTTTCTTTCAGCGCATCCCTAATCTTTTTCCGTTCATCCGCTGTTCTTTTCTTTTCTTCCCTTGTCAAAATCTCCTTCCTCTTCTTCTCGCGTTCAAGATAACCTGTTATATCAGTCCAATCGAAATCTTCGACCTTACAGGAACCTGCTATTCCCAACTTTTTAGCGAAGTCTTCAAAGAAGTTGGACACAAATAGTTGGTCATTAGCGTAGCTTGTACCAAACTTCTTAGCGAAGGCAACCGCCATCTGTTCAGCCTCCGAATCCAGCATAATAACCTGCCCTTTGTGCTTTAGTTTCAGTCCGAGTGGGAAGTGCGTTGGGACATATACGCCATGATGGATTAATTGTTTCACGTCATCAAAGCCATCAGTGAGGACTTTAAAAATCTAACTGATTTTCCAAAAAAGGTAAGAGTAGGTTTCAGTGCTATTGGATAGTCATTTTTGGGAAATAATTATTTAACAACCACACCATATTTATAAGAAGTATTAGCTGATAGGCCGAAGCTTAGCTGTGCAGAACTTCATTTGCTCCGCTTTTTATATTCTAAAGCATCTTCATTCTTTTATATTCGCTCATACATGGGTTGCCTATTGTGTAGTGGCATTCAGATCTGCTGATGTCGAATATAGTTGAAGCAAGTGTCTTGGATGCTCCCGAAACGCCTGGCTCTTCGCTTGCGTGTCTACAAATAGAAAAGGGCAGGTCGTAGTGGTCTCTAAAGATGCTTTTGACATCGTTTACGTCAACTTTATACCCTAATTTTTTGATCAGATAATTTGCTCGAAGCTGCCTAGTCCAAGAGCATGATGAAACATTTCTATTGAGATCCTTGAATCTGCTGCCTAGAAAATGATTCGTATGAACGATCAGCCCATGCTCATCTGGTTCAATGTATTCAGTGTCCGCAGGTGTAATTTCAACATCCAACAATAGGTCCTTTTTAGCCATTAGAAAGTTTATGGAAGACGACCTTTTAGCTTCCTGAATCAATTCAAATGCTTTCGTCAAGTTCTTCGAATTGAGTATGGACCAGGATAGAACGGACACCAATGGCACACCGAGTTTGTGACCGTCTTCCTTTGATTTTAAGGCGTTGATGCATAAAGCGACACCTTCCGAATTCAAGCCTCGGTGGGAGAGAGAACCGGCTTCCACCTGTGTCATAACCTTCGGATTATTGTCTATTTTGAACTCTAAATTGACGATCCCTTTTTCTATCTCTCTGTTAAGATCCCAATTCTGTGCTATCATCGCTAAACCATCAGACTGTACTCCAATCGATGTGCAAGAGTCCTTCTTCGAAAAAAATAGCTCGTATCTGTAATTAATTGTAAGAATGTCTTCAAAAGGCAGTTTAGCGCCATCCGCTATACCATTCATGACTTCGATCGTTTTATCGTTGAAAGACCTGATCTCATCCAATCCCCTCTTTGACATCTCCCTTAGCTTACCCCAGCTTAGACCATTAACTTCTTGCAAGATTATCTTGAAAGATTCCAGGTTCATTGCAATTCTATCTTTAGCTTTTTCCCCATATACTAAACCAACCTGATAGGGGCTACCATATGCTTTGATTGTTGGGACATCCTGCACCTTTTCATTTTTCATTTACATCTGCAACAATCAACAACTCTATTAGCGTATATTAGCTTTTTACTCTTTTATTACGTTTAAAAATGCATGTTACTGGTTTAGGTCTAAAATGTTAGGTTCAACTCGATATTCAATTTGAGTAATTTGGTTGATCGCGGCCCTAAATCGTGTTCCAAGAAGTTAATCAAGATCTGATCTAACTTTCTTTCATCTTTAAAAGTTTGAGAAAAGCCGCCAGCAATAAAAAAGCTTTAGATTTTTTAAATGCTATATCTCGAACTTATTAATTATCCTGCTCTCTAGCTCCCCAGTTACCTCAGCGACAACGTGTATGTACTCTTGGATTCCAGAGTTAACAATCCTAGGCTTTAACAGCTCGTCTATCTGGAACACACCAGCAGAATTGGACATCGTTATTCTTATGGTAACCAGTTTTTCCTTTCCTTCCTCTATGTTCACCTTCTCGATAGAGAGAGCTGAAACAGAATGTATATCTATGTTTCCCGCTTGAAATGGAATCCTAGCCCTTCCTTTCTCCATATCCAAGGCATCAGCGATGCACACGATACCCGCCTCGATCGTCAAAGGCTTGTGTGGCTCTTCATGTGATACAATTACATGAAGCACTTCAGAGAGAATGATCGTGCGCTCTTCTTCTGAGTATATGCTACCCAAGTATTTCTCAACGATTTGAGAAGCTAAAAGCGCACCGTACATCTCATGCAGCTCCCTTGTCACCGTCATACCTAAGTCATGACAAATCGAACCGAGGACCACTATAACTTCAGAGTCTTCGTTTTTCATACCATAATTTTTAACGGCGCTCGGAATAATCCCTTTCTTAATCAAGATTCTTAAAATTTTCAAAGCAGAGTTAGCCACAATTTTGACATGTGTGGGACCATGATCAGTGTAACCCATTCTATCTATGGCCATTACATTTGAACATTTCCATAAAGTTCTCAAAGTTACATCTTTCCTAACCTCTCTAATTACATGCTCAAGCTTTGAATTTCCCTTGAAGGGTATGTTGAAGACGTATGACATCTAGCATTACTCTCTGATATAGATCATTTTTGTTCAGACGTCGATATTTAAACAATTTCTTTTTAAAATCCATTTGATTTATCAATTTTCAAGATTTAAAGCTACAGTAAGCATATTTGTTGCCTTCAGCCAAAAGAGTTGATATTGTTATATCCGCTTTGATGCTTCAACTGTTCTTCAAAGCGGTTTTTCTGCCCTTATGAAACATAAAGCAGATTACATATTGCTTTTTAGCCCACCACTAAGATCCATAACTTCAACATAGACGTCTTTGGCTTCTTCCTTACTTTTGACTCCATAAACAACCATACTGCGTGTCTTCGTAAGACTTTTGCGTTTCCCTGCAGGCAGTTCGATTGGAACGATTTCAGAATTAGACACTCGAATAGAGTAGTGAGCGGAGAGTTCGCCCACTACTTGATTCATATTCAATAGCATAGGAGCATTCCTGTACATACTGAACTCGCATCTACATAGCTCCTGGATTTGAATTTCTTTATCATTAGATTTTTCTCGGCTGGCGAACACCAAATCTAGCACCCCATCATAATCGAGCATAGAGAGCTCTATTTACTAAACATATTGACATAAAAGAGCACGCAGCCATTTTACAACCTATGTTTCTTACAATTCTATTCTTTAAAAACAGATGACAGCATCTGCTTCAAGCGCTAAATCGTTCAAGGTAGCAGCACCTACGATTCCAGCTTCAGAAATGAAGTCTCCACGTGGAATAGTCAGCAGTTGGCAGCTCTGTTCACACACCGTAAGCTTTACTCCCGCCTTTATCGCCTGGTCCATTACTTCTTTGAGCGATGGGAAACCGCCTATTTTTATCTTTTCAGCTTCTCCCTTCTTGACTATCGTTACACCCTTTATTACGAAATAGATTGTCGCCTCTACGTTCATCATTTCTGCAGTGGCCGCTAGAATAAATGGCGCATATGTGCGTTCTGGTGTGTCAACACCGCTTGTTTGAACATACAGTATCTTTTTTTTCTCAGACATTTTCTCACCTCCAATTAATACTGTTTACTTCACCTTCCTGATTAAAAGCTGAACCCCTTTTCCTGCGGAATTCACGCCTAACAGCTCCTGTCCTAAATTCTTAACAAGACTTCTTATATCCGATTCCGCCGCCGGGTCATCAGCGAGCACTTCCAATACTTCGCCAACCTCCATCTTGTCAAGTTCAATTCGAGTCCTAAACACAGGTTCCGGACAGTAGAAACCTATGCAATCCAATGTTCGGTCTACTTTTTTATTCAAAAAAGACTCGACTCATCGATGATCAATTACAGTGTTATATTTATAACTTTTTATTTGAGTGTAATTATATATATGTAAGCATCCGCTCTCTGAAATAATCTAAAGTTCTAGGTCAAAATGCATTTAGTAGATTTCTTCTATTTAATATTCGAAAGTGGAACATTTAGTCCTTCGATTACTATTCTACTGTAAAGGTCATATGCTTTCTCTTCATTTTCTAATCCTTCAACGATCATTACCCCGCTCTTTAGGATACTTGCTTTAAGATCTGATCCTTTATCGAACGTTATACCTAAATCGGTTTTGACTTTGATCTTAAACTTGCTCTTTTCCAAAAGTGAAAGAAGATCATTTATTTTCAAGGTTAGGTTTTTTCTTGGTGTTATCATGAAAACCCGTTTTCTTTTTCTACCACAGATTTCCGTAACCAGTTGTACTTGAAGAGGTTTCGGCGGGCGTAATGGTCTTGAGCCACATACGGGACAATCCTCTGCCTTTGATATATCGATCGCCTGGAATGTCAAAGATCCAACGTCGCAGTAAAATAGTTTGTTCATAAGGTTAGGCGTCTGTCCGAGAATAATCCTTGCAGCCTCTGACACTTCAATACTAGCTATAATGTTTATGATCGAAGGTTGGACTCCAACTACGGCACAGGTCGGTAGCATTTGATCCTCTAAGTTTCCTTGAAAACATTCTAGGCAGGCGGTTTTACCGGGTATTATCGTTGACACGCTTCCGTAGGTTGTAATTGCAGCACCAAAAATGTATGGTACATTATATGCCTGACAAGCCCTGTTTAATGCGTAGCGTGGAGCTATATGATCCAGGCCATCGACAACAACATCCATATCGCAGACAATGTCTCCAGCGTTTTCTGAGTTCAAGGATAAGGGGAGAGGTTCCACCTCTATGTTGGGGTTATACTCGTGCAGCCTTTTCGCTGCGATCTCAACCTTAGGGTAGCCTATGAAGTCTACACCGTAGAGGGGTTGTCTCTGGAGATTAGAGAGCTCGATAATATCTTGATCGACCAAACGCAGGTGACCTACTCCCATTCCAGCTAGCAGCAGTGCAGCTTGAGAACCAAGTCCTCCAATTCCGACTATGCAGACTCTAGCGTTTCTAAGTTTCAATTGCCCATTATAACCCATATCAGGTAGAACAATTTGACGGGAGTAGAATTCAAGTTCATTTTCTGAAAGCTTCTTTGCTTTAACCTTAGGCGTTTTCGTTCACCCCTCTAAAACTGTAACTTAGATGACCTTTTTCAAGAAAACCGATGTAAAACCGGTTTAATCGAGGATTTCGGTACAGCATTCAAACTTCTTCCTATGCATTAAGGTCATCAACATCAGGCTTTTATTGGCGAAATCTTCCTTAATTTTTTTACAGTTTTGGGCAAAGCTTCCAGGATGTAGTCCACATCTTCATCTGTCGTGTACCTTCCCAAAGATATTCTTAAGCTTCCGTGGATTTCTTCTGGTTTTAATCCAAGGGCTAGTAGCACGTGACTCGGTTCCCCTGAGCCTGATGAGCACGCGGAACCTGTGGACGCAGCTATCCCCTCATCGCTAAGAAGCATGATTAGGGATTCACCTTCGATAAAAGAAAATCTAAAATTGTTTATGTTTGGTAATCTCTTAGTAGGGTGTCCGTTCAGGTAGGTCCTTTCAATTTCTAACACGCCCTTGGTTAGACGATTGCTCAAAGCTGTCAGCCTCTGCGCTTCTGACACCATCTCCTCCTTTCTAATCTCTACAGCTTTAGCGAACCCCATTATACCCGGGACGTTCTCAGTGCTGGACCTTAGACCGAATTCGTGGCCTCCTCCGTGCAGCAAGGGCTCAATTTTTACTCCTTTCTTTATGTAAAGTGCGCCAACCCCCTTCGGCCCATAAATCTTGTGGGCGTTAACCGTCATAAGGTCTATGTTCATTTCTTTAACGTCTATGGGAATTTTACCGAAGCTTTGAGCTGCGTCGGTGTGGAAGAAGGCGCCATATCCGTGACATAGCTTTCCAATTTCCTTCAACGGCTGTATGGTACCAATTTCGTTATTGCCATGTATAATGGAAACCAAGGAAACACCATTCTTCAAAGCTTTTTCAAGTTCCTCCAGATTTAATAGACCGTACTTGTCGACAGGTAGATAAGTTATTTTAAAGCCCTCTTTTTCCAGCCAAATAGCCGTATTTAGAACACTGTCATGCTCTATGGTAGATATGGCGATGTGCGTTTTACCATTTTCTTTATTGAGAGCAAAGCCTTTTAGGGTCAGGTTATTCGCTTCAGTAGCGCTTCCAGTAAAGATCAATTCTTCAGGCTCAGCTTTAACCATTCCAGCAACTGTCTTCCTCGCTTCATCAATGGATTTCCTCGCCTCTAACCCGAAGCTGTGAATAGATGAAGCATTGCCGTAAATTTCGGTAAAATAAGGTCGCATGGTTTCAAGTACTCTGGGGTCTAAAGGCGTTGTCGCAGCATAGTCGACGTAGATTCTTCTCATGACTTATCCTCTTTTTTAGTATGTGGTCGATCCATTATTCAAGATTTAATCACTCTTTCTTTAACCTAGATCGTGTAATATAACCGTTCACTTTGGCGCCAGCTGGAATCGAGGAAGTTATCCAGGAGTTTCCTCCTATGACAGCATTATCCCCTATGATTGTTTCGCCTCCGAGAATAGTTGCATCGGAATAAATAACTACGTTGTTTCCAACTGTAGGATGTCTCTTACGCCCCCTTATGATCTGCCCTTTCTCGTCTTTGGGAAAACTTAGGGCACCTAAGGTTACACCTTGGTAGATTTTCACATTATCTCCGATCTCCGTAGTTTCTCCTATGACAACGCCTGTTCCATGGTCGATAAAGAAGTTTCTTCCGATCTTTGCTCCGGGGTGAATATCGATACCTGTTTGAGAGTGGATATATTCGCTCATTATTCTAGGAATCATCGGAACGCCTCTTATGTAAAGCTCGTGAGTTATCCTGTAGGTTGCGATGGCAAGAACGCATGGATAACTTAGAATGATCTCGTCGGTGCTCTTAGCAGCAGGATCTCCATCGTAGGCTGCTTGAATGTCTCCACTTAGAAGGGTTCTTATTTCAGGAATCTTCTCTAGAAGCTCCTTTACAACAACTTGTGCCCTTCTGTAGCAGACATCTTCAGGGCATTTTTTAATCCTTCGGCAAACGTACTTGAGACTTTTCCCTACTTCATTAACGAGACGAAAATAGATCGAGTTTAAAGTGTTGCCTAGAAAGTACCTAACATTGGATTTTGTTACTTTCTTTTTACCCATGTAGCCAGGGAAAATTGTTGCTAAAAGGTCTTCTAGTACCTCGATGACTACCTGTTTCGATGGAAGATCTTTTCCTTCTAGGCTTTTCATTTCCCCATGGCTTTTGTAGCTTTCCATAATCTCTTCGACGAGCTTTGGTAAACCTTCCTCGACCCAATTTTCTTCCACTATCTTTTGTTCTTTAATAATCATCTCCAGCATTTGCTCTGGACTCCATGCGTAAGGCATCTCCTCGTTTCGCTCTTCTTCTTTAAAGCGAGATCGATCTGATGTAGACTTCATTTGCTTTCTCATCTTTATCATGAATACAATAGTACAACACTAAGATAGGGGTCTCCTATATCTTGATTATTTTTTGATTTAAGGGGATTAAAGACGTACTTCAAAACATTTACTGCACCTAAAGTTAAAACTTTTCTCATGACTTTCCTACTCATATTACGGCTGTGTGTTTATAACGCCGTTATAAATCTTTTGTTTTTAAAACTTCATATAATTCAAATAAGTAGTTATTTTTCACTATCTAATTCTCGTCTCTGCCATCTCATCTTTGGAAATTGCATTTTTTTTGCTCGTGATCGATTTAAGTTTTAGCTCAACTTTAAAAATCTTGGAATAGGGAGTGTGGCGGGATATCTTTCAACAGCGTCCTTAGGGTTCGTTCACTTCGGGTTCCTTAAACAGGGTGGTACTCAAATATCGTTCGCCAGTGTCTGGAAACACAACTATAATGAGCTTACCATCGTTTTCACGTCTCTTCGCTACTTCAAGGGCAGCGTAGCATGCTGCTCCAGATGAGATTCCAACGAGCAAACCCTCTTCCTTTGCGAGGCGTCTAGCAATGTTGAAGGCGTCATCGTCTCTGACCTGAAAGATTTCATCCACAATATCCCTACGGAAAACGTCCGGTACAAAACCCGCTCCTATTCCCTGTATCTTATGGCGACCAGGCTGTCCACCTGAGAGAACAGGTGAGTTTAAGGGTTCAACTGCTATGATTTTTAGGCTGGGCTTTAACGGTTTGATATATTCGCCTATTCCTGTAACAGTGCCCCCTGTCCCAACTCCGCCAACTACTATGTCTACCTGCCCGTCTGTGTCATCCCATATTTCTACTGCAGTTGTTTCCCGATGTATCTTTGGATTAGCGGGGTTCTTGAACTGCTGTGGTATGAATGAGTTTGGTGTGCTTGCTGCGACCTCTTCAGCCCTTTTGATCGCACCCTTCATCCCCTCAGCCCCAGGCGTGAGAATAAGTTCTGCACCATATGCTTTAAGGAGAGATCTTCGCTCAGCGCTCATCGTATCAGGCATTGTCAATATGAGCTTGTAGCCTCTTACAGCCGCAACCATAGCGAGCCCAATACCAGTATTACCGCTGGTAGGTTCGATTATGATCGTATCCTTATGGATCAATCCTTGTTTCTCAGCCTCTTGAATCATACTCAAGCATATCCTATCCTTCACACTTCCCCCAGGGTTTCTTGACTCGAGTTTCGCGACAATTGTAGCTTTCAAGCCCTCTGTAATTCGGTTCAGTTTGATTAAGGGAGTCATACCGATGGTCTTTAACACATCATCGTAAATTTTTAGCATACACCTTAAGTTATGGTATAACACTGTTATAAATCTTTGTAGATTGTCTTGTTTTTAACCAGTAAATGGGAACTCACTATTTTATTAAGGTAAACACAAGGGTGCAAATACCACATAGGTCTACTTCTACTTTCTTTGACTTTTTTGCATCAGCTATTTTTCCTGCTTCTGAACCAATAATTTTTATTATTTCCTTATTAGCTAACAGTTTTTTAGTCAATTTTCCACCCCTCTTTGAACTAATATATTGACTAACAGCAGCCTGCGTTATTCCAAGTACCTTAGCTGCATGCGATTGGGAGAAACCGTGTTCTTCAACAAGTTCCTTTGCGATAAGTCCTCTTATGGTTGGAAGGATGTATTTTGTCGCTCTCTCACATTTCGGCCTGACAACCATTATTTTGAATTAACTTAACACTGTTATTAAAAGTTTGCTTTAAATTCAACACTCAGGTATAATAAAACTTTTGTATAATTTCCATTTCCTCTTTTAAAAGTTGTAAACACAAGGCTTTGAATGTTTTTATAGTGAAGTTGCTAGAAAAGTTTAGAAGGTTAATATGTCTCGGAAAAAAAATGATAAAACAAATTTTATATCTTTAGCAGAGCTAGTTTCTTTAAGGGGAAAAAGAGCGTTAATTACAGGTTCAGGAATTGGCAAGGCAATGGCCTATAGGTTTGCTGAAGCAGGTGCTAGTCTACAGTTAGTTGATATTAAAGAAGAGAGCTTAGTTGTAATGAAAGAAGAACTCGAGCAGTTTAGTACGGATATAAGTGTTCATAAGGTTAATCTGTCCAAGAAAGAGGAAATCGACTCTTTATGGAAAGAGTTAGAAGGAAAAGAGCCCGACATTTTGGTTAACAATGCTGGAATATATCCAACTAAGTCATTTTTGGACGTAGATGAAGCTTTCCTGGAGAAAGTGATGGATATTAACCTGAACACTGTTTTCTGGATGTGCCAACACATGATAAAAAGCAGGCTGAAAATGGGTGGTGTAATCATAAACATGGGCTCAATTGAAGCTATAATGCCTTTTAAAGAGGATATGTGCCATTATGATATCAGTAAGGCAGGAATTATGGTTCTCTCAAGAGCTCTTGCTAGCGAATACGGTAAGCATGGCTTTAGAATAAATGTCCTAGTTCCAGGTGGAATATGGACACAAGGGACTAAGAACCTGGCAAAAGAGGCAATAAAATTCAAACCGAATATCATCAAGTCTGGCATAGAATACAACATGAAGACTCCTTTCGGCAGATTGGGAAAGCCGGATGAGATAGCACGTATGGCCTTGGTTCTCGCAACCGACTTGTCCAGCTACGTTAATGGAACACTTATTGCCGTTGACGGGGGCTTTCTATCAGCTTAAGATGGCTCACTAAAAACAGAATAAGATAAATTTTGACCTTTAGGAGATTTAGCAACTGGAAACGGAATTCATTTAGTTTCTATAGAAATAATATCAATGTTTTTTTCATTATCAGTTTATTTAATTTGTAGTAAAATTTTTTAAATCAACTGATATTCTATGACCTAAGTAGTGTAAATATATATGGGGCCAGTGGGATTCGAACCCACGCTCACCAGCGATCTGGGCTACATGCTCCCCAGGCTGGCATCTTTGACCAAGCTGGACGATGACCCCGTCAAACGGTGATTGCATTATGTGGTTTATTTGTGTATTGCTTAACCTCTTTTGTGCATTATTTAACATCTAACCTAAGATTTCTGAGAACTTTTTCAAAGGTTTCCTGTTTCGGATTCTGTTTGTATTCTCTAAGGCTTTCTATAATAGGTTTAATTTCCTTTATCCCGAGCGTTCTCCTTACCTTTGGAGAAAGCTTCCCGCCTACAAAGAGACTCTGTGCAAGAGAAGTCACGTTCGAGTATTTCTTATTCGAGTTCGCTGATTCGAAGTCAAGAATCACAGGTTTATAATTTGGCTTTATAATAATGTGTTTAACTGGGTTACTGAGTTCACAGTGCGCCACTTTATTTTTATCTAAAACAAAACATTGGGAAAGCATGTCTTTCAAAACCCTTCGAAGCCTTCCGGCTTTTCCTCTGCCTTTAAGACCTTCTATAAAGTCTCCGATCCTTTTTCCTTTAATATACTCCAACACTAGGAACTCGTCTGTTACATAATACAGTTTTGGCCCCACTCCTAAGGCATTTACCTTGCTGAGAAATGCTCCTTCACCTTTCAGCGTTTTCCTATCCGAGTCTGTTCTAAGCAATTTGACAGCTGTAAGGCCATATCTTGTTTTGGCAGATATGACTACAGCTGTACATCCTTTGCCGAGCACCTGCAAGCCGTCAATCTGTGTCTTCCCTTGGATGAAAACTTCCTTTAAACCAACACCCTTCAACTTCCTTATTATTTTATGAACTCTTAAATCATCAACCTTCGGATAAGAAAGTAAAAGGTTGTATGGTGCAACTGTAAGACTGTTAATCGAAATAGTTTTTTTCTTTAAGCTCAAAGACCTCGCATACTCCTTCGAGAAGCCACCTTCTCTTATCTGAAAGTACTGTTTTCCCGACGTAAACCTTGTTCTCTTCCTTTAAATATCGTGTTATCTTCTTGGATACACCAAACTTTGTCGGTTCTCTGATGATTTTCTTCAAAAGCGAAGTTGTTGAATCTAAATGTCGGCCAACCAATGCACAAGCTTTGCCTTCTCCATCCACCCAAATAAGTAGCGCATCTTTGCGGTTTTTTGAGAGAAAACTCTGCATGTTGTCCGTGTCAAAGACGAAAGGACCTTTTTTGATCTGGTATTTAGAAATAGCCATCATCTGAAAAAGAAATATAAACGCGCTAGTCTTTTGGTCGTCGCTTACAGCGACAGACCTTATCACCTTGAAGTCGAATTTCTCAAAATGTTTGGTAAGGCTGCTGAGCGTGTGATTCAACATTCCCCATAGGATGTCAACGCTCATTTTTTCATGCTCGAACACTATCGTCAAGAGATTTCCTGCGAGTGGCGAGGTCAGCTGTTTTTTGGTTACTTTCTTTTTCTCTTCACTGAAAAAATCCACTGAGGGATGCTTTAGGAAACTTCTTGATTCCAGTATAAATCTGGATAGAGTCGTTATATAAAGTGCTCTTCCCAAGTTTCTGTTTATGTCAATTGGATCTGTTACTATGATTTTATCGTCATGAAATCTATCCTTAACATATTCTAATTTATCTGTTTCAGAAATTATTAGTGGCAAACGCCACCTTTGAGCATTTTTTATAAGATTTTCAAAAGTACTGTAACGATATATTAAGACTTCACACATGTATCCGCTGAACCCTCCGATCTTTATTTCTGCACCGTACGTTTCCGATGCTTTCATAAACTTCTTAAGCATTCTGACTTCACTTTTTTGTTTTTGGCTCAGATTGTCGCGCATAAATTCAAGATGGTAGGGTGAACGATCAGCAGCGGTCAACCAGTTTCCTCGTTCAACACTATAGCATGGCACGATGTTGATGCGTGCGGCGTTGACATATGTCTCCACATAAGGGTGCTCCGCGTATCTGATGATCAAGTTGTCTTTCCCAAATGCTTCGCAAGAGATTTTGTAGCTAACATCTTCAAGATCCGATTTTGTGGCTTGCAGGGGATACCTTAAGAATATGTCTATGTCAGCTTTTTCAGGAAGCCATGTGTCACGAGCGTACGACCCTCCCGTTATCACTTCAGGGTTGAGTGGGCTCTGCTCCGCATACTTTCTCACGTTGTTTACCACTCGTTCAGCGATATCTCCAACTTCCTTATATCGCTCTGGGGAAGGCGTCGTTAACCTTCGAGCTCCCTCAATAATTTTGGAGAGCAAAGGTATCACTCCTATCCGACTATATGTAGGTCCGTATAAATCGGCCCCTTAGGTGTGAGGACGCTTTTCTTAATCTTGATCTTAGATGTGGAATCTTCACCAAAATTGGTGTCTTGAGATTTTCTGATGTATTCACCGAGTTCTAGCCTGTGAAGTCCGCTTTTCATCCTAAGTATTGTAAGATGTGGATCGAACCTGTTTTCGGCTGGAAATCCGGCATCGCTCAACGTGGACTCTGTTTTTTTCCATAGAGAAACCATCGACTTCGATGATTCGTCATCGACGCCTATCCATACAACGTTTATGTGGGAAAGTGAAGGGAAAGCGCCCATCCCCCTATATGTTACTTTGAATGGATCAAACTTGATGTGTGATAAAGCATCAACCACCCTACTAACCTTTGATTCTTCAATTTCTCCAAGAAACTTTATCGTAAAGTGCAGGTTCTCCGCTTCTACGGGCTTTGCATCTATTCCCAATGACAAAATCTGCCTCTGAGCTTCCATAATGTTTGCCTTAACCTTCTCATCTTCAAGATCTAATGCGATAAAGGTGCGTACTAAACTCATTCGACAAAGCAATATTATGCCATGTTGATAAGTATTATCAAAAGATATAATTTAGCTGTGTAGAAAGGTGGATGCGTGTGATTGATTGAAGTTCATAATCTGTTTAACCGGGCTGCCTGGCTCAGGCAAAACAACTGTCGCCCAGGAAATTGCTCAAATGGGCTTTTATTACATAAGTCTGGGCGATGTTGTTAGAGAGCAGACCAAGATAAGAGGGTTAGCGCTTAACAGTGTAAACCTCGGTTTTGTTATGGTTGCCTTAAGGAAAGAAAACGGTCCGCAGGCAGTAGCCCAACTTTCTCTGAAGGTCTTTCCAAAGGACGGAGAATTGATCGTAGTTGACGGAATAAGGAGCAATTATGAGGTAGATACCTACAGGTCTATCTGTAAAGTTAGACTGTTAGCGATACATGCGTCTCCGCAAAGAAGATTTGAGTTCTCGGAGTCTAGGGATAGGAGTGATGCTCCGAAATCGAGAACAGACTTCGATCTACGGGATAAGAGGGAGCTCGAGATAGGTGTAGGAAACGCCATCGCTCTAGCCGATGAGATAATATCAAACAATTGCTCTATAAGCGACTTGATTAAGAAAGCGAAGAGAATTGTTAAATTTTGGCTTGAAGAGGATGATTCTCGATGATTCCTAAACTTGAAATAAAGATCAAAGTCCAGATCAGCGCGGTTTTGAACGCCTCTGAGGATGTGGGCAAGTTGAGTGCTGCGATAAAGAGCGTGGCCGGAAACGTTGAACCAAGCAATAGGGAGGAGAGCGACAATCTCCTCGTATGGGAATTTGATGGCATAAACGCTCTCTACAACTTCTATAGCAAGATTAGGGAAAGAAAAATAACTGCAGCAGCAAGAAGATTAATACTTAAAAACATGAGAAATGATTCCACTTGGGTTTATTTGAATAGGCAGGCAGCGTCTGTGGGCAACATCGTTTTGTGCGATGATCCAGAAGAATCTCCGTTAGGTCCCTTAGTTTTAAAGTTCGAGAGCCCACTGTTGATGGAGGTAGTCGATTGGCTCACAGGGGAAAAGGAAATGAATGATGTGACAAAGGATTTGAGGAGACGTTTATGAACATAATTTCCCTTTCAACTCTTTTTATGTGGCCTCAACCTCTAAAGTTTGTTCTCAGCGAACTTTCCAAGAAGATGGAGGGCGACGAGAGGCCAGACGCATGGGACCTCGTAGACGACGGGGATTATCGTTTCACAAAATATAATTTATCTAGGTATAGACAATTATGGGAGTCGGGTCTGAAGTTCACAGTACACGGACCTCTTTCCATAACAAAGTACATCGACCGCGATAAAAGGGTTAGAGCCAAGTCCTTAAACACGTTAAAGTATTCTATGCTCAATTCAGTTGAGCTATCTCCCCTAGTATATGTTTTCCATCCGGCTGCGATACCTAAAGGATTCACAAAGGAAGAAGTTAAGGTTGCGCATTACGAATTTCTAGAGCAGGTTAACGACTATTCAAAATCCATAGGCTTAAAAATCTTCATAGAAAACCACATCACTAACCTAAACCAAATGTTTACAACGCCGGAAGAATTCCTAGAATTCTACGATAGAACCGGAACCGATCTGATGATGACGTTTGACGCGGGGCACGCTAACATAGACGGGGCGGCAAAGGCATTTATAGACAAGCTCTGTGAGAAGATCGGTGTCGTACATGTTCACGACAACAACGGTACTTCGGACCAGCATCTAGGCATAGGCAGAGGAAACATAAACTGGAATTATATCATTGGGAAACTTAAGGACTGCCGTTTTACTGGACCATATATCATAGAAAGCGTGCATGAGCCCTTTGAAACCGTTCGCAATCTGAGACTTCTCATAAATGGTAGATCTTAAGTGGTTCTTTCGAGTCCGGATAGGGCACTTCAATCACATCCAAATCCTCTGGTATGATGACGTTCTTGTAGTGTTTCAAAGCTTCACTTAGTAGAGATGAAGAGTCTTCGTATCTGGCACTCAAATGTACGAGCGCAAGCATCTTAACGTTGGCTCCAAAAGCGATTTTAGCCGCGTCCGAGGAAGTTGAATGCATATTCTGTGCTGCTTTGTCAGCATCTCTATCCGAGTATGTGGATTCAAAAACAAGTAAGTCGGCATTCTTAAAAAATTTGGACAATGATGAATGAGGACGCGTGTCTCCAGAGAACCCTAAAACCCTTCCCGGTCTGGAAGGTCCAAGGATAGCCTCTGGCCTAATGATTTTCTCGTCTAGAGCGACCTTCTCACCAGATTGAATCCTATGCCATAGAGGTCCCTCCGGTATCCCTAAGCTCTTGGCTTTCTGTACATTAAATCTCCCGGGTCTTGGCAACTCCTTGAAAAGGTAGCAGTATTCGTTAATGGGGTGCAATCCTTTTTTTGCGTAAATCTCGTATTCTTTTTCTTTGACGATCAACCCTTCTTTAACCTCCAAAATATTCACCGGATACTGAAGTTTAACTTTCAAATATTTTATCGTCGAGTTTATGAAGCCCTTAACCCCCTTAGGTCCATAAATATCCAAGGCCCTCGAGCGTTTCAGCATACTCATTGTCTGCATTAGACCGGTTAACCCTCCTATGTGATCTCCGTGAAGGTGAGTTATCAAAATCTTCATTCTTCTGCAGAATCCTATGCCCGCGATAACCATCTGTCTTTGTGCACCTTCACCGCAGTCTACGATTATGACCTCATCCTTTCTAAGAACCGCTATCGATGGAAAACTTCTGTTGGCTACAGGTACGGCCGACGACGTACCCAGAAAGACCACTTTAAGGCTCAAAGTCTTTCATCCTAACATTTTCAGGTGGTCAACAATTGCCTTAGAAGCGTCAACTCTGCTATACTCTGTCTGGATGGTATTTGTGGCAATAAGTTTTGTAACACCCGCCTGCGTCATCTTCTCCATAGCGCCAGCGACAAGAACCGGATGAACACACACCGCAGTGATATCTTTAACACCAAAATCACTTAGGACGTTTGCAGCCTTGGCGATGGTGCCCCCTGAGGATATCATGTCGTCAACGATGTATGCAGTTTTCCCTTCAAGACGCACCGACGGTGACCTAACTTTGACTACGCCGGTTACGCGGTCCCGTTCCTTTTCTAAGACGCAATAGGGTCTGTTGATAAACTTAGCAAAAGTCTCAACCCTTACAGAGCTACCAAAATCTGGGGAAACTATGAAGGCATCGGAAATTTTCTCATTCTTACTTACATATTCCGCTAACAAAGAAATTGCTGAAGAACTAAAGGCAGGGAATGGGAACAGACCCAATCCTTCGACATTGTGAATGTCGATCGTAAGCAGCCTTTTGATGTTTACGCTTGACATCAGATGACCTACAACCCTCAAGCTCATGATTTCTCCTGAAATAAATTCTCGGTGCTGTCTGGAGTAACCTAAATACGGGGAAACGGCGTAAACGATCGCACCTGACTCTGATAGCTTTTTTGCGAGAAATAGCATTTGCATAAGATGGTGGTCTACCGGAGGACTAAGAGATTGTACGAGGATCACTCTAAGGTCTTTTACCTCTGATATAAGCCTAAAATAGTTCTCACCATCAGCGAACTCCTTGAACTCTACGTCGATAACATCGCAGTTCATCTGCTTGGCCATAGATCTCGCAAACTGTATCGACGACGGACCAGGTAATATTGCGAAATTTCCTAGGCTCATAGATAGCTCTATAAGCAACTTGTGAACTAATTAAGCATTAGGGTATGATAAGGGAAGCCGAGTGTTTCGAAAGAATAGATGAAGATAAAGTAAAATGCTTTCTTTGCCCTCGAAGATGTACGATAAAGCCTGAAAATACAGGCTTCTGCAGGGCGAGAGAGAACAGGAATGGAAAACTTTACACCCTAACATACGGTGAGACATCCTCTCAAAATGTTGAACCTGTAGAGAAGGCCCTATTTCACTTTTATCCAGGAACTCAAACCCTATCCCTATCGACCTTTGGATGCAACTTTACGTGTCCATGGTGCCAGAACTATAAAATCTCACAGACTTCAGCCAAAAATCTTGTCACCTTCAAAATTAAACCTGAAGACGTTGTTGGCATGGCAAAGGAGTACGGAGCACAATCTGTAACGTACACATATAATGAGCCGGTAATCTGGTACGAATTCATAAAAGATACCTCTAAGTTGAGTAAAAGCGAGAACGTAAAGAACATACTGGCAACAAACGGATATATAACAACAGACGCGCTTAAAGACTTCGTAGACTATATAGACGCAGTGAATGTCGATGTAAAGAGTTTCTCTGAAGAGTTCTATAGAAATTACTGCAGCAGTGAACTTTCCCCTATTCTTGAGGCGGCAGAATATCTGTTCCAAAAAGATGTACACATAGAATTAACCTATCTAATAATTCCATTACTTAACGACTCACAGGAAGAGATAGGGAAATTCACAGACTGGGTGCTGAACCAACTTAAACCCAGCGTTCCGGTTCACTTTGCTAGATTCTTTCCCTCCTACAAAATGACTGATAGACCTCCAACACCTGCTGATACACTTATGTCAGCCGCAAACCTCGCCTACGAAAAGGGTCTTGAGTACGTATACGTCAAAAACGTTTTCTTTGAGGGATTAGAAGACACCCATTGTCCAAGATGCCATACCGTCCTAATCACTAGATACGGATCAAATGTTTTGGAAGTAAATCTAACCGAGAAAAACGAGTGCCCTAGTTGCGGCCTGAAAATACCGATTATAGGTAAACCAAGGATCCCCCTGTTTAAGGCTACTGATTAAAGAGATTGTTACCTAAATTGGCATCGCAGGTTGACCCTCGTCCATCACAAGCCTGCCATTGATGTGGAGACTTCCCTCGTCCATAAACTTTATCATATCAAGATGGGAAGACACCCTATTCTTTCCATAATACGCTCCGATGTTGTTTCCAACTGCAATATGTAACCTACCTTAATTAGTCTAAACTAAAGCTTTGCTGAGAGGATTTATCTTCTTCCTCCACCAGCGTCGTCATCTTAAAACAGATAAGATCGGTAGGATTATAGAGTTATCGACTCAAAGGTGCCATCTGGCCTTTTGCCGACTTTAAGGCTTTTGTTAACAATTTTTAGACTAAGGTCCTCAGTTCGGAATTTGAGATAGCATTCATAATAGGTTTTCAAAGCCGACTTGTTTAAAAGTATTTTCGAAAAAGTGCTTTCACATTATATTAGGATAAACGTTATATAACTTCACATCGCATGTGTTCTGGACAAGATTATAATGGCCGAAGAAATCGTTAACTTTGACCCTTCAAACTTCAAAGAAGGGGTAAACGGTAAAGGCCATGTTTTAGTATATTTTTGGGCTCAGTGGTGCAACCCCTGCAAGCAAATGGCCCCAATCGTAGAGAAGCTAGCTCAGAAGTACAACGGCAAACTTACTGTGGGAAAATTGGATGCCGGAAAGTATTCAGAAATATCCTCTAAATATTCGATATCGACGGTCCCAACTTTTATGCTCTTCGAAAACGGTATAATAATAGACTGCCTGATCGGAGCTGTCGGAGAAAGAGGATTAGAAAATATGCTTAGAGAGCATTCCATTAGAGCCGTTTAAACTCGACTCAAAGATCCAAAAGGAACCTGATAACGAACTTCCCTTTAGCATCGTATATCTCCATTAAATGGTATGTCACCGCCTTGACTTCGAGTTTGGCCTTATGCTTACCTTCCAAGAACATTTCACCCACACCTCTTGCGGTAAGAACGTACCCACTGTCAACCTCCACAATCTTTACCTCCAAAGAGTTAGGTAGGAATTCCATTGAGGTAACTTTGACGAGAACCTGCTCCAAGAAGTTGTACAAAAGTGACTTTAAATCGAATCCTTCGACTTCAAAGTTCTGCTCTGACACCCTACTTATCGAACTTAAGTCCACCATCAAGTCGACAACCGCCAGCCCAGCTCTGCTAAAGCACTCCTCCAAGCTTGCCCCAGTAACCTCAACAAATGCATCTGAAACATGGTCAAGCATTTTATAAAATCGGGGCATCGGATACCAAGATGGTGGAGACAATATTTATACTTAAATACTAAAGCGATGGAGACAGAAAAAGGTACTGAGCCGGGATGGCAGAGTGGACCAATGCGCAGGCCTTGAGAGCCTGTCACTCCTTGTGGGTGGCGTGGGTTCAAATCCCACCCCCGGCGCTATTTCACGTCTTAGTACATCAGAATTGAAACTTAAAATGGGCGAGAAAGCTTAAATCTTTCTACCCATATCTAATACGGTTTAATTGAACAATCAAACATTAAGGAGTGCCAGAACTTATGCTTTCATCGGGTTCATATTTTACCTGCTAGCTACCACAGCTGGTTTCATAGGCTTATTCATCATTAGCCCGTTTATCTATGTATCTAACATAGGTTTCGCCTTGCCCTACATCTTGATAGCTATAGTCTTCTTGCTGCTGTTCATCCCAGGAATAATACTGACGATTTTTGCATGGATGACGGTGAAAAATATTGAGATGGGAAAATATGCCCAGGCGCGCACCTACAGCCTAATACTCGGAATAATAGGTCTATTCTTCGGCGCCATAATCGGCGGCATCTTCTTCCTTCTCGCCTACGCAAACCTAGGTGAATCGATGACAC
>Ga0187889_10000242_pt1 | contig 66705 bp, 62 predicted proteins | sample June2016WEW_7_10_2_FD_132992 | JGI IMG/M metagenome (GOLD analysis project Ga0187889, IMG submission 132992) | Peatland microbial communities from SPRUCE experiment site at the Marcell Experimental Forest, Minnesota, USA - June2016WEW_7_100 | ecosystem: Environmental > Terrestrial > Soil >... | reverse complement strand
GTGGGTTCCAAAATTTGGCATATTTTTCAAATCAATTATCTACTGCATTTTGTGGTTGAAAAAATGGGGAATGGTTGTTTAAAAAAAATTCATATATATACATATACAAATTAGATTTTTTTTTTGAAAAGTTGAATTTTGGGGATGGGATGGAAAAAGAAAAAATAAAAGAAGAATTATCAAAGATATTTTTAGAATTTTGTTTAAAAAAAGGATATACCACTTGTTTCATCCATGTATCTAAATATAATTTTGAGAGAAAAGAATTTGATACTATTATTGATAGTAGTGCAGGAATACCATATGTGAAAGATATTGGAGAAGAATTTTTAAGACGTGGAAATGAAAGATCAAATATATTTTCATGCACTAAAAGTGTTGTTGGATTTTATATATTATTGGAATATTTAACCAACGGATTACCAATAGATAAACCATTGTATGAACCCATATTTAAAGAATTAGGTTGTTTGTTACCAAAAGATGTTGAAAAATTAAGCCATAAAAGCATTGTGAATTATTTGAATCATACGAGTGGGATAGTCACGGGAACAATGAAGATGAACTCTGACGGATTTGGAGAAGCATGGAATGTATATTTAATGGGTAAATTTGTTGATTCATATGAGGCCCTTAAACGGGGAGTATGGTTTAATCAGGTAGAATGGAAAGATGATACACCATGTGGGTTTGCTTATAATAATTATGGGAGTCAAATAGGAGCATTGTTGACAGAGGTTTATATTCGAACTGTTCAAGGGATGAAATTTCAACATAGACCATTTATGTTAAAAGATGCATGTTTGGATGTCTTTTTCAGAAATACAAATGTTAGGTCTGAACATTGGCCCGCAAAAGATGAAGGAGAACCAATTGGACATTCTTCTGGATTTTCTGGTCTTCAATTGACTGGATATAATATGGTAGAATTTTCACATCTTTTGTTTACAAGATTTTATGCACCTTTATTGTTTCTCACTGATGCAAATAATAAATATGTAACGCATAGAGGGATAATTTTAGAAAATAAATTCGTTGTTGAAGATGCAAATGATAGAAATGTTGATCCAGGATATGCAACAAATCATAGATATAAATATTGTCTTGGTTGGTGGATTCCTAAAATAGGTATTGGAGTTAGTTCAAATAATAATAATAATAATAATAATAATAATAATAATAATGAAAAAGGGATGATAGATGAGATTAGTTTTTTTCATTTTAAAGGAAAACGCGCCAAAATTGAAAAAAATTATATATCTGCACAAGGATGGTTTGGACAAAGAATATGTTTTAATTTAGCGAATGGTATGATAGCAATAAGAAAAACTTATGAAAATGTAGCAACAATTATACAGGCATCTGCACAAGAAACATTTGAACAATTACCAAATAATAAACATCCATCATTTATTTGGCATTTTTCCGCTTATGAAGATGCATTATATCATTTAGATTCTTTAAATAATGATAATGATAAATTGGAATTGATAAAAGAATTTAAAAATTTTTTAAAAGATAAGTAATAAATATAAATTTTATATTTTGTATTTGTGTGTATGTGGGGATTATGAATAATAATAATAAAAAAGAAAGAGAAAAAGATGAAGAAAATTCAAATATAGAAAGATTACAAAGTATGTTTGATAAAGAAGTTAATCAATATCAAATAAATTTTAATCTTGAATTATGGTATTTACCTTATAGATTAAAATTAGTTGATTGGATTTTTGATAAAGTTGATAAACCACCATTTAATATATCTACTCTTTCTGCTCATATTGCTGTATTTTATTTGGATAGAATTTTATCATCTTATCAAGTTTTTCCAAAACAATTACAATTAATAGCATCTTCTTGTATATTAATTGCTGCAAAAATGGAAGAAAAAGACGATGAAGATTTTCCAACTTTTCAGACTCTTGTTGAAACTTGTAATGGTATTTATTCAGTGAGACAATTCAATCAAATGGAAATAGAAATTTTGTATTTTTTTAATTGGAAGATGAATGTGGTCACTGTTCTTCATTTTCTTGGTTATTTTTCACCTTTTATTTTTGATATCGAAACTGATCTATTGGATAACAATAAAGTTATTTCATTAGAATCATTTAAAATTATAGAAAGGCGTCTTATTGGATTTTCTCAATTTTTTGGTGATTTCTGTTTACAACATTATGAATTTACAAAATTTAAACATTCCGCTATTGCTGCAACTTGTATTTTTCTTTCTAGAAAAGAACTTAACATTTCGCCAATATGGTCTGATATTTTATCTCATTATACTACTTATACACAACCAGAAATTCAAGAAATAATTGATCTTTTATTACATTTTTATTCAAAAGTTCAAAAAACTAATAAAAAAACAATAGTTAAATAGAAAATTTGCATTTTAACAAAGTTTATTTAAAAAAAGAAAAAATCATATATGTAATTTATAAAATAAACAAGTCCATTAAAAAACATTATTATCAACCAAGAAAATATAATCATTAAATAACCAATTAAAAACGCAAAACAAACATACATATTAATCATTTCCATCAAAATTCCATTTTTACTTTCAACATTATTTAATATATTTAAAGGAAATTCTAAACAAACAATTCCAGAAAAAAATAATATAAAAAATATCATATCTTCAACCAATTTCATTTTCTTCTTTTTTCTTTCTCACTTTCTTTCTCACTTTCTCACTTTCTCACTTTTTTTGTTTTATTTTTTTATTTAGATGAGGGGATTTAATCATGTGGTGGAAATTCTTCAGTCTTGTTTATTTCAAATTTCATATATCCCACCTCTTTCCTTGCCATTTCCAACTCTTTCATCTCTTTATCATTCAAATTAATATGTCCAACAAGTAAATATTTAAGAGCATTTAAAGTTGTAGGATCATTAGTAAGACCTTCAACTTCAACTTGATTAGATTTAACACCAAATTGACTTAATATTTTTGCCAATGAATATGCTAATCCTTTTTGTGGATGAACCATATCTTCAGGGTCTATTTTCATATTTATTTTTAACTGTAAATTTATCGGAAATCTTCAAGTTTTTAAACAAATCTTCAGTTCTGTTCAATCCAAACCTCGAGAAAAAAACCAACATACTGTTATTCATATTAAATTTTTCAATATTTCCATCTTTTTTATCTGTAATTGAAAGAGTAATTCCAGTTAAAATATTTTGTGTCAACATCATCATCATTTGTTGTTCTGTAATTTCTATAGGTGTAATTTTTCCTTTATCATCTTTTTTATGGATTGTAATCTTTATTGGTCCTTGAAAAGTATCATCTTCCTTTGTCAATTTTATAATAATATTTTCTGTTTTATCTTTTAAAAGTATTCCTAATTCTCTAAACACCATTCTTTTTTATATTTATTTATTTATTATTTTGTATATGTAAATATGGTTGATTGTCTCTTTTTTCTTTTTTTAGCAATTAATTTTTTTCTTATACATCTAATTGCATGTTTCTTTTTTAATGCTAATATATCTATTTCAAGATTTGATTTGGTATGTCTATTTAGTAATTCATTTAATATTTCTGTGGTTTGTATGTGACTAATATGATCTGATATATTTAATACAAGTGGTCTTTCTAAATTTGAGAATATTGTCCATACTTCTGTTCTATCTAAAAGATTATCAAAATGTGTTTGTGCCAAATAATGCTCCACTGTTGCCTGAACTATATGGCGCATTTGTAATGAATCATCTATTCCTTGAATTATGGGGCTTCTTTGTATAATACTTAGCATTTTCCCTGTGGTTTTGGTATAATTTGTGTCAAGTCCTGTTGTTTTGATTTGGATATTTATAATTTTTCCTTTCTCGTCCACACATAACATATCCAGATTAGTTGCCAATTTTAATTCCAAATCTCCAACTGGAACTTGTGCCCAAAATGGACGTATATTTCTCATTTTCATCTCTTTTAGTATTTTGATTGTGTATTCATTGTATTGCCATAATCGATCCTTGATTATTTTGTTGTTTATTAATTGTTTAAGTTCATAATCAACTTCGTTTCCCCTTCTTACGCCTCCTGTTGCTGCGCCGCCTGTTGGAAGAACATCGTTTATTTGGAAAAAAATGTTTTTTAATTCGTTTGTTAGTCCGTCAAGTTGTGTTTCGTTATTTGCATAGAATCCTCTTTCGTATTTCAATGGGAATGATTTTCCGACACTTTCATTATTATCATTACCACAACAACATTCAAGTATGTTTTTGGCTTTTTTATATTTGACACTTATTCTATTTATGGATGTATTTTGTATGTGATGTTTAGTATTTGCAAACCAATTTAAATCTATATCCGTCATTTTTACAATCAAATAAATCAAAAAAAAATTTATATATATATGTAATGAAATCAAATTTTTTTTTATTTTTAGGGGGAAATGGCAGTAAAGGAAGATAATACGGTTATAACTATAACAAGGGAAGAATTAAGAGGATTGATAGAGGAAACAATTAATGAAATGAAAGAAAAAGAAGATGAAATAAATGATTTTTTAGATGAATTTACTGAATTAGATGATGATGAAACAGAAGATAATAATAAGGAAAATTTAGATGATGATGAAAAAGAAAATAAACCAATATCAAGAACAACAGCGACTTATTATCAATATCAAGTATTATATTTAAACATAATTGGATTATTAGTAATTTCAGTAATATTATTAATTAGTGGACCTTTTGTTCAACCATTATATTTTGTTTATGTGGATATATACATGTTTTTAACTGCTATTTTCATGTTACCTATTCCTGCTTTAAGATGGAATTTTCTTTTATATTATTGTATTGTGGCTTGTGCATTTTTTTTCGTTAAAAATATGGCGATTTTGGTTTTGGATTTTGGAAATTTCATAAATTGTAAAAGTTCTCAATGTTCGACAATTGCAAAATTCACTTTTTATATGATATATTATATCTTTTCTATAATAACAGTTTTTCTTATGTTATATTTCGTCAAATTGATGTATTATATTTTATACACTAAAAAATTTGAAGATAATATAAACAATTCATATGATGATGGTTCTAAAAAAATTGAAATACCTCAAGAACTTAAAAAGAAAGAATAAAAAAAGGGTGGATGTTTAAACGTTTAATGCACCATTATTATTAAAATTTCCAAACATGAATAATTTTGTAAATGGGAAAAAATTATTAATTATTGATAATACAGTTCCAACACTTGCAATAGTTCCAGCACAAGAAATAAAATATGTTAATGGAGTTTGTAATATACTTAATAATTTTGCACATGGACCATAAAACATTGAAAATATAAAAGTTTTCCAAAAGATATATGTATAACCTTCATCTAAAAGGATTTTTGCATTGTCGCATTTTTGTTTGTTTTCTGGAGATGTAATTACTTGTTTTCCATATTTTTTTTTAAGTGTTTCTATTTGTTCTTCATTAAAATTTGGTAAATTTTCTTCTAATTTATCATGTAAAATATCACAACTAAATTCATTCCATGTTAAATTTGCCTGAAGTAATTTAGATTCAGTTTCACTTTGTGATGTAATGTAAAGATGATATCCATCAAACATCCAATATGCCACTAAAATAAAACATGTTGCAATACATAATAAAACTGGAACAGTATATATAATAATTGTTGTTGTTTTTGGTTTAAATTTTTGTTGTTGTTGTTGTTGTCTTTTTGGATCAATTAACATTAAATCATTATTATTATAATTATAATTATATTTATTAATTGGAAAATCTTCAAAATCTTCAGAATTATAATAAGTTTTACGTCGTTGCATTTTGTTTTGGGTTTTTAAAAAAAAAGAAAAAAAAGAAAGAAAGAGTATAAATTAATTATTTTAAATTTTTAATATTTTTATTTTTGATATAATGTGAATTTAAAATAAAAGTGAATTGTGTTGAATTAAATGAAAATAACATATTTAAAATAAATAATAAAGTGAAAAATAATTGTATTTCTAATTCTAAATTATAATTTGAAAATATTTTTAAAATTATTTCATGAACTTTTTGTGTATATAATCTACAATTATCCAATACTTTTATAAATACAAATATATTAGTCCAAAAAATAAAATTATCATTTTCTTCTTCCTCTTTTTCTTCGTCATCTTCGTCATCTTTTCTTTTTTCATTTAAATGCAAAAATACTAAATAACTTTTAAAATTTAAAGCCATTTTTGACATTATTGATTCACCAAATTCATTATAATTTTCTTTTTTATTAAAAACAAATATATCATCAAGATTATCATATAAATCTGCTTTTATTCTATTCACATAATTTATTTTGTTGTTATTATTATGATTATTTAATTTCAGTTTTCCCTTTTTTATTATGAATTTTTTAATTAATTTATTAACAATCCAATTTTCTTTCTTTTCTTCATCTTCTTCTTCTTCTTTTTCTTCATTATAAAATACTTCTTTTAATAAATATGATTTGATTTTTGTAAATTCTTTTTTATTACTTTTTAATAATGTTTCTAAAATTATATCAAAATCATATTGTTTTTCTTTATTTTCTATATTATTATTATAACCATTCATCTTTTTTTTTTAAAAAAACTATACTATTCTCTAAATTTTTTATGATTTTTATTTTAAAAAAAAACTCTTCCTTTTCGCCTTATTTACGTTTTATTATATTATATTTTATATATGTAAAAAAAATATACACATATACAAATTCTTTTCCATTCAAAAAAGAGAGAAAAAAAAAGGAATGATAATAATAATAATAGTTTCAGTTTTAATTTTAATTTTAAAAACAAATCTAGTTTGGTCAATTTCAGGTCCTACACAAGTTGAAGTTGAAAATACTCATGTTTACGTCACATTTACACCATATTTAGATTATTCAGAAAGAACTGAATTGGCATATGCAAATGTCATCATTTCTAATTCTTCAGCAAGACCAGTAAATTTTTATCTTTTATGGGATTCTTCATTACCTTCAAGAAAATTCTCAAAAAATTATTGGAAAGATGGTGCTTCTTTATTAAAATTTTCAATATTAAAACCAATAGCAGAACAAAGTCAAAACACTGTAAAATTTGGTTATGGTGCTTTTACCACAAAGAGATTGGCTGGTTTAGGTTGGTATAATGATTATGTATTTCTTCCCGTCGTCGATCTTTCTTTAGGAAATATTGATTTGGTCACTCAACAATTTGCGACAAATGGTTCTCGTTCTTTATTAATGCCTGCCTCTAATTATTCTTCTTCCATCGAAGCACTTATGCAAGCCGCCATCAATATCAATTCTGGTAATCTCGGTTCTCAGCCAGATGTTGATGCGGTAACTCATATTTTTTTAGCAACAGATAGGACTTTTGGTGTTCCAGGCGTATTTCATTCTCGTTGGCTTTCTCCCTTGACCGAATATGTCAATCCAAATAATTGGTCAATGTCGGCTGTCGCACTTGTTCCAAATAATCTCAACGATGTCATGGAAAATAATTGCACTTTGTATGGATTGGTGTGTCCTGATCAATGTTCGCTGGGAATCAATTACGACGATCCATCAACTTTGCCTGTGGTCTGTGAAAGATGTGGGTTACAATTGAGAACGGTGTCAAAGTTGAATGTAACTCAGTTTACAGCGGGTTCCTGTGAGGATTTCCCGTCTGTGGCAGATGTTGCTTCAAAAATTTCAGGTAATTCGGTGGTTCATATTTTTAGTGGAAGTGCAGAGCCTAATTCGACGGCTTTTGTTCAATTGAAAAACGCGGCTGAAACGTTGAATGGTTATTTTTGGCCCAATGGAACAAACTTCACAGAGGTTTTACCGCCAATTGTTACGAAAAGTCCAAAGATTTACACAAATTACAGCATTGGTCCTGGTTTACCTTCGTTGGTGGAAGTGATTGTTACGCAAGTGTCGGAAAATTCAACAGAGGTCAATATAACATTGGTTTTCAGGTATGATGACAGTCAGATATCTGGTATATTTTATGTCTATGTGGGTATTGATATTGTATTGACGATTGATATTTCTATGAATGAGGATTACGAGTATTTTGGAGATTATGGCATATATGGGTTTCCTGCAACAACACCTCCTACAGAATCTAATTCTCATTCCAAATCGCATTCACATTCACATTCACATTCCAAATCTCATTCCAAATCTCATTCTCATTCACATTCCAAATCGCATTCCAATTCACATTCACATTCCAATTCACATTCACATTCCAAATCCCATTCACATTCCAAGTCACATTCCAATTCACATTCACATTCCATCCACACTCATTCAAAATCGCATACTCATTCACATTCCAAGTCACATTCCAATTCACATTCACATTCCATCCACACTCATTCAAAATCGCATACTCATTCACAATCGCATACTCAATCACAAACACCCACAAAATCGCTTAGTAAAAGTGAAAGTCCAATCCGAACAGTAAGCGAAAGTGGAAGTGAAAGTCCCAAAAGAACAGAAAGTGAAAGTATGAGTATGAGTGAAAGTGTGAGTATGAGTGAAAGTATGAGTGAGAGTGAGAGTGAAAGTATGAGTGAAAGTATGAGTGAAAGTATGAGTGAGAGTAAGAGTATGAGTGGGAGTGAAAGTATGAGTGAGAGTGGGAGTAAAAGTGAAAGTATGAAAGAAAAAAAACATCATAACGAGGCAAATTCTGCTTGGTTTGTTGGATTAATGGTTTTATTGGGAGTTATACTTTTTATCTTTCTTTTTTTAACGGGTTATTGTGTAGCACTTGGTAATAGATCAAATCAAGCAAATTACGAAAGATTAATTGAAAAAAGAGAATGATTTATAATAAAATTTTTATATTAATTTCAATTTTTATTAACATTGTTGAAAATATACCGTTAAATAAAACTAATTCAATGAAAGAAACTCAACATCGTCATTTAGATCATGGAGATATATCTTTTGTAGCATTTGGAGTATATTTTGGAATAATAATATCTTCTTTTGCTGTTTTACTTTTACTTTGTCAAGCATTAAGAGGAAGAACAGGTGGAGGTGGAAGAGGAGGAAATCATAAAAAATTTTTAAGAAATTAGACAAATTTATATATATTGTATTTGGTTATTAAAAAAAAGGAAGAGAAAATGGAAAAAAGTTCAAAATTTAAAATATATAATGAGAAATATAAATGTTATTATTATGAAGAAAATCCAAATGTTTGTTATAAAATAGAAGAAAATGATAATGGAGTTATTTGGATTAGTTATGTATTTTTAATAATATTTACAATAATGATGTTAATAATATTAGGAAGTTTATTTTATGAAGAATATATGACGATTAGAATTAGACAAATAGAATTAGAAAATGCTAAAAATATAAATGAATTGAAAAAAATGGAATCTGAAAATAATAATAATAATACAACATTTGAAAAAAATAGTTCAAGATTAAAAAAATATGATAAAGAAAATAATAATAAAATAAAATTTAAAAACGATCAATCAGGGGAATTGGGTTAATTGCAAAGAAAGAAAAAAAAAATGAACAAAAGCGAAGAAATTTATATTATAATATTATTTATTCTTAATTGTATTTCATTTGGTCTTTATTATGGGAAAGTATCATTATGTAAAATATTTGAAGAAAAATTATATTATATAGAAGAAAATCATCCTAGAATTACAAGAAGAAATATAATAATATTAAAAGAATTATTTTTTCCTTTAATTATTATATTTACCGTATTGACTGAATCAGAAATGTTTAAAAATTTTGCGACTTCTTCTGTTTTTATTCATTTGAATTTTTTGACTTTACAATTAATAGATTATTTGATGTATTACATATTATTATCAACCACAAAAATTCAATTGGCAAGAGTAGATGCATTACCAGATACATTTGTTTCAAAACGTGATGATTTAGAACGACATATAGGATTATTTGTGGTTTTTATGTTTTGTATCGAATTTTCAACTATTTTATTTATGTTTTCAACTTTACACGCTCATCATATTATGTTATGTATGACGACTTTTTATCCACTTTATATTATTGTTATTATAATTTGCTTTTTTACAATTTTCATGGAATACGATTCTCTTCTTTTAAATCAAATAATTTTCGGTTCTTTAAATTTGTTTTTTTGTGTCTTTGCCTTTCTTTTCTTGTATATTGCATTTAATGATGATTCTTCTACAATGAATTTTCTTTCTGGTGTTCTTATTTGGATTTCTTCTACAATATTTATATGTGTTAATAAATTTTAAATAAAGAAAAAGAAAAATAAATAAAAGGAAATACAAATTTATAATTAAAAAACAAAAGTTAATTAGGAAAAATGGAATATGTTACAAAATTGAATTTAGGAATTTTAAAATATGGTGAAAAATGGGGAGAATATTCAATATTAAATATTTTATCAAAGGAACCAGATCAACAAAAAAGAGAAAAAATTATTATTGAATTAATTATAGAATCAAATATTCCTTTAAAGATAGTTATTATTGGTTGTATTCATCATTGGACTCCTATTTTAAATACAATTTTGTCAAATAAATCTTATTTGCTCAGATTAAAAGGAAAATTAGACGAAAAGTTTTTTAACGAAAGTGCTAAAAGTGTCGTAAAATGTTGTTTTTTATGCAATAAGTTTATAGTTTTTGATTGGCTTAAAAGTAATTATCCTCATAAATCAAATTTTTTAATGACTTGTATAAAAGATGATGATAAATGGCTTGATGATATTGAAAAAATGGAAAGTAAAAATTCTGATTTATTACCATCTTCCGATTATTTTACTAAAATTAAAAAGTTCCTTTAAAGATATTTAATTGTTTTAATTTTTCGTCTTCTTCTTCTTTTTTTCTCTTTTCTTTTTCTTCTTCTTCTTCTTTCGATTGTTTTTCTCTTGAATTTGTATCATCATCGTCATTATTAATATTAAGTGATCTATTTTCTTCTTTTAACCTTGTATGTAATTCTTCCATTTGATATTCATTCAATCCTCTATTTCTTCCAGTTTCCATGATTATACCGACGTTTACTTCATTTATCATTTGATTTACTTCTCCTTGTTCCCTAAACCACCATATCTTGTTCTGGAATCCCTCTGTCATATAAACGATGCATAACACAATAAACGGGGAAATTACGACATACCAATTTATCTCGTCTTTGAGTCCAAATGATAATTTAACACATATCAATATTGGAGTGATTATAAACCACAAAATTCTACTTATCATTTGTTGATTCGCTTCCTTTTCCTGTTGTAGATATCTGAATGTTTCATCGTCGTCTGGATTAGTAATACCTGCATTTTGTCTTGCAAGTATACGTTGTGTGTTTTGACGAAATTTATGTTGGTAACTTGACAATTTAAATGCAAAATATGTGAAAAAGACCAAAGTTGGCAATCCATAAACAAATCCTTCCCACATTTCAATTCCACTCATCAAAGGACGTTCTGTGTGTTTTTGTAAGTAAGGGTCACTTGATGGAGGAATACATTCACAATGCTGAATATTTAAAACATGTTCGTCATATTTTTCTGTAGGTGATAAATGTCCATATTTCCAACTTCTATTTTCTAAATATACTGCAATTAATATCGCCTGTAATCCTATCAAAAACCAAGGCATTATTGAAGCACTATATATTGTAATAATTGGTGTAATTGAATTTATATTATGATATCCATTATTATTCATTCCTTTCTTTTTTTAAAAAATACAATTATATATATTTTTTGTTGGTTGGTTGGTTTTAAATAAAAAAAATGACAGACTTTATAACTAAGAAATTAAGTAGCAAATTTGTGAAAAAACAATTATTTGATAAATATATTAAACAAGATATAAAAGAATATTGGAAATCAATTGAAAATACTAAAATAATCATTATTGATACTGATTATTTATTCAATTTAATTCGTGCACAAACTTCTCCAGGTTTATTATCTATCAATGTTCTTTATAAAGGAGTATTAAAGTTTACAAAAAGTTTATTATCAACACGTCCTAATTTAGAAAAAATATTTTTTTGTTGTCATGTAATTTCAGAAGATTCAATACCTTTTCAACAAACACATAAACCTTATTCTTTTCAAACTTCATCTTCTCCATCTTCAATTTCTCCTTTGTTTTTAAATGGTGATGATATATCTCCTTTAGCAGTAAATTTACATGATCCATTTGCACAAGAAGATCATAGTTATACAATTTTAAATGATGCAAATTATAAACCTTTCATTTATTCACGTGTTTTTGATAAATTATTTAAATGGTTGGAATCAGAACAAGCCACTCCTCCTCCTCTTCCTCCTTCTTCCTCATTTATGATACATGTCTGTTTTCCATTATCTGATGTATTTGTTTCTGGAAATTCACAAAATGCTAGATTATCTATTAATACGTTGGTGATTAGAAGAGAAAAAAAGAAAGGAGAAGAAAAAGAACAAATAATAACTATAAAAACAACATGTGTAGATTCGTTTATGAATAATAAAAGTCGTCCATTCATGCAAGCGAAATTTTTAATTGAAATGTCAAGACCACTAAAAAATAAAATAGAATGGCATTCAGATTGGAAGCATGATATTGATGTATGGGCTTCTGCTTTGTTTTTATTTGATAATGATGATGATGATGATCAGATTGGATTATATTATTTTGGTTATAGATTTAAAACATTAGTTAAAGAAGATGATGATGATATGATAACAAAAATTATAAGATGGATGGGACGGGCTATTTCATTTCGTTCTCAATATACAAAAGAAAATGAAGATTATGAAAATATTATTGGAGATGGTGATGATTTAGAAGATGAAGATTTTGGTGTTACTTTTTTGGATCAATCAAAGAAACGTGGCGGTGATAATGCATATATTTTTAATAGAATATTAATAGGAAAAGATATACTTTTTGCTGGTGTTAATTTTTTATTTAATAAATATCATCTTGTCAATGTTAATAAGGAAAATGTTATTGGAGATATGTTAGCACTAATTGAACATATTTGTTATCCAAATATGGTTTTATTAGAACTTTGTCCTGATAAAGTGTTTTCGGGGTTCAATGACAATTCTATGGATATTACAACATCTAAATTTATAGAAACCCCCTTTTCGGTTGATAAAGGATTTAAGATAGTTGATGACGAAGAAGAAAGAAATTGGGTTAATAATAGATATAAGGAATTTATTGAGGTTAATTTGAGAGAATTGAAAAAATGTATGAGAGGAGGAGATGATTCATTTGTTATTAAAACATTACAAATATGTCGTTGTTTAATGCCTCCTTTTTTATTATCAAGTTTGAATCTTATTGTTTGGATAATTATACAATGGGTTGGTAATTGGAATGTTGATAAAAATGAAAGTAATATGATTTTAAAAGGCGCTGGTATGTTGGTTTTTGGTAATAAAAGTGACGACGACCTTTCATTATTTACATTGGACCCGTTTTTACCATTTATTTCAGATTATAATAATGATAATAATTGGAATGAAATCGATTTTCTTGTAAAATCACACTTATCAACAATATCTTCGTCATTAAATATAGAAAGAGAAACAAAATGCCTCAAAAGACTTTTAATGATGTTACCTTTTTATTTTAATGTCACATCATCATCCCCATATCCATTAAGACATATTGAAAAACATGGATTGAATTCAAAATTGATGGAAATTAAAGATGACGCCGAATTATTGAAAATAGCATGTAAGATATTATCTGATAAAAATGACAATACGGATATATATAGAAATACTGTTTATTTGACTACTTTACATCAAACCATAAACGATTCTTCGATTATTTACCTTGATAAGATTGATTCTGATGAATTTCAATTTAATTTTCATCCGTCAACGTCTTTTTCTTCTGTTCCGTCCCCTCCTCCTCCTTCTCCTCCCCCATTTGATCCAGGCAAATTAAAATCCAATTTAATAGATTTGGGAATAGGGTATGTAAAATATATGTTGGACGAGGATAGGATTGAAAGAGAAAAGAGAGAAGAAGAGGAAAGAATCGAAAGAGAAAGAATAGAAGAAGAAGAAAGAAGAGAAAGAGAAAGAATAGAAGAAGCGGAAAGAATTGAAAGAGAAAGAAGGGAAGAAGAAAGAAAAGAAAGAGAAAGAATCGAAAGAGAAAGAAGAGAAACAAGAGAAAGAGAAAAACAAGCAAGAGTAGAACGAAAACAAAAGGAAAAGGAAAATAAAGCAGAAAGAGTGGAAAGGGCAATATTACGAGAAGCAGAACGAGAAGCAGAACGGGAAAGAATAAGATTAGAAGCGGAAAGATTAAGAGAGGAAGAAGAAGAAAAAGTAAGAAAAGAAGAAGAGAAAAGATTAAGAGAGGAAAGGAAAAAACAAGAAGATGAAGAATTTGAAAATAGACTGAAAAGATTAAGAGAAGAAGAACAAGAAAGATTAATACAAGCAGAAAAGGAGGAAAATGAAAGAATTAGGAAAGAAATGGAAAAACAAGCAGAAGATAAAGAAATGGAAGAAAGATATCGTATCTTACAAGAACAAAAAGAAAAGAGAGATAAAGAAGAAAGAGAAAGAAAAGAAAAAGGAAAAGGAGGAGGGTTGTGGGGATATTTTGGTTACAGTTCTGGAATAATTATAGATGAAGATAAAACAGGAGGATTAGATGAAACAGTAAGAGAAGGAATTAAATACATATTAAGAGTTCCAAAAACCCGAAGATTATTTTTATTAAGTAAACTTGATGAAGAAACAAGAACCCCAATTGTGGATAATGTTTATAAGGAAATATTAAGTGGAGAAAGGAATAGAATTGTATCAGGTGAATATATGCAAAGTCTTGGTGAAATTTGGAATAGTGAATATCATACAACAAATACTAAAAAAATAACACCAATTGAAATTAATATTTCAAGAGAAACAAAGAATATTATATCATTTTTCCCCGAAACAGTTGAATTTATACTTCCCTTAATCAATCACGAAATAGGAATTTCCAACCAAAAAGCAATTACATGGCATAAAGTATTTGATCAAAGTTTCATTACTTTTTTAGAATTTCATCTATTTATGCGAAATGATAAAGATAATATATGGGTTGATTCTGACGGAAATGACAGAATATTCAATGTAAGAAAAATATCAAAAACTTCTCATATTTACCAAAGTGAAAAGAAATACCATTGTTGGGTTTATGCGTTTTTGGATCATTATAAAAGATTGATGTCAACTCAAATGAAACCTGAAAGAGAAAAAGAAGGCGAAAAAGAACAAGAAAATATTATTAAAAACATGCTTGATTTGGCCAGTCTTTTCCCCCTAAGTCATGAAATTTTAGGTAGTATATCTCATCTTAGAAAAGAAATATGTATTTGGTTTGACTCTGGAAAAATGAATGGAAAGTTTTTGGATTTGTATGTTCAAAAATATATAAGGTTTTTCATCGACACTATAAAAAATAAGATAATTGATACCAAAACAAATTACAATGCAATTTTTACTATGAAAAATGATAAAATTGATTATAAAATTGCATTCTATATTTTTTAAAATTAATAAACCTACATAAAACAATGAAAAAAGGAAAAATACAATCAAACACAACCTCCACCACAACCTCTACAACCTTTACAACAACAACTTCTTCTAAAAATTTAATTATTTTATTTTTAGGGATATATTTAACTTTTGTTGGTATTTCATCTACGGCATGGAAAGTTGGGAAAACAACAGGTGGACAATTAGGACTTGAAAAATTGTGTGCCCAAGTAAAATTTATTGAATACGAGTATTGTAATCTTGATCTATCCATCACAGACGACAATTATTTTTTTTATGCACATTACATAACAAAACACAATGATCAAGTGAGGAAGGACCAATACAAAAGAAAACTTTTTACGAAAGATGAATGTGAAACATGGGCAGATTTTATTGTTGCAATATGGGTCTTTTCTGGATTAAGCATTTTTTTAACAGTTATAACTTTTCAGACAATTTTGACAAAACATGAAACTTCTCTGTATCCAATATCAAAATATATGTTATTTACGACGGTTGTTGTTACTTTTTTTTGTCTTATATCGAGTTTTCACATGATTTCCAGTTTTTCCGTATCCAACACAAATAAAGCACGTGGGTTTGATTTGTTCATCGCGTATTGCTATTTGAGTATTTTTATGCTATTATACAGTATTTTACGCAACTTAACCAGTGTCAATTCCCGCCTAAATAGATACGAACTGATATTCTTATTCGATGCATTTGGCTGTATGGTTTCTTTGATTATGTTGATATTGATTGGATTTGCAGTTTCCGACTCACGTTGGCTAATTATTGGTGTTGGCAGTAAGATTGGCACTGTGCAAACCAATTTTTACCAAATGAAGAACATTGATCCTTATTTTTTCGCTGGAATGGACAAACAAGCAAATGAAATGTTCAAAGTTGGAGAGATTATGCCGAATGAGACACTTGTTTTTAATGAAATAGGCTTTTTTGCTCCATCCGTCTCCACAAAACACACCACTGACCCCTATGAGAATTTCTTTGTCAACAATTTTTTGTCTGTGAATCTTGGTGGCGTATCGTATTGTAAGGACGTATCACACAAATTTGATCTGTGGTCATCTGTTCCTCTTTTTGCTCATGGACCAAATTATGATACGGAGACCACGTTGTATTTGATTATTCGTATATTGGCGTATAGTATGGTTTGTATTTACGCGTTGACTGTTATTTTTATGCTTTGGGACAATTTTTTTTTCATGGAAATGAAAAAATACATATTATATTTTGCGGTTGGTGATCTTGTTTTGATGATATTATGTATGGAATTGTTGGTTTCAATTACAAAGACAAACACTAGTTACGGTTATGTTTTTTTCATTATCGGAAGTTGTTTGTTCTTATTTGCTTTATTTAAGGGGAATTATAAAATACAAGGGATCAATAGTAATTATTCAAATATATGCCGTAAAAAAATAAGTTTACTACCTTTAATTTTTCAAAATACAAACAATGAAATTAATTTAGAACAATCTACACACTTAATTGATAATTCAACTGTTGAATAAATAAAAAAATTTTTTTAATTAAATAAATAAAGAAAGGGTGGAAATGGATAGTGGAGCAATTATACCTTTAGGAGCAATGTCAATTATATTAAGTATTATTTCAATTATATTAGATCAAGTTAATTTTGATGATGAAATAAAAATAAAAGAAAATAAATTTAAACGACAAGAACAACATCAAAATAATATTGAAAAAATAATTTATTATATATTAAGACGTTTAAGACCAATTACAATAACTGAAAATGATAATAATAATAATAATGACGATGATGACGAGGAAGTAATAATATTTGATATTGATGATGATGATGTTGGTGGTGGAAGAAATATACGTAATGTTAGAAGTGATTCATTATCAGAATTAAGAAAAGAAATAATGATTAAATATAATAAAGCGAAAAAAGGATTACTTGTATCTATTTTATTTGCTTTGGTTTTTGTTTTATGTTTTCATGAAAAATATGATTATGTAGTAATTACTTTTACTTGGGTTCCTTTAATTGCTTTTTCTGTTATATTTTTGGCAAGAGATATTATTAGATTCAGATTTTTATTAGAAGAAGATTTTTTTAGTATTATTGATGCTGCTGGTATTTCTTCTTCTTCTCATCCTTCTCCTCCCCCACCTCCTACTAGGATTTCTTCATTTATAAAAAGAATATTTAAACCAAATTTTGCATATTCATTAGTTGGAAATGAAGGACAAGAACAATCAATCAACGCATCAAAAACATTTAATACTATTTTCGTTTTGTATATCATAATGATTTTTGTAGTTGATGTTGTTTATTTTATATTAATTCAACAATTTGGAATAGCACATTATGAAAAATATGGATTTAAAATAACTTTAATATTATTACAGATTATAATTGTTCAAATGATATTTTCAACTTTAATACATGGAATTGATAATCGTCTTAATGCTTATGCAATTGTTAAAACTTTTGTTGAAAATTTCACTTTTGTCATGATTTCGGCTCTTCCCTTTCTTGTTTCTGGTAAAAAAATTGATTTATTGATCATGTTCAATTGTATTATTCTTCCTGCTTTCATTCACATCATTCGTTTAGTAAATTTGATCCCCTATTACAAATCCACCAAAAATGATACTCTTCTAATCCCGCTTACAAAAACTTTAACAAAAAAAGAAAAACAAGAACAAAGAATAGCCTCGTTTATCTTACAAGAAAAAGGCAGGCATATTCATTTTTCTAACTTTAAACAATCAACTGACGAGGATTCCTCAGATATTGCTTTTGAATCTGTTAGTTATATAAGTTATGATATTACAAAGAGTTTATTTGATGAGTTTTTTAATACAAATAATCTGGATAAAGAAAATATAATCGTTGTTCCAAATAATATTTTAGAATTAACATTTTTGAAAATGATAAAGTTGGGCAATGAAAAAGATTTTGGCGGTGATGATGATAAAAAGTTATTAATATTAATCGATGGGAAATATTACATTAATGATTCAAAAAATGATCCTCTTAAATCATTATTAGAATATTTGTTAACATTACAAAATGTAAATTTAAAAGAGAAAATATAAAAGTTAATTATAAAATTTGCATTTTGTCTTTTATTTCCTTCCAATTCTATTACTTATTAAATAATCACGAGCAGCACGAATACCTTCTAATTTATTACCAAGTGCAGATAATATACCAACAGCAGAAAAAGAAAGTGCTAATAACATGAAAAAAGTGAAAAATATCACAGTTAAAGCAAAATACCATGAATACAAAATAATACAACCTCCTCCATTTGTTGGAAATTTATAATTTTCATATGCTATCACCCATCCTATATCATAATAAGTCATCAACCAAACAATATATGTTATTCCAGTATAAATTGTTCTCACCAATTGCCACATGTAACTAAAATAAGTCCTATAAGGCGTGCATTTCCATCTTTCTTGTGCATTTTCCTTTGTTGTTATTCCTGGTTTCAAATTATCAGTTGGCATCGGTATACATCCAAATGTTCCCTGACAACACGCATATGGATCGGTTATTGGACTTTGACAACATGCATATGGATTTTGTGATGTTCTATGACAATTTGGTGAATTCCCTGTTGTATTTGGAGGCGTAAATCCAAATTCGTAATCTGATCCACTTTCTACAATCCCCCAAAACATATTATAAATTCTTGGTATAACCACTGTTTGCATTGATGTTTTAATTAACGTCACTGTCTCCATTGCTTTTTGTCCTACATATTCCTCATATTGCGATTGTGTCATTCCATTACTACCAGTCGTTCCAGTTACCAATTGATATAAACGTGCATTAATTTGGGCGTCTAATTCTGGATTTCCTGTGCTAGAATATAATTTTCTACTTATACCTGTTATTACTTTTTCATTTTCTTGTATATCTTCAAAATCATTTAATGCACCAAATATTATCTCTTCATAAACTTTTTCTTCTTCTTCTTTTCCTTCTTTTCCTTCTTCTTCTTCTTTTCCTTCGTCAACAATATTAAACAATTTTCGTAATCTTGATAATTCTCTTTTTGTTCTTCTAAAAAAATTTGGATCTTCTGGTCCTGTTACTATTTTTCTTTCCAAATAATCCGCTCTATCCTCTGTCATTTTCCCAACTAATGAATGTCTTTCTGTTTGTTTCTTATGTTCTACAATTGCAGAAAATATCTCTCCAATTCCACTAAAAAAGGAATCAACACTTGTCTTTAAATTTCTTATGTTTTTCTTATACTCTTCTCTTTCATCTACCTTTTTTTCCTCCTCCCCAACACTCAAAACACTTCTTTGTCCCGCTGAATTAATGTTTACATATATTGGTGATCTTGCATAAATGCTATCGTCTGGCGGTGGAGGTGTTGTATATGGACTGTATGTTGATGTTTGTGGAGTGTCGTCTGCCGAATACCCATATTGGACATTTGTGGTCAATGTCTGGGCGTTTTGTAATGTGTTGGTATCTTGCACTTGAACATCATAATTTGAACTGTTAGGGTTTGGTGCATATCCATCCACTTGACTCATATGGTATAACGGAGATGCAGTGGTCTGTGTTGTTTGTAATGTGGTCAATGCTGAACTTCCCGTGTTTGTGGCTTGTTGTAATGCTGTTTGACTAGACGTTTGAACGGAACTAGAACAATATTGGTATTGATTTAATTCGGCTGGACTGTCTCCAGTGCTTGATGGGCAATTATACGCGACTGCATTGTTTGTCGAATAAGGACTAGCACCCGTATTTGTTAGTGTGGCTGCAATGCTTTGAGGCGTGCTTGAAAAGACAGGTGTTCCAGATGGGATTCCAGTAAGATTCACAACAGGCGCACTTCCATTTGGTTGTAGTGTAAGAAATGTGGTGTAAGAATAAAGTAAGTTGAATGCGGTCAATGCTCTTCTCACTTCTGAATCACAATATCGACTCAAGACGGCATCTACACTGTTTCCATTTAATGCATATAGATTCGAATTGTTGTAAATGATCGAGAATAATTGGCACGGAAATTGATAGACAAAGACATTCTGGATTTCGGATGGTAAAGTGTCGTTTGTGGGCACATTGAAGTTAAAAGTTGATATTGTCGGTGTCAATCCTCCATTTGTTGCTGCATTCAAAGCATTATTTTGTAAAAACCAGGAATTGACGTCGATTGTCGTTTGTGTATATTGGGTCTCGTATATATCACTTCCTACAGTTGCATTGATTGGAAGACATACTCCCGTTTGATTACTAATTTGTCCACATGTGGTTTGTATGAATGTATTTACCATTGAAGGATAATAGGCGGAACGTGGAATTGCATTAAGATTGTAAAAGGGTTCGGCTGAACATAATGGTTGCAAAAACAACAAGTATGCCTGACACCAAACAGACGAGAAAGTATAATCATTTTGTGGTAAAATAGTCGTTGAATTGTATGTTGAAAATTGACACCAAAACCCCTCGGGATATTCACTCAAAATCACACCGCATTGCATTGTTCCGACCATCGCAAATATCTGACCCAACACATGTTCGCTATATTGAGTGCAACCAGCATAGGGACACAATGGCGCTTGGTATTGACAGGCATACGAACTCGTAAAGGAGGCTGGATTTGGTGTTGGTGCAAAATTATTCGACAAGTCCACATTACACACTTGGTTTGCGACTTGTGCGTATGAAAAGGCAAAAGGTGGGTTACCCATATTACATTGTGATATTATAGTGGCAGCAAGAACAAAACATAACTCTTTACTAATTGCGCTAATCGGAGTAGGAACGTTACCTGCTACAGTTGCCAGATTATTGGATTGATTATTAGAATAGTAAAAAACAACGGCCATACAGTCTATTGTTGATGTCGAATTAGGAGTCACCCACAAATCACACGTTGGTAATTCTTGTGCTATTTCCGATATGATATCTTCCACATCAACCTCACAAGCATTGACATCACACAATCCCAATCCTTGATTCAATTGAGAATTCAAAGAATTTGATTGCGGTTGAACACATACATTATTTTGAAATGCAGCACGATTACAACCTGGTAACTTTGGTAAATTACAACTTGTGCACAACGAATTTATCTCATCGACTACTGGATTTAATATTCCAGATACACCATTGTTTAGATTACACATCACATTTGCCGCCTCGTTCTGCACCAAACACGCGGAATATGACACACCCGCATCCACATAGTGCATATTGAAGGACTGGAATAGAAACTGAGTGACACTGCCCGCGGTTGAGAAAAAGGAAAGCATATTCATTAGGGATTGGAATATCGCAGGCGCATATTTGCCATCCGTAAACAGAAAATCAATCCATTTGAACAAATCCATACCGTATGTTTCAAAGAATATTGCAAATCGACTTGTGAATACCTGCATTAGAAAAGCCAAAAATTGTGCCAATCCTCCTTCTCCATTTGCGCCAACAGTGACTCCAGTAAGACCATATGTTGTGCCGAATGTGGCGCCGAGACCCGTAGAACCCAAACGACCCGACACGCCATTTGCTGCACCGACTAACACTTGTAAAAATTGGACACCGACATTTGCCAATTGAAAGGCTGGATACCGTAGGGCTGTTCCGAAAATAAACTTGAACACTACTTCCGCCACCTGCATACAGAGTAAGATTAGTAACATTATTACATTGAGAGTGATATCCCAGATGGCAACACCGAACTGCAATAGAAGATAAAATAGTTGTAGAGTAATTTCTATGGGTTGGACATACGAGACACATTTTGAAACATCATCGGGTTTAGCAAAATCAGCGGCGTCAGTGCAAACTTTACCATTTTCGTTTATATAGAGGGTGACCCAGAATCCGCCACTAACGGCCCCAAGTAAAAAAGCATTGATGATAACTGCAAATATGAAAAATAATATAAACACTGCTATAAAAAGGACAATGACTAACCACATTGTGAATGCATAACTTGTGGCCATTTGGTTTAATTGTTGACGTTGTATCTTTGCATTTTTCTTTTTTTCATACAATTCCTCTAATTCTCTTTGATCTTTTTCTGTTCTTGGGGTTGCAGTTTTTGTAGGTGGTTTTTTTGTGCTTGATTTTGCATTAAAAAAAGAACGAGTTGTTGGTGAGGATGTTGATGAGGAAGAGGATGAAGATGAAGAGGATGAAGATGAAGAGGATGAAGATGAGGAAGAGGATGAGGAAGACATTGATTATAAAAATTTAATAAGAAAAATAATAATAATGATGTATATATATATGAAAAAATAAAAAAAAATAAGTTATTTCTTCTCTATTAATTAAAAAATGACAAATTATATATGAAAAAATGACAATTAAATATGAAAAAATGACAAATTAAATATATAAAAAGAAGATATAATTATTATTTTTATTAGATTTCAAAAGATTTGGATAAGGTGGGATTTATAATTCTAAAAAAAAATTGAAATAAATAAACGATAATATATATATTTTAAAAAAAAACCATATAAAGTTATTTAAAGAGTAAGAAAATTTAAATTATTATTGTTATATCTATTTTTTGTATAATTATATATTGTAAGATTTTGAAACCTCCTAATACTCAAAATAACACATATAAAGAAAATGGTTGTTTTTCCTAAAAAAAAGAATAATAATAATAATAATAATAATAATGATAATAATGACAAGGATTCACAAGATGACGATAAAAATGTCGAAAAAATGGATTTTGAAGAAACTGGGACTAAAGGAAAAGGAAAAGGAGTACAAAAAATGCCACTCGCCACTTTTCAGAAAACTGATGCCAAAACTGCATCAAATCCACCACCATCTAATGTAGGCGGAGGGGCGTCAAGTTCATCTGGATCAGGAAGTAACGTAGGGGTGCCAGATGTTCCAGCAATTATTCCACTTCCCACGCCTGATATAGAGGGGGGAAGTTCATATAAACCTCCATCTCCGTTAGTAAATCCAGATGTTTCGACTTCTTCGACACCACCTGTAATCAATACAACTCCTGCACAAGCAGCAACTCCCGCATCAGCACCGTCAACTTCTACAACTTCTGCAACAACTCCAGCACCGCAAGCAACTACCACTACAACAATTGGTCCAGCAAGTTCATCTGCAGCGGCGTCTAGTTCGTCTTCTTCAAAAACTACAACACCGCCCACACAAAGTGTAATACCGTCAACTGCCGCAGCCTCAACAAACCCCCCAGAGAAGACTGGTCTTGGTGGGGGATCTGGTTCATCTTCTCAAGCACCGACCATTAATCCAGGTGCTACTTTTTCGACCCAACCCGTCTTTAAAAATCTTGCCCCCAAAGTGAAACTTTTATCTGACCAAGTAAAAAAGTTAAGCGAAGATTTTGAAGCGCATATTAAAAAAGCAGGCAATACAAAAAAATTCACACAAACGGAGAAAACGATAAGTGACAATATTAAAACTTATTGGAATGCACTGCAAAAAATAGGAAAAGGCTTTATAGATTTGGCGCAAAGCACGGATGTCATTGTTAATAATGTTTTTGCTGAAAAATCTGATAAAGATGTTATTAAATTAGAAAAAGAAATACACGATCTTGAAACAAAATTTGAAAAATATAAAAAGTTACCATTGTCAGAATCTTTTAAGTATTCGTTAGAATCAGCAACTACAGCATTGCCAGAAACATCTGCAGGCGGTGATATTGTAATAGAAGAAAATAAACCTAAATCATTATTAATATCTGCCACATCTAAATCAAATATTCCACTTTCTTCGACAGTGCCTGCTACAACTTCTTCGAACCCACCTCCGTCAAGTATAATATTTACATCTAGTTCTTCGCCATCTTCGTCATCTTCGATATTGATGCCTTCCGCTACACAACCTAAGATCACAGTGTCTCCTGCATCTTCGACTGTCTCGCCTGGACAATTTACAGAAGCGTTGGAAGACTTGTATTTAATAAGTGAAGAAGTGGAAGCATTAGAAGACCGAGCAGCAATTGAAAATGAGGAATTTAGATTACAACAAATTGCAGAAGAAGAAGAAGAAAAAGAAAAAGAAGAAGAAAAAAACGCAATGATAAACAAAAAAAAGAAAAAATACAATAACGTTTTAAACGATATTGATTTTTTTGGATATGACATAGACCAATTGGAATCAGACGTCTTATTTAATCGCACCAAAGAATTTGCAAAAACAGCCTTTGAGGAAAAAATTGAAGTTAGTGTTAATGAAATACGGGCTTTCTTTCAGGAAACTCATAATAGTCTTACGCGTGAACTTGACTTTATACTTAGAACAAAAGATGATGATGCAGTTGCTAATTTTTATGAGAGTATCGAAGAAAAAATATATGAAATTAAAGAAGGAATTGCCAAAAGAAAAGAAGAGATAATTAGATTTAAGAACAGATATTGGAATGTCTATAATAATCTTCAAGGTGATTTTGCTGATAAATTGCATGATAAATTGCCCATTTTGGATACATCTTCCAATGATCACATTATGCTATATGATGAAATAAAATCAATGTTAAGCCTCATCTATTATCATAATGAAAATTTTAGCGTATCAGGTAACACCAAAAATGATACGGTGAAGGTGAAAGAAGGAAAAAGAAGATTATCGTTATATGAAAAGTATTGTGTGACGTCATTTTTTCAGAGAATCCTAGTCGAAGTTTTAAGTCTTGACAAGTGGTCTGAATACTTGAATGTTTTAGTTGGGGTTTATGATGATAATGAAATCGATGCTTGTATAAAAGCCCTAAAAAAAATTACAACAACGAAAAAATCTGAACAACTGGAAAAAGTGGAAAAGATTGAGTTAAAAATAAACCATCAATACTACGACAATGCTATTTATAATACAAAAGTTGGAGAAGATGCCGTTATAAATTACGCTGATTGCACACTTACTGGAAAGGGCATTGATGGATTTGTTGCAGATAATAAAAAAGAAAGTAATGCAGAATATATTTTTGATATAACGAATATAAATGTAGAAAATTTGGGTTGGTATATTTCGGATGTCGTCGAAAAAGTAAAAGAAAATTTTAGAAAGACTGATATAAACCAGCGTGTCTTAATTTATGAAGGTATTTTTGGCAAGTTATACGTTAGTTTGATAAAAAATGAAAGACATGAATGTTTAGGAGAACTACTTAATATCAACTCTCAGATTGTCACAAAACCTTTTTCGATTCAATTATTGAGTAATCGTCTTTTTGGCGATAAATATTTCTCAACAGATACGTCTCGTATGTATTTGAAGGCCCATTATAAGCATATAATGCGAGATTTCTTCAAAAGACGAATTGGAAACGTTAAAATGGAAATCAATCAAAAAGATTTGATGTTTTTTTACAATTATCTTTTATTTTCATTTTGTGACTTGGTTGATGTTAAAAGTCAATTTGTAATAGATTTGTATTCGGAGCATGCTGTTTTTAGTTATGATGTCTTTTTGTTTATCGTTATTGCATGCTGTTTGCGTGTCAAATGTTTTAACTCATATTATCAAAAACGTTTATTGGCTTTTGGGGGTGTGAATGTTTGTTATATGTTTGATGATAATTCGGCAAATACTTTAAAAAACGCATGTAAAGAATATGCAACTAACGTCGACCCCATTTTGCATTATTATGAATTTGACTTAATAAACTCAAAAATTAGTAACTCTGATAAGGATAGGATAAATGATATGTTGTCAGTGATCAAAAATGATGGTGATGGTGATGAGTGCACCGATTTTAAAGTTGGAGTTTATTGTCATGGTAATAGAATTTGTTTTCCATGTGATGAAAATTCAGTTAAATTAATTAATGAAAAATATACATTATACTAAAAAAGAAGATGATAATATTAATTAAATAAATAATAAAAAATTTAAAGTTATATATGTTTTCTTTGGGTTGGGGAGGGGGAGAAGAGGGGATTTATTTTAAAGCATGAATTATATAAGAAGAGTAAACATGTCTAAAAGTTTGTTTTAAATTATGTTCGTTATCACCACCCATGAGAGTAATCCAACCAGTTGCAAATATTCCCATGACTATTCTTTCTTTTTGACTTGAATGAGATTTTTTTGAACCACTTTTAGTATTATTATTATTATGAAGTGGTGTTGGATTTGTTTTATAATAAATACCAGGAAAATCAGTTCTTGGTGGGAAAGTTCCAGGAAATTTAGCGAGAAGTTTATCTATATCTATAGGTGGCACCTCAACTGCTGCGACAACATTTGCAATATATATTCCTTTACATGTGCAATCTATCCCAAAGAATTTATTTATATGAAAAACTTGACGATGAACAGCATGGAGGGCTTCTTGTTGACTACGGGCGCCCATACTTGTAAAACGAGCATTACTGTATAAAGAGCAAGATATGTTTCTTTCATCTTCTGTGTCACCATTTCCGTCTAGAATGAATACGATAGCAGAAAATACTGTTCTTTGTAATTTGACAGAGGGGTTATTTCTTGCAATTTTTTCAATATTTATTGTTGTTCCGTTTGAAAGAGATAATCTACCACCTAGGACAAAGTTTGTTATTTTTATTTTATTTACATAATATTCAGTATCTTTTATTTCTTCTTCCTCTTCCTCTTCCTCTTCTTCTTGATCATCGTCAATATTTAAATTATTTGTCATAGATACGGATATTAACATTTTTTCTTCATCCTCGTTATTATTTTCAAAATTCATTTTTTCTAATTAACTAACAAAATTTAATATATATTTGTGCAATTTAAAAGGTTTTTTTTTGGATTTTCTCTCTCTCTCACTCTTTCTCTCTCTCACTCTCTTTGTCTCTCTCTTCAAGGCTTTAAATTTTTATTAAATATATATATTTTTTTTGTAATAATAGAAATCACGTAGTTTAGAAGGTCAAGTAGTTTTTATTGATGAAGCAGAATTTATTAAAAAGGAAACATGGAGAGCAGGACCTTTATCGTTTTTAGCACAAAATGCCGTTTTAATAGCATGTTCTACACCAGGATATACTGAAAATACTATATTATCTATATCCCGAAAAACAGATAAATTTGGTAAATTGATTTGTTGCACTGTTGATTATAGTTTTGAATGTCAAGATTGTAGAGAAGCACAAAAGACTGATCCTAGAATTGTTTGTGAATGTTTTAAATACAAAGTTCCAAAACATATTATGAGTCATTCCTTATATGTTGCAGAATTAGCAATGGGAGATGAAAATAGAGATGCATTTTTACGTGAAATTAAAGGTGTTACTATTAGTAATGAATGTAAATTATTAAGTAATGAAAAAGTTGATTTTATTTTTGAAAGACCAAGATTTGTTTATAGTAAAGATAAAAAACCTCCTGAATTTGTATTTATTTGTTGTGATCCAAATGGTGCTTCAAATCCTACAAGTATGATTGATAAAAATTCAAAATTCGCCATTGTTACTATATTTAGTTATGAATCAGAAATTGTGGTAAGTATATTTTTTTCTTTTTCCTTTTCCTTTTTCTTTTCCTTTTCTTTCTCCTTTTTCTTTTCTTTTTCTTTTTCTTTTACCTTTTCTTTTACCTTTTCCTTTTCCTTTTCTTTTTTCTTTTGATCTTCTTTATTGTTATTTGAATGAGATTTTGGTTCAGGTGCAGGTAATAAATATAACGAAGAAGCCTTATTTTTATCAGTAATTTTTAAATGTTTACCAGATACAATCAAATGTTCGTCACTTATGTCTAATGCAGTAGTTCCTTTATAAACATCAATATTGTAATCTGGATTTGTATCTAACCAAAGTTTATAACAATTGACGATAAATTGGACTTCATTGATTCTAGATGCATTGTAGTTATTTAAATTGCTAAAAAATTCAGGATTCTTTTTTTCGTCAACAAAATTAGTGAATTTTTCAACATCTACTAATGGTTGACTATTGACAGGACATAGAAATGATCTAAAACTAGGAGAAAGAAGACCTATTGTTAACCAAAAAAATAATCTTTTCCAAATAAGAATATCAGCGAAATTTTCATCTGTGATTTCTTGAGTTATTGCATCAAACATTTTATCGACATTTTCTGAATCATTATGACATTTACCTTCTGGATCAACTGGCAATAATTGATCTTTTTTCAAACATTCTACTATTTTATTCATACAATCTTGCAATTCTTTTCTATCTTCTTCATTGTCTTTTTCCATATATTCACATATTTTTCTTATATAACATTTTTTATGTCCATTTCTTATTTTTTCTATTTCTTCATCACTTAGACTATGTTCTAATATTTTTCTTTTTTTTCTTTCTTCATTATATGTTATTTCTTTTCCTTTTTCCTTTTCCTTTTCTTTTCCTTTTTTCTTTTCTTTTTCTTTTTCTTTTACTATTACTATTATTTTCTCTGAATCATTATTATTAATTTTATGTTTATTTTTTAGATCGCTGGTATTGATGCTTATACTTTTTCTGGGGATGAAGCTGGTAAATAATTTATCATATTTTTCTTTATCGTCATCATCATACTCATCATCATCACCCATTACTTATTTTTAATTTATATTTTTAGTTTATGGAATTCCTAGAGCATTTTATAATATATATAAATATATAAGGGAGGATGAATTTCTTAGAAATGTTAAAGTTGGATTTGTTGTTGAAAATAATTATGGACATGTATGTAATCAACTTGCAGGAGCAATTTTTAATGATGTTAGATTTGAAAGATATTTTTTTCTAAGACAAAAACCAGATTTATTAGGATTTCATACTTTAGAACAAGATTCTTATATGAATAGAAAATTTCTTCAACAAAATGTAGCACTTGGAAATATTGTTATTTCACAAAGATTAATTACTTGTAATACTGATATTAGTTATTCACAAAGAAATGTTTTAACAATGTTCAAAAATCAATTAAATGGACTTTATGAATTTCCTAAAAGAGACGCAAAAAGAGGTCCATTAAGAAATAGGATTAGTTCTGTAGTAGATAGAGATGGGAAAGATAAATATCTCAATGATGATATTGAAATGTCTTTTAGTATTGGATGTTCGGCAATGTTATCATTCTTTTCAAAGATACTTCCATTGGATTATATAGCAATTGATAATTTACCTCCTGTTCGTATTCCTATTCAAAAATTTACTAATATAAAAGATTTAAATCAAACATTGGCATTGGAATTGCCCAAAACAAATGATAAAACCAAAAATACAAATAGAATAAGATTTAATGATAATAATAATAATAATAATATTAAATTTATTTTAAAAAAAGATGTAAAGGATGTAAAAGATAAAGAATGGTTGAATGAATTTATGTCAAATGAATATCAAAATTTACCAAATGAAAATATTGTAAAACCAGAAGATATGCAAAATTTCTCATATAGTCATTTTAAAAAATCAAATATTCTTACAAATTAAATATTCTTACACAAAAAACAAAATGCAAATTTTATTATTAACTTTTGTTTTTTATATATAAAATGAGATTTTTTTTTGGTTTAATTTTGTTTAAAACGTTTATTATTATTGTGGTTATCATTATCATCATCACTATAATCATCATTATCATTATATTTTGTAGAAATTGTATGTTTTTTGATAGAAGAAGAAGAGGGTAAAATTCTTTTGAAAATAAAAGTATAACATGGATAATATTTTTCTTCTTTGGTATTTAAATTAAATTGTATTGCTTCAATCATGTTATTATATTTTTTAGTAAAGTCGACAAGATGATAGAAATGAAAAGAATTGATTGGATAAAATGATAAGGACATAAAAGTATGGTCTTTTGAATCAAATGTTAATTCTGATTGAACTTTTGGTTGTAATGTTTCTAAATTTGTAAAAATTGTATAAAGATGTTTGAACATTTCTACTTCCGTGTCAGTGATAACATATGCTTGAAATTCATTAGTTAAATTTTCAAATGTATTACAGGTAAGAAGTTTTGGGATTTTTGGTATAACTGTTGTATCTTTATCTTCAACTCTTTGAAAATGAAAATAAATTGTTGTTTCATTGTTTTCAAAATCAGATGCGAGGGTTTCATTGTAGGTGAGAATACAAGAAAATGTCGTTTTGAAATTTGGTAATTGTAAAAGAAAGTTTTTTAAATTAAGAGTATGATTATTTTTTTTACTAATTGAAACACATATACAATAATATTTTTCATTTTTATCACAAGATTCAAGAAATACATTAAATTCATCACCTTCATTAAAACAACGATAAAGAAAAGCAGTAAGAACAATTCTATTATAATTTTTTTCTATTTCATTAAATGTATTTCCTTCATTTATTTTTTTTAAAATATTATCCATATTAATATTATTATTATTATTCATCGTTCCACCTCACTCCGATTTGTTTTTAATATTATTTCAAAATAGGTATAATAAAAAAATAAAAAGAAATAAACAAAAAAATAATAATTTTAATAAAAAATAACAAATAAGAAAAATCTCCTCCTTTTCCTTCTCCACCTTCCCCTCCTTCTTTTCTATTCATTTCATTATTTTGTTGACGTTTTTGTTGTTGTTGATATACATAAACTCTTTTATCGATTTCATGTTCATCAATATTATTTTTCCTATTTTTAGCAATATGCCATAGATTTCCATCAATAATTATATCAAATACATTTTTTAATAATTTTTCATCTTCATCTGCCATAATTCCATTGGTTTTAGTTATAGTATCATAATTTTGGTATTTTTGATCATCATCATTTATTGTAAATTTAATTATTGGTAAATGATTATTACAGAAATATGAAAATTTTTCTAAAAAATCCTTTCTATTATATCCTGTCGCATCATTAATATCTGTAATTGGATATTTCATTTTTGAACCAGCCATTTTCTTTCTTTATCTTTCTTTCTTTTTTTTTAAAAAATACATATATATATACGAATGACAAAAATAAAATAATTACAAAGAAAAAAAAGAATGTTTAATAGAATTAATAAAGAAGATGTAATGATTTTGGCTTATAGAAATTGTAAATCTAAAAATGAACAAATTGAAATTAAAAGAGATATATTATGTCAATTGGAATATGATAGATTATATAGAAATGATCCCATTGATTTGAATTTAAAATTAATAAAAGAAAGAACGGCACCAAGAAATGAAAAAGAAAAAAAATTAAAACAAGAAACTGTTAAAAATTACTTGATTGATAAATGTTTAAATTCAAAAAGTATAGATAATAAGATGAAAGTTGACATAATTAACACTATAATAACTTTTGGAGATTATGAATATTATCCGCCAATTACAGGATTATCCACTAAAATATTTAAGGAATACTTTGAAAATAAAAACACCAATTTGAACTTGGTTTACTTATTTCCCTTTGATACGACAATGATAAATCTCTTTGATATTGAAAATGAAATGTCTATGTTATTAAAGAAAAATATGATTATGCCGTCACCACTTGATATAGAACAATTCATTTTACTCTGTATTTTTAAAGCAATTTGGGATTTAAAAATAGTAAAAACGATTATTGGTATTACAAATGAAAAATGCGAGTCATTCATAAACCTTTATTCCTTCAATCTTAAATATTTTCCGATTTCAATTAACAAAAAAGATGTTCTATTAAAGTTGGCTGTGATCCAATTAAGAAAAGAAGATAAAACCGATGCCTTGACGTTGTTATTTTCTGGAAACGAAGATGCCATATCAAATAAATTAGTCAAAATAATATTAGAAAGAGCCGTAGAATATGTGGACTTTTATTTCGATGCTGCAAAAGATACAGACGAACTAGGACCAAAAAGACTCTATATAACGGATGATGACTTGGAAAGGGCATTTGTAAATTTTTCTATTGGCATTTTGACTGGATTGAAATTCAAACTTGATACTGAAACAGAATTCAGAATAAAATTTGAAGAAAATAGAAGTCTAAAGCGCAATCAAGATGTGAACCCCCAAGATTTAGATTACACTTTACCTTTAATATCCCGTCAAAGAAAAATATACAACTTACCATTAAAAATATTACCACCACCGCCATCGCCAAAAGAAGAAGTAAAACCACGAATAGAAACCGATCCGTTGTATTTGTTTATTTACCGTAAATTAGAAAGTATATGGGATAATGAATTAGAAAATGAGACGATTAATGATTTATTGAAATTGGTATATACTTTGAAGGATTTTTACAATTATAAAGAATATCGCGAAATGTTGATGGATGAAATAAGTAAATATGACTATTGGGTTGAAGAAGATGGAATACAATCTGCTACATTTGATTTGATGACTTCTTTTTTGGATAGGGCCAATTCATTACGACCTCCTCCGTCATCATCTCCTTCAATACTCTTATTACCTAGATTGCCTAGAATGTTGCAACAATATGACTATGATGTAATTCTTGAAAAAATGGACGATGTATACAAAGAAATAGAAAAAATAAATAAGAGTGATGATGTTTCATATGATGGAGAAATTAAAAGACAAATGGAAAGTGCACTGAAAGATATTTTTGATGACAAAGTGTATGAATATGTTGGGCTTAAACAAGAAGAATATGACAAAATGTTGGTGATAGCGGAAATATATTCAGAGTTATTACCAAAAGATCAATTTCCCTCATATATTGTTCCTTTTGTTAAAATAAAATAAATCATTATACACACATATATTTTTATTATATTTTTTTAAAAAAATGGGAGAGGAGAAATGGATTGAAGAGGCTAGATTAAAAGAACAAATAAGAAATGGATCAATAATGAATAAAAAATTGTTTGATGTTTTAAAAATAAATGGCGCCCCTGATATTGGTAATGATCTTAAATTTGATGACTTTCTCACTGCATGTAAAGTTTTAACTGGATATACGAATCAAGTAAATACTGTTTATCCATCAGTAAAGATTTCTTTGAAAAATGCGGAATTACAATTAAATAACATGAAAGATTTATCAGTCGAAAAGAAAACTGCAATATTGACAAAGTTTAATGCAGATGGAATAGGTGAAGAAAATGTGGGAGGGACAGTGAAAAGATTTTATGATACATTTTCTGGAGTTTCAGTTGAAAATAGGATATTAAATGCATCTGTTATAAGTGAGGGAATTAAAGATATAAAGAGCACAGAAGCATTAGAAATTGAAATAAGAGGGTTACGTAAAATAGTAGAACAACTTAATTTTGATATTATTCAATTGACACAAGAAAAAAATAAATTGGCTAATGAAAGAGATAGATTATTAACAATATTATATCCACCTCCTCCTCCTCTTCCTCTTCCACAACAATCAAAGGAAACCACTTCTAAAACAAAAAAAGCCGCTCAAACAATGAATATTAAATCAGAGAAAAATGCTGGTATTATTGATGAAGAAGAATTGACTGAAGTGGAAGAGGAAAAGGAAGAGGAAGAGGAAGAGGAAAAGGAAGATGAATGGTTAAAAACATCAATGAATTATAAGAATAAAAATATTTATAATAATCCAGATATTCCAACTTGTTTCCAATTATCAAATATGAAAGTTAATTTAAATGACATTATTGAATCTATAGAAAAAAAAACAAATAGTCCATATATATTAAAAGATGAATATTTTAGTGCCGTTTGTAATTCATTATCAAAATAAAAAAACCCCCCAACTCCCCCTAATTATATAATAAAAAAAATGAATACAGATTTGGAAGATTATAAAGAAAATTGGCCAAATTTGGTAGATGATATAAATAAAACAGGAATTAACTTTATTGTGACACAAATTAAAGATAAAGTCGAATTTAAATTTGATGAGAAAGAATTAGAAATATTCAAAAAAAATGGAATACCAATTGATATTATTCAAGATGCTGCCTTTTGGGTTTTACAAAATATTAATATGGAAAACACTGATAAATTAATTAAAGAATTTTACCAAATTAAACCACCAAATATTGAATAATGATGTATATATATACAAAAAATAAAATCAAATCCTATAAATCACCCCCCTCTATATTAAAACTACTTTTTCATTTTAGTTAATCGACTTTTGAAAATGAATGCCCCTGCGCAAATGAATGTCCCTACTCAAATAAATTTTGTTAATGAAGAAGAAAAAGAAGAACGACCACTTCCACAACAAGGACAAGGACAAGGATCAGGATCAGGATCAAAACAACAAAAACAACCAGCACAAGGGTTACTCCAACTAGGAGAAGAACAAATCCTACCCGAAAAAAAACCAAGTAGTTTATTTTATTCTTTGTTGGAATCCATGTCGTTTTCTAATCCAAATAGAATGTTAGAAAATAAAGATGTCATTGTGTTTTTGGTAAATTTATTCAATATAACAATAAATACAGAAAAAATCAATGGCAAGGTGACGGAAAAAAATATATTGAAATTCTTGTATTGTATACCGCCCTTTTGGAAAAACGACATTTCCAGAGTTGCATATCAAAAATTGGCTGTCGGCTCTCTCGGCTCAATACTCGAATATATAAACAAATGTGTTACTGAAAATAGAGTTGAAATGGATGTGGCTCCTGAAATACACGTGTTGAATCTTTTTGGCTTTCATTATTTGTTATTGAAACTATACAACTATCTTGACAACTATCACAAAATATATGAAAACGACAGCGAAGCGTTGATTAAAAGAGAAGTTTGTCGTGATTTACTTAACACTGTTTTTCGTTCTTCATCCGCGGTGCAAACAGACATAATCCTAGTTCTTGAAAAACAAATAAACAAAAACTTTGTGTTGGAATTGTTTCTTCCTAGAAAAATGTTTCAAATTTATAAGAATTGGAAATCTGGTGCATACACTGTTGTTGAAGCCATACAATATTATGAATTCTCTTTTGAAAAAATAATCACTCCCATATTCAAAATTCCAAATGAACCAACATCTTAGGAAATTTTTTTTTATTATTATTTCTTTTTATTTTGTCATAAATTATCTAATATATAATTTGATAAACATTTTAATATTATTGGTAATTGTTCTTTTTCTTTTTCTCTTTCATAATCAATTTTACAAATCATTTCATTTATATCTTCATCATCAATTCCTTTTTTTCTTGCTAAATTCGTTAATATTATTTTTAAATGATGTATTCGACTTTCATTATTAGAATATAACTGTATCAACAAATATTGTAATTTTAAATGATCTTCTTTACTCCAATTTTTCTCCCCTTCTTCTTCCTCCTCCCCTTTCTCCCCTTCCACATCATTTGCAATCTTAAAATAAATACGCATTCGTTCCAAAATTTCCTTTCCTGTAAACCGCACACTGTCATGGGAAAAATTTTCACACGGCCACAACATAAAATTCTTGAAAAAGGCATGGTATTTCTCGGAAGTTATCTGTTTTTGTTGTGGTCTTTTTTCACGCTCAACCAAAAAAATAAAAAATTCAAAGTCGCATTTAGACCACACGATAAAAATGAGAGCAGTTTTTTTGTGGTCTGGAATGTCTGAATCTGGAATGTGGATGAAAGGTATTATTTTTTCTACGTCATTTTGTGTGTTGAAATCCGATTCATTTTTTAAAACGGTGTATTTTGTAATCGGAAAAAAAATCACGTCATTTCGGGCATTTGCAAAATTACAAAAATCTTCAGTTGTTTTTGTATCTTTTTGTTTTTTTTCCCCAATCTTTCTTACGGTTAACATTTTTTTGTTTTTGTTTTTGTTTTGTTTGTTTGTTTGTTTGTTTTGTTTTATTTTTTTATTTAATCATACATTTGTCTTTTAATATTATAAAATAAACTAAATATATAATGATTATGTCCTTGAATTACTAAATATAAATGTGCTTCAGGAATAGATGAATCAAAATCAATGAATAATTCTACAAATAAATGTCCATTCATATCTTTCATATAACAGCGTGTATATATTTTATTATAGTCTTTTGTCATGTCGTGTTCTTATCTTTTAATTTTATCACCTTTTCACGCACGCGCGCATTTGCTATTGGTATGTTAATATCCAAATCATGAGGAAAAAAAGGATAGTGACATGTTATTAAAATATCAACTATCTTATCAACATCAACATTTATTAATTGTTTATTTCCATTTTCATCTTTACACCCCAAAACATATTCTTTCAAATATATTTTCATTTTTTGATATTGTAAATTTATATATATATCTAACTTTATTAATTTGAATTGTCAATTAGATATGTGTCACGAGGATGATTATAATATAAACAAAGTATCTCACAATAATGGCCCTCATCAGTAATAGAAAATTCAATTGCATTAATATAACATTGGTTATTTTGGTAAATATATAAATGCAAACTTTCTTTTAATTCTTTTAGATAAGAGGTTGTATGGAAATATCCTCTTTTTTTTGTCCATATAGTATTTTTATCTTTGACTTTTTTTAAATTTTCACATAAATAATCTCTGTTCTCTTTTGTGTTAGTGGCACAGAAATTATAGAATTTTTCGCTATTTGATATTAAAATGTCAACTATCTCATCAACGTCAACATTTATTAATTGTTCATTTTCATTTTCTTGTTTAGAAACTAAAACATATTCTTTCAAATGTAATTTCATTTTTATTTTTTTTCGAATTACAAATTTTATATCTAACTTTAGAGGTTTAATTTGTTTTTTTGCAATTTGGTTTAAAAATATTTGCCTATTCTATAATTTTTAGCAATAACCCCTCTAATAAAAAATAAAGTTGTCATGGGTTTAATTAAAACGTTTCCTTTTTCAGTTAAAAAATATACAGTTGAAGGATCATAAACATTTATTTGTTCATTTGTATTTGGAAGTCTTACTCCATTTTCATAAGATCGTTGATCAATAACACAATAATGACAATCATGATTTTTACTATAATAAAATCTTCTAAAACAATCATTTGGAAATTCTTCAACATATTTGGCATCTTTTAATTTATCTTTATAATATGACAAAGTAAATTCTTTTTCGGTAAATGCATGATTTCTTTGATAATTTGAAGAATTTTTATTAACATATCTTTTTTTCACTTCATCCATTTCCCTCACACTCTGTTTTTTTTATTTATTTAATATATAGTTTTTTCAATCAACTCATTCATTATCTGTTTGATTTCATCTGTATATTTTGTTATTTCTAAAATTTCAGACATACAAGGAGTTTTTGATTGACATTCAGGGTCTAAACATTTAATGAATACAACTGGACAAGGATAACCCAATACGACACTAAAAAACACTTGATTACTTTTATGACTTTGTTTGATTTTATCATAAGGACATATTTTATATCCACGAAATGCTAAACTGAATGATGTTCCATTTCCATAAACATTTTTAACACCATCACATTGATAAACCCCGCCTATTTTATCTGAAATCGAGTTTGCAATTAAATCTCTTAATTTTCTATAAATTTCTCTCAATTCCTCATTATTTTCATTTGCATCTTCTTCTTCTTCTTCTTGTTGTATTTGAAATTGATTATCGGATTCATCCCTTTCAGTCAATTTGAGTTTTTTTTGTCCCATATTAAATTGTTTTCTAATATTCTTTTCTTTGTCCAAATCAAACAAGGAAGTTGGCCAATGTAATTTTCTAATTGGAACAGGTTCGCCAGTTTCCTTGTTGAGTGGGACAAACATGATACTATTTGCCATAAAGAGAGATTCTGAAATGTTTTCAAGGTTTTCCATATTTTGAGAATAAGGACATTCCGCTACTGTTTGATGTGATGGATTTGTATGATTACATTTAGGGATTAAAAAGGGTTTAGGTGGCATATTTGCTGCTACGTCATAAGATTTGCAATTCATTATTGATCTCATATTTCTATTTTTGTTATAAACTGATCGATCAATCATACTTTCAACTGATTCAACTTTATCGCCATCTTTCCCAACTGTTCGATCTGTTACCATTGTTTTGAAGAACATTGGACTTTTCATACTATCTCTCTCTTCTCTCTCTTGTTTGTCGGGATTGTTTCTGATGATCGAATATTCAACACAATCTTTGAAAAACCTTCCCGCATCCTCAAGACTGTTAAACATCCTATCCTCTGGGAAATGGAATACAACATGACGAGATTGTTTTTTTGAACTGTCGGAAATTGAAGTATTTATACGAATGTCATTGAAGGAGAAATTCCAATCATTATCTGTGAGCGATTTTGATTTTATTAAATCTTCCATACATACCAATAATTCGGCAAATGCATTATCCACATTTTTGTTTACATTGTCCTCGTGGTTGATTTCGTTGATTGTATGTGCTTTGTCAATGTCGATATATCCATTACAGGGGCGATTTTCTTGAACCATTTCATAACAATTTCTAAAGGGAACAAGCATTGATTTAACACAATTATAATATTCACGATGACTACAAATAAAGTATTGTCTCTTTCCAGAAAGGTATTCATCTGGATTTTTGGGGTCTTTAGTAGGTGGAAATTCATGAGAACGAACATATAAATTATCACAATTCATTTCATTTTGTTTTTGTAATGCTTCAATTAATGGTGATTTTTGATTATATATAAATACTTTATTTCCATAATATGCCTGTTCAACTTTAAAATCTTTCCATTTCCCATTTAATTCATATTTTTCTAATTCTTTTAAACTTGTCTCTGTCATTTCTTTTTTTTATTTTTATTTATTTTTTTTTATTTTTTTTTATTGAAATGCAAATTTTATAATTAATTTTCATAATTTAAAAGAAAAATGAACAAGTATGATGGAAATTGTGGTTGGAATTTTAGTATTAGTAATGAAAAAAAGATTATAAAAAATGAAAATGAAAATGAAAACAAAATTGATGTAAATAATTACAAGAAAACTTTGGATGTTGGTAAATTTTATAACTTTAAAAATAATGGTAATTTTATCTTTATATATATTTTTTTTGTGTGTGTGTATTTGTGTTTAAAAGATTTTTTTTTATAAAAGAAAAAGGGGATAAAGAAGAAAAAAAAGATAAAGAAGAAGAAGAAGATTAAAAGTCCGAACAAACAAACAAAACAAACCAAAAATGAATAAATTATATGATACATTTTTAATATTAAATATATTAGTATTTGTATTTAGTTGTTTTATGAAATTACCACAATTATATACAATATTAGCAAGAGAAAGAGTTGATAATTTAAGTTTTGTTATGTTTTATATAGAATGTTTATGTTATATTACATCTGCATTTTATGGATTTATTTTCAAACAAAATTTCTTTGTTTATGGTCATAATATAACTCTTTTTATCCAAACTTTTTTAATTTCACTTTGTTTCGTTAAATTCCACAACGATGAATCTCATAGAATTGCCTATAAAAGATGTTTACTTTGTTTGTTTCCATTATGCGTCACTTTCTTATTTATCCCAAAACGGTTATTGGATTGGATCGAATTGTCGACATCCTTTTTCAACATATTCAGTCGGTATCCACAAATAGACTATTGTTACTGGAATAAGACAACAGACAATCTAAATTGGATTCCCATTGCATTATCCATAATAGGAAACGTCATCAACATCTGTGGTTATTATTACATCGCCAACGCAAGTATTCCGCAGATAGTTGTGGCTGTCATAGTCATTATTTTGGATGCTATCTTATTGGCGCTTATATACAAATATGGAGATAATTACACAAGTCCGAATTTCAAGTTTGTCATCAGTATTTATGTCAAATTAATTAGAGAATATATTGATGATTGTCGTGATTTTTATTATTCTTGTTGTTTAAATTCAAGACCACCACCAAAAAAAAGATATCAAAATGAAATTAATCTTTCTTATTTTCCAGACGATAACAACAACAACACCATTTTAAATCATACTCCAGCCAAAAAATCAGATAATATACTATCTTTATCATCATTATCATCATCTGCAATAATTGACGACGATGCATTTAATTCTGTATTTGGTTCAGATGTAATTAGTAATAAAAGATAAAATAAACGAACATGATCTGGTTCTTCATATAAATTATCAACTATTCGACTTCTAAAATCATTATATGTTATTGCGACTCTTTTGTAATTACCATCTTTTTTAAATAAACTAAAGGTAATTCCCACATTAGACAATACTTCTATTTCTTTATATTCTTTTCCCTCTTGAACAAATTTCTTTTTCTTACATAATATGGTATTTGCCTTTTTATACACTTTACCATATTTGTCATCATTGTTATTGTTGTTACTGTTATCTTCTTTAAAGGCATCAAATTTACAAATATCATCCATAAGAATCTGTTCTATCTGTTCGGTATATACAAAATTATAACTTCTTACCAAATGACGACGATTATCTTGGATTTTAAATAAAAGAGAAATCCCATTATCATACAAAAATCTCTCACAAATATCCAATCTTTTCTCCGCCACATTCACAAAGTTATCAAATTCGGCTTCTCCCGTCAACAACATATTGTCAATAATCCTAACATAGTCACCAAATATTGCCAATTCAGGAACACCCTCGATCCATTTATTCAAGTTGTCTCGTCGTTCTTGTATCTGGTCGGCAGTGTGGATCGGCACCGTTGTAAGCAATTTCTTGTGAACACTATTCTCTACGCCGCTGGGAAGAAACCGTGCCGCCGTATGAACCATGGCATATTTAGGTGTTTCGGGTGGATGATCTGGTAACACGTATGTCTTCTTGGGGGGTAGTCGGCCTCCGAAAAAGATTTTTGTTTCTTCCAAGGTGTCTAAGTAATCCTTGTGGATTTCCTCATATGACTTACTTTTTGGACCCGCATGTTGATCGATAAGAGTGACCAATTCGTTGTGCAAGTCCTGTAAATGTGGAGGAGCATAAAATGAATCTGCTTGTCTCTTGACACGGGGGATTTTGAAACGTTGAGGGTCTCTGAAATGGCCGACTCTTATTGCGTTTGTATTTGGGTCTTTTCGGATTTTAGAAACAATATAGGAAAGAAGAGTAAACATGATATTAATAGCCCGTTGACAATAATGGATACCGAATACTTTAGTCTTTTCGTCTAAACACCAAGATACGGCATAAATCTTTTCACGAACGTTTTCAAAATGTTGAGAAATGATCATTTTTTCACTCCACAATTGACAAATATAATAACCTTTGAAACGAGTAAATGATTTTGAATATTTATTCGGCATCCATTGTAAACCAGGGAAAAATTGTCCAGTCTTTAATTCGTCACCATCTTTTTTGGGACCTAATGGGAAAAAGTTTGTTTTTGATTTTATTTCTATTGCGGCATGTTTTATTACTGGTTTATTATTTTCTAATGGAAAGAAATTTGGGTTGTATTTAACTTCCAATGCGGCAGGGTTATTATTATTATTGTTGTTGTTTTTTTTACTTTCCCATTCAGCCACGGCATCTGGTGTGCAAATATAAATGAAATCCAAAGAAGTTAAACGTTTTCCAGTAATAGCATCTTCGATGTAAATTTTTTCTAGTGATTCTTTATCCATCATACACATGCCAATTTCCAAAACTTTTCTTTCTGGGAAACGAATCAAATAAGAAACAATTCCATTTAATTCATGATGATGACCGTAATTCATTAAACGAGAAGAGACAGCGTCAGGTTGATTTGCAGGGATAGAGTATTGATTGAATTTTGATTGAGTAATGAAAGTAACCCATTCTTGTATAACTTGTCCATGTGGTTGTGTCATAAAATCTACAAGATCAAGAGGGTCTTTAAGAGTTTCATCAAATAAATGTAACATTTTTGTAACAGAACTTGCACGAACACTATTTGGTAAAGAACCAAATTGTTTCCAAAGATCATCATCTTGAGGAACAAATCTTCTATCATGAAATTTTACTTCTTCTGCCGATTTGAAATTATGTTTTTTTAATGGAATGTATCTATTTCTTATATGTTCTGGAATAGATTGTTTTAACATTTCATCTGTTATTCCCATATAAGAATTATCAAATCCTATCCATTGTCTTTTTTGGTCTAATACATTTAATGCATCTAATCTTTCTTGTTTATCCATAATTTCTTTTTCACTAAATAATCTTTTTCCGTTCATATCCCTCTCTATATCCCGTTTTTAAAATGCAAAAAAATTAATTAAAATTGATTTTTTTATTATAAAAAATGTAATTTAAATAATAAAAAAAATGTAAATTTAATTTTTCTAATCAAAACAGTAGAACGCATATTTTTTAAAAAACAAAAATGAAAAATAAGAAGAATAAGAAAGTTAAAAATAGATATGTGAACGAAGAAGAAGAGGAAGAAGGGAAAAAATACATTCCAACGTATTTTGAAACAATATATCCAAATTTCGAAAATCAGGGGAAATTTGATGAAAAGGCAAGAAACTTGATTGAAAATGGAGTAAGACACGTTTTCAAATTAACTGTCATTCATAATAAAAAAGAAAAATCAAGACAAACGAATTTGATAGAGGAATTTGTCATTGATACATTTGTTGAAAAATTAAGTGATTTCATAGATATGGAAGAATTTTCATTCAAAGAGTTTATGTGTGATAATATGTGGGCTTTCTTCAAAGATCATATTAAAAAATACAATGATGTTGAACGATTATTAACAGATGGCGAATTTGACGAAGAAAAAATGGATAAAGCCAATGAAAATGAAAGAAATGACAAAAGAAGATTTTCACGTGTTATTGCATATTTTTTATTACAAATTCCAGATGACGATATTTCAATTGATTATGAAGAAGAAGAAAGGAAGCGTGATGAAGAAGAATATGAAGACGACGATGAAGATTGGGAAGATGAAGAAGAAGAAGAGGAAGAAGAGGAAGAAGAAGAAGATGAGGAATACGATAAAGAAAATGATATAGTGCTTTCAGAATATATGGAAAATATTGAAGAAAAAGATTTAAAAAGTGATCAAACCATATATTTCTTTAAAAATTTAAAACCATTCATGTTTTCCAAAATTTCCTTTTCTGGATTTTTCAAATTTATATTGTGTGAAGTATTGGTTCAAAATCATTCGATATTAATGCGCGCATCTCCACAATCTGAAGCGAATGTAGAATTGCAACATTTATTGAACCATAATCACGCAATACAAGAAAAATTCGACTTTCTGCTTGGTGCTTTAAGATATTATTTAATTTATATGGTTGAAAAGACTGATAATTTCAAAGAAATCTACCCCTGTTTTTACAATTGTTTTATGTGTGCCATAGAACATCCAATTCTCAAAATACATTCTTTATCTACTCATCATTCATATTCTGCCTTTTCCTCTCATTCTTCTTCTTCCCCTCCCCTCATTTGTTCTTTCACTGGGAAAAAAATATCAATTGAAGAAAGTTTTGTAGTCACATGTGGTAAAAGACGAATTATAGTTTCTAAAACTGGAATTTCTTTTGTTTCGTCTCTTAACAATGTGTTTTTCATGAAGCAAAAGTTAATTGATATTTTGAGTGAACTTATTGTCAATAGAATGAATCATTATATTTCAGAAACATTAAAAACAGAAAGGGTAACACGTGGAAAGGTTTATCCAAATAATTGTCTATTATTATTTGTTTACGATGCTATTTTAAATGATCCTCATAGATATCTTTTTGGTTATATGAAAATTTTTCTTCGGTCCTTTTTTGTTTTAGACAAGTTTTTAGAATTAAATCATTTATCTACAAAATACATTAATTTCCAATTGAAATCTTATTCTCAAAATGTTCAAGATGATGATTATGATTGACCCCCATCTCTAATTAAAAATATTTAAATATACACACACATACATTTTTTTTGGGTAAGAAGATGGAAGAATATTTGAGAAATTATAATGAAAAAAAGAATGTAATAATTGAAAGAGATATTATAGATAAAAACAATTGTAATATTACGAGTTTAAATTCAATGGATATGTATAAATCTTGGTATCAAATAAGAGAAAATGTCAATTCTTATGCTTGTCATTTAATGGCACTTGGAAATGATGATACTACAAATATTGTTAAAATCTTAAAATCCGAAGAATCCCCATTAGATATAGACCAATATGATTTAACAGAACTCATTGTAGTAAACAGTATTACATTATATAAAGAAAAGACTCTTGGAAATGGACACGATTTAATTGAAAATTTGCCATATTTGATACGAAATAATAAAGAATACAATATGATTATTTTAGATGCGATATTTGATCTTTCAAAACAATTGCATACATTACATGTTGAGAAAAGAATGGTGCATGGTGACATTTCTTTGGATAACATAAGATACAAGTATGATAGAAGCACAAAAAAATTAACATTGTTACTAGACAATTTTCATGCATCATTCTTTTGTTTTGAGGGAAGTCCCGCCTTGAATATTTTTAATCCAGTCAGACTTATTCCAAATGATATAGATGATAATTTTTTCATTGATTTGTTTTCAGAAAGACATGTGAGTAATTTAAATAAATCATACATATCTCCAAGTGCGTATCAACATTGTGGTGGGAATAACGGGTATATAATTCCAAATGCTGCATCTGATTTTTGGGCATTACTTATTTTGACATGTGATTTATTGTTGAGACGTCGATGTATTAATCCAATGAATGGCGAAAATTGGAGTATTTCATTATGGATAAAAAGCATAGATAAATTAGTTGAGGATTTAATCACATCAAATTTGGTTTTTTCTAGTTTATCTGGGTTTTTAATGGAAAGAGGAGTCAAAGAGGAATTTGTTATATATATACATATTTTAAATTCTTTAATTTCTGGTTTTAGTAAAAATATACATTCAAGTTCAGATATAATTTGGGCAAAAAGAAATTTAAATATTACTTAAAAAATGCAAGAAGAAGGTGATGATATTGGGTTATTTTTTAATTCTTCCTCATCTCAATCTTCTTCAAACTATGAAATAATAAACTATGAATTAAAATATCCATACAGTAATAGAATAATTTTAATATTGTTTATCATTTCAAAGGCGGCTTTAATTGGGATATTTTTTTATTGTTGTGTTAATAATATAAATCCAATTGATTACAGAGTGAAAAAATACGAAATAATTAAAGGAGGAGTATGTGCAATCTTTTTTATGATCATATTTGGAGTTTTATGTGATTATGTTGATTTAAATTTAATTGTTTTGTTTGAATCTGAAATATTGATAATCCAATTGATTTTTATGATTTATTTGATTACTAAATCATATTTAAATAATAGAAAAAATTTAATTCAAGATCAACAACAAACAGAAGAATTACAAATTTTAGTTTAAAACAGAAAAATAAAAGGAATGTTCAAAACCTTTGTTTATTTTAAAAGTTAATTATAAAATTTGCATTTCTTTTTCATTTAAATCTTCACGTAATTCCATTATTAATTCAAATTGTGCTTCAATGTCTAATTTTAATTGTTGAATTTGACATTTTAAATCAGAGTTTTCTTGTTGAAGACTTGCCATGTTTGATTTAACTCTTTCTCTTGATTTTTGAGCAGCCAATCTATTTCTATTCTTTCTTATGATTTCTTTTGCATCTTTTTCTTTTTCCTTTTCCTTTTCTCTTTCCTTTTCCTTTTCTCTTTCTTTTTCCTTTTCTTTTTCTTTTTCAAGTTTCTTTTCCAATTCAATTTTTCTTTTTATTTTGTCTTCATTTGTTTTTTCTTTTTGAATTTCATTTTGTATTTTATGTTGTTTTTTTACTTCTTCCACCATATCTCTTATTTCATCTCTTGCTCTTTCAAAGGCACTTGGTTTCTTTTCTTCTTCTTCTTCTTCTTGTTTTTTCTTTTCTTTTCTCTCTTTCTTTTCTTTTTTTTCTTTTTTCTTTTCTTTCACTTCTTTCACTTCTTTCACTTCTTTCACGTCATCCATCTTTTCATCCATCTTTTTTGTTTTTTAAAAATATAAATATAATATTTCACTTTATATTTTTTTATTTAAGTTGTATTAAAAACATATGAATGAGAAGAAGAAGAATTTAGCCAAGCAAAAGAAAAATAAGTATTCATACAATTTTTAAAATAATTTTTGTTATTTTGATAATCAAATCTAAATAAACTTTGTGGTAATATAATAATTTTTGAACATACTTGTATCTTAATATCTCCGTTATTATTATTATTATTATTATTATTTTGATCAAGATTTTTTAAAATAAAGAAATCTGAAAATGTTTCTGATCCAGTTATAATTTTCATTATTTGTCTTTGTATATCATTTTTTGTCATAATTGATTGTAACCATTCCATAATAAACTCACGTTCTATCTTATTAAAATTATTATCTATTTTAGCACATTCTACAATATTCTTATTTTTAGATTCATAAATGTTCAATCGATTACACAATGATTCAATACAAACTGATCTTAATTTTTCTTCATTCATACTAATACAAGAAGCATGTCTGATAAGATTTTTAATGGGAACAGCGCCCACCATCATATCAATAATATTTTGTTTTCCAATTTCTAAATCCATATTTCCCATGATATGCGGTCTAAAAAAATTCTCAATGAATTCTCTTTTACTTAATGTATTTATTTCTGCACACAATAATAGATAGGTATCTAAAGGCACAACAATGGAAAGAGATATATCATGGTAAAGACAATACAAAATTGAAAACCCAATCACATGATAAATATTCACTTGATCGTCAAACAAATATGCATCATCTCTTGAATCTCTCTTCAACAATGGTTTAATTAATTCTTGTTGTTTCTGTCCCTCATAATAAAAATTCTCGTTATCACAATGTGTTTTTATTTTGGCAGATAATATCCCTCTATCAACACATGCCAACAAAAAATCATTCATCACTTGTGTTATAGGCCCCTTCCCACTGACTTTATCAGAATAAACAAATACGATGTGACTAGGGCGATTATTTCTATTGATATCCTTTATTGTCTTTTGTAACACTTTAAACACATTTAAAAAGGAATGATCACCATTAAAAGAAGTAACATATTTAGGGGTATTCTCATCTCCAAGTAATATATTGTTTTGTGTCTGTAAGGAATTCATCATTACCCGTGACGAATATTCAGAAACATCTTCAATATCTAAAATAGTCATGTTAGCCAAAATTGAATAAACATTATTCCAATTATCAATTACAAGTGCAGATAATATTCTAGTGACGTCAATTCCTTTTTTTTCTCCAATCTGTATAAATAACTTCATTAATTGTTTTCGATCATATGTCTTTTTTTGCTCAACATTATAAATTCCATCATTAAAAAGTGTAAAATAATCACCAAAAAAATAAAGTTCTCCTGTTTTTTTACACAGTGAAAAACACTCAATTGTAACACACGTATTAAAACAACAAAATCCTTTATTATGTAAATTTTGTATTAAAATACACATTTGAGTCATTAACATATATACACTTGCTTTAGGTATTTTATTTAATTTATCAATTAAATTTATGAATTCATTATTATCATTATTATTATTATTATTATTTTGTTTTTCTTCTTCCATTTCTTTTTCTTTTTTTATTTTTGTCTTTTTTTATTTTTTTATTTATATTTAACTCTATTTATTATTATTATTATTTATTTTTTTTAAATATATATGCTTTTATTTCTCTATATATATCAAAAAAATGAAATTAATAAATTTTCCAATGCAAGAGAAGAAGTTGGTCTATCTTGAAAATGATAAGATAATAATGAAACAATGAAACTTTTTAATTTTAAATCATCAATATAATTCAATGCGTGACCAGTTGAAACTTTATCATGAATAAAATCTGCTCTTTGATGATACGGAATTTGGTCTATTGTGTTTGTGAATGTTTGTTTCCAATTAAGTATTCCAGCCAACATACATCCTAATGAAAATATATCCACCTTTTCATTAAACGGACGATTGAGCAAAATTTCAGGTGGTTGATATGTATTTGGATTGACACAAGAGGAATGCGGTAACATAGAATGCCTGTCTGGTTTAATACGCGCCATTCCAAAATCACATAGACAAAATACATTTTTACGAGGATCGAATATAATGTTACTACATTTAACGTCGCAATGAATGATATCGAGGGAATGGCAATATTGAAGTGCTTTGAGTATGTTTTCAGTGACTTGATATATGGCCTCTCTTTTTAATATTTCTTGTTTTTTAGCCATCTCGATTAACATGTGGTCTAGAGAAATCCCGCTACTTTCTAATTCTATACATATTTCTTGTTGATGCATAGTTGGTTTATAGACTTTATTATGATGTATTATGTATTTACAGCCGTTACACAGTAAATTATTATAAATGTATGGTTCTGTGGAAAGATGTCTATTAAAGGCAATTGTTTCATTCAAATATTTATCTTCTTCCTCTTTAATTCTATCTATGGAAAATGACCTTTTCAAAGAAAATAATTGATTTGAAAAGTTTTTACCTTTTATGTCAATAAGTTTAATTCTCTTTAAATATATGCATTTTCCATCGCAATTTTCTGCTTTTATAACTGTTATCCCATCAGATTCTTGGATTTTTTCACATTTTATATATTTTTGTTTTGGTTCATATTTTAAATTTATTAAAAATTGATCTAATTGTGTATCCATTTTCTCTCTTATCCTCTCCTTTTTTTTAATTATAACTTGTCAATTTTAAACATTTGAGAAAAAATAGATATATCTCTTATATAAAAATTATGAGATAAATAAATCATTCGAGTATAAAATAATGCTGAATCTATTTTTTCAATTTCAATTTGTTCTATTGATTTTATTTCTCTTTCATATTCATCTACTCGTCTTTTTTCATTTTCAGTCAATACTTTTTTCCTTTCAACTCCTGATTTATGCTTCATCAATTCAGATTGTTTATGTTTAAATTCAATCAATTGTTTATTAATTTCATTACTTGTTTTACAATATATTTTGGCTGATTCATTATCTTCGACTTTACAAAAAAAAGTAATATCACACATAAACCATTTCTTGGTTCTATTAATGTTTGTATTTTGGTTACTACCACTACCACCACTACCACAATTATTACAATCAAATTCCGAATCTTGATCTTTTTCTTGTAATTTCATTATCATAAATTTAAAAACTACCATCATACATTTTATTTTGTTTTTCTTGTTGTTGTTGTTCTTGTCAGACGAATCCATAAAGAAAATATCTTGTGATACCATTTTAAGACCTTTTAAACAACCTTCAGAGAAAAGATTTGAAAAGTAAACTTTTGGTATTATTATTTTTCTTGATTCAAATGGAATATTAGATTCTCCATTCATAAAAGCATTTAACTTTAATAACATTTTATTATTTTGAATTAAATCAATTGCTTTTTCTTTACCATAAATAGCATTTAATTCATCATGAATTCCTTTTTCAATTTGAGGTAATACTTGTTTAATATTTTCATTATCTAATAATTCATAAAATTTATTCAATTCTTCCTTTCCACTCATTCTTCTTCTTCTTCTTCTTCTCCTCCCTCTCTCTCCCCAAAAAAAACTTTCAATCTTTATTTTTGAATTTTGAAAAAAGAAGATGGATGATGAGGAGATTGAGGAAATCAAAAAAGAAAAAGAAAAAAAAATAAAAACAATAAGAAAACCAAGAATTAGAAAAAATAAACCAACCATACTAACAACAACTTTGAATGAAATATTGAAAAAGGAAAAAGATTTACAAGATAAAACAGATTTGGAAAAGGCAAATTATAATAATCAAAAATTAAATATAGATATTCAAGAAGAAACTACAAAAGATAAAGCAACTAAATTAATAATAATAAATAAAATCATACGAGAATGTTTAAAAACCGCCACTGAAACATATAACACTATAAAATCTGAAATGTTTTCCTCTTTCATTCCTGCAATAACATCATTAACTAACGAATTCCAATCTTATCTATTCATATTGGAAAATAAACAAGGATTCAATTCATCAACAGATAAACTTGAAGAAAGACTATCAAATTTCATAAACACAATATTTGATTACAACAAAAATATCACTCATCATCATCAAATCAGTAAATATATGGATTATTATTCTAAATTGGATACTGTAACTAAAAATTTCAATAATTCATGTTTACAGGCAAGAGGATTATATAATTTGTTTTACGTCAATCATACACCCAATCATTTTAATCCTGAATTGAAAAATCATAATCTTTGGCCATCATTGTCGGATATATATTCAATTTGGAATTTTGCTCCTTTAACTCCCATGACGTCTTTTTCTTCTTTTTCTCTCCCTCTATTACTTTTTAAAGATGATTCGCCATTACATAAAGATGAAATTGAATTTATTCACAGTTTGAGAAATATATCATCTGACTTAAAATTATCAAGAGAACAATTGAATAGACTTGTTGATATTAAAGATAAATGTATCACAAATATAAATAATACTTTGATCACAATTAACAAGTTAAAAAATGAGGTTCAATCTCTTTCAATTACTTTTGAACATATATATAATGAAATATTTCTAAAAAATGTTTTCGAAATAACTATTATTAAACGTTTTTCAGTTTATTGATTTTTTTACTTACCCAATTGCTTATTTTATATTTAAATTATCAAAGTTTATTAATAAATTTGCATCGCCCCAAAAAAACTAGCAACTTGGGGGGGTCGAGCGTAGAAATCTGAAAAAAAATGGCATAATCTGAAAAAAAAATAAAAAACAATTGGAATTTTTTTTAAATACTCTTTTTTTTCATTTTTAATTTTTATAATTTAAACATCAAAACAAACAAAAATACCCAAAAGAAAAGAAAAAAATGGAAATGGAAATTGTAAACAATAATAATCAAGAAAATGATGTAGAAGAACAAAGAATAATCAATGCTATAATTAACATTGAAAATAAAGATATTAAAAAAATAAAAGTAGAAGGAAAGAATATTAATCAAAGACAAAATAAAATAATGTTTTTTGCTTATTCTAATAAATGTAGTTTATATATATTTGACGAAAACACAAATCAAATGTTACCAACCATAAATATAGACACTGAAAGATCTTATTCTGCCCCAGTAACACTTCCAAATGGAAACATTATCTTATTTGGTGGACATTATAGATTAACTGGAGTTTTCATGTCAAGTTATGCAATATTAAATACCAGAACCTTTCAAATTACTGATAATATTGGAAATATGAATGAAGTTAGAGGCTCGTGTGCTGCAATCTTGTTACGTTCTGGTCTTATTTTGATTGTCGGTGGTAGAAGTGGTTATAAAAAGTATTCCAACACATGTGAATTATATGATCCATCAACTAATACCATTACCTTATCAAATGCAAGAATGAGAGAAAAAAGAGATAGACACACTGTTTCTATGTTACCAAATGGAGAAATCATGGTATGTGGTGGATGGAATGGCGAAACAAAATTAAGGTCAACTGAAATATACAATCCAGAAAGTGATTCTTTTAGAGATGGTCCAGAAATGCACTATCCAAGATTTTCTCATAATGCAACTGAGATTTTGAATGGAGATATACTGATATCTGGCGGAGAAACTCATTATGAAACATACGATCACATCACAAACTCTTTTAAATATCCATCTGATATATTTATTTATGCTAATGGTAATGATGTTGATGATAATATGTTTGCAACTATTCTTTCAAATGGAAAAGTTTGGATGGGAGATGCAAGATTTACTCATTATGAATCCCGCAACATGGCAACACGAATTTATGATCCAAAAACAGAAACGTTTTCAGAAGGACTTGCCATTAAAAGAAGTGAAAGATATCATTCTCATTTTCATACTAATGTTTTATTCTAATATTCAATTTTAAAACAATAAAAATATATATTTTCCGTCTTTTTATTTCTTTTTTATTTCTTTTTTTATTTTTCTAATTAAAACAATAAAGTTGATTAATAAATTTGCAAAACAAAACAAAACAAAAACTGAAAAATGACTTTTGAACATGAAATGAAGATTGCATTTGAAAAAGAAGATTGCAATAAATATCCTCTATTATCAAATAAACATTTTAATAACAATAATAATAATCACTTTCCAAGATATCAAAATACAATACAAAAAGAAATGGCATTAGACATGTTGTATCAATTGTTTTTATATTATGAAATTCATAACAAGGGACATTTTTGGTTGGAAAATATTCATGAAATGTATGCATTCTCTCCTTCTCCTTCCAGAATTGAGTCTAAATTCCTTAAATCTGAGGCGTCAAAATGCCTTAATTGGGATATCCTTAGAGATCGTAAAAAAGATCGAAAGAAAATCATTGCATTTCTAACTAAACATATTCCTGTAACAGATATTAATTTCCCACTGGTAATGATCAAAGTAATCCTCAAAACAATTGAAGTGAAGGATTTTGAAATGTTTACTATTATTTGGTTTGCATTGGATGTTATGACAATATATGATTACGTGACTTCTAATAGAGAAAAGGCTAAAGAAGAAGTAAAAGAATTTAAAGGCAAATTAGACAACGTAGGAATATCCGCTCATATGTTAATTGAAGCATACGAAGATAAACAAACAGGAAGAGGAAATTCATCTCGTTTTGATGAATATGTAAGGAGATTGAAATTGGCTGATAAAGTTAATTTGAAACAAATTGATTAATTAATTAATTAAAAAAAAATAGTTTATTATCTTTTTTTTCTTAACATGTTTTATCTTTCCCTTATCTAATACGAAATCTTATTTTTTTAATATGATAATCACCCATTTTACATTGCATATTAAGATGTTTAGATTTGTTTTTGGTTATCCAAACAATATATTCACTTTCATCCAAAGGGAAATTCTTCTCATCAAATATTTTACGTGACATTCTTGGATTAATTGAAATTGCATTAAATCTTGTTGAAAATAAAGTTCCAAGTATATGATGTCTTATTCTTCTTTTGGGAATTATTTCCTTTTCATTTCTTATAAATACGACTTTTTTATTTTCTTTAGTTGGAAATTTCACTTTATAACTATCATTTTCTTGAACTATTATATCATCATTACAAAATATATCAATAAATTCAATTGATGATAATACTAATTTTCCTTTCATTTTTCCTTTTATTTAATTTGTTTTTTGTTTTTTGTTTTGTTTTTTGGATTGGCTTATCAATTGTAATTAACCCATTCAATATTGGTATTATCAAAAACAACTTTACTTACAAAGAAATTGGATAAAACAATGTCTTTATCAAGAAGAGTATTAACCCAATGTTTTGGTCTATCTAATATTCCTTTTCCATTTTCTTTATATAATTTCTCTTTTTTATCCCATTTTTTCTTATGAATCACACATTGGTCAATAAGATAGGAACAAAATTCAACATCACTTGGATTATAATAAAACCCACAATTGATAAAATCTCGAATGTTATCAGCAGATACTCCTTGTCTTATTGCCCAATTAATAACTAAATTACTATTGACACGTGCCATATTATCAACATTTGCAACCTCACGAAGCATATTTAAATATTTCTTTTCATTAATTGCATGTGTGTTGTAATCAATGACAAAACTCATCATCAATCTTGAAAGGAATTTACGATCTAATTTATATGCTCTAATTCTACATCCATAAGAACATTTTTTAATTTTATCATGATCAAAAGTGTTTGGTGTAATTTGTTCATAAATACCTCCATTTGCATTAAAACAACACCCTCCTCCATGTTTCTTGTTAACAACAATACAATGTTCACAATCACATAAATCATTATCACTATAATCATCACTATCACTATCATTATCACTATCACTATTATCAAAAACTTTTATTCGTTTCACTTTTATAATAGACTTTTCATTTTCATTTCTTTTATTATTTTTCATTTCCATTTTTTTCTGTTTGTTTTCAAAATGCAAATTATATAATTAACTTTTTGTTTTTTCTAATTGTTTTGCTCTGTTGAATGGAAAAATAAAAAATAAAAATCAAATATACCTAAAAATCGGAAAAATCAAAAAAAAACTAGTAACTTGGGGGGTCGAGCGCTGATGACGTGTTATAAACTTGGGGGGTCGCCGCCTTTTTATATAAAGTTATGTATATATATTTTTTTGGTAAATTTTTATTTTGAGGTTGTAGAGAAAAAAAAGATGGTATTTGAAGAAGATTTAAAGAAGATATTTGTAGATGAAGATGGAGATAGATATCCAATGTTATTTTTACCTACACCATCTCATAAAAAACAACAACATAAATTAGAAACTGTGATGGCATTTGATGTGTTGTATCAATTATATTTTTATGTTGTCGGAGAAAAAGAAGGAAAAGAAGGAAAAGAAGGAAAAGAAGGAAAGGAAGATTTTATACATCCTTTATATAGATTGAAAACTTTGCCATTTATGGTAGTAAAAAAGAAAAAAGAAAAAGAAGATGATAAGAGAAAAGATGATGATAAAGATGAAAAGATTATAATAAAATTTTTAAAAGAACAATTATCGCCAAGAGAGGAAAATTTTGATAATGTAATGGTGCATGTAATTATGAAAACAATTGAAGTGAAAAATTATGAAATGTTTTATATTATATGGCGTGCTTTAGAAAAGGATATCATGACTATTTATAAGTATGTTAAAAATATGCAACCTCATCAAGAAATAGTATTATTGACATCTGAACAAACAAAAGGCATATCAGAAGAAGGAGATGGTAAAAAATTCAAAATTGTTTATAAAAATGACGGAGAAGATACAAGTAGAGGAGGATATAATATAGAACCACATTTATTATTATTTCGTATTGATCCAAATGGGGGAAAAAGTAGAGTAAAATTAAACGATACAAATGCGGAAATTCCTACAAAATTGGAAGTGCTTTATTCTAATTGTTTATCAGGATGTTCTTTAAAAAAATTCCAAACGAGGAAAGAAGAAAACGGATTAACATTGGAATTGATTGTATATGGAGAGGAAGAAGAGGATGAGGAAGAAGCATATTATGTTTTTGCGTTATTTTATAGAATTTCACCTGATGCATCTACTTTGAAGAAATTTGCTCGTAATTATCCTTTTTACCAAGTTGTTGCCCAAACAAGACCAGTGAAATTATCTCATATTTGGAAAATGGAAAACGTTGGTAATGAATTTAAAATAGATATGATTACTGGTGCTGTTAATTCAAGTATTTCAATCGACGAAAGTGGAAATATGATTACCAATTACCAGACTAAAACAGATTCACATTTATTGATATCACCCTTGCATTTTCAAACAACGCTTAAGGCTTCCCCTTTACCAATGTTGCCGTCACACGATAAAAATAGACAAACATTGAGATGGATTTACGAAATGAATGGAGCACTTGTCGGAAATGTTAAACAAAGTTTGGTATTTCAGGCAGGTTGTGGTGTATTTGATGTTTGTCCATTTCCCTTAGCCACATATGCAAAAATCCCGCCATTACCAGAAGAGTTTTTTATCCGTTCATTAGAAAAGACATATTCTGTTTTTGGAAATCCCGAAGCAGATAATGAAAACGTTGACGAATACCATAATGAATTTTTAACTGTTTTCTTTACAGTGGCCACAAGCGATATGCCTTACATAAATGATCGTTTATATGGGAAATCATCAGATGACATGCGTAATATCAGAGGCGTTAATTCTGGAGATTGTGATGATGCAGCAATAATGATTTACCAAACTGTTATGTATTTCTTGGATGATGAAAGGAATGAATTGAAACACCCAGTATTAAAAAAATTGCAGAAACAAGTGAAAGATAAATATTTACCAGGAATTTGCGTCATGTCTTTGGTATCTAATGGTGGAGATATAGGGTTACATCAAATTTGCATATTGTATCCCTATGAATTGTATAAAGATATGATTGTTAATAAGGAAAAAAAAGCAAATAAGAATCAATATGCAAAACCAATATTATTAGAAGGAACATCTAAATCTTTTAGTTCAATATATCCAAATGGGGCGGAAAAGGAAGAAGAAAAAAATGAAATGATAAGAAGATATGCAAGTGCTTTATGTTCAGTATATGGACCTTCTCAATTAAGATCGAAATTTTGTTCTTATCAATTAGATGCACCTAATATGCTTCCTGATAATTACCATGCATATTACAATAATATATTAAGTTTTTCGTCTGGAGATGTAAGAGATACAAGTAAATTTAGATATTTGAGATTTACAAATGAAGACAAAGTTCTTGTTTCGGAAGGTGTTCATTATCGAAAAGTTTTGAATAATAGCGATTATTGGTTAGTTGATGCAGATTTTCCTTCAATTGATGCAAAAATATACAAGGAAGAAATGATTGAAAGCGCAAAATGTATATTTCCTATTCCAGAAATAAATTACAATGTCACATGGGATACTTTACCAGAAAGGAAAACAAACGTAGGATTTTTTAATGAACAACATTTATTAGATTTGATTGATTTAGAAATGAACGAAAGGGGAATAAAAAAAGATATAAAGAAAAAGAAAAGTAGTTATAAAGATTTTAATCTTGATAGAGTTGTTTTTACACTTAGAAGGTGTTACTTTGATAAAAATATGCCAGAATTATTAAGGGAATTACAAAATATAGTAACTTTATGTAAAGAAAAAAAGTATACTTATTCAGTAAAGTCAATAACTTGTTTTCCCACAGATCAATCAATTGATTTAATAATTTATTTTTAAAGTTTTTTTTACAATAAAAATGTTTAAAATATAATTAAAAATTAAAAGTTTATTATAAAATTTGAAAAGTAAAAGAAAAAAGTTAATAAAAGATTGAAATTTTTTTGATATTTTTCAAAGTATTAGAAGCCTTAAAAAGGGAATTTTCCAACTCTTTAGGATTAGAAGTATGATGAATTAAGATTGATTTTGTTTTTTTAGTAATCTTTTTTTGATTGAATTTATCACGAAAAATTGCTAAATCAGAACGTTCATCATTTAAATTAATCAATTCATTATAAGTATCCATTTTGAAGTTGATTAAAGTTTCCATTTTAGGTTTATAAAAAACATCAGATTCAAAAAAACGAATAAACTTTCTGTTACTCATCATTTGTTTCATAATGTTAAAAAAGACGATATGAGAAGAAACTTTCTCCTCAGTGAGATATTTGCACATTTTTGGTAAATAATCACTGAAAGAACATGCATTACGTTCAAGATAACCAAAATTATCCTTAAAGAGAATCATAGGAAAATTGTTCTCTTTTTCCATTTGTCCTAATAAATCCAACAAATAAAAGATAGATGCAATTTCCACGTCATTATCAGATAAATCCAAAGATTGTAATTTACTTTTTCCATTTAAAGACAAAACAGTATCAACAATTTGATTGAATCCTTTACTATCAATATGATTTGAAGATAAATCAATGTTTTCAATAAAATCACCATGAAAAACGATTGAGCAAATTTGGTCATTACAGAATTTATTTCCTCTTACATCATCAACAAATTCATTTCCACATAAAGCAAATTTCTTTTTAGTAGAAATATCACGATTAAAATTTTGAAAAAGATTTGCTATAGATGAAAGACCACAAACGGTAAACTTACACATTGTAAAAGTCAATGATACATAATTTGAATTATCAATCCAACGTAAAATATCCTTATAAGGAGAAGAAATTCCCATAATATCTATTTCAAGTCCATATGGTGTTTGTAAAACTGTTGTCATAATTTTATCCATTGCCTTTTCAACAAGTTTATTACATTCTTCACAATTCTTTTTGGGGTCTCCTTCTCTTTCTCTTTCACATTTATTACATAATTCATTATTTCTAATTATTAATTTATTTTTAGTAGTAATAAAATTCCTATTTCCTCTTAAACTTTTCAATGAAACAATTTCCTTATCTGTAAATTCTTCTTCTTCCTTTTCATTTTCATTTTCATTTTCATTTCTATTATTGTTATTATTATAATCTATACTTGCATTGTCATCATTATCACTATCAAAATCAATATTAAAAAAGTAATCATTTTCTTTTTGAACTTTATATCTCTTATGTTCATTATAAATTATATTAGAATCATTTTCATTTTCATTTTCTAAATCATTTTCATCTTCATCTTCTAAATCAATTACTTCAACAATATTTAAATTCTTTTGCATTTTTCTTATTTCAAATTCACGTTTTGCTCGTTTGAATGAAAAAATAAAAAATAAAAATCAATTATATTTTTTTTTCTTATACATACTTGGGCTCGACCCCCCAAGTTGCCACATCATGATTACAAAAAATCCAATCAATTTACCCCAATCAATTTAACCCAATCAAAATCAAACCAATCAAACCAATCAAACCAATCAAAATCAATCAAAATCAATCAAATCAAAATCAATCAAATCAATCAAAATAAAACCAATCAATTTAATCCAATAAAAAACCAATCCAATCAATTTAACCCAATCAAAATAAAAAAATAAAAAATTTCAAGTCGAATTCTAAAAATAACTATTTTTTATTTAAAGTTATTTAAGTTGTTTTTACTGAATTAAAAATATTAATATAAGTATAGTTGCAATAATCACATGAACAGTCATAACCGAATTGATCATTTATGGCAAGATTTGTATTTTCAGTGACATCCTTTGCAATTTTTTGTCTTTTGTTAGATGCATAATCCATTTGTGGAATTTTACCGTTGTCATAATCACGAAGATATTCCTCATCAGATAAATAAACAAATTTGGCCATTTTTTCCTTGTCATTATCAGAATCACCAGAATCAGAATCAGAATGGTCATCGTCGTCATCATCGGAATAATCAATTACATCTTCCTTTTCATGTGGAAGTTTTCCGATTTCATACTCATTATTGTAATCTTTACTTTTTATTTTATCCATATCATCATTATTGAGAAATTCAGTAAGCCATTCTGAAAATGAACTTACAAGTTTATCAAAGTTTTCCTTTTTGGCATTTTTTATATTATCACTTTCAAAACCATTATCATTTTTAATATCATTTTCATTTTTAATAACATTTCCATTATTCATTTTTATATATATTTTAAAATGCAAATTTTCTAATTAACTTTTGTGTTTTAATTTGTTTTTTAACTTTGCTCGTTTTGATGAAAAAATAAAAAATAAAAATTAAAATCCCTTTTTTTCCTTTTAAACGAGGCTCGACCCCCCAAGAAGCCACGTCATCTCAATCAATTTAATCAAATCAATTTAATCCAAATCAATTTAATCCAATCAAAATCAATCAATCAAAATCAATCAAATTAAAAAGGTAAAAAATGATAAAATGATAAAATGCCAAAAAATGATAAAATGATAAAATGCTAAAAAGATTTTATTTAAATAAAATTATTGATAAACATCTGAAAATATGCTGCGGAAAAATAACTCATTTTTTAGATCAAATTTAGGCTTATTTTCTTTACATAAAAAAATAAAATCAAGATTGACATCATCTGCTTCTAAATGAACTGTGTGGTCATCAAAAACAAAATCTCTGTTACCAATAAACACCTTTTCGTTTTTTATATTGTTATGATAATAATTCAAATTTTTCATATCATTATTATCATATGCATTATTGTTATTTTTAGAATCATTTTCAACAACATTCATATTATCATTTTCATTTTCAAATATACTTCCTTTATATACTTCTTTAGAAAGAAAATCAAACTCATTATTCTTTTCATTTTCATTTTTATTAAACAAAAAAACATTATTATTATTTTCCATTTTTTATTAAATTGCAAATTTTCTAATTAACTTTTGTGTTTTGTTCGTTTGAATGTAAAAATAAAAAAAAATAAGTTTTCATTTTTCTATCATCTTTTATTCTTTATTTGATTTATTTTGATTGGTTTAAATTGATTGGTTTAAATTGATTGATTGGTTTGATTGATTTTGATTGATTTAAATTGATTGGTTTGATTTTGATTGGTTTAAATTGATTGTGACGTGGCAACTTGGGCGGTCGAGCCCAAGGTAGTATTTAAGGTGAAAAAAATAATCGATTTTTATTTTTTATTTTTTCATTCAAACGAACAAAACACAAAAACAAAAACAAAAACAAAAGTTAATTATAAAATTTTTGCAATTGAAAAAAATGGAAATGAAAATGATTAATAACAAATATGTAATTAAACATAAGAAAGCTGCATCTGCTAAAATAAAAGAACAAGAAATTAAATTTATTTGCAAGTGTGTAAATTGTAAGGAACCACAAAAAAAACACAATTCTAAATGTTGTTTTTTGCCAAATAGACATCGTTCAACTCCATTTGAAAAAAACGAATGCCGTAATGAAAGATGCAAATGCAGTAATAAAAGTTGCGGCGACGTTCAGTGTGAACTATTTGCTTACAAATTATGGAACGAAGTCACACCTAGTTTAGTTAAAAGTTTGCTTACTTTTTCTGACTTTTATTATAACGAATGTTCTGAATCACGTGAATTACTTAAAAAAATAGCAACTGATTTTCCAGATTATAAACTTGATGGTTTGCTCATTCCTAATTGGGTAACTAGAAACTTTAATTTTCATTTTGAAAAACTTAGAGCAGCAGTATCAATTGGATTTAATTATGACAAAAAAGAATTTATAGACTCATTATTATGAAAACCATGATGACAATCAAAAATCTAAATAAACACTTTTTAATTTTTCATTTAAACTAAAAAATATACTTATTATTTTTCATATTTATTTTTAAAATGCAAATTTTATAATTAACTTTTAAGTTTTTCTTTTTAATAAACTTTTATTCTTTTTTTATTCTTTTTTTATTGGTTATGACGTGGCAACTTGGGGGGTCGAGCCCAAGGTAGTGTTTAAGGCGAAAAAAATAATTGATTTTTATTTTTTATTTTTTCATTCAAACGAACAAGACACAAAAACAAACAAAAACAAAAGTTAATTAGAAAATTTGCAATTTGATAAAATGGAAATGGAAATTATTGATAACAAAAATGAAAATGAAAGTGGAAGTGAAAGTAGTAGAAGTGAAAGTGGTAGTAGAAATGATAACAAAAAGAATAATAAAAATGAAATCAAACATAAGAAAGCGGCATCTGCTAAAAATAAGAAAGAAGGAGAAGAAGAAATTAAACCTATTCGTTGTAGATGTGTTGAATGTCAAGAAACATCAACAAAAAGACACAGTTCTAAATGTTGTTTTTTACCAAATAAATTACGTTCAACTCCTTTTGAAAAAAGCAAATGTTGTGACAAAAGATGTGATGAAACTAACTGTGAATTGTTTGCTTATGAATTGTGGAATGAGGTCACAGAAAATTTAGTTTACAGATTGATTATTTCTTATCCTGGTAAAGATTTTACTGGAGGAGGTTACTTGATGAAGGTAAAGAACTTACTTGAAAAGATAGCAAAGGAATATCCAGATTATAAAATTGATGACATGCTTGTTCCAAATTGGGTAGCAAAGAATTTACTTTCCACTCGTGAAATGGATAATATGATGTCAATCGGGTTTAATTATGATTGTAATGATCGTGATTTTTTTATTGTGATTGCTGAATATGCAAGAAGAGAAGGTGGCGCATATGCACCAAAAGGTTGGACAAAAAAATATGAAGCAATTAATCCTGCTTTTGCAACTGAATTAAATAGGAAAATTATGTATGCAAATTAAAATAAAAAAGAAAATTTAAATAAAATAAAATTTAAATAAAAGAAAGATCATTTTTTTTAAATTTTTTATATAAAAAAAGAAAAAAACATATATAAGATGGAAATAGTTGATGATAATGATAACAACAATAATAACAATAATGGTAATGGTGACAATAATATTAATGATAAAAAAGATAACAATAAAAAAGATTATAATAAAAAAGAAATAAAACATAAGAAAGCAGCATCTGCCAAAAATAAACAAAGTAAAGAAAGTAAGGAAAGTAAAGAAAGTAAAGAAAGTAAAGAAAGTAAAGAAAGTAAAGAAAGTAAAGAAAGTAAAGAAAGTAAAGAAAGTAAAGAAAGTAAAGAAAAGGAAAAGGAAAGTAAAGAAAGTAAGGAAAGTAAAGAAAGTAAGGAAAGTAAGGAAAGTAAAGAAAAGGAAAGTAATGAAAAAAAGGAAGATAAAGAGGTGACGTTTACTTGTAAATGTGTTAAATGCAAATTAAAAACAAAACATAGTGATAAATGTTGTTTTTTACCTGGACAACCGTTAACAACTCCAATTGAGGAAAGTAAATGTTGTGCCAAAAGATGCAAAAACTTTATATGTGAAATTGGTGCTCGTGAATTGTGGGGAAAAATTGATACTGACTTTGTTAAGAAATTATTAATACATTATCCTGTTAAACCAGCAGCAGATACAGATGAAGGAAATAGAGTAGTGGAAATGTTGAAAAAAATAGCAAAAGATGATCCTTTTTACAAAATTGATGATATGCTTATTATTATGCGGGTAGTTAAAAGAGATTTTGGTCAAGATTTAACGAAGTTTAACAAATCAAATATATTCTATTTTAATCCACTTTTTATGATATCTACTCTTATGTCGTATGGATTTGCTTATGATGCCAATGATCCTAAATTTATTAGCATATTACGTAATTCTTATGATCAAAAATTCAGTCCAATGTATGGTCCAAATTTCGGTTCATTATTACCTAATGAGTTTAAAAAAGCCGAACGAGGTTGGACAGAACAATATGAAAAAACAGACCCATTATTGGCATTTAAATTGACTCAAAGTATATTTTTAAACCAAACTGGTCATATGCCGTATGTTGCACAATTATCCAATCAAAATAACAATAACAACAATCAATAATAACCAATAAAAGAAAGAAAAGAAAATCAATTTTTATTTTAAAGTTTTTTTTAAAGTAATAAGAAATGAAGTATTGTTTATATCAAGAGATGGTGAAATTCCAATAAAATGAGTCTTGAGATAATCTTTTGACATTAATAAATAATCCCCATTTGTCAAATTCATATTTTTAGAACCATCACCTCTTTTAGTAATTGCCATTTCACGATCATTTCCGACAAAGATACAAAGAGAACCAAAAAGATAATTAAAAACACCATGTTCAAAATGTTGACGAATCAATTTTTCATCACCAATAAATCTGTGAACAGTTATGCAATCGAAGTGTGTTGAAAAATGATTATTGATATGTTGAATAAACCAAATATGCTCTTTTTTCATCAATTGAAAATCTAACAACATTCCATGAAAATAACATTCTTCTTTTTCTTCAACGGTAATGAATGCAACTGACATATTTTGTTTAACGTCATTTTTACCTAATTGTTTATAGGGATTTACAGTGAATTGATATGCCCTTTTGAAATGATCTAAAAATGTGTTTACATTTTTCAAATTAATACATTTTCCAATATGCAAACCACATTTGAGCGATTTTTCCTTTTTAAAAAATACTATTACATCTCTTTCAGTCAAATCAATTACTTTTCCTACATCTTCCTCTTCCTCTTCTTCCTCCTCTTTATCATCAACTTTTTCTTCTTTATCATCAACTTTATCACTTTGATCATTTTTAAAAACAATGCAAGTAGTAATTCCATTTTTGTATGAAATATATTCACCACAATCCATATAATCATCTTTTCCTTCACTAGTTGTTGACTCTTCACCAAATAAATGACTATTCTTATTAAAATTAATTACATTTCCATTTTCATTTTCATTTACATTTACATTTTCATTTACATTTTCAATAACATTTTCAATAACATTTTCATTGTTCATTTTTAAAATGCAAATTTTATAATTAACTTTTGTTTTTTACTTTATTTTTTTAACTTTGCTCGTTTAAATGAAAAAAATAAAAAAAAAATATTTTGTTTATTTGATTTTTGTATCTGACCACTTTTCATTTATTTTTAGAAATATTTGGAGTATGTTTAGTGACCTTAAAAAATACTGCAACTGTTAATGAATATGCAAAATCTTTATCAACTTGCTCAAAATGCTTTGTCCAATGTGTTGGCAATGATTCAGTATTTGTAATTCCAACTTTAACTTTAAATGAATTGACAATTACGTTCATTAACACTTTATCATTAGGATCATATTTAAATCCTGCTGTCATGGTTTTATACACCATCGATTCTTTATTATGAGTTTCTCTTGCTACCCAATTAGGAATAAGCATATCATTAATACGATAAGTAGGAAAAGTTACTGCTAATTTTTTTACCAACTTTTCAATTCTTTTTTCATGCTCAGTTTGGTATAATAAAACAGGATAATTCAATAACAAGTATGTAACTAAATCTGTATTGAATTCTCCCCATTTTTCACTTGCACCCATTTCACAACGAATGTCATTACATCTTTTTGACAAACATGCACTCTTAATTAAGGGTTCAGAACGAGATTTTCCAGGTAAAAAACAACACTTTTCACCATGCTTTGTTTTAAAATTTCCACAATTAGCACATTTGCAAACTTCATATACTTCTTTTACATTTTTATTTTTAGCAGATGCTGCTTTCTTTTTATCATTTTCATTTCGTCTTATATTAAAAAGAACATTCATTTTTTTCAATTGCAAATTTTATAATTAACTTTTGTTTTTTACTTTGTTTTGTGTTTACTCGTTTGAATGAAAAAATAAAAAAATAAATTTAATTGGTTTTGATTTTGATTGGTTTTGATTTTGATTGGATTTGATTTTGATTGGTTTTTTAACTTTGTTTTTTTTATTTTTTTTTCATTTTGATTGATTTTGATTGGATTTGATTTTGATTGGATTGATTTTGATTGGATTTGATTTTGATTGGATTGATTTTGATTGGATTGATTTTGATTGGATTGATTTTGATTGGATTTGATTGGGTATGACGTGGCTTCTTGGGGGGTCGAGCCCAAGGTAGTATTTAAGGCGAAAAAAATAATTGTTTTTTATTTTTTATTTTTTTCATTCAAACGAGCAAAGTTCAAAAACAAAGTAAAAAACAAAAGTTAATTATAAAATTTACAATTTGTGAAAATGGAAATCATTAATACTGAAAACAATCAAATCAATACTCAAAATGAAATCAATAATCAAATCAATACTCAAAATGAAAATGAAATCAATCAAATCAATCAAAATCAAATCAATACTCAAAATGAAAATGAAATCAATCAAATCAATCAAAATCAAATCAATCAAAATGAAAATGAAATCAATCAAATCAATCAAAATCAAATCAATCAAAATGAAAATGAAATCAATCAAATCAATCAAAATCAAATCAATCAAAATGAAATAGTTAAAGTTGATCAAGTTGATGATGCCGAAAAGGTAGTATTTGGAGTTGAAGTTGATAATTTTCGAGGAAAAAAAATTATTGCATCTTATTATGATGAAAAGACTTCATTGTTATTCAATCGATATGTTGGAATTACTTATTACTCTTCTTCACATTGCCAAAAGAAGAATTCATATGTTTTTCATGTGACAAAACAACATTTATTTACATTGATGCATAATGAAGAAGATTTTATTTTTGCTAAAAGTATTCAAAATTGCCAAAATGAGATCAGAAAATGCACAGCAAACATTGTTGAAGTAGTCAAAAATGGAAACACTGTTACTTATGAAAAAATAACTCCTGATGTGGTAAATGGTGAAAAAGGATATTTGGAAATCTTTATTAACAAATTGAAATACAAAAATTTCAAAGTTGCATATTACCAAAACGGGGAAATAATCGGTTTGCGCAAATTGTCCTTTAAAGGTCAACTTTCATTAGGAGCAAATAATCAACTTAAATATCTTCGTGAAAAGGAGAGAGATTTTGCTAAAATTATGCTTAAAATGAGAGAATTAGAAACTGCTAAAAAGGGAATCAATGAAAAGAATGAAGTTGATGAAATAATTGAACAGGTTGATTCAATCAAATCAAATGAAACAATTAAACATGATGATATTGAAGATTTTGATTTTGATGATGATGATAATGATAAAAAACATAAAACTGTTTTTACAATATATAATGATAACAATAACAAGAAAATTAAAACTTTTTTGGAATGTTAATCAAAATAAGCAAAAATATAAAATAAACTTATATTTTTTATTACTTTACTTTACTTTTACTTTACTTTTACTTTACTTTACTTTACTTTTACTTTACTTTTTCATTTTGATTGGATTTGATTTTGATTGGTTTTGATTTTGATTGATTTGACTTGGTTTTTTATTTTTTTATTTTTTTGATTTTGATTGGATTGATTTTGATTGGATTGATTTTGATTGGATTGATTTTGATTGATTTGACTTGGTTTTTTTTATTTTTTTATTTTTTTTTTATTTTTTTTTTCATTTTGATTGATTTTGATTTTGATTGTATTTGATTTTGATTGAGCGCTGACGTGGCTTC
>Ga0187889_10000241_pt1 | contig 66808 bp, 70 predicted proteins | sample June2016WEW_7_10_2_FD_132992 | JGI IMG/M metagenome (GOLD analysis project Ga0187889, IMG submission 132992) | Peatland microbial communities from SPRUCE experiment site at the Marcell Experimental Forest, Minnesota, USA - June2016WEW_7_100 | ecosystem: Environmental > Terrestrial > Soil >... | reverse complement strand
CACCGTCATCCATGCAAAAATCGTCAGTATTATTCCTGGGATGAACAGCAGCAAGAAGACTATAGCTATCAAGATGGAGGGCAAGGCGATGCTAGGTACATAGACAAATAAGCCTATGACGAATAAGCCTATGAAACCAGCTGCGGTAGCTAGCAGGTAAAATATGAACCCGATGAAAGCATAAGTTCTGGCACTCCTTAATGTTTGATTGTTCAATTAAACCTTATTAAATATGGGTAGAAAGTTATTAAGCTTTCTTGTTCTGTTAACATAACCAATATTCAAAAACTCAGATATATTGTCATTAATATCGACCTTTTAGATGTTGAATAAATTATTAAAAGAAATGTTTTAATAATAATAATAATTATCCATCTTATGAATAAATGCATTTGGCTTAATTCTAAATCTTTTTTATTGTCTTGACAATTTCCAGGATTAGTAGCATGATAACATGTATTATTTTTGGCATATTCCTGGAAAAAAGAAGTCAGATTAGTTTTTAATTGTAAACCTTTCGTCCCTATTCATGTCGCATCTTTAGAAGGGTGTAAAAATGGAGGCAGAAAGAAGTACCTTTTGCTATCGTTTATCTTTGATTACATTCATCCATCCATCTCTATTCTATCAGCACATACCAGTATTGTATTCGAAGACACCATACTAAGTAATTATTATAGGAAGCTGTAGCTCTATCTGTTCACTCTTGTCAAGGTCGATGTTGTAGTATAGGCCCTAGGCTACTAAGGTATAGTTGCCTGGTGCTGGTTTAGCAGGGGGAGAACCTGGACCCAGCTGGTTCGGAAGGTTTGTTCCAGTGTCCCACCAGTAACTTTCGGTCCAGTTAAAACCCTGAACGAAGTTCGGTGGCGGAGGGCCTACAGGGCCTGTAGCGTAAGGACCCCACTCCCACCATACTGCGGAACCCTTCGAGTTGAAAATCGTCAAGTTAAACTCGCCTTGCATTTCTAATAGAGAAAGGTGTGAGGTGTTGTTGACATTCTTCATCGTGATAAAGTAGACGAAGGTGTCGCCGACCTTAAAGGAGGGGACACATGTCAGGTTAAGTAGGATACCGTTTTCTTCAACCCACACCGAAACCAGCACACTTCCAGCTCTTGCGGAGAAATCGCCATCGTATGGGAAACTTGTAGTGAACGGTGTTGTAAGAGGGGTGGTTCGAAAGAACTGGTTCGTAATGTAACGTGTAACAGTTTCGTTTTCCGTAACGGTTGTTGTCACGTTCGAAAAAGTGGTTGCAGTAGTTGTAAAGGTGGTTGAACTTGTTAAAGTAGTCGAAGTTGGACCTCTTACCGATTCAAAAAAGAATAGGGAACCGAAGATTATGGTAAGTACTATAAACGTCACCAACAACACGTTCTTTGCCTTTATAGACGACATCATGATCACATTTATACTAACCGTACGGCCCTTCTGAGTACGCTATTGTGGCGTTAACGGCGTTTACCCAGAAGTCGTAATTTATACCTGCCTCTGGAAATTTGCCTGGTGCAACTGTTTTCACATCTGCGTTAATGTCTACGTGCCAATAGTACCCACGTAGTTTTACTGTGGGGTCAGGGATCTTAAGAGATTCGCTCGATTCCAAATTTAGTATCCTACCCGTACTGGGGTCGACCGTGTATGTGTTAAGCCATCCCCCACTTACGTTGAGGAAATCAAGTTCTGTATAAACTGCATAGGATGCCATTTGGGTAGCGTTCCATCCCTTGAAATTCATCACCGCCTTTAACGCTTCATTAGACGAGATTAAGCTGGACACATTCAGCACTGTGGACGGTGTTAAGGTCACCGTAACAGTGGAGGTAGGTGCGCTTTGGCTCTTTAGCTGCTGAATTTGGTAGAACTCTGAGAATGATAGGGAGCCGAATATTATCGTCAACACTGCAAAGGTCACCAACAGTGTGCGTCTTAAATTGGAAGAGGACATCGCAAACATTTAGGTGTCAGTTAAGGATGGATATATTGCTACTTTTAGAAAAATAAGCAGACATGGTGTTCTAATTTTAGAATTGGGTAAGGCGTCCGGATCTTGTGATTCGCCATAGGACGATACATCCCTTAATTCACTTTTCTCAAATTTATTTGAATAAGTTTACATAAAATTATGAGGCTCTCGGCAGAACCGTGACCACCAACGGCTGAACCCAATCAGTTCCTGCCGAATTACCACTTATAGTAACCGTGTACGTCCCAGGCACAGCATTGGTGAAGTTCCCTATCACAGTTGAGTACCCACCGACAAATATCGGGTTGGTTCCGAAGCTGACTGTGAACCCAGAGCCAGACGGAACAATAGAAGCCTGCTGAAGCGTTATCGGATCATTCCACGTTGTAGTAACAGTCCCCATGCTGGAAACGTTGTACTTGTATGCAGCGGCAGAAACCAAACACAGGATTTTGTTCTCTCCCTGAACTACCTGAACCGAACTTTGTGAAAGGAAAATTGCGAAGTATGATGCAGGTATTATTGTACCAGGAACGGTGAATTGAGTAGTGTTTGTTGTCAATTCGGTGATGGTGGTAGTAGTAAACAGAGTTTCCGTAGTTACAGTAGTGGAAGTGTTAGTAAGTGTTGCGGTCACCGTAGAGGTGGAAGTAGTTATGCTTGAACTCTTCACACGCTGAACTTGAACAAACTCGTAAGCAGAGAGGAAACCAAAGATCAGAGTAAGCACTACAAACGTCGCCAACAACATATTTCTTGTCTTCGGAGATGGCATTATCTTACACCTTCTTCAACGCTCTAATCACTTCATACAGTGATGTTGCAACCCCTACCAAGCACACCACTAAAGCGAAACCATAGGTGGACGTTATCTGAGGCGGCCTCAGATATGTTAACAGAATCAGGAACGCTACAACGAAAAACGCCATGTAAGCAGTCTGGAAGGGTATGAGCGTCCTCCTCACTCTGACCATGTTCTCGAAGACAACTCTGTCCATGACGTAGCCTTTATCCTGCTCTTTGACGAGCCCAGCTTGGAGAAGCTTGTTGACGTGGTATGATGCAACGGACGAGGAGCTGAAGCCAAGGCCCTCCTGCACGTCGCTAATACCTACGGGCTTTCCCACCTTGAATATGAAACGGTAAACTCTGAGAGTTGTACCCCTTAAAATCTTTGCTTCATCTTCTACCCTCTCACTCAACGGTTTTCAACCTTACGATAAGCGATAACGTATTAAGCCTTACTAAATTCTAAAATTAGAAAAACACTTTCTAAAATTAGAAAAACACTTTCTAAAATTAGAAAAACACTTTCTAAAATTAGAAAACTGCGCTTTCCAGTCTTTCTATTAATAGCAATATATCCAGTTCATAGGTACTGGCTGATGAGCACAATGTCGGAATATAAAAGACAAATAGTTATAGGAGTTTTCGCAGCTGCTGTAATAGCGTTGGTTCTGGCAGGTGGAGCAATCTACCTTCTTCCACTGCAGCCAGCGCAGACGACTTCCACAACACCCAGTTCTACAAACTCAGTTGTGGCTTCGCTCACTACAGCTACAAGCACGATTACGTTCTCTCCTACGACTACGTTCACTTCACAGTCAACTTCGTCTGGTACGACGTCTACAACAGCTATTACAACTATAACCTCAATACATACTGGACCTACTGTAACTACTGGTTCTACGACTATACAGACCGGACCTACTGTAACTACGACTATACAGACCGGACCTACTGTAACTGTTACTGTGACAGAACAAGTTGGTACTGCGACTGCGACCGTAACAACAACGGAGACACAAGGTCAAACGACAACTGTGACAACATTCGCCACGGTAACCAGTATAGAAAGGCTTGAAATAACGAACGTGACGGACGTTAGCCCAACTCAGGTGGTTGTAAGCGTCATGAACACCGGGAGCACAGACCAGATCATTACAGGTATACTAGTAAACGGAGAGTCTTTATCAAGCGTGAACGGAGGCACATCAAACCCAAGCCTACCTATCAAGGTGGCAGCGAATGCATCGCTAACCATCTATCTAACCTTCAGCTCTCCACTATCATCAAACACAATATATTTTGTAACAATCCAAACCAGTTGATCTAAAAGAGTAGTGATAAGATCAAACAATCGGTCGATAAAAGCTCCTATAAGATAGCTTTTGTCGCCCTTATAGTTACAGCTGCAGTTGTTGGAAGCCTCATCTACTCCAACGCAACATTATTCAGAAGTTCAGCGAGCACTTCAACTGTTTCCACAAGCTCGTCAAACACTACATCTACTACTACGACGACTTCATTTATATCAACAACTACAATGATCCGCACAGTTACAGCAACGACCACAGTTACAGCAATGATCACATGTTCTCCCGCAGCCACTCAGGAAAATCCACTTATGACCTTCAGAATAAACGTTGAGTACAATGGTCCATGGAATGCAACCGCAATCGGCTATTCGAACACCACTGCCAATCAAGCATTTCAAAGGTGCTACTACGGTAATGGAGACGGCTGGATTCTGATCTCGGACTGGAATCCCTCTGGTGGAGCTATACTCAGCTTGACCGTCCAGAAAGGGGACGCTAGCAGCGGTAACCTTACAGCTATCGGGAATGGTCAGGTAAAGAGCACTGTTGCCCCCTATGGTGCCGTGACGATCTCGATAACGGCAGTTCCATGAAGCATTAGTGGCTAACCGTGATTTCAATCTTATCAGCAGGTCGCCATGGGAATAAAGAAAAGGAATGCAAAGATTATCAGCAAATCTTTAATGTGTATCTATCAGATGGGGTGTTGACTATGCCAGTAGTAATAATTGAGATGTGGGAAGGAAGAACCGAAGAACAGAAGGAAAAGCTAATGAAAGCGGTCACAAATGCTTTCGAGACAATCGGGATAAAGAAAGGGAGAGTTACCGTCATAATACATGACATGCCAAAAAGCAACTGGAGCGTTCAAGGAGAACAAGCGTCAAAGATGAACCTCTAAAAATTAAAGTTAACCAAACTATTCAATACGTATGGGAATTACTTGTCAGTATAAAATCTGTTAAGACGCATATCTATCTAATATTGATACATATTTAGTGCTTAATTAAGGTCAGAAACCACTGGTCCAGTTTCTATTTCAATCCGAGTCCTACTTTTTCCCTTGGTCGTACTGCACATACACTACATGGGTCGCCATGAACTCTTCCAACCCATGTTTCCCATCAGCCCCACCAATCCCAGACTTACGCCAGCCTGCGTGAAAGCCCTGCATGGCCTCACCGTTTTCACGGTTGACATACGTCTCCCCGAACTTAATTTCCTTGCACGCCCTCATTGCAACGTCGAGATTCTGGGTGTAGATGGACGAGGTCAAACCATACTCACAATCGTTGGCGAATTCGATCGCTTCATCAAGATCCCGGAATGTGGTGATGGGTAGGACAGGCCCGAAGATCTCCTTCTGCATTATTGCACTCTTATGGTTGCAGTGCGTCAACACAGTTGGTGGGTAGAAGTAACCCCTACGGTCGACCCGATGTCCGCCCGTGATGAGTTTGGCTCCATCTTTCACTGCCTGATGCACCGCACCGTCTACTGACTCAAGCTGCTGTTTGCTGACCAGTGGCCCCATATCCACATCGACCCCAGCCAGTGGATCGCCAAACTTGGTCTCCTCCATCGCCTCGGTGACTTTCGATATGAAGGCGTCAGCGACGGACTCTTGCACGTAGACTCGTTCCGCGCAATTGCAGACTTGCCCCGTGTTAATGATACGCGAATCTCGGATAGCTTTCGCAGCCAAATCTAAATCCGCGTCAGACATTACGATCGCCGGAGCTTTACCCCCAAGCTCAAGCGAAACCTTAGTGACATTGTTCGCCGCGGCTCGCATCACCTCTATTCCGCCCTCGACGCTGCCAGTCATACTCACCATCCCGACTTTTGGGTGCCCAGCCAGTGCATTACCGACAATCGCGCCGCGCCCGGACACCAGATTGAATACACCTTCAGGAAGGGACGATTCCGCAACGATTCGCGCGAACTCGAACGCGTTGTTAGGAGTATTACAGCTCGGCTTGATTACGATGGTATTCCCGGTTACCAACGCAGGAGCCATCTTGCGGGCGATGAGGAAAAATGGGAAGTTCCAAGGTAGAATCCCAGCTACCACACCGATCGGCAGCTTGAAAAGGAAGATGTTTTCGTTTGAGCGGTCGCTCTGAATAATTTCACCCTCGTACCTGCGGGCGAACTCGGCCGTATAGTCAATGTAATCTGCCATGGAATTCACTTCGAACCTGGCAAGCGGTAAGATCTTGCCTTGCTCCTCCGAAATGGTCCGCGCAAATTCTTCACTGCGTTTCCTGATAACCTGAGCAAGCTCGTGCAAATACTTGGCTCGCTCAATGGCCGGCTTTTTGGCCCATGTCTTTTGCGCTCTTTCAGCCGCCGTGACGGCTAGGTCGACATCGGCGGCAGCGCCGTCTGGAATCTCAGAAATCACCTTCTCCGTTGAGGGGTTCGTCACCGAGATCATTTTACCAGTGGAGTGAGACACGAACTTTCCATCAATAAACATCTGATACCGATTCATTAACTTCTCTTTGGCTCACTTTTATTTATGAGTTTCCATAAGATAGCTGCGCAGTTGGCTCTTTGAGGTTTCACTCTTTGGATGATGTTATTCTATCCGTAAGACCCATCCTCCTGCTGCATCAATTACGCGTCCATGAACCCTCCAAGATTTGACATCTCGTCCAAGTCCTGTGAATATTGCGTTTTGATTTTGCCTTTATAACCGGATTAATTAAAGCTGATCCTATTTTCAATTTCGTATTGGAGAAAGGTTTTTATTTTATTTCGGATGTATTCACGTCATGAGACTGAAAAATAGGGTTTGCTTGGTTACCGGGGCTTCACGTGGTATCGGGCGGGCGATTGCACTAACCTTTGCTAGGGAAGGAGCGGATTTGATTGTAAACTACTCGAAGAGTGAAGAAAAAGCTAAAGAGGTCGCCAAAGAGATCGTCAAATTAGGAAGAAAGGCCCTTTTAGTCAAAGCCGATGTTTCAAATAAAGACGAAGTCAAAGCCATGGTCGATAAAGCCATAAAGGAATTTGGAAGGATAGACGTGCTGGTTAACAACGCAGGAATTACATGGAAACCCACCAAATTATTGGAGGGGACTACGGAAGAGTGGGAGAGAGTGCTGGGAGTTAATCTAATTGGGACGTACTATTGTGTGCAGGCGGTAGCACCTTATATGATCAAGAACAGGTATGGAAAGATAATCAACATATCTTCTCTTGCAAGTATCGCTACGACGTTTTCGGAGAATGTGGCGTACGCGCCTTCGAAGGCAGCGGTCAACGTATTAACGAAAAGGCTTGCATACGAATTAGGACCCCATAATATAAATGTAAACGCTATCGCACCAGGACTGATTAAAACAGAGATGCTCAGTGTAGGAAAGACACAGAAGGAAGTAGACAAAACACTAAATGAAATCGCAAATGTGGCTGATCTCAGAAGGACGGGCGAACCGCAGGACATCGCAAATGCGGCTCTGTTCTTAGCGTCGGATGAATCGAACTTTATGACGGGGCAGTTAATGGTCGTAGACGGGGGGAGGTTTAACTTCCTGTCACATAGTGTATGATAAGGAAAGTTTTACCCGTCGCAGCTGGTGTAAAGGTATTCCAACCTCATAGAAGGCAACACCAAGGGAAATATTAAATTTAATATACTGTAGTTCTCTCCTTTCTGGCGTGGCCTCCGTGGTGTAGTGGTAGCATAATGGCCTGTGGAGCCGTGGGCTCGGGTTCGACAAATTAAACGTTCGAAAATCCCGACGGAGGCCCCTTCCAGATCTAAGCTAGGTTATCCACTTTGAAGAGCCGTCGACATAGTTTTCCTTCTTGAAGATGGGTGGTTCTTGCTTATACCTCTCCACTGCTTCCTGTACAGCTTTAAATGCTGGTCCTCTTGATTTTGAGGCTACGATCACCGCGACTATTGGTTCAGTTGGGTCGAAGTCTCCTTCTAGATGTATGATTGATATAAAGATCAGGGAAAACGCTTGCTTTATTTCGTCACAAATTCTTAGTATGGTTTTATCGGCTTCTTCCTTGTAAGTTTCTATGGTCACACTCTTCACTTTTTTTTCCGAGACGGTACTCGACTCCTTTGAAATGCCTATGAAGGTGACAATGGCTCCGACATTCTTATTAGATATGTCCTTTTGAATATCGGTTACAGTGTCAAATAAATTTAATGAATTTTTTAAGTATATCCCCGGGGACAGCATTTTAAACTAAAAGTCTTTTGATGATTATTAAACGTTCTCTTAATAAGAGATAGACTCTTTTTCTACGGCTTTCCTTCTCAGCTCATGCCCACATATAGGGCAAATCGACGTCTTTGAGTCTTTGAAGACTTTTCCACATGCGGGACAATAGATCATCCACTTTATCTGCTTAGTGATTCCTTTCACTGCCATTGATTTAAACTTGATTCCTAAAGTATACGCTATATTTTGCAAGGAGTAATCATCGGTGATTAAAGTTAGTTCCTCATTCATATTCTCCTTCAAGTAGAGGGCTGAGGCAATTATCGACAAGTCGGTCTTTGACAGCGCTTTTAGGTCAGAAGAATCTGCTGTTGCTAAGGATATCTTAGAAAGATACTCGGAGGGTGGGCTAATGATCTTTAATGACCCTTGCAAGACGTATATATCTATCTTTGTTCGAAGAAATCTGTTTCTACCAACTTCATGGATAACTTCTTCAGTCGTATATGCAACAGCAGAGGAAGAAAAAGAAAAGCCGAACATAAAAGCAGATGAATCTAGAATGTATATCATACGATTTCTATCCAATTATATCAAAGCCTAGTTTCTGAATTTGTGATAGGCGACCTGTAAAAACCTTTAGAAATTTAGCTTTTTCTTCGTTTCTCTCTATTTGGATTACTTTGTTTCTTTCCAAACTTTGTTTTATCTGCCCATCAATAACCAGATTTGCTTTGTTAGAACATGATACACTTAACGGTAATGGTTGGACAATAATAGGTGGCAGTCTTTGAACAGATCCAATTGAGTTTAGCAAAAAAGCATCAAGTGTTTCATCTAATACAGGACCATCTAAAGAGAATGAGTGTCCTGTAGACCCTGTTGGTGTAGAAATGATTAAACCATCCATTCTTTTTTTTATGAGAAGTTCCTTCTGCGCTATAGTGAACAGGGGCAGTTCTGTCAACGATCCCCTGTATAAAAGTACCTCATTAAGGGCGGTTAATTTTTTAACAGGATCACCGACGTCAAGTTTAAGCATCATATGCTCTTGAACGTGAAACCTATCCCTTTTTATTGAATCGATTGCCAAATCTATTTCATCAGGAAATATTTCCGTAAGGACGCCCTTTGAGCCGACGTTTATTCCTAGAATTGGGACCTGTTTTGATAAACTTCTAATCACACCTATTATCGTGCCGTCTCCACCTAAAATGCATAGAAGATCTGTATTAGATTGATCCACATCTTCTATATTTAGACTATTTGTTGACTGATATTTTACTGGTGTTATCGTATTTACGTGAAAATTATTCTTCTTAAAAGACTCGATGATGAATTTTGTCACCCTGTGTTGGTTTATCTTTTTGATATTTCCTGCGATCGCGATCCTGTTTATTGTGGTCAAATTTGCCAACCATATTTGTTCTTTGGTGGTGATATTAAATATTGTCGGGAAAAACCTATTTTTACCGGCATTAACAATTATATGGTGCCCGATGAATTACAGGAAGAGCCGTCTGAGCATTATATGTTATGAAGATGATTATGAGTTACGAGGGCACCTTTAGGATTTACCTTTTACTCGCATAATCTTGCTTTTACCTAAGACGTTCCAATACTCTACTTCCGTTCCTTGACTTATTAACTTGGCTACCTCGTCTTCTTTTGGAAATGGCAATTCAAACGTTTCAAACGTTTCCAAGTCCATAATCTGTAGAATGTTTCCTGTGATAGAAATTACCTGACCACTCTTTTTTTCAATAAGAGGAACTTCGACCATAGAAGCGACTGGACTTAAAAGACTCTTCTTTGAACTGTCAAATACACCTATGGCAACAATACGTGCTTTTGCAGAACCGTGCTTGCCAGTTTTACTTTTATCATATTCCACAATTTTGCAAGGCTCTCCATCAATAATAATGTATGAGCCTATTTTAAGACTTGAAAGATCAGCTGGTCGACTCAAAAACTATCACCTTTATTATCATCAAAGAAGAAGAAACATATATCTATATAAAATTAATGAATAAAAGGTAGCCTTGTGAGAAGCGTTTTAAAAAAAAGAACATTATAGTCTGATCGTTAAGATGTGGTGAAGGTGTGATGGCGATCTTTTGTCCTAATATTGAACCTCTTTCTGCAATAATTAAATCTCTCTTGGTCAAACACTTTATGGTAGAGAAGGATTTGACCTGTTTAAGATTTCGAATACATAATCCCTTTATCGTATGTTCTACATCTTTTGGAAACTTGGAAGGTAAATGGTTATTAGACTCTTCAAATGCAAGGAAAGGGCTGAATTTGAATAATATGATTAAGGGTACATTTATAATTCTAGTCTGAGTGTGAAAAGTTTGTTAGATCAATTAAAAGAAAGCCTAAGGAATGCGATAAAGAAGCTGATCTATAGTGATGTAGTAGACGAGCAGGCGATAAAGGAGTTTGTAAGGGATATACAAAGAAGTCTACTACAAGCTGATGTCAACGTTAAGATCGTTTTAGATATAACATCAAAGATAGAAAAGGAGGCGTTAAAAAGTGACATCCCTGCTGGATTATCAAAGCGTGATTATATTATTAATCTGCTTTATGGAGAGCTTACAAAAATTCTTGGCACAGAAAGTAAAGTTGAGTTCCCTAGAAATAAATGTAACGTAATTTTATTAGTCGGAATTCAAGGCTCTGGTAAGACAACTTTTGCAGCAAAATTAGGAAAATATTTCTTAAGGGAAGGATACCAAGTCGGAATAGTTTGTGCCGATACATTTAGGCCTGGAGCCTTAGAGCAATTGAAGACTACATGCGAAAGAGGAAAGATAGACCTTTTTGGAAAACAGGGTGAAAGAAACGCTATAAAGATTTGTGTGGAAGGAAAAAAAATTTTTGAACAAAATAAGAATATCTTAATAATAGATACTGCCGGAAGACACAAAGAAGAAAAGGAGCTAATTCTAGAAATGAAAGAAATAAATGATGTACTAAAACCTCAAATGGTACTACTAGTTATTGATGGAACAATAGGGCAGCAGAGTTTTGCTCAGGCAAAAGCTTTCCATGAAGCCACCTCTATAGGCGGAATAGTTCTAACAAAACTGGATGGAGCAGCAAAGGGAGGTGGAGCAATAGCTGCTGCTGCGTCAACCCAAGCAAGTATCCTTTTTATAAGCACAGGGGAAGGAATAGATGACATCGAAAGGTTTGTTCCAGAAAGATTTGTGAACAGATTACTCGGATTAGGCGACATTAAGGCAATATTAGAGAGAGTAAAGCAAGCAGAAATAGAGCCGGATGAGTCAAGAGCAAGAAGGATAATGTCAGGAAAGATGTCGATAGACGATCTTTATGATCAATTGATGCAGTTAAAGAAATTTGGTTCTTTGAAGAAACTTTTGGAACTCATACCTGGAATGCCAGAAGTTGATCGCTCTATAAACATGGACGAACTAGAAGGTAGGTTAGAGAAATGGCGCTTTGTAATACAATCGATGACAAAGGAAGAAAAACGAGATCCAGATATACTTAATGCATCAAGAATGAGAAGAATAGCTAGAGGATCCGGAGTGGACGAAAAAGAAGTTAAAGAAATGGTTAAGCAGTACAATAATATGAAAATTGTAATGAAAAAAAACAAAGGCAAATTTCTACGTGGATTTATGAGGTGATTCAAATGAGACCTCCAAAAGAGGTGGTCTTAACTGAAAGGATACTGAAGGAAAAACGGCTCTGTAACAATTGCTTGGGAAGACAATTTCCCAAGTTTCGACCGGAACTTACAATCAAAGAAAAAGGAATACTGTTAAGGTTCTTAGCTGAAACTAAGACTAAAGGTTGGAATTCAGAAGGTTACACTTGGGAAGAACTTTACAATCTCTTTGAGAAGCAGCCATGTGAATTATGCAGAGGTATTTTTGATAAGATCGACGATATTGCAGACAGATTAGTCGATGAAATGAGGGAATACGAATTTAAGAATTTTTTGTGCGGAGCAAATGTGCCCTTCCAGATAACAGAGAAAGAAGATAAAATAAGATCCAAATACAAACTTAAAGGTGAAAGTTTAAGGAAAGAGATCGTACGTGAAGTGGGATTAAAGTTAAATGAATTGTTAAAGAGGGATACCAGCTTTTCGGACCCGGATATCAAGATCATATTACAACCTTTTGAGGATCAATTAAATGTCAAAATCACTACCAAACCTATCTTTATGCATGGACAATATGAAACAGAAAATGAACTGGACATTAAAGAAAGGCTAAAAGAGTTTTTTCTAGGAGAGTTTCAAGCAGAATCTGTAAAAGTGAAAATCAGTCCTTCCTATGACCCTCTTGTTAAAAGAAACTTGTTTACAATAAGAATTATCCATCCAAAAAAGAGAACGATTCATGTCGAAAAAACTATGATTTCAGGCGGCATAGAAGTCACTGAAATTAAAGAAATGGTAGGAGGAGGTCGTAGGCGGTCAAAATGAAAGTTATTGTTTAATATAACTAGAGATCCGAAATGTAATAGAACGGTGAGGAGTAGTAGGAGTAAGGTACAGAGGAAGACTTTAAAATAAAACTATATTACATAAGAAAAGGAAATGGTTGGCGAGCGAATATGACAAGGTCGCATGGGTATAGAAGGAGAACGAGAAGCTTGTTCACGAAGGATTTGACGAGTGAGCAAGGTTTATCTTACATTATGAGAGAGTATAATGTTAATGATAAAGTTATTATTAAAATTAACCCATCAATAGTAAAAGGCATGCCTCACCGTAGATATCATGGGAAAGTAGGAGTAGTGGAAAAGGTAATGAGAAGATCCCTCTTAATCGATGTTAAGGTGGGAGATAAAACCAAGAAAGTAATTGCCCGACTTGAGCATGTTAAGCCTCTGACTGCGTAAGGGTGTGGATTTCATGGAGAAGAAGGAGGCCGTTAAAAAGCCAATAACAATGGCAGAAGCAAAAGATATCCTAGAGAAGATAAACGTAGAGGAAGCAGATCAGATTCAGAAAAGAACTATTGATTATCTGACAAAGTTCACTAAGGTAAGTTCAAAAGTTGCCATTATGATAAAGGGAAGGCTCATTAAAGAATTAGGGTTAACAGAAGAAGAAGCCATAGAGGTGACTAATATATTACCCTCCTCATTAGGAGAATTGAATACAATTATCGCTGGTTGGAGGAAGATTTTTTCCACAGAAAAGAAAAATTTAATTCTGAATATTATTAATGAAGAAAGGAAGAAGGGTGAGTAAACATTTCCTTTCGTGAGCGAAAATTTGAAGAGTACGCTTATCTTTTGGATTTCATTCCTAATGGCAGATCTTCTGTGATAAGGGGGCGGGAAGGATCAATTGTACAGGCAATAGGAGAGGAAAACCTTGTGCTATTGGAGATTCTATCAACAAATAACGTCACATTTGAGGAAGGAGAAAGGATTTACATTGGGAAAGAGGGTAGGAAGAAGATAATAAGTGTACTCGGTAGACTCAATTATGGAGACCTTTCACCCAATTCAAAAAATGAAATACCTTACGTATTGGAAAAAATAGTTTTAGCAAATGAGCAGAGATTTGTAAAATATTTTAACGAATCCATGCCCGTGACGCCTAGACTACATAGTTTAGAACTAATACCTGGCATAGGAAAAACCTACATGATGCAAATATTGAACGAGAGGGAAAAACGTCCTTTTGTTTCATTCGAAGATGTTAATAAAAGGAGTGGATTAAGGGACATTGCGAAACTTATAACCAAAAGGATACTCGAGGAACTTCAAGGTAATACAAGAATATTTCTCTTCGTAAAAAAGTAGCGCTATTTTGAAGACAGTTTAAGAATTGCTCGAGCTAAGTCTCCGTCACATTCCTTTAAGGCTTCTTCGGCGACTACCTTCGTAACACCAGCCTGCTGAGCCACAAGAAGAACATCTTCTTCGCTGTACTTTTTAGCTACACCCTGCTCTTCTATTGAACCGCCCATTATTTGATATATCTGCATTCCTTGAGCGCTAACTTGGGATACGGATGGTTTTTTTATCAAGATGTCTTTACCCTCCGTTCTTATGATAACTTCTTTTACGTTAGGAACTTCTTTCATATCTAAACCCAGCTTATCCATCATTCGTTTTGCGTCTCTCTGATTTAATCTGAATCCCAATCTTTTACCACCCTATTTTTAACACATAGACCGGATTTAAAACGTTCGATTTGTTCAAAGGAAATTGTGGATCTGCCAACACCGATTAATGTTTCATTTGGTTCTAGTATGAAAACGTCTGACCCTACAAAAACGTTCTTCCCCATCTTTTTAACATTCTTGACGAAAACGGATGAACCATCCTTGATATGAGCTACAGCGTCTTCTTTGACAACCACAGTATTTTGTTTAAAATCTTTGGCCTTGTACAATAGATAGTAAGCGTAAGGCGTAGGAGCAAAACTTCCATTTGAACGGAATGTGCCTAATAATTTATTTTTGTAAAATAACTGTTTTATTTTACCTGTTCTCTTTGAAACTATAGCCCTGATCTTTTCAATGTCTACTACTTCATGAACCGAACGTCCATAGAAATAATCTAATATATAGGGGAGATCTTTTAGTTTACGCATGCTGACATCGTCTTATAACATGGTGAACAACTTAAATTTTGGGGTAGGAAAACATTGAACTGTGAAATCTGTGGAAAACGAGTGGACGGAAAACCTAATAAAATAATGGTTGACGGCTCAATACTTGAAGTCTGTAATTCGTGTGCTAACCTAGGAGAAGAAGTTAAAGAAATCCCCAGAAACAAATTAAAGCCTAGGCCAAGGATGATGACGCATACCCAAAAAATTGATCTTGAAGAAATGGAAATCGTACCAGATTATGCTCTAACAATAAAAAGAGCTAGAGAAAAAATGGGATTATCCCAAGACGACCTCGCAAGAAGGGTCAACGAAAAAGCATCTGTAATTAGCCTTATTGAATCAAGCAAAATGAAACCTAGTATATTTATAGGCCAGAAGTTAGAACGCGCACTAAAAATAGATCTATTCGCAATGATCGAGGAAAAATAAATGTTAAGCAATAGAGAAAATGTTATACTTATCACTTATCCTGAACAATACGTCATAAAGGAGGCTATCGCATTAGCAAGCACAGCAGGCTATAACGTGACAAACGTCATCACACAAAAATATTTGAACAGATCTAGTTTTGGTATAGGGAAAGGTAAGTTGAAGGACTTAGAAGAAATGGTAAAGAATACGGAAGTTGACAAGATACTCTTTGATGAGACATTAAGACCGACTCAAGCATATAATCTCGCAAAGATTCTGAAGAAAGAGGTAATTGACAGGGAAAAGCTAATATTACAAATTTTCACAAAACATGCAGTAACTTCAGAAGCGAAACTGCAAATAAAGCTCGCTGAACAAAGATATGAACTAATCAGAGCAAGGAACAAAGTTAACCTAGAAAAGAAAGGTGAACAGCCAGGATTCTTCGGTTTAGGAGAATATGAAGTTGAGGTTTATGTTAACCAAATTAAGAGACAGATCGAGTATTTGAACATCAAATTAGCAGATATTCGCAAGCAAAGGGAAACCCAGAGGGCGCAAAGAGAAGAAAATGACATCCCATTAGTTTCATTAGCAGGATATACTGGTGTCGGGAAGACATCCATATTTAATCTGCTTACCGGAGAAAAACTACAAGTGTCTGATCAGATCTTTACTACCCTAAGGACTACAACAAGAAAAATCCTTAATGAGAGAAACATCCTTATTTCAGATACGGTTGGATTCATCCGAAATATACCACCTTATATGATTGAAGCTTTCAAGTCCACCTTAGAGGAGTTAAAGTTTGCTGATGTTATTCTATTAGTAGTAGATGTGAGCGAGCCGATATCAGAAATCCGGAAAAAATTTTCCACATCTTTGAATATCTTGTACGAGTTAGGAGTCATTATCAGTGATATAGTTGTAGTTTTGAATAAACAGGATCTTGTATCAGAAGAAAAAATCAAGGAAGTCGAAAACCAATTTAAAAACGATGAGCTTGAGTACATAATCATCTCTGCCAAAACTAATTATGGAGGCAACGAACTCTTAGAGAAGATCAGGATTAAGCTCGATGAGGTAACAAAAGAGTTTTTTGTTGATTATCAGAGCGTTGCTTTAATCTCTAACTTTTTAGACTGGTTGAAGCAATCCTCGCGTGTAGAAACTAGAAAAGACCAAAATTGTCTATATATCAAAGTTACTGGAAGAAAAACAATTTTAAGTCAATTTGAAAACCAGCTTAAGCGTGTCAGAGCAGATATACGTACTTAGAATAGGGCATAGAATAGAAAGGGACAAAAGAGTTACAACGCATGTTGGTCTAGTGGCAAGAGCCTTGGGAGCAAAGGGAATCTTCTTTGTCAACACAGAGAAGGAAATAAAGGAAAAGATCGATGAGGTAACAAACTTTTGGGGGGGTCCATTTAAGACGGAGATCATCGAAGAGAATTGGCTAAAATTTATAATTGACTGGAAAAAGGAAAATGGGATAGTTATTCACTTGACGATGTACGGTTTACCTATTAATAATATAATTGAAGAGATAAGGAAAAAAGAGGAAAAGAAATTAGTCGTTGTAGGAGCAGAAAAAGTTCCAAGAGAGCTTTATGAAATAAGTGATTATAATGTATCGATAACCAGTCAACCACACTCCGAAATCGCCGCATTGGCAATCTTTTTAGACCAATTTTACATGGGAAAAGAGATAAGTTTAAAATTTAGTGGCGCAAAAGTGAATATCATACCTACAAAAAGAGGCAAGAAAATAATTGAAAGTTGAATATGAAGATTCATTCGTAAAAGCGGCTAGCCTTTTAGGCGGAGAAGAGCATATAAGAGTAGCTAGAGCACTATTAAACAATGAAAATGCAACCGATGAGGAAATAGCAAGTGCCACGGGATTGAAGATAAACATCGTTAGACGAGTTCTGTACGATCTCTTTGGTCATTCATTAATTTCAGGAATAAGAGTAAGGGATCCGAAGAAAGGGTGGTTTGTCTATAGGTGGCAAGCACGGAGAGATCAAACTGAAAGCTTCATAGAGAGCCAGAAAAGAAAAATTCTTGGAAGACTTAAACATAGACTTGAATATGAGGAAGCCAATGAATTTTATTACTGTGGAACTCCAGGCTGCAGGAAGCTGCCATTTGTGGAGGCAATGGAGAACTTGTTTAAATGCCCCAAATGCGGCAAAGCTGTAAACATTATAAAAGATGAAGAATTTAAAGAGGCACTTAAATGGAAAATAAAACAGATAGAAGAAGAACTAGAGGAAAGGACACACTAATAAAAAAAGAAGTGGAAGAGCTAATAAAATATGGATGCGATGACTACATTATCCAACATGGCCTACTTGTAATGAATGTTTCAGATACGATAGTCAAGGAACTGAAGCGCGTGGGAGTTGACATAGATGAAAAATCCATTTTAAGGGGGGCAATACTTCATGATATCGGTCGCTCAAAGGAGCATTCTGTCAGGCATGGATTCCTAGGAGGAGAAATACTAAAAAAAGACGGATATGATAGAAAAGTTATCAAAATTGTAGAAAATCACGTTGGTGGAGGAATAGACAAGCAAGAATGTGCGAAACTTGGAATGCCTGAAAGAGATTTTATACCCACATCGTTGGAAGAAAAGATTGTTTGCTTAGCAGACAAATATGTTGAAGACAATCAGATCAAACCTCTCCAAGAGACACTTAGTAAATTTGATGAAATTCTAGGTGAGGGAAACAAAGCTAACAAAAGAATATTAAAGATAAAAAAAGAAATCGAATTACTAGCTAAGAAAGGGATGGAATCAATAATCAATTAAGGTTAAAAAAAATATAGCGTACTATAATAATTGGATGTTAATTATTATGGTAGCGAGGGGTGGATTTGAACCACTGATCTGCGGGTTATGAGCCCGCCGGGATAACCTAGCTTCCCCACCTCGCTGTTGTTTTCTTGAGGTTATAATCTGCTTTTTAAAGCTTTTGAAAAAGCTTTAACTGAAGATTTTCAAAAACATGTTATTAAAAGGTGCGTTGATTGTTAAGTCAGTGGAATAATATTGCAAAGGCTTAGTAAGATGGCGATGTGCTGAAGGGGGAGGAATGTATAGACCTAGTTTAATATCACGAGAAATAATTTTTTTTACTTTCGAAGCTTTTACCAATTTGACTTTACATTTGTCACATTCAAAACCTTGGCTTTTACCCAACGATTTCATATGCCTACTACATATTGGGCATAAAGGGTTCTCATAAACGAAGTCGTCCGATAAATTTAAGATTTTCAGGTACTCAATATTTAGTGCCATAGAATCTTTTTTGTTTGGAGCACGAACTCCACCTCCTATCTCAACTTCGTCTCCAGGCCTTAGTTTTAATACAGAAAATCTAAAGATTTTAGTTGGCTCATATGCTGCACATTTAACAGAAGAGGTATCGTCTTCTAGTAAAAAGAATACGTGACCACCTATTTCTGTTTTTGGAACCGTTTTCACTTTTCCTTGAACCTTGACCGAATAATATGGTTTAATATCCTTTATTTTAAAGAAATTTACGAAGTGTGAATTTGTTCCCTGATTTGTTTTGAAGATCACATAATGTGACGCTTCTTCGTCAATCTCCAGCATTTTGAAAGCAGTCAATAGTTTTTCTGGAGTTAATCCTCTGATCCCAAATAGTATCGGGTCATGACCATGAGGAGTTATTATAACACGATCTGTTATTGGATCATAATTATTATATGTAAAAGGATAAGTTTTAGCTGACATTTTTATTACAGATTTTTTGTACACCTTTCTCGGCTTATCGAAATTCTTTCCTTTACGGTAACATATCAGTTCGTAAGTATGTTCTACTAGCGGGTTGCATAACCCCGCTAATGCACCTACAAGCCCTATTTCACCACCATAAGTTGAATATATGAAATTGTACTTATCAAGCAGCTGCTTAGCCCTCTTAACACTCAAAACTCTGTATAAGGCTTCTTTTGAGAATTCTAACAGTTCATTATTGAAACTGTTACCGTTAAACAGCACTATTGCTGGTGTTGACTTCTTACCAGCCTTAACGTAATTTATATACGCTATCCTTTTGGCGACCTTGAAGATATGTTCTGGGTCCTCATGCTCTAAAATAATGGAAACTGCCCCATTACCTCGAGTCTTCCATGGTATGTTGGGGTTAAGACGGACAAGATGAGGGTAATCTAGGAATTTTGTCCGTGCAGCCTTTAACTCTTTTATAATCAAAGATAAAGCGTAAGTTGTACAACCATAGTTCGGCGTGTCTACATCGTCCAGGGAGACGTGTATGATTTTATTCTTCGACAACAATCATCGTTAGAGTTGAACGAACTTTTTCTAGACGGCGAATCTTCCAAGTTATGGTATCCTTTACCTTGTCCATAGTATCTGCTTGAATCTTGGCTATTATATCATAAACACCATAGACGACATAGACTTCCTTTACCTCTTCGATTTTCCTAAGTTCCTTAATTAAGTCCTCTTCTGTGCCTAAATCTGCATTTATTAAAACAAAAGCAAGTGGCATTTTTACCCATATATTATAAAAAGAAAAGAATATTAAACTTTTCTTTTAGTATAAGAAAGCGTAACATGCATCAAATTAGGATTTACATATTACACCTAGGTGAATGTGATGTTCGAAGGTGCACAGCAATAAAACTGAGAAAATTTGATCTAGTTGATTTCATAGGTAGAAGGGATAGCAGGGCAAAAGGAGCCATCTTCCTAAATCCATTTGCAGAAAGAACGATATCAAAAGGAGATAGAACAACGATAGAAAGCAGGGGGCTAATCGCTTTGGATGGAAGCTGGAATAAAATCAGCAAGGAAAAGTTTATGATATATAATAGAAAATATGAATTTCGTGCTTTACCATACTTGGTGGCTGGAAATCCTACACACTATGGCTTGCCAACGAAATTAAGTACAGTCGAAGCGCTATCCTTTGCTTTATATATCACGGGGTTTAGGGAAGAGGCTCTAAAATTGCTTAAGATTTTCTCTTGGGGAATCAACGCGTTTAAACTAAATCAGTATCTACTACAGATGTATTCGGAAGCAAACACATCAAAAGAGCTCATAGAATTACAGAACAAATTTCTAGACGAACAAACAAGAAAGAGTTAATAAGAACAATCCGAAATCTTTGATGAACATACGCCGGTGGACAGGTTACGGAAGAAATCCTGTGGAAACTCCTTCCTCCGAGTAAAAGCGTGGCGCTGAGAAGCGCAGCGGTAGACCGTTGGCAACGGAACAGAAACGACACCAACCTAGACGCATGACGATGATAAATATTTGAGAAGGTCTAGCAATTGGGTTAAACGGCCGACCCACGCGGAGCAAGACCAAATAGGGCGATGTGCATTTACTCAAAGTCCAGGTAGGTCGCATAGTCTAATACTGTCAAAACAGAAGAAGGGTTACAGCCGGCTTATGTTCATTAAAAGTAACATTATTTTTTTAGTGAATCGAGATAAGTAAGATACTCCCCACTTTTCATTAATTTTTTGAAGTCAGCCTCTAAGTTGATTGGTTTCAATTTGAATATCCATCCTTCACTATAGGGTGATGTGTTAATCTTCTCTGGACTCATGTCAAGAGCTTTGTTCACTTCAACCACTACACCTCCAACAGGACTATACACTTCAGATACAGCCTTTATCGATTCGACCGTAGCAGCAACACTGCCTTGATCTATCTTTAACCCAACCTCAGGTAAAGAAACGTAAACGACGTCATGTAGTGATTTCACAGCGTAGTCGGTAATGCCTATTATTGCAGCATCGTCTTCGATCTTGACCCATTCATGCTCTTTGTTGTATCGTAAGTCTTCTGGAATATTATAACCGGACATGCCCATCAATCGAAGATTATGGAACTGGGAAATAAATTTTCCAGAAATGGCAGATAAAAAGTTATGATTCCTTGTTCTTAGAGACCGTCATTTGATAGTCCCTTGAAAATTTTGAACCGCATGATGGACATTGAAAATTGTAAAGTTTAAGAATAGAATATACTGACTTAAGGTTCTCATCAGAATACATTTTATATTTGCAGGTCCCACAAACGATTTCTATCAACTTAGGTAGGTTAAGTAGGACGCAGATAAAAACTCTTTATAAATGCTATTTTAATGGAAGCGTAGTAGTTTGGATAGAATACCAAATATTTCAGGCTATACATTAGTCATTTGCGAAAAAGCAGATGCGTCAAAGAGGATAGCATCTGCTTTAAGTGATAAATTTAAGACGTACACATCCAATGGGACACAGATTTATGTGGTTGAAAAGGACAAAAAAAAGTACATCATTTGTTCTGCATTAGGTCATCTCTATGGTCTAGGAACATCAAGAAAAAAAAGGGATGTTTTTCCTATTTTCGATTTAATGTGGTTTCCCTTAAGTCAAATCGACAAAGATAAGAAAATCGTATGGAATCGCATACAAACAATATCATCACTTTCAAACCGAGCAAGTGCTTTTGTGAATGCATGCGATTATGATACTGAAGGGAGTATAATAGGACGTAATATAATAAAATACTCATGCAATGCGGACATTTCAAAGGTGTTACGTGCAAGATTTTCAACCTTAACTAAAGAAGAACTTTCTGAAGCATTTGAGAATCTTAAAGTTGGAATAGATGATGGGTTCGCTAGAGCAGGAATCACACGACATATTATTGATTACATGTGGGGAATCAACCTATCGAGAATTTTAATTTCAGCTTTACAACATTCAGCAAGCAGTGGAGGTTCCATAAGTACTGGAAGAGTGCAAGGACCCACACTAAAGTTCATAGTGGACCGTGAAATCGAAATAAGATCTTTTGTTACAAGACCTTATTGGACAGCGAAAGCATTAGTCGATTCAAGCAAAGAAACTTTCTATGCGGAGTACTCTATAGACAGAATAACCAAGGGTAAAGAAGGCCATCGTATAAAAAATGAAAATGAGGGACGTGAAGGGATAGTTGAACAGTTAAAAAAGACGGAAGTCAAACTCATTCCACCAACGCCATTTAACACAGGTGATCTTCAGAAAGAAGCTTTTAGACTCTTCGGCTTTTCACCTAGCTTGACGTTAAGTATAGCAGAGAGACTCTACTTAAACGCCCTAATATCATATCCTAGAACTAACAGCCAAAAACTTCCTCCATCGATAAACTACTTAAAGATAATGAATGGGTTAGGTCGATTAGAAGAATATAAGAAAGAAGTAAAAGCCCTACTGAGTACAAGACTTAAACCCAGAGAAGGAGACAAAGATGATTCAGCACACCCAAGCATATACCCTACAGGAGAGATTCCAGTAGGAGGTTTTGATGCGAGACAAATAAAATTGTATGACCTGATAGTTAGAAGGTTCTTTTCAGTCTTCGGTGAGAAAGCAATAAAAGAGAGAATGCAACTTTCAATTAATGTCCAAAACAAACATCATTGGGAGGTTAACGGCCTAAGAACGATATATGCGGGTTGGACATTTTTCTATGGAAAATACGTGAATATGGAGGAACATGATCTGCCGCTGTTGCAGGAGGGGGAAAGGGTTTTGATAAAATCTGTTGAAATTGCTGAGAAATTTGATAAACGTCCTCCACGGTTCAACCGAGGAAGCCTATTAGAGAAGATGGAGGAAGAGAACCTTGGCACAAAAGCTACCAGAGCAGAAATAATTGAGACCTTGTACAAAAGAGGATATATAGTGGGAGATAGCATAGCTCCAACAAATCTTGGTTTCCAGATAACATTAACGCTTTCAAAATACTCTAAGGAAATTGTTTCAGTAGATTTGACTAAAGAGATGGAGCGCAAGCTGGAACAAATAGAGGTGGGAAAGGAAACGCCAGAAAATGTATTAGAGGACACATTCTATCTTACGTTACATTCAATAAGTGAGCTTGTTGACAACATGGAGAAGGTTGGAGAGGAGTTAAAGATAGCTCTCAAAGAAACTTTTTTTGAGAAGAACATTTTGGGAAAATGTCCCAAATGTAAAGTGGGAAATCTCATAATAATAAGAAGTAAAAGGACAGGAAAACGTTTTGTGGGATGTACTAATTATAAAAATGGTTGCCGAGCATCGTCACCTCTACCTCAAAGAGGAATAATACAAAACATAGGAAAGGCCTGTGTGATGTGTGGATGGCCAATTATAATTGTACGAGGAGGAAGGATTCCCTGGAAGTTGTGCATAAACGTGGATTGCCCATCAAAGAAGGGATAAAAGATGAGCATTGAAAATAATACTTGCGCAATCTGCAGTAAAGAGAAAGTGTTGAATGGACAATTTTGTGAGCACCATAACATCGCATACCATAAAATTGAAGGAAACTATGGGTATTGGAAGGAAGCTTATGAAGAGCTTTCATGGGAGGCGTACTTAAAGTTAACCATAGACAACCCTGAAAACGGAGTGTGGGTAAAAGAAGTAGCTAAATACTTAATAACTAAAAAATCGGAGGATCTGAATGTATGAGTTTAAGGAAATGGATAGACTCGATATCCAACAGGGTTGGAAGGATTGAAACAAATTTAGGCAGATCATTTAGGTTTGATCTAATCAAACAGAACTTTCTGTTCATAATAATCATCCTATATTTTGCGGTCTATTTAGGAGGAATAATAAATGCAATTGAATCTGCTCCATCGTTACCCGCTGGAACAATTTTTGTACCGGACAGATCATATGAAACAGGAATGGAGTTCATCATCGCTTTGATGAACTTTGTTATAGGTTTTGGAGGCGTATATTTAATATACAGAGGAGCGAACAGTATAAACCAACGGGATTCCCGTAATAACTTTGTAGCTGGAACGATTTTACTGATCTTGGCAACTATAATTATGATTCTGTTCCTATATTCAAAAGGGATGCTTTAGCATTTCTATTTATAATAAACTTGTCATAGAACCTTTTCTCAAAAATTGGAAAAGAAGGAATTCCCTTTTCTGAGTCAAAATATACAAAAACAACTATATGTAAAAAATGCTTGGTTTTAGCTAGAAGATACATGAAAAAACGGTCTGCTTTTTCCTCTTCCTCAAAAAAGGCATTTATGATAAAGGGATAGGAATCTATCACGATTACTGAACCTCTAGGACAACATAAAAGTGTAGAAAAGAACTGTTGTAACGACATATCAAAGGGAGAAATCACTATTAGATTCTCTGGCTTTTCCCAAAGCTGTATAAAATTTGAGAAAGTGTCAACGTAGATGACCTGCTTTCTCAGCATAAAAGAAGTATCAATTATATCATTTAGGAAGTATGTCTTTTGAGCATTAGTTTTGTATCCAAAAAGGACGCTAAAAGGGGGTCCTTTTAAAAAAGTATTAATAGCAAGCGTTTGAGGATTTTTTATCATATAGGACAAACGGAATCAAATGACTAAAATAAATAAAGTTTTAGCGCCGTACATCAATATACATTTTGATACCACGAATGCTAGGATCATATATTACATTCTAGGAATTCTTAAAAAGAAAAATATCCGTTATATTGTTGTAGATAAAGATAATTTAAATGATGCAGATATAATTGTATCTGATAGCAGAAGGGCCGATGGAACGGTTCTAGAGACAAAAGAAATAACTTATGATCCAATAGTCGATTTTAAGAAGATCGCTTTGAAACTATTTGGAGGAAGAAAGGAGGAGTTATGCATAGGAGTTGATCCCGGAAAAAGAACCGGCGTAGCCGTTTTTTATGGAAAAAAATTGATCTTGAATGAAGTGGTTTCTCCTTGGGAAGATGCAATACTTTATGTTGTTGAAATACTTAAGGAGATAGGGTTCGACAAAAAAGTAGTCAAGATAGGTCAGGGAAATCCGCATGTTGCTGAGGAGCTCAGAAAAGTCCTTCAATACAGGTTTAACCATTTGGAAGTGTACTTCATAGACGAAAAGAGAACCACAAAGACTGCGAAAGCTAAAGCTAACCAAGGGAAAGAAAGGGACAAAATTTCAGCTGTTGCAATTGTTCATAAAAATGGGAAAAGAGTTGTATAGAATCCTTTGTTGTCCTATCTTCTTTGCTAAATCAATTAAACCTAGCCGAATTTCTTCACTTATGTTATTTTCGATGCCTTTTTCTGTTATCTCGAACGAATGAAGCTTAGATATGATATCAGATAGATTATAAGCTTCATCTAATATTATCATTGTTCTTGAAGGATTTCTTATTAATGATTCAGTAGATGCAGAAAAAACATCTCATAAATCGTAATTCGACTTGCCCTTCACGATAATGATCGTGTGGAAAATATGACATTAAAAGACTAATTTAGAATGATATTTATTCACCAGCAAAGTTTTGTAAGATATAAAGCTGATTTATATTTTAATGGGGATGCCCTATAGCGGGAAACAAATGGCGAGCACCTATAGAGAATATTTAGCAGAACTTGACAAGCTAGGCAAAATTAGACGGATAGAAGAAGAAGTAGATACAAATTTTGGTGTTTCAAAAATCATTAGCCAGAGCCAAGAAGTTCCAATTCTCTTTAAGAAGATCAAAGGGTTAGAGAACTCTCAAGTTATAGGAAATATTTGTCCTACTCGACAAGATTTAAGTTTTTCATTGAATACTGAAGAAAAAGATTTATCAGAAACTGTGATCAAAGCCTTTTTAAATCTGAAGAAGCCTGAGAATATTTCAATAGATAATTCTTGGATTACTGAAAAAGCGGATTTAGAAAGATTACCGGTGCCCAAATACTATGAGAAAGATGGAGGAAAATATTTTACATCTTCAATAATTGTTAGTAAATTTCCAAACAGCAACAGAGAAAATCTATCTATACATAGAATCATGGTTCTAGATAAAAGAAAAGGGGTCATCCGAATTCTTCCCAGACATCTTAACAAAATATTAGAAGAAAGGGGTGGTAAAGCAGATGTAGCCATGTTAATAGGGGTTCATCCAGCCATATTCCTGGCAGCCGCACTTTCTGTCAATTATGGAATATCTGAATATGACATAGCAAATGCACTCCTATGCGGAAAAATGGAATTGGTTGAAATGGAAAATGGAATCATGGTACCTAAAGGAGCGGAAATTGTTCTTTTAGGAACAATTAACACCGACCATAGAAGGAAGGAAGGACCTTTCACTGATGTAACAGGAACCTACGACGCAATAAGGGAAGAGCCAGTTATATCCTTTGAGAAGATGTTCACACCTTCGAACGGCGTTATTTTCCAAGCACTGTTACCTGCAGGAAGTGAGCATAAATTGTTCATGGGAATACCTCAAGAAATCAAGATAATATTAAATCTACGGAGCATTGGTATAGAAGTTAATCAAATCAATTTGACAGACAGTGGATGTGCCTATTTCCATTGTATAATAAGCATAAAGAAAAAAGGTGACAACGACGGTTTGAGGGTTATAAAAGAAGTCTTTAACACGTCGCATCCAATTAAACTAATTGCAGTTGTTGACGACGACATAAACCCGTTCGATTACAGAATGGTTGAATGGGCTCTGGCAACACGCTTTCAAGCAAATCGAGGTTTAGAAGTCATCCATAATCAACATGGATCGAGTTTAGACCCCTCCTCCTTTAAGACATCCATAACCTCTAAGGTAGGCATAGACGCTACACTTCCGCTTCATGTTGACAAAAACAGTTTTAAAAAAGCGAAAATCCCGTGAAATAATGTGTCATACACTAAGGATACCTCTGAAAGGATCTTAACGTCACTTGCAAAATATTACGGAGAAGCTAGTAGGATCAAGATTTTCAGTGCACACCTCTCTGGAGTTTCTTATGAAAACATCGGAGATGAAGGATTATACTTTTTAAGGCAAATATCAAATAATGGCAAATTTTCAGTCTTTACAACAGCCAATCCCATGGGAGCCGATATTTATGACAACACCTTTGGCATTCATGATAAGTTCATCGAAAAACAGAAAGAAATTGCGCAAACACTCATTAAATTAGGTGCAGTAGAATCGTTTACGTGCACTCCCTTTGACTATTTTCCAACTCCAAAACCGTTTTCTCATGTATCCTGGGCAGAGTCTTCAGCAGTAGTCTACGGAAATACTTTTCTTAATCTTCTTACAAACAAAGAGAGTTCATTAAGTGCGTTGGCAAGCGCAATACTAGGAGAAACCATCAATTCTGGATTACACCACCAGAAAAACCGTATACCACAAATTGGGTTCAAAATTGAACGTATTAAAAACGAAGTTGAGGCAGGCTTATATGCTTACCATATAGCCAAGTTGATTGATGTACCTTTTTCAATTAATTCTTATAAACCCATGACATCCTTAATGAAAAAAGCCTTTTCCGGAGCCCTAGGAGCAGTAAGTAATGTTTCAGTTTTTAGATTAAACCAAGTAACGCTTCATAATCAAGAAATTAAGCCTAGTGATTTAAAAGGAGAGAAGATGGAATTGTCCACAGACGAGCCAGGAGAAATGATTATCCTTGGTTGCCCCCATTGGAACCATTATGAAATTGGGGAGTTCTTGTCAAAGCTTGGAAACAAACGTCTAAAAAAAGACTGTTTAATCGCCTGCTATAAAGGTGCATGTCAGAGATTTATAGAAAAAAATAGTACCTACAAATTTACAAAAAAACACATATTATTCTTTAAAGGAGCTTGCCCGGTCTTCTCACCGCTACTTAAGGAGTTGGGAGTTAAAAAGATAGTAACTGATTCTGTTAAGGCAGCACACTACTATAAACTAAGGGGGATCCAAGTAAACCTGAAAACCATAAATCAAATAATTAATCAGGAGGCGCAATAATCATGATAGTAGCTTCGATTAAAGGAAGAGGATTAGTTGAAGGGATCGTGCGTGGAGAAATCATTGCCACTAGACAAGCTTTATCATTTTTAGGTGGAGTAGATAGGCTAACAGGAAAGATAGTTGATCAAAAGAATGATCTCTATCAAGAAAAAGTCGGAGGTAAAGTTCTCTATATTCCCAAATCAGTTGGAAGTACCGTTGGCGCTTATGTAATCTATGCAATGAGCAAAAGGAAGCTTGGACCCAAGGCTATCATATGCAAGGATGCAGATTCCATGCTTGTTACAGGCTGTGCAATTTCTGGAATACCACTAATTGATGGAATAAGTTTTAGTAAACTCTTTAATTCAAAGTTATACGCTATTGTAAATGGAAATAAAGGTACATTAGATTTACTTGACGAAATGAATAATTCTGATCAAACAGAAAGTTTGGAAATAAAGTCTTGATCAATTCTAAAGAGTTCGTCGGTTACTTTTTCCACAATTCCTCTATTTTCTACAGTCGTGTACACCCTGAGCATGTCAACATAACCTCTGATTGCGTTCAGGACTACGTTTTCTTGAAATGGCATCATCCATACACTTTTACCTTTGGAAGATTTACTGAAAACACAAAGTTCGTCTAGCGCTTCACGTTTTGATGATACAGGGATGGAAGGAGCTGTTGTAACATCGATGTACAGTGCTTTTTCTGAGATTTTGGCCCGATTACTTATGGTTTTGATAAGAGTTTCACGAAAATCTTTTTGAGTTAATATCTGATATATTAGGGGGTCTTTTCTATGAATTACCTTTTCATAAACACATTTGACTAACTTCCGATCTTGAACATCTTTGATTAATTCTTGAGATTCCTTAAGTCTTAAATCATCAGAGCCTAATATCTTGTATAAAATGGATTCATCATCCAGATTTGTTAGACCTTTAATATCTTCAAAGTTAGAGAAGTCAAGAATATCATCAGCTAGTGAAAGGGCACGAATCATCATTATTTCAGCTGCTCGAACTGTCTTATGAAAATAAACCGCTTTGAACATTTCATACCGTGAAATCATCATTGCTTCCAAAGAATAAACAGCACTGTGATCGAGCGCAAGATGACCATCTTTTTCACAAATATCAAAAGAATTTAATAACCTACTTACATCTATCTTTCCATACTCAACGCCAGTGAAGTAAGCGTCTCTTAGAACGTAATCCATAATGTCAACGCTTAATCCACCGCTGACTATCTCATTCATAAATATAGGATCCTTCTTTGAACGACCAACGGCGAGGTCAGCTATATTTTTCGGAGAAAAACCGTACTTTTGAAGAATATCTTTTATTCCTGTTTCCTTGATCATCCTTTTTGTCAGATCTTCATGCGTTAGATTCCTTTTTGAAAATATAACTTCTTCAAACAAATGTGAAAAAGGACCATGTCCAACGTCATGCAAAAGAGCAGCTACCCTAAGCTTTTGCAGATTATCTGCGGTTATAATCTTTTTAGCAAGAAAAAGGTCACCAATATACCCAGCGAGGTATAGGGCACCAAGAGAATGGCTGAACCTAGTATGCACTGCACAAGGGTATGCTAAATGGGCGCCTGAAAGTTGTTTTATCCGTCGTAACCTTTGAAATTCCTTTGTATCAATTAAATCGTACTCCAACTCTGTTAGTTTTATGTATCCATGCACGGGATCTTTAATCTCTAAAACTTCCATTATGAACCGATCATTAGATGTGACGTTTTAACCTTTCGGAAACAGCTTTCCAAATTAAATTATGAACAGACTCTATCGACAGATTTCCGTCTACAATGACCCACTTATTTTCACTTGCTAATTTAATAAAACACCTTCTTACACGTTCCAAATATTCAAGATCTTTCTCATGAATGTCACGATCATGCTCCTTCCTTCTGAAGGAAACATTAGGTTGAAGATCCAAAACTATCGTTAAATTTGTACGAGGCAAATGCGAATCTAAACTTTTTAACCATTGGATAGGAAGATTGTTGGCTAATCCATAAGCCCAATTTGATTGATAATACCTATCGAACACAATTGTATATCTTTGTTCACTTAATTCTTCGATCTTAGGTTTTAACTCCCACCTGTTAGCTGACAATAACATATGTTTCACTTCTAAAGGTACTTGAATTTCGTTTGATAATATTTTCTTAATTAGTTTGCCAACAGGTGTCTTGTAATCTGGAAAGGACATTTTAGTTGCACTAACACCATTTTCCTTTAGCTTTTCAACTAGTAATTCTGTCTGAGTCTTTTTCCCAGATTGGTCTATTCCTTCTATTGCAATTAGCGACGGCATCATACATTAATACATCAAAGATAGACTTAAAAAATGATGCCATTATGGGTATAAACATATGAAAAGGATAGGTTTCATCGTGAATCCCATAGCCGGGCTAGACTGAAATAGGGGCCAGGCGGCGTTTTGGGATTAAAAGGAACCGATGATCGTGTAATAGTAGAGTTAGCGATGGTAGAAAAGGTTCCGCCGACAGCCCAAAAAAAAGCCTTCGAATTCGCCGAGAAGATTGCGAAACTTATAAAAAATGATTTCTGTTTCTATACTTCTAACTCTAAAATGGGTGAAGATTATTTACGAAAAAAAGGAATTAATTTTGAAGTAGCCTATGAATATAAAGGTAAGTTTAGCACGAGTAGAGATACTGAGAAGCTTTGTGAAAAGCTTATGACAGTTCGTGTTGAAGCAATATTTTTTGTAGGAGGAGATGGCACTGCTTGTGACATCTTCCGTGTAATAGGAAATAAAGTGCCTCTTATAGGAATACCTGCCGGAGTTAAGATGTACAGCGGCATATTTTGTACTACAGTCGATACTTCAGTCAAAGCTCTTTCCAATTTTTTGGAAGGATCTTACGAATTATGCGAAGAAGAAATAATCGATATAAATGAAGAAAATTATAGAAAGGATGAATTTAATCTTAAAGTATATGGTTATGCTTCGACTTTAAAGGAATTGGAGAATATCCAAGGATCGAAATCGGATTATTATGGACAGGACAAGGATAATCAAGAAAGGATTGCAAAGTACTTTACAGAAAATATGGAGAAAGAAACTTATTACATATTGGGACCCGGAACTACAGTCAAGGCAATACCAAAAATGCTGAATCAACCATATACGCTCTTAGGTGTCGATATACTTCTCGAAGGAAAGGTGATTGCACGAGATGTTGATGAAAAACACATCTTGAACATTACTAAAGGAAGGAATGTGAAACTTGTTCTGAGCCCCTTAGGTGGACAGGGGATAATACTAGGCCGAGGCAACCAGCAAATCTCCTCTAAAGTGTTGCGAAGAATTAAAAGGCATGACTTGATATTACTAGCAACAGAAAAAAAACTAAAAGGTTTACGGAGGAATTACCTAATTGCTGATATTGATGATAGTTTTGTTCGCAAAATATTGGGAGGATATGTACGGGTATTGGTAGATTATAACATAGAAAGGGTTCTGAAATTAACCTATTAAAAAGATTTAACCTACAATTATTTAAAGGTAGGAGCAGGAGCATGAACCTAAAAAGTCTTTTTCCTAAGAGAGATTTGACTAAAAGGCTAACCATAAAAAGGGAAAAGATGTTAATTATCTACTCTATCGCAGCGATATTTACATTAAGTGTAGGAACAAGACTACTTTCTGCTCAGTACGGCTACTACTTGAACGAGTTTGACACTTATTGGCACTATCTTCAAACTCTTAACATAGTCCAAAGCATTGACCAGAAAGGTTTTTCAGGTCTATTTAATTATTTCCATTTAACAGATACGATGTCATGGTATCCCGAAGGAAGAAACGTTGCTGCAACTTCTTTCGGTGGACTATATTATATTGGAGCTTTATCATATATTACGCTGCGAAATATATTCGGCATGAACATAAGCTTGTATGACTATTTGGTCTTATTGCCAGTAGTAGTTGGAGGATTTATTTCAATAGCAGTTTACCTCCTAGGAAGAAAGATAGACGGTGAGGCGGTAGGTATTTTTGCAGGAATTATTACTGCTATTTCACCACCTCTAATTTCTAGAGATTCCTTTGGATGGTGGAAAACCGAACCATTTGCTTACCTTTTTGGAGTACTTGCTCTTCTTCTATTTATTTCACTGGCGGAAGAAGACCGTGTGAACCTTAAAAGCATCGCAAGTTCGTCTATTGCAGGAATCCTGCTTGGCCTTGGAACGACAATCTGGGGTGGCACAGATTACTTTATTGGTACAGTAGGACTTGCTATTTTTGTTGCCCTATTCTTCATTAAATCCTACAAAGCTCTCTTTGAAAACGTAACGGTCTTGGTGGTTTGGAGCCTAGTAATTAGCATGATGTTCCAAAAGCCAGGGTTTACCGTATTAATCAGCCCAGCAAATTTTGTAATCTACGGTGGGTTACTGAGTTGTTTAATTCTCATTGTGAGGCAGAAGTTTACTCCTTTAGTCACAATCAGGGATAAAATATATTCAATTTTACTTTCAGCGTTATTCGGTGTGGCACTAGCTGCATTGGGAGCCGTAGGTGGACTTAGTCAAAGATATCTTACGGTTATTTTTCCTACGTTAACTACATCAACGTCTTCTGTAGGTGAGCTCGTGTCATCCGTCGCTGAACAGACATCATCCACTGTTGTAGAATATTTTGCATATTTCTCTATAATACTGTTCATTTCAGGATTTAGTGTCTACTACATCCTAAAGAAAGGTGAATTCAAAAAAATAGCTGCATTAATGTTCGCTGCCACAGCGATATATTTTGCTGCGTCATTTGGAAGGCTTGAAATTTATATGAGCTTTGCGTTTCCTATTTTAGGTGGGATTGGCATTTTAGCAATTCTCAGAGCATTACTTGTCCAACCGACACAACTTTCAACCAAGAAGAGAGCTAGTAAAGGGCCTTCTAACACTAGCTTGGAGATAGTTTTCGTAATCTTCATAATAACCGTATTGCTCTGGAGTGGCATCATATGGGTTAGCTATGCGAATCAGCCGGTTTCCATAGCCACGGGATCAGTTGCAACTACAACAACGAGCTCATCCTGGCTGAACACTCTCACATACATCAGAGAAAACACGCCGCAAGACGCAGTGATCATATCTTGGTGGGATTACGGCTATTGGATAAGGGTAGTAGGTAACAGAACTACATTAATCGATAATGCAACTCTTAACGCAACTAAAATTGCGCTAGTTGGACAGATGTATATGTCAAATGAAACTGAAGCTATCAAATTAATAAAGGAGCTTGTGCCAAATAGAACGAGTATATATGTGGTAGTTTACGCCGTCACCTATCAAGAGCTTGAACAAGGCCTATATTTAATAGGTGGTGGAGGGGATGAGAGTAAATACGTTTGGATGGCAAAAATAGCACTTCTTAATTCCTCTCTCTATTTAGACCCTACAACTGGCGATCCGACAAATTATTTCTGGGCTAATACTACGCTAGGATATTTGTATCCTTTTACCCCTGAACAGGTTCAATATGGCACACAAGTAATAACAGCCTTTGCTTACGGCCAAAAGGTAAATAAAGATCCTTACTTCACACTAGTTTATAATTCAACATTCACCTCATACGACCAAGTATTACTTTACAAAGTTAATTTACAAGGTTAAGGTTTAGAATGCTTCAGTTTAGTTCTTAGGTAAGAATATTTATCATCAGGCGAGAATTTAGGGGGATGTGGGACTATCGTTAGGCTTCCGCATTTTGGACAGTGTTCACTTAAAGTATAAACAGCACATTTTTCGCATATTCTTAATAAGGACTTCATGTCTATCTGCTCTTTATATCCTTTTCAGGGACACCGTACACTTGTAACGTTTAGCTTCCTTTTGGACTATTTCGTTCGATTGTCTTAGGAGCTGTTCAGCAATTTTATAATTCGGAGCCGTTATTGAAAGACGGTAATTTGGTGCGCTCACATATTTTATTGACGCCTTAACATCTTCTCGCTCCATTTTTGTTGTGGAACTCAAAATTTGCTTTATTATATCTAAGCCGTTAGAAGCTGAAGAGGAGAGTTGTATTATCTCGTTGACTACAACTGGAGGGGGAGCTAACTTTTCTTTTGCAACGTCGTACACCTTTTGCGCAAATTCTTCTGGTAAAGATAATTTTGTTAGAATTGAAGTACCTTTTTCCAGCAACGAATCTATCATTGTATACAAAGATGGATATTCTTCGAGAATTTTTTCCTCAAAACTAGCTACTTGGCTATCAGAGAGTTTTAGATCTAATGCAACCTTCTTTATCACGCTTTTACTTTTTTCCTCTTTCTTAAGCAAAATCAACTTATCTCTTCTTTCTTCGTCTGTCAGACGTCGGAGGGAAAGGTCTACTTCTTTCCTAGCCTTGTTTATTCTAATTACTTTAAGAATTGTTTTTTGCTTCTCTTGTATAAAACGATCAATATGCTTTACCCACCCAGAGGCAATTTCGGAGATGTGTAGAAATCCCCTCACATTCTTATATTCATCAAGTGTAACATAAGCACCATAGGGCGTTATCTCCGTTACTGTCGCAAGGACAACTTCTCCTTCATCAGGGAGCAAAAGGTCTTTTCCAGACATCTAATTCAAAGTAGGTAAATAATTAGGATATTATAACCTTTGAATTTTATTCGATTCTTGGGGCTAGATAGTAGCAAAGGTCAATTCCATATGCTCCAATCTTGAATAATAGCTTTATAGGCATCTTGGTTGAGAATTCCAATGAAACGTTTTCTGATACGGAAGATAATGAACCTATTATATCAAGTAAATGCGGTAGACTGTAGGTTGAAGTACTTTCTTCTTTTACGTCAACAGAAATTATATCTTCATTTGTTTTATCAAGAAGTATTTTGGCGTTTCCTGTATCACCTTGGCCCTCTAGTATTATTTGATCTTTCTTTGCAGAAATATTTACAGTTTCTGAGACGACTTGAACGTCGTCCAGAAGGTTCCCTAATGCTTTAGTCCTTATGACAGCCTTTGAATTAAGTGAAATCTTGGGTAACGGTGTCGATGAACTATAGGGCTCAATTAAATGAACTAAGTATTCCTTTTTATATGAGTTGACAAATTTAATCATAAGGCTGTTGTCCTTTGTTTCTAGCTCAACTTTATCGTTTGATGAAGCACGCTTTATTAATTTGACGAAATCTTCGATCTTTAATCCTATTTTTAGAGGCTGTGAACATTCATATTTTTCAAATGCAGAATTAGGCCAGTTTAAATCTATCAGTGCAATATGCGAGGGATCCATTCCTCTAAAGTTCAGTCCTTGAGAGGTTGCTTCAAACGTTGCTTCTTCGACGATTTTGGAGATAGCGACAGCGATTGCTTTCCATTCTTCTGGGGTTTCACTTCTTGCGACGAACATTTGGCTCACAATATCATAAAAATCTATGTTAATAAAAGTAACTGTAATTCCTTAAACAGAATCAAGTCTCTTAGTTACGCTGCCGTTGATTTTTGCCTTACCACCTGTATTCTCACATAAAATTTCATTACAAGAAGGACATTTGATTGTTTCAGTTGATGCGGAGAATATTACCTTCTGAGCCTTACAATTGTTGCATTCCACGACATAGAAAGCACTGTTCGGCTTTGGAACAAGAATTTTCTCCTTTTTATTCATATAAAGATCACTTTTCAACGATTTCAGCTTTCCTGAGTCTTATGCCTGGTTTCTGCAGAGTTTTACTACATTGTTTGCATTTGAGTTTTAGTGAAACTTTTTTCGTTGTCTTAGCAGTCCTAATAAGCTCAGGAAACTTTTGCCCACCATAACCTTTTCTATCTTGCTCGTGGTGACGTGCACCAGCGGCAGAACGTCTCTCTTTTCCCTTTTTATAAATAGAAACAGTGTGCACAGTATGTGTATTACATTTTGGACAATATGTTTTTATTTCTTTAGGTATCTTCAAGAGAGCTCCACCCAGCCTTCGCTCAACGATAACTTGTTTAAAAAGGGTTCGATATTACTATAGGGAAGAACTGTGACATCTTCTAGTTCCAACGGACCATATTTCTGAAGATCAACGCCCATAAACGGTGGAATATCTGCCTGGACCTTAACTAGTACAGCTCTTTTAGTCACTTTTCTCTTCATTTCATTTAAGACGCTTACGTTTCCTATTTCCATATTTTTAAGCAATTGATCAGTGGAAATCCTAAGTCGTTTATAAATTTCATACAAAAATCTTTCTTCCGGTGTCAAGTTTGAAAGCGTCAATTTTCCACTAGAATTTAGAAAAATTTTTTTAAATCTTGTTTCCAAAAGCCTTTTAATTAAAGACATAATAAGAGATCTCTCTTCTGAAGACAAGATATTACTTATGGATTTTGAGTTATTTCCATTTTTACGACTTTGCTTAAAATAAATCGCTACATTTTCATAAAGAGAATCATCTATTTTAGTCAAATCCGAATTTAAAACCTCTTTGATAAGGTAATCGTAAATAATATCCATATTCAATGATGACATCCAGCTTTATCGTATGTCCTATAGTAGAGATGTTTTTATTTGTTTAGGTGATTCTGATCATTCTCCAATGGTTCAGCAAGATTCATTGCAACTAAAAATACAGCAGCCATTTCAGGTAGAATCACTTCTTGGTTATTGTATGGCCCAAACTGTTGTTCCTTTAATTCGAATTTTGGAGAGTAGAAGACATGCACTTTGGTCGGTTCATCTGATAACACTGCTGAGTCTACCAGAGGTGAAAAGGTGCTTATATCTACGATTTTTTTCTTTATAAGACCGGTTCCACCATGTAGTGTATCAGGCATTCTGAAGATTCTATGTATATCTGTCGTAACGGCAACATCAATTTTTATGCCCAAGTTTTGTTTAATTGACTCGAGTACAGTTAAAAGATCTTTGTATGAATTCTTTGAAATATATTCAGAAATTGTTTTCCTAAAGAAGTCTTCGTCTAGGTCTTTAATTTGTAAAAGAAGTATTTTTTCAAAAAAATCTTTTGAAAAACGTCCTGGCCAACCTTTCTCCCAAGGTGTAGGAAAAAGATAGGTTTGTTGCTCTGAAGATGAGCGTTCACCTATGATACTTTTAAGTCTAAATCCATTTAATGTAAGGTAGTCGGAGAGCTCCAGTCTAAAGGTTTGATCAGCCTTCTCATATGGAGAATTTTCTACTGTAAGATGATATCCTCTTTTTCCTGAAAAGTATATTTTTAAATCGTTCTTTGATAGTCCAAAATCTCTGATAAGAACATCAGAGAGTTTAACAATTTCTTGTTTGCAATATTCTAAACCATTCTTTGTAGCAATCTTTATTTCTTCTATCTTATGCGAACCACAATTTGTACAATTCTTCTTGGCACTAGAAAAGAAAGTTCTACAATCGTTACAAAAAAATAAAATCTCCATTAACCCTTCTACTTTAGGCAAATGATCTAAATCTATATCAAATATCAGATCTGCACCTTTCCAAACTCTTGAATTAATTGGATCGGAGGGGTCATCGTAATACGCTGAGGAATAATAAAGGGCTTTAGGGGCTTCATGCAATATTAACGCACTTAGTTCGCCTTCGTTTTTTATCTTTAAATTACGAATCATCCTTTCAGGAGAAAAAGTAAGGTATCCAATTTCCCTTTCAGACAACCTGGCTGGAACATTTATTTTTGTTACATTGTTATAATAATACTTCTTAAAAATCTTCTTTAGAAAAACTTCTTTTTCTGTCAAAATTTTTTTCACCAGATTTTACTAAACGCCTTCCGTATTGAAGGGGATGCGAAACATTATAGCATGTTTGATTCTTAAAACATAAGGATTGGGAGAAAAGGGTTTTACAGTCTGGTACGTTGTATGTTTTCCTTCCTCCCCTTAGACCAGCAATATGTTCAACTTGATACCTTGCTACCTTTTCATTGAAATCAGGAGAATTAGAGAAGAATTTTATTAAATCGTCAACGCTTTTTCCGGTTTTAAGTAAAAAGGCTGTTAAGAAGAAACGTTCAAAATGCGCTAGGTTTTCATTTGCTTGAGACCTAACTATAGCATGAGTTACACAAGGAGGGTACTCCGTTATCCTAGTTTCTTCAAATGCAGTCCTAGGTAGAGGATGATTTTTTATTATATCAACAAGATATTGTAATTGTTGAGGTATAGCAGGTGTAGTAGATTCTTTTATTCTTTTATATATTTCATGACGGATTTCGTCACGCGCAAGCCTTATTATTTCATTTCTTTTTGCATAAACTAATCCACAGTCAATAAGCCTATTAACAATTCTCCAATAATCACTTTTTAGCGGAGAAGATAGCGTCACATAGTCCGTAATACCTACCAAATATTCATAGAAGGAATTTCCTATTGAATATTCGGTTTCGTATACTGGAATCTTTAAGATTTGTTGAATAATATATGTTATTGTTTTCTTATTTTCAGTTTTTAGAAAAACTTCAGCACGACCTGCCTCATTTAGAGAAAATCTAGAAATAGCGTCTTCTCTTTGACTTGCTTTGATGACCGCGACTGTTAGAATAAAGGATAAAAGATCGGAATCGATATCCAAGACATAAAGTTCTGGAGGATATCTTGAAGATTTTAGCCTAGACTCACATCTTTTAATTACTCTTTCAAATTCTTCGGAAGAAAGATCATCTAGGGTTAATCCTAGCTGAGATACCCGCGTTCTAGCTTCTTCTAAAAATGGGTACTTTGCTAAGTCTTCTTCGCCTAAAATGACCTTTTCCGTAGTTTTCCATCTCCTCTTTTATTTTTAGAGGAACCTATTTAATAAGTTTCGTGGAAAAGTTTTAATTGTTAATAACATTGACGGAAGTAGTAATATAGCAGGCATGAGTTTTATAAATTTAGAGTTCATAAAAGAAAATAAGGTGGAAAAGAGAGACTATCAGGATAGACTTTCTGACATCTGCCTTAGACAAAACTGTCTAATCATAGCACCTACTGGTTTGGGAAAAACGATCATAGCAGCTTTATTTATAGCTAAAAGTTTAATAGAAGATCAAAATCGAAGATTTTTATTGATCGCACCAACTAGAGTCTTAGTAGGCCAACACACAACGACTTTAAGAGATGTACTTAGTTTAGATCCAGAAACAATCACAGAAATAACCGGTGAAGATACTATAGAAAAGAGGATAGATAGATGGAAAAAGAAAATAGTTGTAGCAACTTCTGAAATCACTATAAGTGATCTGGATAAAGGTATTTTTAAGCCAGAAGAATTCTATTCAATAATATTCGATGAAGCCCATCACACAATTGGTAACCATCCTTATACTTTACTTAGTAGCAGTATTCACATCAGAAAACCCGACATCCGTGTCATCGGATTTACTGCATCTCCACCGTCAGAAAAAGAGAAACAAGAGGAGGTGCAAAACAAACTTAACATAAAGCACGTAGAGGTTATCACAGAAAATAGCCCAGAAGTGAAAAAATACTTTCTTGGATCTGAAATAGAGATCATCAAAATAAAACCCACGCCAGCACTATTAAAAATCAGACAAGACTTATTAATAATAATTCAAAGAATTAGGGAGAATCTGGGGAAAAAAGGCATTTTAGGGAATGTTGAAACATCGTCAATTAAAAAATTAATTGAAATTTCAAAAAAAGATCTCGGAATTGAGGAAAGAAGTCAGATAACATCCCTGATAAGATTGTATCATTGTCTAGATATAGCAGAATCTTATGGAATAGAACCGTTTATTATCTTCTGTGAAAAGATATCTTTGAAAAGAGGAAAAAGCGCAGCGAATTTAAGGGAGGACGCGAACTTTAAAGCAGCTTATGAAACAGCAAAAAGTATGTTGATTGTAAGAGAAGAGCATCCTAAAGTCTTAGAATTAAAGAAAATTCTAAAAAACAAGAATGAAGGAGATAGAGTAATTATCTTTTCTAATTATAAAGACACTATTAAAATGCTTTATGAAAAGGCCTTGTTATGGGGACTTGATGCTGATTATTTAATAGGAAAAAGAGGAGAATTTAGTCAAAGCCAAAAAAAGCAGTTAGAAACTTTAAACAAAATGAACAAGGGTGAAAAAAATATACTCTTCGCAACTAGAGTGGGGGAAGAAGGTCTTGACATAATAGAATGTAACTTAGTGATATTCTATGACAGTATATCTGATGCTGTTAGATTTATTCAAAGAAAAGGTAGAACAGGGAGAAAGAAAAAAGGTAGGGTCGTTGTTCTAGTCATGGAAGGTACGAAGGAAGAAGTATTATTTTGGATAGGCAAAAAAAGAATTGAAAAAGGAAGGGAAATTATAAAAAGAAGTGGAGTAGCGCAGAATACAGTTCCTTTGGAACGATTTATCAATGGGAAAAATCAAGAAGTAAAAGTAATAGTTGATACACGTGAGAACATAATCATTAAGACTAAATTGAAGAATAATCCTAATATTGACGTTGAAGAACAAATGTTGGATGTAGGGGATTTTGTTCTTTCTGAAGATGTCTGTGTGGAAAGGAAAACGTTAAAGGATTTTGAGTCTTCAATAATTGATGGCAGGTTATTTCCTCAACTAATTCAATTAAAACAAAAATACAATAAACCTATTCTAATATTAGAAAAAGGTTCACAATCAGATAGAATTAGCCAGAATGCATTTTTTGGAGCTTTAGCAAGCGTTATTACAGACTTTAACATAGCTCTAATTATAACCGAATCTACAGAAGAGAGTGCAGCTCTAATGTATGTAATAGCAAAAAGGGAGCAAGTAGAGAAGAAAAAGGGTATAAAAATTCGTGAAGGTGAAAAACCTATTAGCATAAAGGAAATTCAAAAGTATATTTTGGCTGGAATGCCAGGTGTAAGTAACATCTTAGCAACCCGTTTACTTGAAAAGTTTGGAACTTTACAAAATGTGTTTAATGCATCAGAAAATGAGTTATTTGATGTAAAAGGTATAGGAGACGTTATGGCAAAAAGAATAAAAGAAATAACTATAGCTGATTTTAATAAAAATCAAATAAATGCAATAAATAACTTATAGTACATAACAGAAAGCTTTATGGTTATATTAAAACCAGAGTAGATAAGGGAGGGATGTAAATTGTTAACTACAAATAAAGAGAATCAAGAAAGAGTAACTAAAACATTATCTGTACTACAAGGAATATCGGAAACAGTTACAGTCCCAAGAAATATACGTAAAACAATAAAAGAAATAATGACAGATTTACAAAAAGGAGCAGGTAAACTAGGTGTAAGAGCGGCAAACGCAGTATCAACATTAACGGAAATAAGTGAAGACCCCAATTTGCCAATTTTTGCCAGAGTAAAAATTTATGATGCAATCAGTTGTTTGGAAAATATCCGTGATTAATAGTAAAATGGTAAATATATTAAATTATTCGGGATCATTATTATATATGTAGGTTCCTCATTATATATAATTAATGCAGATAATTAAAGGATTTCCAAAACAGCAAATAAGAAAAAAATATTTTATGTTCTGATAAGCATAACGACCTTCAAAGAAGACAGTGCGGGGGGTGGGATTTGAACCCACGAACCCCTTCGAGACGAGGTTCTGAGCCTCGCGCCTTTGACCTATCTTGGCAACCCCCGCTCGTTAATAGACTTCTATCCTTTTTTATATGAACTTTTCATAAAAAAAAGAAAACGCCGGGGAAGGGACTTGAACCCTTGAAACGGTAGAGCCGTTACCGGCTATCTTGTTGGATCTCGAGGCCGGCCCTTTCGACCACTCAGGCACCCCGGCTTAAATGATACTTTAAGAACATGATTTAAAAAGTTTAATATTTATAATTCGTAATCGAATAATTTATTGAATTCTTCTTCAGCGGATTTGATCCTTACCTGTCTTTTAGCGAATATATCTAAAGCAGTTAGTATGTCGTTAGGCTCTTCACCCTCCTTCATTTCATCTTGATAAATAGTTTTGGCCTTCCGCAGTATGTCACCATTCAACTTAGAGTCAATATAGTCGGCAAGGTGAACGATCATGGCTTCTAAGGTTTCTGGCCTTACAGGCCCTGAATCACCATGATGAGCTGCCACAGCGTGCACGACTTTAAATGGAAACTTATTCTGAGTCAACTTTATAACAATCATAACGAGATGATCCATATAATTGCCCAAAGGTGAATTTGAAGTAGGATCATCCTTATCATATGTGTAAGGCTTGAAAAGATCGTGGAGTAGACATGCGGCGATAACAGTGTCTTCATCAGTTTTATAACCGTAGATCTCATCAAACTGTTGAGATATTGATAATCCTATTTTAGTTGTCGATAAAGTATGATCAATGAGACCACCTGTATATGAATGATGAACTTTCTTAGCAGCGGGTGATAATCTGAAAGATTCATTAAAAAGTGTTGAATTCAAAAGGCCAATCGTTTTTTGTTTTAATACAGGGTCTTTTATTATATTCGCAAAAACTTTTATTTCATCGATCTTTAAATCAATATTATCAGTCATCGCAATTGCACGACAATCTAGTAGTTGTTTAATATTTATATCATTTATTTATAATTTATAAAATACGTTTTATAATACTTATAGTGGCATAAAAAGTTTGTCCCTTGATCAAATAGAAAGTATTGTTTATGAGCTAACGAAAAAAGGCTTTCAGCTTGATCCAGAGGCTTATAATAAAATATCAGAACTTCTAAATTTAAATAACGATATTGATTTAAAGAAATCTCTGCTAGAAATTGTGGAAGAAAAGAAAAAGGTTGACCAAACTAATATCTTCATAAACGAAAGTGACATTGTTTCTCTTTTTCCAAAAAAAGAAGAATTATTTAATGAAAAACTAGTATATGATGAAATCCAAGCAGAAATTAAATTAGTCAGGGATCCTGGTAACGAAATTGAAATGTTAGAAGGAATAGATGGTTTTAAAAAATACTTTCTAGATCGATATAATAAACTAATGAAAATTGTAAATAGCCGTCCTTTCCAAAAAACTATTACAAAAATAGAGGAGGTCAATAAAAATACTAAAAATGTAAGAATTGCAGGTCTTGTTAAAGAAAAAAAAGTTTCAAAAGAAAGAACATTATTAGAAATAGAAGATGACACAGGCGTATTAAGAATTATAGCCAAATCAGAACCTCATACACAGGCTGCAATTGAAGCTTTGCTAGATCAAATGTTAATTGTTGACATAGCTGCATTTAATGGAGGAGTAGCCTTTGCATCTAGAATAGAGTTTCCAGAAATACCAGATAGAATATTTCATAGTAGTTCTTCTGAGATTTACGCATTACTCCTATCTGACTTGCATATAGGAAGTAAAACATTTCAAAAGGAAGCTTTTGAACATCTTGTTCACTGGCTAAAGGGATACCATGGCGAACGTGAAATAGTGAAGAAGATTAAGTATATTATAATTGCTGGTGATATTGTTGATGGAGTTGGTGTCTATCCTCATCAAGATGACGATCTAGAAATAACTAATATTAATGAACAGTACTTTCTTGCAGCACAATACATAGATCAACTACCAAAAAATATGCAAATAATAATAATTCCAGGAAATCATGATGCAATACGACAAGCGTTACCACAACCATCGATACCAAAGAAATATAGTCAGGAACTTTATAGACTACAAAATGTTAAAATATACGGAAATCCTTTAGAAGTCAAATTAAACGGAGTGAACTTTCTAATTTACCATGGTAGAAGCTTAGATGATGTTTTTGCTCATTCACCAACGGTAGAATCGGCGAAACCGGAAAACGCAATGAAAACTCTGTTAAGAGCCAGACATCTTGCACCAATATTTGGAGGCCGTACAATAATAGCGCCATCAAAAGAAGATACTCTAGTAATAGAAAATCCTCCTGATGTATTCCATGCTGGTCACGTACATGTTTTTGGATACTCAAAGTATAGAAATACTTTAATCGTAAACTCAGGTACATTTCAAGGCCAAACTGCTTATCAAAAGTCTATAGGGATAAATCCTACGCCAGGAATAGCAGCTGTAATTAACTTAAAATCGTTAGAAATTTATGTGAAAGACTTCAATAAAATTGCTATTATTCAATAGATTCAATTTTGTTTATGATTTCTAATAAAATAGGATCATTTGATAAAACAGATTTTATTGTTGAATACGGAATAAGAAGTTTAGGCCTCTTGCTTCTTCCTTGCCTTCCCATGCTAGTCGTATAGGCAGATAAAATACCAAGCATCGATAATTCGTTTAATAAACCACTTACACGCCTAGGAGTCAATTCTTGAACACCTAAATTATTGCAATATGAGCAATAGCTAGTGTAAACGGCACCTGTAGATAAACTGTCTTTAATAGATGCTACACTTAAAACAATAAGTTTACTATGTAAAGGGAGGGAATTTAACGCATCAGATAACCTATCTTGATCTATTTTTAGAAGGGCTTCTCTAATTTGTTGCTCCTCAACATTTTTTAAACCGCTTCTTTCAGAAATTTCACCTGCAACTCTTATAAGATCAACAGCACGTCTAGCATCACCGTGTTCAGAAGCTGCTAAAGCAGAAGCAAGATTAAGTGCAGCATCTGTAAATACATTTAGCATAAATCCTAACTTAACACGTTCAGAAAGTATGATTTTAAGTTCCTCAGATGTATAAGGTGGAAATACTAATTCTTCTTCACTTAAACTACTTAAGACCCTAGGATCAAGGAAGTCCTTAAAAGTTAAATCATTAGAAATACCAAGTATAGATAGGAATCCTCCTGATAATTTTTCATTTGACCTAGTCAATTCATAAAGTAAATCATCGCCATGGCTTTTAACTAAAAAATCTATTTCATCCAATGTGATTATTCCTAACAAATTCTCTCTTGAAATTGTTTTAAATATTCTATCAAAAATTTCGCTAATAGAAAGACCAGTGTGAGGAACAATAATACCAAAATCTCTTGCCACTTCGTATAAAATACGATATTCTGTACCGGCCATTCTAGTATTAACATACGAAAATTTAAACTGTATTTCTTTAGATGATGCTGTTTTTTTTAATCTAGACAAAACAAACTTTGCAACAGCAGTTTTTCCTGTACCAGTCTTACCATATAAAAAGATATTAGAAGGTCTAACACCATGGAGAACTGGTGAGATGGCCTCTGCAATAATTCTTATTTGGTCATCTCTAAAATAAAGTTTATCAGGAATATAATCAGATCTTAAAGCATTTCTATCTAGAAAAATATTCGTGCTCTTTAAAGCTCTAGAAAAAATATCATCAATAGAGGAGTTATTGTACATATACCATCATTTCCATTGAACAACTATTTATCATTTTTAGCCACCCCTACATTTCCTCTGTAAATAACAAAGTTAAATTAGGTTAGTAAATTTGATTATTTAAATAATAACCCGATTTAAATTTCAAATTAAATAATAACTTATATATTGTCATATTTTATTTACAAACTAATAAATTTTATTAAACAATTAATTATCTCATCATTTCTTTTAAGATTCTACTGGAAGAAATGGGGTAGCTATCATTTGTTAAGATCTAAAGAATTAATATTATCAAGCTAACCCCTTTGTTTCCATTGGAGCCTATTTTTGTCTGATTAACAGTTAACAAACAATAAGCAAGACCCCTTTGTTTCCACTGGAGAAAAATGAGAAATAAAAACATTAAAACTAATTAAACTGATAACAAGATCTTTAGAATAAAACTTGTAAATTTTCTTAAATTAAAAGGTTAACAAGTTAACAGTTTATCCATTTATCTTTAAAGATATTAACAGCTAATTAGGCATGCATGCTAATTCTAAAAAGATAAAAATAGAATTCCAGGACTCTAGTGGAAAGAAAATAAAGATTGAGTTCAATGGCAATACCACTGGACAAGAGGTACAAAGAATTTATGATTTTTTATGCGATTCCCCTGTACTACAAAATGACTCAGGGCTTGATGTTGAAGAAAGAGATACAAAATTTCAGAAGTTTTCAGATATAATAATAAAACATTTCCCTATTGGAGAGTTTACTTCTTCAGATGCTCTATTAATTGCACAAGAAGTATTAGGAGAACAAATAAAGCATGCATTAATTTCAACATATCTTATGAGATTAGTTGATAGAGGTCAGTTAAATAGAAAATGGAGTTCAGCAGGATGGGTGTATTCTTTAATTAAAAAAACTATTATTCAACAATAATTCTTTTACCTTGATCCGAGATAAAATAAACAAAATATTTTCCTTTATTTTCCCTCTCCAAGTATTTTTTCTCAAATAAACTTTTTAATAATCTTGCAGTATGTTCTCTTGACTTCTTGATTGAGTCTTGTACTTCTTTAGAAGTCTTCGGGCTATCTGATATAAACTTTAGAATAAGAAGTTCTATAGGTCCTATATTTTTGTTTAATGTATTAACAGACTTATTAATGTATGAAGGTAATATTTTCATTGATGTTCCTTTTTGACTTAATTCGAAGGCTTGTCTTTGGTTGCTTTTTTCAGAAATTTTTTGGTCTAACACATCTATTTTAACCATCAATTCTGCAATTTTTCGGTTCTGATTTTCTTCTCTATTATTAAATTCGTTTATTATAACTTTGACAATTCCATAATCCTGTTCAACTTTGCTCTTTTCTGTTCGTGACTTACTTAAATTATAAAGTAGATACACCGAGATAACAATAAGTAATGTTGCAATAGTGACGACTATGATGTCATAACTGGACATGCAACACATAATATCACAAAAAAAGAATTTAAACTTTTTTTAAAAAATATATTAAACTAAATTAGTAAAATATGCTTTATTAAATCTTCTAAAGCAGAAACAATCTGCAGAGACTGATAATCATTTAATTTTTTATCTTTTGCATTCTCTAATATGGCAACAGTTTTTTCTAAAGATAGAAAGCAATCCGAACTTAACAAACCTAAATATTTAGCAATAATCAATGAATATAAAGCACGTTTTAAATTTTTTCGCCCCCGATCTCTAGTTATAACAAAAGAAGATTTCGACAAATCTTCTTTATTAGCTCTTAGCATTTTATCAAATATTTTTTCTTCAGAATTACCTGATTGTTGAATTAGAAGATAATCAAGTTGTTTGAAAGTAAAATTACTCCTATTAATTATTTCCTTTAATAATAAATCTTGTTGAATCTTTTCTTTTAACATTATACCCGTTTTACGATAACGTAAAACAATTTAAAGTTTTTCTAAATAATAACACCTGTTTAAATATTTTTATTATAGTATTTTAATGTACGATAATTATTTATAAATAGCCATAATAATTAAAATTATTATAATATTTATTTTATTCAAAATAATTATTTTCATTATGCATCTCATGTATAAGAAAACAGTTAATAACATTTATTGACGTACTAACTGTCGATAATAATGGGACGTAAAAGAAGAAAAGTGATTAAAGTTTTTAAAAAAACTCTACCCAAGATCCTAGCATGCCCTGTTTGTGGTAATATTTCTCTTGTTGTTGATAGAATTTCTGAAGATAGTGTCAAGATTAAATGTGGTACTTGTAAGCTATCATATGAATATCCTGCATCTAAAAATAAGGAAAACATCGATATTTATAATGAATTCGTTGATAAAATTAATCGTAATGAAATAGTTCTTTAACAGAGAAGAAATATGATGTCACTAATGCAACAATATTTTTCTTTACTCCGGGAAAGGATTTCTTTGACTCAAAATTACGAATTTTATTATCAAAAAATGACAGAAGATATTGAAAAAGCTATTTCAATCGCAGAACTAGCAAGGAAAAAAGGTCAGGATCCTTCTTTAATTATTGAAAATAAATTAGTTTTTGATCTTGCTTCAAGAGTTGAAGAGTTAATTGGATTGAGAGGGTTATCTGATCGATTAAGGGAATTGCTTAAATTTTATAAAAAAGAAGCAGCAGCTCTAGCTATAGCTGTTGAAGTTGCTTCTGGTCGATTTGGTTCACTAACTCAGGAACAGGCACTGGATAAAGGTATAAGGACAGGATTAGCGGTAATAACTGACGGTGTCACTGTTGCACCGTTGCAAGGGATATCAAGAATCACAATAAAAAAGAATAAAGATGGTTCTAGCTATGCGAGTATATACTTTGCGGGCCCTATTAGATCTGCTGGTGGCACAGATACAGCCTTTACTTTGGTCATAGCCAATGAAGTTAGAAAGATGTTAGGTATTGAAATTTATCACGTAAATGATTATGATGATGAAATAGGACGATTTATTGAAGAACTGAGAATCTACGAAAGGGAAGTTGGCAATTTCCAATATAAGGTTTCAGATGAAGATCTTAGAACTGCTCTAATATATATTCCAGTCGAAGTTAATGGTGTTGAAACAGATCAAGTAGAACTTATGATGCATAGAAATATGCGAAGAATAGAAGCAAATAAAGTTCGTGGAGGTGCTTTAAGGGTAATAAATGATGGTCTTATCGGTCGTGCAAGAAAGCTCGAAAAACTTGTTAAGGAGCTTTCTATTTCAGATTGGGATTGGCTTTCTCACTTAAAAGGTGGTCAACAGGAATCAAGTACATTAACACATTTTGGGGATGTAATTGCTGGAAGGCCTATTTTATCATACCCTGGATCAATTGGAGGTTTTAGGCTAAGGTATGGTAGATGTTTTAACACAGGTTTATCTACTGTCGGGATAAATCCCGTAACAGCCGTGATTCTTGACTATGCAATGGTCACAGGCACTCAAATTAAATTAGATAGACCTGGAAAAAGTGCAACAATCGCTTTAGTTGACACAATTGAAGGGCCAATTGTTAAATTACAAGATGAATCTGTAATTAAAGTTGAAGACATTAAAACAGCTGAAGAGTTAAAGAATAATATCTCTTCAATTCTTTTCCTTGGAGATATTTTAATATCTTTTGGCGACTTTGTCGAGAATAATGCAACGCTTGTTCAATCAGCCTATGTTGAGGAGTATTGGTCTCAAGATGTGATAGACGCATGCAACAGTTTATATGGAAATATCACGATTGCATCACAGAATTTAAATATGCCTTTGGAGTCATTATCTAAATGGATAGAGCAACCCAATCAATTTTTTCCTAAATTTGATGATGCCTTTGAACTTTCCGAGAGACTAAAGGTACCTTTGCATCCTAGATACCTTTTTTTTTGGGATTTGCTAAGCATTACAAACTTACTTTTTTTAAGGAACACGTTATTGGGATCAACAATTAAGGACAAAGAGCTTATTGTCAATAATAATCCAGAAATTAAGAATCTTCTCGAAACGTTATGTGTACCGCATAGAAAAGATAATTCCCTACTAATAATTCCAGAAGAAGTTACAAAGGTTCTAACTAAGTGTTTAACTCTTGAAAAAGAGGCAATGCTACCCGGTGAGTATAAAACGACGCTTGAACTGGTATCTGCATGTTGTGGGGTTACTATTAAAAATAAATGCTCTACATATATTGGAGTACGTCTCGGCCGGCCTGAAAAAGCAGAAGAACGTAAAATGAAACCACCTGTACACTTATTGTTTCCTGTAGGCGCCTTTGGTGGATCTTCAAGAGATCTCATCAAAGCTTCTTCTGCGACAATTAATGTTCCTCTAGTGAACAGGTTTTGTATAAATTGTTCGTCTTTCCAACTATTTTCTAAATGCAAGAATTGTGGCTCTCCAACACAGATATCTTATATTTGTCCATCATGTAATTCAACATTAAAAAAAGATGAAATTTGTCCGCGATGTAAAACTCTTCCTTCACCATATTCGCAGAGGATAATTAATCTTAAGGATGAACTTGATTCTGCAGTTCAAAAATTTGATTACAAATTGGTTTCGCCATTGAAAGGTGTTAAAAGTTTGATGAATGAAAACAAACAACCTGAGCCTATAGAAAAAGGTATTTTAAGACAAAAACATGGGCTTCAAATATATCGAGATGGTACGATACGTTTTGATGCGACAAATATGCCAATTACTTCTTTTTTACCAAATTTGATTTCAACTAATTTTGATACACTGATTAAGATGGGTTATTCTAAGGAGGACCTGAATTCTGGGAACCCCGTATCTATTTTCGTTCAAGATGTTGTCTTGCCAAGGAATGCTACAACATATCTTCTTAAAACATCAAAATTCATTGATGAATTGCTTGAGAAATTTTATAGTTTACCGACTTTTTATAATGCAAAAAAGGAAGAAGATTTAATTGGTCATCTGATTGTTGGTATCGCTCCACATACATCCGTTGCGGTTATAGGACGTATAATTGGCTTTTCTAATTCCCAAGTTTGTTTAGCACACCCCTTCTGGCATTCGGCAAAGAGACGAGATTGTGATGGCGATGCTGATTCCGTTGCTCTCCTTTTAGATATCTTAATTAATTTTTCTTTATCGTACGTCCCATCTCAGATAGGTGGTTTAATGGATACCCCCTTACTTCTACAGCCTTATATCATACCATCAGAAGTTGAGGATCAATCTCTTTCTATTGACTCTTCACCAAGATATCCAAGAGATTTTTACGAAAAAACATTAAAGGGTATATCGGCAAAAGATATTTCCTCAATTACCTTAGTAAAGAATAACCTAAGCCAAAAAGAAGAATATATTAAAATAAATTATAACTACAACACAAGTATTATGTTCTTAAGTAAGGATAGAAATTCCCTTGCAACAGCACCCTCATTTGTTGAAAAAATTGAGAGACAATTTCATTACGAGCTGATAATCAAAGCTGTTAATATAAATGATGCTATTGTTTCTATTCTAAGCACGCATTTGTTGCCTGATATAATGGGGAACCTTAAAGCTTTTGGTTCACAGAAAGTTAGATGCAAGAAGTGTGGAGAAAAATACAGAAGAGTTCCCTTAAAGGGTGTCTGCTTAAAATGTGGAGGAGATCTACAACTATCTGTGACAAAGAGGAGTGTTGGAAAGTTCCTAGAGTTAGCTGACAGTCTTGCAGCACATGAAGGTGTTCCAACTTACGTTAGAACAAGAGTAGAATTAGCAAAGGAAGACTTTGAAAGTCTATTTGGTAAGGAAAAGAAACAAGTTCAATTGACGAACTTCACCTGATTTTTATATACTCATGCGCTCTTCTGGTTGCTTCAAAGCAGAAGTGGACCTGTTGAAAGTCTTTTCTGAAATCTTTTACCTTTTCTCTGACTTCTCCTATATTTTTATTTTTAACTATTATATCTGCAATAAATCCTGCGACAACACTCATATCTGATTCCCTCATACCTAATCTAGTAAGTTCTGATACTCCAAATCTTAATCCACCCGGATTAGTAAAGTGTCTTCCTTCTTTAATATCCCATGGCAATAGATTCCTATTACAGATTATATTTGCTTGCTCTAATCTTCTTTCGAGATCTCCTCCTAAACCAAATTTTGTCACTTCAACCAATACTATATGCGAATCAGTGAATCCCCTTTTCTCTCCAACCACCTTTAGTCCTTGACTATAAAGTGAAGTTGCTAACGACTTTGCGTTCTTAATGATCTGTTCAGCATACTTTTCTCCAAACTCAAGAACTTCTGCAAATGATATTGCTTTGGCAGCAACAGAATGTAAATGGTGATTACTTACATTGCCAGGGAAAACAGCCTTTTTTATCTTCTCTGAAAAGGTATCAAATGATAAAATCATTCCTCCCTGAGGTCCAAACAGTGTTTTATGGGTGCTACATGTAATTGCATCAGCACCTTCTCTTAAAGGATCTTGAAATTTTTTACCGGCCATTAATCCAATAACATGAGCTGCATCATAACAAATAAAAGCTCCTTTTTCTTTAAAAGTAGATGCTAACTCTTTAAGTGGTTGTGGAAAAAGTAGTACTGAACCACCAAACATGGCTAACTTTATTTTTATTCCAGTCCTTTCAAATTCATTGATTTTATTTATCGTTTTATCCACATCAATATTCATTTCTTCATAATCAAAAGGGAAATATTCTGTCCTAAGTCCATGTACAGCTCCCGCCGTGCCTCCTAGCTCAATTTTTCCTGTACTTATGTGACCACCAGATGGAATGGATAAGGACATCATATAATCTCCAGGAGAAGTAAAAGCTGTGTAAATTGCGAGATTAGCGCACACACCAGAAATTGGTCTTACATCGACAAATTGACATTGAAATATTTTCTTGGCTTCTTCTATTGCAAGAAGCTCGATTTGATCGATATAAATGCAGCCAGCATATACTCTTTCACCTGGCCATCCTTCTGCATATCTATTTCCTAGATCACTTAATAACGCTTCTCTGACTGCTGGACTCGGAACGTTTTCGCTTGCAATTAAAGGTAAACTTTCTGAGAACCAGTCATGATGAGCTTTCAATAATTTAAAAACATTATCATAAGCTTCTCTGTTATTGTTCATGCAAGTAAATGCAATTTATCTTTATTTTAAATGTTTTCTAAGCTAAAAATGTTTAAATTAGGAACTCTAAACTCTAGATAGGTATGAGTTCTAAGAAGAAGAAGAAGGAAAAAGCTGGAGGGCAAATGCCTGCATCGAGCGCTGGGTTACTACGATTTTTTGAAGATGAAACTCCTGGGATTAAGATTAGGCCTGAATTCGTTATGGCATTTGCTGTATCTTTGGTTTTAGCTTCTATTTTGTTACTTGTATTTGTACCACCATAATCAGTGGTGCGCTGAATGAATGACGACAGAACAGCGCATATTGCTAATTTGTACAAGAAACTTTTTCGTCTTCCTTCAACTAAAATTGCGCTTTTATCCTCATTATTGGTTACTCTTCTTATATCATTACCGTTTATTTTAATTCTCAAAAATATAATAGATTATTCTATTTTGACTTCTTTCATATTATTTTCAATAATAACTATAGCTTTTATTGATACACGATTGACGTCTTTCTCCCCAATATCATCCTTCAGAAGGATTATATTTGCAATATTCTTTGAGCTTTTTCCTCTAATTTTGCTGTCTGTGTGTAGTTTTTTTTTAATCATCTCAGAGGTACTTACCAGTTCTCTTTTTTTAGGAATTTTTTTATTATTAATAGGCTATGTTGTATCTATAAGATTTTTTTTGATGTATGTGTTATTCTATAAAGATTTTTTTAAAACTATATTTCCAACTATTCTTCTTCCAGTCGCAATATACTCTTCAGTTTTTGTTTTTCAGCCTATCGAATTTCCGATTATCGCTCTTTCGTTACTCTTCAGCTCAATTTTCTTAGGTGCAACGGTTCTGTTTCTAAGATATATAGATCGGGTTGGGCTTAAAATGATCAAATTTAATTCATTCAAAATACTTACTTCTTATTTACAGTCTTGGATAAATTCCATTCCAAATGAACTTGAAGAAATACTTGAAAAATATAGTGAACCTTCAATGATAAAAACATACCAGATAAATTTAAACCAAAATGGTCGCAAACTCACTCTAGTAATTCCAGGAATTCATCCAGGTCCTTTCTCCCCAATTGGAAGCTATAATTTGCCTTCGGATATCATCTCTTTTTTTAAAGAAAAATCAATTCCTTCTATGGTTTTCCACACTCCTTCTTCCCATGCCATAAATCTACCTTCAAGAAAAGAAGTCGAGAACTACCTCAATTCTTTTGACGTAAAAAAAGATTACAAATTCACGGAAGATAACATCTGTTCTAAGCCTTTGAGGGTAAGCAAGAACAAAGGAACAGTAACAGGTCTGATGTTCAATAATACGGCTTTAGTGTTTTTGTCTTTAGCTCCGTATGGTGCGGAGGACTTTCCCTCTGAAATTATAAACTATACTAAACAATTTATTGACAAGAACATCTTAGATGAAATAATTCTCATAGATGCGCATAATGCTTTAGGAGCTGCAATTGTTGATGATGACTTAAATGATATTAAGAATTGTTTAAGAGATTTGATCCAGAAATTAAAAGTAGAGTCCAAAAGTAGGTTTAGTTTTAACTTTGTTAGTTTGGATCACTTAGAATTTAAAGAAATTGGGTCAGGAGGGGCGGGCTGTTTATGTCTTACCATAGATAATGATAATTATTTGCTGTATTCAATAGATTCCAACAATTGCATACCATCACTCAAAACTAACCTAGAACAAGCTCTCTACAGAAGGGGTCTATTTCTATTAGAAATTTGTACAACTGACTCACATTTTCTGTCAGGTAAAACTAAAACAAAGAAAGGCTACTATGCGTTAGGAGAACTATCGTCAGAAAAGGAAATAATTAAGAAATTGGTAGATCCAACTATTTACATAAGAGATAATCAAAAAAATGCCAATTTTGAGATAGAGTGCCATACTTCGAATGTTAGAACTATAGGGCAGGCACAAATCAATTTATACTCAAAATTCACGAATAAAATATTATCTCTCTCATTAAGGGGAGCAATCTTACTTGTACTTTTATCTATTCTATTGCTCGCCATCTTTATCGAGATTTTGTAACTTGGTCCATTATTATTACTATGAAGGCAATACTCTTTCAAATATTTTAAAATAGTATTTTTAATTAATAGATGTGTTAGAAGAATGCGAGATTTAGAGTCTATAATAGAAGAAATTTTACGTAAAAGGCCAGAGATCTCCAGAGAAAATATTCTTCTACTAATTCATGAAAAAAAGGATAATATTGGAAGCGGATATTTGACCGATACTGGGGCGGCATATCTAGTAGCTGCTGATCTAGGGTTAACTTTGGATTTTGAACTTCCATACGGATTAGAAATTAAAGATCTATATGTTGGAGCTAATTCAGTAAATTTAAGTTGTAGGGTTTGTTCTGTCTCAGAACTAAAGAGCTATAAAAAACATGACGGTACAGAAGGCAGTCTCATATCTTTAACAGTTTTTGACAAGACGGGTTTTATAAGGTGCAATCTTTGGGATTCTAAGGCTGAGGAAACACAAAATATGAACCTTAAACCTGAAGATGGAATTTTGATTGGAAAAGCCTATGTTCGATCTGACTTTAACAATTCTCCATCTTTGCATGTTGGACAAAGAAGTACAATAGTAAAGATTGAAAATGAGGATCTGTTATCAAAACTTCCGACACTGAAGGATATCGCTATTCCTCTCGATGATTTTGTTACTCAGCAAGGTCTTTTTTGTTTAAAGGCAATAGTGAATTCCCTGCCTACAACTTCTTCTTTCTCTAGAAAAGATGGTTCACAGGGTAACGTTGAATCTTTTTTTATAGGCGGTTTAAGGAAGGATATTAAACATCGTATTGTATTATGGTTGTCCTTGAACACTTCTAAAAATATCCCTCTTGTTGGATCGCTAGTAGTAATTTGCCCTTTAAAGATGAAACCCCAAATGACAGGAGATATCGAATTTCATGGTGATGAAAAAACAATAATTATTCAGCTTGCAGAAGAATTTTTGTCGTACACCCCAAAAAAGATGATTAAATCATCACTCCGGTTATTATCGATTGGTGTACCCCAAAAAACTAAGAAAGGCTCCGATTCGGTAAACGCTCTAGTGCTAACCGAAGATGGAAGGATGTTTTCTTTGATTGGGTTAAATGAATTAGTGCCTTTTCTACTTTCAATGAAGATAGGTGACGTTATTGAGGGCTCGTTTACCTTTATAGATAAGGATAAACTGCTTTGTACAGATGTTAATAAAATAAGCAAGAAAAACAAAGCCAGTCCCTTTGATATTTCGAATCAATATCAAAAAATATCAGATATAAAATCAACCATTAATGAGAATAAAAAGTTTTTCTTGAAAGCTGTTGCAATATCTCAGGCAACTCAAAGAGAGGTTACCTCAAGGAATGGAGAAAAAATAATTCTCTCAGAACTCCTAATAGGGGACGAAACAGATGAAATCAATTTAATAGCTTGGAGAGGTCTATCAAAACTAATAGATAAGATATCCCCTGGAGAGCGACTGATTATTAATGGCGTAATGCTTAAGACAAAACCAACTTTTACACTGGAATTCAAATCCTTTTCCTCAATCATAAAGATTTCTGAATAGAATTAATTGTCCCAAAAAGGTCTAGTTCTTATGAAAACCTTTTCAGCTCGGTATATTTCCCTTAGTAATTCTTCTTCGCTTGCCTTTTTGTCAAGTATTCTAACCGCATTTGATGGACCAACTCCGTATCCTGAAAGAACGTAGACAGCTTTCTTACCATAATTTTGAATTAGCGAAGAAGTCTTCCATAACTTTTTGTACTCATCAAATTCCTCCTTTGAAAGCTTTTTGTTCTTAAGTTTTTTCTTTATTATATCTCTCGCGGTTTCATTCCAACTTGAGACCATCGTTATCAATCTAGATCGACATATCTGACAGTAAATTGGCTCAGTTACTTCCTTTGTTAAAATTGTCTTCTCCCATTTTCCACATGATAGACATAAAAATTTATGTTTTCTATTTTCTAGTCTTTCCTTTATTGTATTCAATATAGTTATACTAACATCGTACGCTGTCGTTGCACTTTTAGATTTGTACCTGAATCCAATCTTGGCTAATGGGGAGAAATCTTTACCATTTTTTATTAAAACATCAATTTTTCCTTCTCTAATATCGTTTAGAATTTTATTTGCGTTATCAATATCAAACTTATCTGTAAAAATTTCATTTAAAGCCTCTAAATATAGTGGTGTACTAAAATATCTCTTTAAAATAAGAGAACTAAAGCGGCCATCATATGCCACACCTTTTGGAATGATACCAAATCGTTTACCTATATGCCATCCTCTGGTTTTCATTAAGCTAGAATCTCTAATAGCGACTTCTAAAATTTCTCTGAGATTAAATTGTCCAGTTAATGTTTCCTTGACAATTTCTGGGGTTAGGACCTCACCTCCAGTTATTATAATCCTATAAGGGTCATATGTATATTCAACAATATAACCAAGCTTCGAAGTCAGAACCGTTGAAAGCAGCGTTCCAAGAGTATTGTTTATCTTCGTCCCACAGCATAAGTGAATGACGTAGGTACTGTCACCAATTTTTTTTTCAATAACTAGATGTTTATCATCTGGAATCATTCCTATCTGATCATTTGTTTCCTCAAAAATCTTTTTAGCCTCTTGGCAAATATTTTCACGCTTGAAATCTCTTCTGATCTTACCTACAAGTACAGCTGTTTTCTGATCGACTGGAATAAGTTCACCCATCCAATAAGGAATTTCACTTTCTGGAATATTTTTTGGTTCCACTTTAACTGTCTGTTTAACGTCATCTATTGATAGAACATTCCAAGCAGTACCCCTCAAAACAAAAGGTCTTTCCTGCTCTAATGCTTCTCTGACAAAAAGTTGATCCACATTCCCTACTCTCATATTGTTTACAGCATTAATAACAGAATACTGTAAATTTTCAGGGATCATTGAGACATTGCCGAAGTAATAAGTAAAGCATTTACTTCCTCTATAAACAGTATCACCATCAAAGCGAACTGCTTTTATTTCCGATAAAATGTTTATAATTTCAATAATGTTTTCAGAATTAAGCTCTGTATAAAATATAGTTTCCTTGGCCATTCTAATTATCTCTTCAGACTTTATTGTCTTGTATACTAAGGCTAGACCTACTATTTGATGTGCTAAAACGTCCAGAGCACAATAATGTAATACAGGTTCTTCAAGTTCTCCCTTTTCTATTAACTTGCATATGGCAGCAGTCTCGATATAATCGTCGATGGAATTATTTAAAATAAGTCCTTTAGCAATTCCTCCAACTTTATGCTCACTTCTTCCTACGCGTTGTAAAAGCTTGACTGCCTGTCTTGGTGAGTCGATTTGTATAACAAGAGAAACAGCACCGATATCGATCCCCATTTCAAGAGACGATGTTGTGACTACAACCTTTGCTATTCCCTCTCTTAGCTCCTTCTCCGCTTGTTCTCTACTTTCTTTAGATAAAGAGCCATGATGAACTTCGATCAATATCTCAGGATTTTTTGCCTTAATTAATGCTGCTAAATATTCTGCCGTTTGCCTAGTATTTGTGAAGATTATAGTTGATCTATTACCCTTGATTTGCTCTGATACATTTTCTATTGCAACTTTTGCAATATTGGTTAGTTCACCATCAACGAACTTATTTTCAAATAAATATTCCCGGGATATTTTATCGATTACAACAGCTCCTTTTCTTTTAACACCAAAGAGAAACTTCTTTGCTTTGTCTGGGGAGCCAATAGTAGCAGATAGACCGATCCTGACGAATCTCGGGCTAATTTTTTCTAACCTTTCCAATGAAAAAGCAAGATGTACACCCCTTTTGCTGTTTATAAGTTCATGAACTTCATCAACGATGACCCATTCAACATTCTCTAATATTTTAATAAATTTAGGTAATGCTAGGAGAATGCCCAATGTTTCTGGAGTAGATATTAGGAGGTCAGGTGGCTCTTCTTGTATCATTCTTCGTCTAGATGCTGATGTGTCTCCATGTCTAACGTCAACGTTTAGGCCAAAATAATCTGCGTAGCTCTTAATTCTACGAAATAGGTCTCTGTTAAGAGCTCTCAAAGGTGTTATGTACAAAATTTTGGGGTTTTTATGCTCTTTATCTTTTGAGACAAGGTAAAATATCGGTAAAATAGCTGCCTCAGTTTTTCCCGTACCTGTTGGGGAAATAATTAACGTATTAACCTTGTTCAGTATGATTGGAAAAGTCTTTTTCTGAATTTTAGTTAGATCTTTAAAGCCAAGTCTATTTACCTGTACGATCAGCTCATCCAGTCTGGTTTCTTTCATATAGATCTAATGTTTTCGTTTGAAATTAGAATATTCGTAGAATAATACCATCACTAATCCTAAAGCAAATAGGCCGTACATTATAAGCATCCAATAGTTAAAGAAAGTACTAATGTCCATAGCAGAGCTCTTCCCTCATTTCTATTATATATTTTTATCTAATTTAGCATACAATTTAAAAAGATTTAAAGCTCCGAGCGGGTTTTGAACCCGCGGCCTATAGCTTACAAGGCTATCGCTCTACCACTGAGCTACCGGAGCTCGTCAAAACTTAATAACGTAGGTTTAAAACTTTTACTTTATATCCATGAAGAGTATCTTCATAAAAGACTCGAGTTCATCGTCACGATAATAGAAAGTCGAATATTCATCTCTTTTTTTTGCGATCAAAAACGCATTTAGATGATAACAGAACTGCCTCTTCTTCTTAAGAATGTTAAAATAGAAATCTTTGCAAGAACAAAAAGGGGGTTTTTCATTTACTAAATTGTCTCCCTCCTCTCCAATTACGGTCCAAATTTCTGATTGACTAGGTAAGAACACATGTTTTCTGATGGCTTTACGTTCTAAGGTTAATTGTACTTTGTTCCTCGTCTTTTTTTTCATATCTAGGCGTTAACTTATTTAAAGAGTCTTATTTATCAATATCTGTGGGTGGCCGAAGAATTGACATACTTTACGATAAAGCAGCTTTAGTTTTTAATTCCCCAAATAAAAAATTCTTTTGCATTGCTGACTTACATTTGGGTTATACGCCGTCATCATCAATTCCGTTACATAATAGAAGATTGGCTGTAGAACTTGCTGAAAAAATAGTCGAATTATCAAAAAAAGCCAAAGTAGAAAACTTAATTCTCTTAGGCGATGTTAAACACACTATTGCTCGTGTTTCATATTCTGATCGATCATTGCTTGATTCATTCTTCGTAACCTTAAGGCTGTTCTTTAAAGAGATATACCTTATATTAGGAAATCACGATGGATCCATATCTAAAGCTCTTCCCACTTATGTTAAGCCTATAAAAAAAGGCATATTATTAAATAACGTATATTTTATGCACGGCCATGCTCTTCCAGGACAAGATGTTCTAAAATCAAACTTGATTGTGATGGGGCATCTTCATCCATTGTTCTACAAGGAGCATTCACCGTTAAATGGACAACGAGTATGGATTCTTATGAAATTATCATTGAAAAAAGTGTTTCCTTGGAAAGATAAGATATATCAGCTGATAGTTATGCCTCCATTTAACTATGAAATTTCTTTCCCTTTGGGTCACACATACACTCCAAATCTCGATAGCAGAATATCTCCTTTGTTGAACAGATGCAAAGAAGATGTGCTTGAAACTAAGATAATTTCCCTTGATGGAACGATTCTGTCACAAGTTTGATCATTTAAGGATAAATTCAACTTATCCAAGTTTCGCCCCAAATGCCTTTCCACTTGTAATAAGTTGTGGTCATGCAAACTATCTAACAGTTTAGCATGGGGTCGGTGGGATTTGAACCCACGATTTCACGGTCCCGAGCCGTGTAGCCTGAACCATGCTAGCTGACGACCCCCCTAACATCGATATCAAAAGGATAACCATATATACCCTTATTAAGTCTAAAAAAAATCGCCGAGAGCGCCGAGATACCATTTCGCTCGAGAGCTCAGCTTGGTCAGAGCGTTGGACTCATAATCCAGAGGCCGCGGGTTCGAAACATTCGCGAGAAGCCCGCTCTCGGCATTAACATTATCTAATTTTATAGAAAGTAAAAAGCCCTAGGCGGGGATTGAACCCGCGGCCTCCGCCTTACCAAGGCGGCGCTCAACCAGGCTGAGCTACCAGGGCACAAATACCTTTGTCTTTTTTGTATTTATTATTTAAAGTAGTTGTTCTCAAGTTTTCTAATTTTTTTGTACTTGTAACTGGTAAACCAAATATTTTTATATGAAATAACTGTCGGGTCTTTCGTAACATTGAGCTAAAATGTCAGGAAATAAAGAGTCACGAAAAACCTTTGAACCTAAGGATGAACTTGAAATGCTTGAGTATTGGAAGAAATTGGATCTTTATCACTCTTTTAGTAAGTCATATGACTGGTTTGTCATAGATATTCCTCCACCTTACGCAACAGGATCAATGCATGTTGGTGGTTCAGCGCATTACATTCAGATCGATATGATCGCTAGGTATTTTAGAATGAATAAGATGAATGTTCACTTTCCTTGGGGAATTGACAGGAACGGTTTACCTGTTGAATTAATGGCAGAAAAAAAGTTGAACAAAAGAGCGACAGAAATACCACGCGACATCTTCCTGCAACAATGCAAAAAAATTCTTGATGAAACAGAGCATAGAATAGTAGATACACTCTTACGTGTTGGCTTAAGTTGCGATTTCGATCGAGGTTATAAAACGGATTCTCCTGAATTTCGTGCTTTCACGCAATCGACTTTTATTATGGTTTGGGATAAAGGATTAGTTTATGAGGAAGAGCGGCCTGTTAACTGGTGCCCAAGTTGTAGAACCACTATCGCTGATGCTGAATTAGATAAGGAAGAAAGAACTTCATCCCTGTTCCACATAAGATTCGATCTTAAAAATGGCAAAGATAAGGTAGATCAAATTGTTGTAGCGACAACGCGACCTGAACTGATTGGAGCCTGTCAAGCAATAATATATAATCCTTCAGATTCTAGGTACTTCTACCTTGATGGCAGATCTGCCATAGTACCAGTTTATGGTCACAAGGTTCCAATTATTCCCCATCCATACGCAAAACCCGAATTTGGGAGTGGCATAGTTATGATCTGCTCTTATGGAGATCAATCAGATATTCGCCTCTTTAAGGAATTGAAACTTAAGCCAAGAGTGTTACTTAACGAGGATGCACGGATGAAGGAAAATGCAGGGCCACTGGCAGGGCTTGAAGTGAATGATGCTAGAAAAAAGATACTATCCATACTAGAAGGAGAAGGTAGACTAATCAAGAAAGAATTTACTATACAAACGGTACCTGTCTGCTGGCGTTGTTCAACTCCTGTAGAGTATATTAACGTGAAAGAATACTATCTTAAGCAAATTGATTTTCTTCAAGATATACTCAAATTTTCAAGGGAACAGATAAGTTTCTTTCCTCCCGAATCTGTTAACATACTCATAGACTGGATTAGTTCGATATCTTCTGATTGGCCGATTTCTCGGAGACGTTTCTACGGTACAGAATTGCCTGTATGGTACTGTAAAAAATGTGGCACACCTAATCTCCCACCACCTGGACCATATTATCAACCTTGGAGAGAAAATTTTCCATTAAAGTCATGCAAAAAATGTGGTGGTAAAGAATTCGTTGGAGAAGATCGTACCTTTGACACATGGGTCGATTCGAGCATTTCAGCTTTGTATATATTAGAAATGGCAAAGAAACTTGGGTATGCAGAACTGTCAATCCCAGTAAGCATTCGTCCTCAAGGAATTGACATAGTTAGAACTTGGCTCTTTTATTCATTGCTGCGTATTTATCAGCTAACCGATAAACCAGCCTTTAAATGGGTTCGTCTTTCTGGAATGGGTCTCGACGAACATGGGCATGCAATGCATCGACACCTTGGCAATGTTGTATACCCTGAATCAATGGTAAACAGATACGGTGCAGATTCCTTCAGGTTATGGACTGCCAGCGAATCCAAATTGGGCTCTAATTATCTATTTTCAGAAAGTAGAGTTGCTGGTGCAAGAAAATTCATTACAAAGTTATGGAATGTTTCTAGATTTATCTCACAATTTGAGCCTCCTAAAGAAGATGAGTACGAACTCGAGCCGATTGACATCGCAATTTTAGAAAAGCTTGACGAATTAGTCTTAGAGTGTAAAAAATCCTTTAAACAGCTAGATCCATTTGGAGCTGCAAAGTCTATTAGATACTTTGTCTGGGATATATTTGCTGACCACTATATAGAAGCCATTAAATCACGTGTATACAATAGGAGTAATGATTTTTCATCTTGTTCATCAAAAGGAGCAGTCTATACTTTATACTTTGTTTTAGACAATGTCTCCAAACTACTCGCCCCGATTTCACCATTTGTTACAGAAGGCATCTATCAGCTTGTTCCGCATAATAAGAAGAGCATACACATAGAAGATTACCCTTCTCCTAAGGGATTAGAAAAGAAATACTCACTCGTCTTTGACATGTTTATGCAGTTGAACTCTATGATTTGGAATTACAAGAAAGGGAAATCTCTATCTTTGACATCCACCGTTTCTGGGTTATGTATTCCGCCAGAGCTTAAGGCCTTTGAAAAAGAGATCACTTCTATGCACAAAATTGGCGTTATCGCATACGATACTGCATCAGTAAAAGATTTCGAAAAACTTTCTGAGAATTATTTCATAAAACTATAGTCCGCTAATGGTCCCTTATTCTGTACCTTAAGAGAACGCCTATACCCCCGAAGTTCTTTAACATCGCTCCAGACTCAGTCTTTGATGAAATAACCTCAACTTTCGCACCTATAGGGTCTGCTTTTTCTGCTATATAGTCTATATAGTCTTCTTCTTCCGTATCATAGTCTGTCTTTTGACATTTACTGCAAGGACTAGAAAGTACTTCCTGTTTTCTCTTAACATACTCTCCACGTGACAGATACTCTATTATTTCGTTGCCGCATGACTTACACTTTACCTTTAGCCTTATCAAGTTCAAATCATCAACTACTACGACTGTTTCAGCGTTCCCTTGTTTAAGACTTTTTTCTACCGGTTCAATACCATAAGCTGCAAGACCATCTTCTCGTGAGGCTTCGCGGAGAAAGTTCTGAACGAGTTTTATCTCTTCAACCAATCTAAGATTTTCTAAGGTTTCTCCGGATTTCATCACAGTCTCCCGAATTCCCTCTTCACCAGAATACGAAGCGTCTATAATGGCAGCTACCTTTTCCTTCAGTTGGTAGTGTAAGTAATCTCCTTTTAGGAAATCCTCTTTGGTGGGTCCTGGACCGCTGACTATTAATTTGCTTATCTTACTTTCTTCCATAAATGTCTTTACAGCATGCCTTGCAATACGATGGAAGAACTCATTAACCTCAGCTTCTCTTAGTCTTTCGAATCTTCTTGCAGACTGGCCACCAGCTCTATGTTTCCCAGAGATTCCTGAAGTCAAGACATCAACGACTTCAACCGTATCGCCAGATAGAAGTCCTAAGCCAGCTTCCGTCGTATCTATTGTGAGTATGCCAATGATCGTTTCTTCTTTCAGCATATCCTGTAGAATTTCAACATGGAAGTGGTCATCGCAGCGGTAAAGATAGTTTTGTACAGGCTTTATCGGTACGACTTCATACATAAAAATTGTCTCGCTCCCTAATCCGTTTGTTGGTAACGCACCACAAAATATAACTAACCCATTTTCTGGAACTTGTTTGAAAAGCTTCAATCTCTGCATGGTTTTTACCAGAGCATCCTGTACATGAGTTCGAGTCGTATCTGATTTTATGTTTGATGCTGTTCCCCACTCATCTCTTAATGAATTGATTACTTCATAAATGGGTTTTCCTGGAGGAATATATAATGAAACAAGTTCTGTTCCCCGACCACTTTTTTTTGATAGCTCTGAGACTAATCGCTTCAGACGATATATCTCTACTGAACTTCTCTTTTGTGGGTTGCTCAATCCCTCTCACGTCATATTTTTATTTTGCTTGATGTATACTTAGTGCGAGATACCCTTGCATCGTATAGTAATTAAGTTGAGTGGTTCGGTCTTCAAGATTCCTATAAACGTTGGGCTAATAAAAGACCTATGTGAAACGTTTACTTTTATTATCAAAGAAGGCGTACAGCCGGTAATCGTCGCTGGAGGTGGTGAGCTCGCTCGAACCTATATTAATGTGATGAGAGCTTTAAAATCAGATGAAACGACCTTAGATGAGATTGGTATCGCCTCATCGAGGTTGAATGCAAGAATTATCATTACATGTTTGGGAAATATATCATATCCCATTATACCATCTGACATGGATGAAGTATCAATCGCACTGGACTCTAAAAAAGCTGTAGTTCTAGGTGGGCTTTACCCCGGTCATTCAACAAATGCTACAGCGGCTTTAGTGGCAGAAAAATCCAATGCTGACCTTTTCGTTAACGCAACAGATGTCGATGGCGTGTATTCAAGCGACCCACGAATTAATAAGAAGGCAAAGAAATTCACTAAAATTGACACCAAAACACTTTTTAAATTGATAGGGAATTCTCCTATGAATGCAGGTGTTTATGACCTTATGGACCCACTATCCATTAAAATAATTGAACGTTCAAAAGTAAAGACAAGGATTATTCTTTGTACTCCTAAGAATATCATGGCCACCTTTAAGGGCGCTCCTATAGGTACAGAAGTTTTAGTAGATGGGACAATTTTCTAAGAAATCTAAAATGTTTTACCAATGGCTAAAAAACGTTAATCTGATTCTGTAACTTCGCTATTTGATCAAGGTCTTTAAGTATTACTGGCAGAATAAGAGTGTCCAACAGGAATATATTTGTGGTAAGAGCTGGGCCAAAACGAGCTAAAACGCCTTCTTGACATATTGTCAATAGAAATTCCAAAAGAAGTGGAAGGGGATAATTAGCATGGAAACAAATGGCCATTCAAGGTCCTCTAACAGACAGCCTCAAATAAATAATTTGCCTGTGTTTGGAAATGATAAAGTAAGCCTAATTGAATTAAAGAGTTTAGCCCAGAAAATGCTAACAATGGGTAGTATATTCCTAATACTTATTTTATCAGAGCCAGATTTCTTGCCAAGGAGAGAAGCAATAGCGAAGGTCGAACTTTACGTTCGGCTTCTTTACGAAGAAGTTGCAAGAAAGAGGATCGAAGGATAATGGTTGTAAACGAAGACGAAGTAAAAGAGATATTGAACAAATATGAGATAGACTTGGATAAGTTGAAACCGTAGACAGCGGTTCACAGAAGATCGGGAGGTTTATGAGAGAGGATCCTGAGGAGGCTGCTAAAACGATCATGATAACGGCCCCTGGGCCCGAGAGCGGGTAGTTATAAACCACCTTTACAAACTGGGTAATTTTTTCTTAAAGCGAACATGAAACGTTCCGGCGTTAAGAGTTAATGCCGGATTTTCTGCTTTCATGTTATTTGGGTTTTGGTTATTTTTGCTCATCTTTAATCACCCAAGATCAAATTCAGTTGGACGCCCATCCTTTCCCTTTACCTCTTTCTTTCCTTCCTTAACTTCTGATTTGGCCGTATCCTTAGTTACACTTTTTTCTTTTTTATCTGTTGCAGCAGGTGGTGGCGGAGCAATGGATGGAACGCTCTGTGGTTCAGACTCGTTAGGCTCCTCTTTAGGTAAATTATCTTCATGAAACGGATACTGGTCCCATGACTTGTGCAATATTGCATAGTACGGAACTTTGTTAAGTTCACTTTTAAAGAGCCTTTACCGAATCTGTTAAGGTTTAACAACAGATCATCTAAGTGCAATTATGGTCTGTTCAACTGATTTTTAGACAAAATATTTAGCGCTAACTTTTTTATTCTGTTCAAGTTAAATGTGCTTTGCATGAGAGCAAGATGATAATCGTTTGAACACAGGGGCATCTGTCCGAGCAAGTCAGCCGACCGTTAGCGCTAATTTTTTTAAAAAATATCTGCTTGAACGGAAATTATCAACGTCTGTTCAGCATTTTTTCCTTAACAAAATATGTAAAGGAAACCTTAACAAAATCGGTAAAGGTTATTTAATGTTAGGTGAATGCAGGTTTCGGCTTGATGATAGGAGAAATTTTTAGTATTTACCGTTTTGGTTAAGGCCTATCGCTATGATGTGGACGGGAAAGGAAAATCTGTTAATGGGATCCAATCAGTTCCACCTAAATCAAGGTATTCATCTGATTTGGCACCCTTTTTCTCTATATGTTTAAAGGTTTTCAGATTTTTTATGTTTGTGTGTGTTCCAGTTTTTCCTTAATCTCATATAATTTGGCCAAGTCCCTGTTGAGGCTTTCAATGCTTTG
>Ga0187889_10000233_pt1 | contig 67923 bp, 57 predicted proteins | sample June2016WEW_7_10_2_FD_132992 | JGI IMG/M metagenome (GOLD analysis project Ga0187889, IMG submission 132992) | Peatland microbial communities from SPRUCE experiment site at the Marcell Experimental Forest, Minnesota, USA - June2016WEW_7_100 | ecosystem: Environmental > Terrestrial > Soil >... | reverse complement strand
TGCGGCACAGTTGACGCGAACGAAAGGTCGCGACTCGCGCGCGCTGTTGATATGGATGGCGCGCGCTACCATCTCCTTGCCCGTGCCGGTTTCGCCGCGCAGGAGCACGGTGGCCTGCGTCTGCGCCACTTGCTCGACCCTGGTCAATACCTGACGCAGCGCGGGCGAGTCTCCCACTATCGCGCCATAGCTGAACTGGCCGTGCGCTTCGCGCGAGAGCACGCCCGCGTACTGCGAGAGCTGCTCGGCCAGGCGCCGATTGTCGCGCACGAGATGGAAGCGCTCGACCGCCTGCGCCAAAATCCCGCGCAGCTCCTTGCTGTCCCACGGCTTGGTCACATAGCGATAGATGCGTCCCAGATTGATTGACTCGATGAGCACCTCGACGTCGGTAAACGCGGTGACGATTATGCCGATGGCATCGGGGCGCACGTCGCGCACGGCGCGCAGGAGCTCGAGTCCGGTCATCTTTGGCATGCGCTGATCGGTGACCACTACCGCCACGTCATGCTCGCGCGCCAGCGCCAGCGCCTCTTCGCCACCACTGGCCAGAAGAAGAGTGAAGGTCTTGCCGAAGGTAAAACGGAAGGCATCCAGATTGTCACCCTCGTCGTCGACAACCAGCACCGGAAATTTCGACAGTGCGATTTCACCCACCGGCATGCCATGACGGTAACATAGGGAATCGTGCCCATGCCGGCGAATACGACCAGCGCGAGTGGCGTCCCCTACTGGGCTGCCCTGGGCATCGGGCTGGCAGCTTTCGCAGCCTATGCCATGGCCGCCACACCGACCGCCTATCCCCTGGACTCTGCCGAGCTAGCCGCGGCCGCCTTCGGCCTGGGGGTGGCCCATCCCCCAGGAGAAGAGACCACCCTGCTCTGGGCCAAGCTGTTCACCTTGCTGCCCTTGGGCAGCATTGCCTTCAAGGTAGCGCTCGCGCAGGCGGCGGCGGGTGCCGCGGCCGCAATGCTCGTGTTCCTGCTCGTGTTCGAGCTCAGCTCGCCGTTGGCGCCGGCTCGGGGCAATCTTCGTCCAGCCACCCGGGCGCTCCTGGCTGGCCCTGCGGCCCTGGCCTTTGCCTACGCGCCAGGAGTGGTGATGGTGAGCAACCGAGCCGAGGTGTACGCGGTCGGGACCGCCCTTGCCCTGGGAGCGCTGTGGCTGGCCTTGCGCGCCCGCGCCGAGCACGACGGGCGCCCGGCCGCACTGGCCGGCCTCCTGGTGGGGTTGGGGGTCGGCAACCATTCCCTGGTGGCGGGTCTGGTCGGGGTGGGCGCGGTGGCGGCGGCCCTGCCCGCGTGGCTGGCCGCGAGCCGGCGGGCCAGGTTCGCCACGCTGGCCGTGGCCACATTCGCGGGCGGTATGTTGATACATGCGTACCTGCCCCTGCGCGGGGCGGCCCTGCTAGGCAGCAGCCGGGACATGGACCAAGTCGCCTGGGGCGACCCGCGCTCGCTCCCAGGGCTGTGGTGGCTGGTCTCGGCCAAGACCTTCGTCGACAAAGCAGCCCTCGTGCACGGCTATAGCACGCCGACGGATCTGCCCTTCATGCTCATCGAAGAGCTTGGCCTCGGTTGCACCCTGCTGGCGCCAGCGGGAGCCTACCTGCTCTTGCGCAGAGGTTCCACGCGCATGCCGGCCGTGGCGGTGCTGCTCACCGCTGCCGGCTCACTGGGCGCGGCACTGGTCGGCGGCGTGGACCCAGGCAACCCCGACATTCGCGGTTACCTCGGCCCGGCCATCGCGGGCACAGCCGTGCTCTGCGGCGTGGCCCTCACCATCGGCCTCGCGCATTTTCGCCGCGAGCGAGCCCGTGCCGTGCTCGCCGTGGCATTGCTCGCCGCTGCCATGGCCCGTTGCCCTGGTCCGACAAGATATCCCGGTCTGGCCCGCGCCCGAGCCGCCACCAGCGCCGCCCGTGACCTGCTCGAGGATCTGCCCCCACGCGCCGCCCTCTTCACCAGCCACTTCGAGACCGGATTTCTGGTCGGATATCTGCGGCTCGTCGAGGGCGCCCGCCCCGACGTCGCCTGGGCCCACCTGGGTTTTGTCCATGGGATGGGTTATGACGCCCGCATCCGAGCGAGTACGCCGGAGCTTTCCCCCACCGTTGCAGGCTACGGCACTGGGCGCTTCCTGGCCGCTCTGGAGGAGCTAGACACGACTCGGCCCGTGCGGATCGAGCCCGACGCGGTGCTTGATGAGGAGACACGACGCAACCTCGGCCCAGCGGGCTCGCTGTGGTCGCTCGCCAAACACGCCTCGCTCGCTCCGGCCCCCGAGCTGCCGGGGTGGGCCCTCGCCGAGGCGACAGACGATCCGCAGGTGCGCGCCTTTCTGGCATGGCGCAACTACATCGACGCTCGCTGGTCGTGCGACCTCGGCTTTTCCGCGCGGGCCCGCGCCCGCTTCGCCCAGCTCGAGCTCCTGGTCCCTAGGGACGAGCGCTTTCGCCGATTAGCGCAAACTTGCCCATTATCCGACCCTCCCCCCCCCTAACTGCAGTGCTGCCTCGAAGCCCACTTGGCTGACCCCACCCGAGTTGACCATCGCGACGAAAAAATGTGCGCCCACGTCTTCCGCATAGACCTTGCCCACGGGCGTTGCGTGGGCGTGCGGGTTACCAGCACCGTTTGCGCTAGCGATCTCCCCCCCCTCCCCGAAGCGGAACGGGCATTCCTGCGCGGCCTTCCCCCAGCGCGCCAACCCACCTGGTTGGCGGGCCGCATAGCCCTGCACGCGGCGCTACACGACATTGGGCTAGACCATGGGCCTGTCCTCGCCACCATGCGCGGCGCCCCTGCCCTGCCCGCAACGGTCACCGCGTCGATAAGCCACAAACGCACCCTGGCCGTGGCCCTAGCGACGCCCAAGACGGATGGGCTATCGGTAGGCGTAGACATCGAACCTGTCCCGACGCAGCCGGCTTCGCCCGGCGAACCCAGCTGGAACGATCGCCCCGACATAAGCTCGCGCGTGCTAACGGCGTGCGAGCTGGGCGCGCTAGCCAACCTCCCCCAACCTCAGCGCCGGCGGGAGGTCGTCCTGCACTTCTCCCTCAAGGAGGCCCTGTACAAGGCCCTCGACCCCATCGTAGGTCGCCACGTTTCCTTTCAGGAGGCGACCGTGTTGCCAGCCGGCGATGGCAGCGTCCTAGTCACGCTCGCCCTGGCCAGGAACGAAGGGCCGTTTTGGGTGGAAGCTCGCTGGTCGGAGATTGCCGGTCATCTGCTCACCACAGCAGCCCTGCGCCCGGCCGGTTGAGGTGTAACTGTCACGGCTGCGGGACGCTGGGCGGCGCTGCGCTCGGCGGCGGGGGGCTCGGTTGCCCAGCACCGAGTTGCGGCGGGACGCTGGGCGGCGCTGCGCTCGGCGGTGGGGCGCTCGGTTGCCCAGCGGGTTGCGGCGATACGCTCGGCGGCTCTGCGCTCGGCGACTGCGGGGGCCACGGCTGCCGGGCGGCCCACTCCTGACACGCTACCATGTCAGCCTTGGACCGCATCGGCTTCATGACAGCCAGCGTCTTTCCGCTGCTGTCTACCTCTTCGCCGCGCATCTCGAGAGCGTTGATCTCGCTACCGTTCCCCTGTCGCTCCACGTATATCAGGTAGGATCTTCCCGCCTGCATACGCAGCGCGAATTGCGACCGGGGCAGGTAGGCGCTCCATGTCCCGCTCTGGCTGTCGCCGCTCACGCTTGCGCGTCCCTCGACCAGGTGGCAACCGGGCAGGAGGGCAAAGGGGCTGGACGCGTGCGCAACGTCGACACCGTCGACCTTGATCACGGGCCCGCTCAGGATCGCAACCTGTTCGGTGGGCAAAGCCGGGCCGGAGTACAAACGATCGGGCTCCGGCACGGCGCCAAAATGCGCGCAGCCCATCAGGCCCGCGAGCGGTCCCACCCAAAACAATAGCAAAGCGAGCCGAGGCTTAGACATGCCGGCTTTTTAGCATAGGGCACCGTGTTGCGGGGACGCTAGCGCCACAGACCGGCGATGAAGCGCAGGATCTCGGCCGAGGCATCGGGCTCGACCAGCCCGAGATGCCCGCCCAGATCGCCGTCCTCGTGTCCCACGCCCGGGACGCTCTGGGACGCGCGGTCCTGCACACGCGCCCGCCGAGCGCGCTCGGCCAACTCCTCACTCTCGCGCTCGCGTGCCCTTGCGAGACCTCCCTTGGCCACGAACTGGATCACCTCAGCCAGCTCGCCGGCGTCGAACCAAACCCCGTGGCTCCGGCACACGTCCACCACCACCCCGGAAATGCGCGCGAATGCCTGGCGATTCATGAGCTTGCCACACACGGGACAGTGCAGGTACCTCACCCCTAGCTCGCGCTTGGCCTCGCGCTTCGGCAGGGCCAGGCGCAACCCGGTCGCCTGGTCATGGGCGGCCACCACGCGCTCCATGGTGGCTGGCGTCAGGAACAGCCCGCCGCAATGATCGCACTCGTCCACGCTGGTCTCAGCGTATTGGCGCGCGACCAGCGCTCCTTGGCAACGCGGGCAAGGGTAGGCCAGGGCCCGCTCTCGATCGGGTCCGCTGGGCAGCAGCTGCCCGCAACCTTGGCAATGGATAGCCCCTTCGAGATTCCACCCCAGACAAGCGGGACAGCGCCGAGTGGCCACCGTCGACCCGCAGTAGGGGCAGGCCCGCATCCCGGCCGCGATGGACCCGCCGCAGGCCGGGCACAGCATGGAAGCGGCCTGTGGCGGCAGGGAGGCACAGCGGCAGCGATTCTGGCTTGGCCCATCGTCCGGACCAGCATGGACAGCCTCTCCACACGAGAGACACACAGCAGCAGGCAAGGCGGGCATAGCTCCAGTGTACCTCCCGCCAGCCGCCCGCGGGTCGATCGCTCGGTCGGGCCTAGCCCGCCCGAGCTCACGCGAGCACTAGCGCTTCGAGAACTGGAAGCGCGCACGCGCGCCGCGTTGGCCGTACTTCTTGCGCTCTTTGGCGCGAGCGTCGCGAGTCAGGTAGCCGGCCTTCTTCAGGGCTGGCCGCAACTCAGCGTTAAACTTACAGAGGGCGCGCGAAATGCCGTGCCGCAAGGCATCGGCCTGACCCGAAAGCCCCCCTCCCTTCACGCTAGCGAAGATGTCTAGGCTGCCAGAGGTCTCGGTGAGCTCGATCGCCTGGCGAAAGACCATGCGCGAAGTCTCGCGGCCGAAGTATCCCTCGAGCGTCCGGGCATTGATCTGGATCTTTCCGTTGCCGGGTTGAAGCCAAACCCGCGCTACCGCGTGCTTGCGCCGGCCGGTGGCATAAAAGCTCTTCTGCAAATCGATCGTCACGTCACTCATTCCGTCACTCATTGGCTAGCGGGCTCATGCAAGGGCGAGCGGTTTAGGTTGCTGGGCGGCGTGCGGGTGCTCGGTACCAGCGTACACCTTCAGCTTCTTGTAGATACGACGGCCGAGCGGCCCCTTGGGCAGCATGCCCCAGACGGCTCGCTTGACGAGCTCGGTGGGATGGCGCTCTACCAGCTCCTTGGCGGTAAGCTCGGCCAGTCCGCCCGGGAAAAGGGAGTGGTCGCGATAGAGCTTGTCAGTCCACTTCTTACCCGTCAGGCGAACCTTCTCGGCATTGACCACCACCACGAAATCTCCTGCATCCTCGTGAGGGGTGAAAATGGCCTTGTTCTTTCCACGCAGGACCGAAGCGATCTTGGTGGCGGCACGACCGAGGGTTTTGCCCTGCAGGTCGGCGATGTACCAGGAGCCCGAGCTCGACCCCTTGGCGAAAACAGTCTTATGTTGGCGCGGCGCTGCTGAGGACACGGGGCGCTTCTGATACTGCAAGAAAGAGGGAAAGTCAACTCTCGGTAAGTTTTCTCGGCAAATTTTCGGCAAGGGAGGCCTCTTTGGCACTACCCCGCTCATCGCGGTGCTCACCCGTAGGCTGACAACGCCGAGGCCCCGAGGCGCGGGCGATAGTCCGTCAGCGCTAAAGTCCGATGCCCAGCTGGACCAGTTGCTGCCGAGCTCGCTTGGCCCAGCCACGATTCGCGAGCGGGCTGGCCGGGCTGGGATGGAGGATAGCTCCCAGGGTAATGCCGGTTTGCCCCAGCGCATCCCGGGCGCGTCCTGCGGCAAAGACACCCAGCCCTATAACATACCGAGGCTTCAGCACGGCCACCATCTGGCGCAGAGAGTTGTCGCACAGCGCGAAGAGGCATTTTCGCTCACTCGGAGGCAGCTTATCGGGAGTCAAGTTACGCCCGGATGCCGCCATGAAGACCAATGGGCAATAGTTGGCCACGAAGAAGCGCCGGAAAAAGCGCTCCGCGGTGCCAAACTCCTCTTTGGCCCAGCTCCAAAGCCGGGTCCCGCTCACCTCGCTGCGCGGGCAGGCAAGCCCCTGCACCCCGCGCTTGGGATGCTCGAACGTCGGCCGACCCACCTCCCCCGCAAGCCTAAGGAACTCACGCACCATGGTTGCGTCGCCGAATGGGATACCGGTCTGGGCCATGCCAAAAGGGCCAGGATTCATGCCCAAAAGTATGACCTCCTTGTCCGACTGGCCGTAACGCTGGTTGTAAGCCTCATGCAGCTCGCGCGCATAGACCAGGGGATTGTAGACAAAGGCCACGGGAGGCGCGAACGACAGGCTGCCAACGCCCAGCGCTAGCTGACGACTTATTGCGCTAAGCGGATGCTGCTCAGGCCCTGCCATCCCGCTTCCATGCCGGCAAAATGCCGGCCAGGCAAGAAGAAGTTAGAGGGTAAGCCTGGTTATAATGCCAAGGTAAGGCGGAGCAGCTCCACCAGCGCCACCTTGGCGTTAAGCGTCATCGGGCGTCACGTCCCGGGCGGTAAAACTTGTGCTCTCACCTCTTCCATCTGCCTACAACGTGTGGTTAATATTCTGTCCTCCATGCGCGCTACCCTTCGTCGTACCCGGTTCATATGTCTGGGCGTCGTCCTGGCGCTCGCCTGTTCCCTCATCAAGTCCCAACCGGTTTGGGCGCAAAATGAGGAAGAGGAGGAGAACGGATCCGACTACAAGGATCCAACCATCGTGACCGACGACAGCTCCTCGGTACCGGTCGGGGTCAAGGATCTGGGCAAGGAGAAAAAGCCCATCGCCGATCCGGTTTATGCCCAGTGGTGGTTCTGGGCCACAGCAGTGGCCGCGGCCGCGGCGTGGACAGTGGTAGCGGTGTGGCCCGCGCGCCAGAAGGCCCCCACTTGCGTGAGCAGCTCCTACCCATCCGGCTGCATCGGAGACGGGAGGTGAGAACCATGCCTATTAGTATCGGCAAGCTTTTGCCCCTCGGGCTGCTATCGGCCGCCCTGATGCTGGAGTCTGGCTGCAGCAGCGACTACGGCCTCTTCAACGTCACCGGGTATTTCGCTGATCCGGCCGCGACGACCTACCAAAGCGTCGAGCACTGCCGGCTGACCGTCAAGGATGCCGCTGGCGGCATCGCCGTCAATAGCTACACCATCCCCAAGAGCAACGGCGACAGCCCACAACTAGGCCAGCTGAGCTATAGCACCTCGGCCACCAGCGGGACCCTGACCTTCATCATCCAAGGCTTGGACAACAGCAACAAAATCATCGAGGGCGGCAAGAGCTCGGCCGCGGTCAAGGTTTTCCACAGCCAGAACGACATCGTCGATGTCAATGTCAGCATGACGACATGCACGCCGCCCGCTGGCACGCCCGCCAACGACTCGTGCGGGTCGTAGTACCCGAGCTGCCTCCTCCCCCGCGGCCGCGCGACCGAAGCCACCCTCAGATGGTCGCCAACTGGTCCTCGATTCGCCCCATCGTCTGCGCTAGCCCTCAGATGGTCGCCTCGGCCAGCGAGAACTTGTTGTTCTTGTCGTAGAGCACCTTGAAGCTCGGCCGTACCTCGGCCGGGAGCAGTTGCTGTAGGTGGCCCTGCCGGCCGCGCTCGTAGATGATGAAGATGCGCCGCCCGCGATGACCCGCGATCCAGTTCTTCAGATCGTCGTCGGCGTTGTCCATATCGAAGACCGTTCGATCTTCCTTGGGACCTTCGTAGATTTCGTTTTCCGAATAGAACGTCTCGCCCCGCCAGTACATGTCATAGGCGAGCAGCTTCTCATCGGGCGACTTGCGGTGCCGGTAGTACTCCGCCAGGGTTTCCTTCTGCGACCAGAATGGCGCCACCGCCCGCATGTAGTCGTCGAGCAAGAAGTAGGTCATAGCGACCGCCGAGAGACAGAGCCCGACCACGGCGATGCGCAATAGTCTGCGCGCGCCCAGCGCCAGGGTGAAAAGCGCGATGAGAACCACCAACACGATCAGCGGCACACGAAAGTCGAGCTGGCTCGGCCACGGACGACCCGTCGGGCTGTGGATGTAATCGTAGCTGAAGAGCCACAGAAACCGCTGCGCGGAGTTGCGCGCGTAGAGCAGGTCGGCCACGACGATCCCGAAGAGGGGCAAGCCAACCAGGGCGGCCAGCCAGGCCCGCCGCCCATCGCGCATGACTAGGATATCATCGAGGAAACAGCCGATGACGATGGCTAGACCGGGAATGGCGGGAAGCACGTAGTGATGGAACTTGGTCATCGACAGTGACACCAGGGCATAGGCCGCCACACCCCAGATGGCGCCCAACCAGTAGATGGCCTGTCTTTGCCCATCCTCTGCCTTGCGCATGACCATGCCCGCCAGGGCCGCCGGAGCGAGCGGCACCCAGGGCAACATCCCATAGCCCAGCTCGCGCAGGAAGTACTCGAACGTGCCCCTATCACCGTGCCGCCCAAGCATCATCCGCCGCCAGTGGTTGTCGCCGAAGAGCTCGTTCCAGAACGCCCAGCCGTGTCGGATGATCATGGCGTGGTGCCAGGGCGCCGCTACCACCACTATGGCAAGCGCGGACACGAGCACGGCCGGAAGGATCTGCGCGCGCCGCAGCCGTTGCCAGTTCCAGGTGAAGATGATGTAGGCGCAAAATATGATGATGGGCAGCCCCGCCCCGGCAAAGCCCTTGGCCAGGACGGCCACCCCGCACAGCATGGCGGCGATATACAGGTAGAGAGGGGCAAGGTAGCGGGCGCGACTCGACAGCCAAAGGAAAAGCAAGGTGCCGAGGTAGTACGGGATCATGACCACCGCTCCGTACATCACGACCTCGCGGTTGCCGATCGGCACCTTCACCTTGAGCTGCACCGAATCGATGACGAGCTGGGGCACCACCAGGAGCAAGAACAGGCCAACCGTGGTGAAAAATGCCGGATGGTGAGGGTAGCTCCACCAGCCTCGACCCCGCCTGGGCAGTATGTCGTCGCGGTCATCGAGCAGGGCAATGGTACCGAGGGCGAGCGCCATGGTCATGGGGCCCACGTAAGCCATGTCGGTCATGGCCTGGCGAGCTATCAAAGAAAACATGGGGCTGGTGGCCATGATGATGGCGGACAGGAACCCGGCCCGCCGCGAAACGAAGCGGGAGACCACCATGTAAACGCCCCACATGGCCAGCACACCGAGCAAACAGAAAGGCACGCGCACCGCCCATTCGGTGCGCGACAAGGTGGCCATCTCTCCCGGGGCGTTACCCGGCAGCCCTATGCCCGCGATGTGCATGCCGAGGCTCATGAGCCAGAACGTGAACACCGGCTTCGACCAGAAGACGTCAGCGTCACGGGGCGAGCCTGGCCACCATAGGCTGATGAAGTCGCCCCGCTTGGTCATTTGCCGGGCCACTTCGGAATAATGCGTCTCCCACGGATCCCAAAGGCCATACGTACCGGCGAGGGGCAGGTAGAGCAAGAGGCCGACGCAGATGACCAACAGCGTCATCTGGCGTTCGCTGAGCTGCCCAAAGAACCGGTGGAAAAGCCCAACGCCGTCATGCGGCGATGGTAGTCGCGTGAGCTCGGGCGGGCTTGGCCCGACCGAGCTCGCCCGCGGGGGATCTAAAGGACCCTCCAAGGGTCCTTTACCTGGTAAACGCTTACAATCGGGGTCTGCCAAGGTGGTCACGCGATGTCGTCCTCTAAGCTGACGACCCAGGTGTTTATCACAGGAAACCCCTCCCGAGGTGGGCAAGGGTCCTTCGGAGCGAAGGAAATCGCGCAGTTGCGATGGTGACCAAGCCGGAGAGCCGCCAACGCGGCGGCACGTGCTACTTTCCGGGATGGCGGCAAAAGAAACTCGTCGTATGATGCATTAAGGTAATGGCTGCGCGGCCGGCACTAATACTTAGAAAAGACTTGGGACGTACCCTGAGACAGGGCCATCCCTGGGTGTTTCGCGAAGCCTTGCTCAATCCTCCGGTTCTTCCGCACGGCGAGGTCGTTACGGTTTGCGATGGACAGGGGCGGCCGGTCGCCTACGGCTTCTGGGATGCAAAGAGCACGATCGCGGTACGCGTCCTCGACCTCGAGCCCATCACGGACAAAGCCGCTCTGGTAAAGCGCCGACTGGTCGCCGCCCTCGCGCTCCGACGAGCCCGCCTGGACTTGCGCCGGACCAACGCCTTTCGCTGGGTGCACGGCGAGGCCGATCGCCTGCCCGGCGTCCACGTGGACCTCTACGCCGACGTGGCCAGCCTACGCTTCGACGGCGAGGGCAGCCGCTCCTTCTACGGCGATTTGGCGCAATGGCTCATCGAGTGCGGTCTCACCCTCGAGCAGCCTCTGCGCAAAGTCATCGATCGCGACGCGCGGGCCGAGGAATCGGAAGAAGTGGCGGTGGAGGAAAATGGCATAGTCTTCTGGGTCGACCTGGGCCGCAGTCAGAAGGGCGGGCTCTTCCTCGATCAGCGCGACAACCGCAAGGCGGTGGCCGAGCGCGCGCAGGGCAAGTCGGTGCTCAACCTTTTCGGCTACACCGGCGGCTTTTCCCTCTATGCCGCACGGGCGGGGGCACGGCGCACCGACACCGTCGACATCGCCCGCCCCGCCATCAGCGCGGCCAGGCGCAACTTCGAGGGCAATGGTCTTGCCCTGGACAGGGCTGGGCTTCATGCTATCGATGCGCTCGCATTCCTTAGTCAGGCCATCGCGCAAGGGCAGACCTGGGACATCGTGATCTCCGATCCGCCCAGTTTCGCTCCTTCCAAGAACAGCCTGCCGCTGGCGCGAAGAAGCTACCTGCACCTGCACCGCCTGGCCGCCCAGGCCGTTACCCCGGGGGGCATCCTGGGCGCGGGTTCGTGCTCGAGCCACCTCGACCGCCGGGAATTCTTGGCCCTGGTCAAGACCGGCGTACACCAGGCCGGCCGTCGGTTCACCCTCGAGTCATACACCGGGGCTGGTCCCGACCACCCAACCTTACCGGTCTTCCCCGAGGGCGACTACCTGAAGTTTGCGCTGGGTCGGGTGAGTTATTAGGAAAAGGACCCTGGGAGGGTCCTTTAGATCCCCCGCGAAGAGCGCTGGCGGGCAAAGCCCGCCTGCGCTCACGCGCAAGAAAAGGACCCTGGGAGGGTCCTTTAAATCCTCCGCTAACCAGAGCTAAGCTAACTACTCTTGCGTTGTTGGCGCGACAAGTTCGAACGGCAACTCTGCCCTAAAGAATTCTCATATTTAGGAGCAGGGCAAGCACCTTCAGAGCGAAGGCCAGGCTCAAGACGAGCCCGAGCTGCGCCGCTGCCTCACCCACCGAATCAGCCCACAGATCCACCCCGCCTTCCCTCACCGTCTCTGCCTCGCCATGAGGGCAGGGCGGGGGATCGTCCACCAGGCCCACCATCGGAACAGCGCGAAGGTCTCGCTTGAACGCTGGCACTTCGATGAACCTCCTTTCTCCGTTACCGCTAACTGTGCCCGATAGACGGTTTCCAGAGTAGAACGCTCAGGTAAACTTATGGTGACTATTTGCCCGCGCCCTTGGTCCGGTGAGCCAAGCCCTGCGCCAGATGGTGAGCCTGGCGGCGTGGCCCCGAGGTCCCCTGCTCATTTGCCCGTTGTGGCTGCGGGGATCCCTAGGTGCCCAGGCTTCAAGCCCAGGTGGCGACGCGCATGTCGGTCTGCGAGGCCGGGGCGCTCAGAGTCTCCGGCAAGGTGCGGCCTGCGCCGAGCAGCCAAGCGCGGGCCAGCCGGCGCGCCAGCAGGCGATCGGCCGAGGTCATCATCCGATAAGCCGCATCGGACACCAGGCGATCGCGGAACTTGTATGACGCGATGCCAGTGCGCACGTCACGGTCGATGAGATTGCGCATAACCATGACTTCCATCCACTCAGCCATGCTCTTGCGCGCCGATTCGCCCAGGAGGGCTAGCAGTGCTTCCACGGTGAAGCTCTTTTCCCCATAAAGACTCGCGGCCCGCAACACCCGCCGCACATCCGGCTCGAGGCTCTCGAAGCGTCCCTCGACCATCGCGTACACGGAATCCGGCACGCTGAGTGTGCCCTGGCTGGTGCTGGCTACCATCTCCTCCAAGAAAAGTGGGTTTCCTTCCCAACGGGCCAGGATAAATTCCTCGACCGCGCGCGAGATCGATGGCGCAAGATAGCGCAACAGTGCCAATCCGTGCTTCTGCACCAGCGGACGCAGGCGCAGGCTCTGGACAGCACGCGCGGTCCACAATCCCGGGAAACGATCTTCGACCTCGTCCCGTCCCACCCCCAGAACCATGATGGGCTTGTCGTGTAGACGTTGCAGCACCCGATCGATCAGCTCGAGGCTGGGGCTGTCGGCCCATTGCAAATCTTCGAGGAGCAAGAGCACACCTGCGTCCTCGCAGCGACTGGCCAGCACCTCCGCCAAGGCATTTTCAGCCAGCACGCTCGACTTGGACTGCACATCGATACCGGCGCTGGCCAAGAGCGGCCCCAGCGTCGGATACCGCCGGTCCACCCGCAGCAGTGTCCCCGCACCTTCGATGACGAGCGGCACGTCGCGCCGCCGGGTCATAAACTCCCGCACCAGACGACTCTTGCCAAACCCGGACGGCCCCAAGAGCAATACCGCGCGCGCCACCCGGTCACCCACGGCCTCGTCGTAAGCCGCCTCCAGGGTGGCCAGGTCGCGTTCCCGCCCTAGAAAAGGGGGAGGGAACGAGCCCGAGCCCCTACCGCTGGCGGAACAGACCAGATTTTCCTCGAGCAGCACCAGGCTGCCGGAGGCGTCCGTGCTACGAAACCGCTCGGGCAAAAGCCGGCGCGTCGTCTCGTCGATCACGACCCGTCCTGGCAGTTGCCCATCGAGCAGGGTGGGCAAGCGATCCATCAAGCGCCCCACCGGCAGCCGCCCCAGAAACGTCGCCCGTCCGGTGGCGATGGCGATCTTGGCGTCCGGCTCTTGCTCGCGCAAAGCCAATCCCGCCGAGGCTAGCTGGATCGCTTGCTCGTGCGCGGTCGATACCGTCGGCGCCGTCATCAGCAAAGAGTGATCGGCCAGCCGATCCATCTCGCAGGCCCGGCTCTCGAGAAGCCGCTTCAGCTTCGCCATCCGGTCCGCTTCCCCGTCCCTACTCAGAGTGGCTGCCGCCGCGCCCGAGGCTCCGGCCGAGAACCCTCCACCACCCGGGGGGGGACAAGCGCCGAGCGTGACCAGCATCGCGCAGGAGAGGTGTTCCTCGATCTCGCTCACCGAGTCACGGCGGGGCTGGTGATACGAGCCCTTCCCGACATTTTCGCCATCGATACCGCCAAGAGCCTTCACCAGATCGCCAAATTCCTTGGCCAGCGTCGCCGCAGACTGCGGCCGCAGAGCGGGGTCGGGCGCCAGCATAGCGTGCACCGTGGTAGACAATCTCCGATCGAGGCCCACCCGTTTGCACGAGATCTCGGGTACGCGACCCGCACAAACCTTGGTCATCACCTCGAGCGGGGTTTCCCCGCTGAATGGCGGCTCACCGGTGAGCGCCTCGTACAGGACGCAGCCCAGCGAGAATATGTCTGACCGGCCGTCGACGTCGGCGCGGCCACGTGCCTGCTCCGGTGAGGTATAAAGCGGCGTGCCCACGGTCGAGCCCTTGCGCGTGAGGCGCTTGCTGTCGAATACCCGGCGCGCGATCCCGAAGTCGAGCAGCCTGATCTCGGACAGCTTCCAACCCACGAGGAAGATGTTGCCCGGCTTGATGTCGCGGTGGACGATGTTGCGACTGTGCGCCGCCGCCAGTGCATCAAGGACCAGATGGGCGACGTGCGCAGCAGCTACCTGTGCCAGGTTGCCGCGTCCCAGGCGATCCTCGAGCGTCTCGCCCTCGAGCCACTCCATGGCGATGTAGGGCGAACCGTTCGGCGTCACGCCGTGGTCGAAGTAGCGGACTACCCCGGGGTGCGACAGCTCCGCCAACACGCGCGCCTCCTGGTCGAAGCGAGCCTGCTCCACCGTGGCACGCGAGTGCAGAATCTTGAGTGCCACCAAGGCCCCGGATTGGCGGTCGATGGCTTGATACACGGTGCCCATCCCGCCCACACCGGCCTGGTTCTTGAGATCGTAGCGTTCCGCGAAGGGAGTGCGCCCCGGTGTGCCTGGGTTCACAAAGAACATCTCGGCAGGCTAGGTTAACGGCTAAACCAGCCAGGCGCATTTTTCCGTACTAATCTGTCCCTCAGATGGAACGCGAGCAACGCATTGCATATCTGACCACCACCGTAAGCAAGCGCATTCTGGTCATCGACGGGGCCATGGGGACGATGATCCAGCGCGAGCACCTGGGCGAGGCAGAGTTTCGCGGCAGCAGGTTTGCCAATCACGACCACGAGCTGCGGGGCAACAACGATGTCCTCGTGCTCACCAAGCCCGAGCTGATCGAGCAAATCCATGGCGCATATCTCGAAGCCGGCGCCGACATCATCGAGACCAACAGCTTCAGCTCGACCCGCATCGCCCAGGCCGACTATCGACTCGAAGCGGCGTCCTACGAGCTCAACCTGGCCGCGGCACGCATCGCGAGGCGAGCCGCCGACGCCTGGACGGCAAAGACTCCTCAGCGTCCCCGCCTGGTGGCAGGGGCGATGGGGCCCACCAACAAGACTTTGTCCCTATCACCCGTAGTCACCGATCCGGGCTTTCGCGCGGTGACTTTCGCGGAGATGCGCGACGCTTTTGCCGAGCAAGTGCGCGGTTTGCTCGACGGGGGCTGCGACATGCTCCTGGCCGAGACCGCCATTGACACTCTGTCCCTCAAGGCCTGCCTGGTCGCCATAGCGGATGTCTTCGCCGAGCTGGGGCTCCGCGTGCCGGTCATGCTCTCCGCGACCGTCACCGACAAGAGCGGCCGCATCCTGTCGGGCCAGACCCTGGAGGCCTTCTGCACTTCGGTCGAGCATGCCCGGCCATTCTCCGTTGGGCTCAACTGCGGCGGTGGTGCCACGCAGGTAAGGCCCTACCTGGCCGAGATGGCCGGGTGTACCTCCGCCTACGTGAGCTGCTACCCGAACGCCGGATTGCCCAACACCTTTGGTGGCTACGACGAGACTCCCACCCTGACCGCAGGGCTCATCCGCGAGATGGCCGAGGCCGGTCTGGTCAACATCGTGGGTGGCTGCTGCGGTACCACCCCCGATCACATCCGTGCCATCGCCCAAGCGGTCGAAGGCATCGCGCCACGCTCTCCCGGGCCGCAGCGCACGGATGTTCTGCGGCTGGCCGGCCTCGACCCACTCACCGTGAGCCGTGAGTCCAACTTCATCATGATCGGAGAGCGCACCAACGTATCCGGCTCGCGCAAATTCGCCAGCCTGATCAAGGCGGGCGACTTCTCCGCTGCCCTGACGGTGGCCCTCGAGCAGGTCCGGGGTGGAGCCAACATCCTCGACGTGAACATGGACGAGGCACTCCTCGACAGTCGGGCCGCCATGACCCAATTCCTGAATCTCGTCGCCAGCGAGCCGGAGATCGCGCGCGTGCCCGTGATGGTGGACAGCTCAAGCTGGCCGGTCATCGAGGCGGGCCTACAATGCCTGCAGGGCAAGGGCATCGTCAACTCGATCTCGCTCAAGGAGGGTGAGGCCGAGTTCCTGGCCAAGGCCCGCACCGTAAAGCGCTACGGCGCGGCCGTAGTGGTGATGGCCTTCGACGAGGAGGGCCAGGCGGTCAACGCGGAGCGCCGAGTGGCCATCTGCCAGCGCGCCTACCGGCTGCTCACCGAGCAGGCCGATTTTGCCGCCAGCGACATCGTCTTCGATCCCAACATCCTGGCCATCGCCACCGGCATGGAAGAGCACAACGACTATGCCAGGGCTTTCCTCGACGCCATTCCTCTCATCAAGCAATCCTGCCCGGGCGCGCGCATTTCCGGCGGGGTATCGAACTCGTCCTTTTCGTTCCGCGGCAACGATCTGGTGCGCGAAGCCATGCACACCGTGTTCCTCTATCACGCCATCGCGGCTGGCCTCGACATGGGCATCGTCAATGCGGGCCAGCTAGGCGTCTACGCCGACATCGCCCCCGAGCTTCGCCAGCGGGTCGAGGACGTCATCTTGAATCGGCGCCCCGACGCCACCGAGAGAATGATCGAGATCGCCGGACAGGTCAGGGGTGAGGCCAAGAAGCGAACCGAGGATCTCGCATGGCGCGCCGCCAGCGTGGAAAAGCGGCTGGAGCACGCCCTGGTCCACGGCATCACCGATTTCATCGCCGCCGATGTGGATGAAGCTCGGCACAAGCTGGCCAAACCCATCGATGTCATCGAAGGGCCTCTGATGGCCGGCATGGGCGTGGTCGGCGAGCTCTTCGGCAGCGGCAAGATGTTCTTGCCCCAAGTGGTGAAGAGCGCGCGGGCCATGAAGGAGGCCGTCGCGCACCTCTTGCCCTTCATGGCGACGGAGAAAGCGGCGGGCAAGCCACGCGGTAAGGTCCTGCTCGCCACCGTCAAGGGTGACGTGCACGACATCGGCAAGAACATCGTCTCCGTCGTGCTCGGTTGCAATAACTACCAGGTGGTTGACCTTGGGGTGATGGTTCCTTGTGCCCACATTCTCGATACCGCGCTGGCCGAGCATTGCGATATCGTGGGTCTGTCCGGTCTCATCACACCTTCGCTGGACGAGATGGCCCACGTGGCCGAGGAAATGGAGAGACGCGGCCTTACCTTGCCCCTCCTCATCGGGGGAGCCACCACCAGCCGCGAGCACACGGCGGTGAAAATCGCCCCTCGCTATCAGGGCAGCACCGTGCACGTGCTCGACGCATCGCGAGCTGGCCCGGTGGTAAGCTCCTTGCTCGATGCTGAACAGCGCGCCGGCTTCGCGGCCAAGATCCGCGCCGAGCAGGACGACGCCCGCCAACTCTTCGCGGACAAGCGCAAGCGCAAGCTGGTAAGCTTCGCGCAGGCCAACGCGGGCAAGCCAGCCCTGGCCTTCACCAGGGCGGACATCCCCGCCCCGGCTTTCCTCGGCCGCCGCGTTATCGCCGATCAACCGCTCGCCGAGTTGGTGCCCTTCATAGATTGGACCTTCTTCTTCACCGCCTGGGAGCTGCGCGGTCGCTATCCCGCCATTCTCGAGCACCCGAAGTATGGTGCTGCGGCGCGCGAGGTCTTTGCCGACGGCAAGAGCAAGCTCGACGAGATCGTGAGGGGAAGACGCATCCGCGCTGCCGGTGTTTACGGCTTCTGGCCAGCGGCCAGCGAAGACAACGACATCGTGCTCTTTTCCGACCAGGCGCGCCGCCATGAGCTAGTGCGCTTCCCCATGCTGCGTCAGCAAGGCGGCGAAGGGCCATTCCGTTGCCTTGCCGACTTCGTGGCGCCACGCTCGTCTGGCCTCGATGATCACGTGGGTGCCTTTGCCGTCACGGCCGGCCTCGCGGCCGACGAGCTGGCCAAAGCTCACCAAGAAGCGCGCGATGATTACGGTGCCATCATCGTCAAAGCGCTGGCCGACCGGTTAGCGGAGGCGTTTGCGGAAGTGCTGCACGCCCAGGTCAGGCGCGCATGGGGATACGAGGCGGGCGAGAGCTATGGCAACGAGGATCTCATCGCGGAGAAGTACCGCGGCATCAGGCCAGCCTTCGGCTATCCCGCTTGTCCTGACCACAGCGAAAAACCGAAGCTATTCGAGCTCCTCGACGCGCCCGCGGTGGGCATCACCCTTACCGAGAGCTTCGCCATGTGGCCGGCGGCCAGCGTGAGCGGCATCTACCTGGCCCACCCGCAGGCGCGCTACTTCGATGTCGGACGCTTGGGGCGAGACCAGGTCGAAAGCTACGCGGCCCGCAAGGGCATCAGCGCTGCCCAGGCCGAGCAGGCGCTCGCCTCCCGCTTGGGCTATTAAGAAAAGGACCCTGGGAGGGTCCTTTACATCCCCCGCGGCAGAGGTCGGCCGGGCAAAGCCCGTCCGCCCTCACGCGACCGAATAAAGGACCCTGGCTCATGGCGAGCTCGCCACAGCGGTGCTAGCGAGCACCACTCAGCGCAGTGCCGACCTTGCCGCCGGATAATCCCCTTCGTGCAGCGAGCCGGTACGCACACATCTGACCTGGCCTTCGGGCGAGCTCAGCAGATGAATCGGGACGGCCGCGGCCGGGTCGAGCACGAACGCCTTCGCCCATTGTTGATAGTCGCCGAGGCCCGTCACCCGACCCACCTTGACCGCCTGCAGGTCTTTGCGTCCGGCTAGAAAGCGGTCCAGCTCGGCCGCATCCTCGTCGATCGACACCAGCACGACATCGACATCGAGACCGTCTTTGCGCAGCTCCCCCTGCCAAGCGAGCAGGAGCGGAATCTCGCGCAGGCAGGGCTGGCACCAGGTAGCCCACAGATTGACCCAACTACGCTTGCCCCTGACCAGCGACGGCTGCCGGTGCCCGGCCGGCGGAGAGGCAAGAGGAGGCAGCACAAGTCGCGGCGCGCCGCTAGCAAACTTGGTATCGCACCACTGCGGCCCTGCCTCACCGCTGGGCTTGACCGCTTCGTAGCGCGAAGATGGCGCGAGCGCCTGATCGCTCTGGCCGTGGCACGCGGCGCACGCCAACAACCAAGCCCACAGCCCCCAGCGCATCATAGCCGGCAGTCTATCCACGCGATGAACGACGACCGGTTGAGATCCGCGGTGGTGCAGGTCTCCGTGCTGCGCGAGCGCTGCCAGCCACAGAATTGCTGGTCGAGCTGGGCGAACTCCTCGCCCAGCCACAAGAGGCCGACCTCCTGGTCGATATCGGGGTCTTGAAACTTTGCCCGGATGGCGTCGAGCACGGCATTGCCGCGGCGATGGCTGAGGTCGCGGTTATGCTCGACCGAGCCGTCGGGCGAAGCGCGGGAGACCACGAAGAAGTACGAGGCTCCGCGCCGATCGGCGAAAGTCCGTTCCAGGAGCTCCAGCGCCCCGCCGTCGAGCTCGGCGCTATCGCGGTCGAACTGCAGCAACGCAGCGCGATTCGCCAGGGGAGCGAATAGGGCGTTGAAATCCCCGCCCGACATGGACGCGACCTGGCGGGCCTGCAAAGGCTGGCAGCCCCGCGTGCTGCCGCCCGACACCAAACCGCACGAGGTCAGCACCCGCTTCAAGATTACCTTGAGCTCGCCGGTGCAATAGCCCATGTCCGACGCACTGGCGGTCGCGACATCGGCGGCTTTGCCCTGGGTCGCCTGGAGCCGCGTAGCCGCCGAGCGAGCCCATATCGCCACGGGAACACCGACGGCGGCGAAGGTGAGGAATAGCAATACCAGATGGGCCCGGCCCGCATTCATCGACCCACCTCCGCGCCTCGCTGGGCCAGCACTTGGCCAAGGACATAGTCCAACCCGAGATCGGTATCTTCATCGGGAATCTTCTGATTGCCGACGAAAAGCTGAGGTGTCAGCACGGGCAGCGAATTGGCCACGATCCAGCGCAGGCTCTTGTTGAGACGCGCCTTGACCACGGCCCCGCCGATGCAGGCGGCCAGGCCAGGAAAGTCGTGCCGGATGCGGGCAGCGATGGCGTGCTGGCCGCTCGTTCCCAGCGTGTGCAGCTCGGCTTGGTTGGCGAAGGCCCAAGCCAACACCTCGGCCGCCCGGTCACCGGCGCACAGCACCGCCTCGCTGACCGCACAGGCGCCGGGGTGGACCGATTCCCCGACCATCCAGTTGCACTCCTTGTCGAGCGGGAAGAGCACGAGCTTGAGCTGGAGGTCACGCGCCAGATCGCTGGCGGCCAGGCGCTCGGAAAACGCCTTGCACGCGGGACAGAGGGGATCGACGATCTCGGTGGCGGGAACCCGGCCCATACTGGGCAAGCTCAGCATTACCCCAAGCCTATCCTCGGGGTGGCGCAACCCTGACGTCTGCAGCAGAGCTTGCGGATAGCTCGGCTTGAGCGCCAGGTAGAGCAGAAGGGGAAGGGCCACCAAGGCCACGCCCTCGACAAAGTAGAACCCCCAGAGACCAAGCAATGGCCGGCCGCTCTTGCCCTCCGCCTCGGCCCGCGTGGCAAGCTGGGCCACAATCGCGCAGACAAGGACGCCAAACGAGGCGAAATAGATGCCCACGCACACCTTGCAGAAGCTGCCGATCTTGGTGACCGAGATGGCGCCGTACACCAGCGAAGTCAGCACGGGCAGCAGAGAGGCGAGGATGAGAAAACCCGTCTCGCGTCGTGACACCTGCCGGCGCAGGAGCAGATCGATGGCGCGAAAGAGCAAAAAGGCAAAAACACCCAACGCCGGGAGCGCGATTGGTATACCGCCCCAGGTGTAGTCGCGCATTAGCGACGAATAGGGGCTTATCAGCACAGCATGGCAGCCGGACGACCCAGTCGTGTCAGGCGCGCTCAGCCCGGGCACGATCGAACAAGTGATGGCGTGGACCTGGCGGTCGAGGTGGGCAATGAAATCGTAGGTGGAAACCCCCGCAAAAACCACGCCGACCAGGGCGAAAAGCCCGAAGGTCAGCAAGGCCTTGCGCGGCATCTGGGCTGCCAGCGCGGTCGCCGGAGAAGGTGGGCTGGTGCTCTCGGGATTGGACATTCCGGCCGACAACAATAGGCGAGAGCGGCCGGCGAATCCAGATCACCCTTGCGGCCGTGGCTGACGTGCCTTTTCGACGTGCCTCTTCCGGCCCAAAGTGGCGCAACCGACCGGCGGGCGGCGCTAGCGGCCCGTGGTGCCGCGAATGCGCCGACGAATCTCGGCCGTGGTCCTCGCCATGGTCCTGCTGTTGGTCGCCACGATATCTAAGGCCCGCGGGTCTGGGTCCGGGCGAAAGTCGACGTCGCGGATGTAGAGAGCACAATCCGGAGTGTTGCTGAATCCGTGCGCCTTGGCGTAGGCGAGATGACAACGCATCCGCGGCAGCGCGGCGGCAGCACGCGCGGGCGCCGTGAACTCGACGCGCACCCCGCCTGCGATGTTGCTTACCTGCGTGACGGACCCGAGCACAGGACAGGTGCTGCGTTCCGGCAGCGCAATCGCCTTGCACTCCGCGTTTTCGGCGCTCGCGAGCTCGACCGCGGCATCCTCGTGCGCGCGCGCTTGCCGTTCGAGCAGCTGGGCGTGCTCGAGCGAGCTCTGCACCAGATTTCCCGACTGGGGATACAGGTAGAGCTCGGGATCGTTGCTCGCGTTGAGCGCGCTCTCCCCAGGCGCGTTGGTGTAGGCATCGGCCTCCTCGGCTTGAGCCATCTTCATCTCCTGCTGCGCCGTGGCCTCGTGCTGCTCGACCGTCATGTCGTCAGGCCGCACCGGCCTGGTGTCGTGGGCGCACCCCCAGGTGGTGAGAAAAGCCCCGAAGAAGATACTATACCGTCGTGACCTCATAGTGCTTCACCCTCTGACCGCAAAGCGATCAATCGTGCACAGGAGTGAGACTGCAGCGTTCGTGCCAGCGACAAGAGCACGGCGAACCGAGCGAATCCGGCCACTCGCCGGCTCCGCAATCGATGCGCAGTCACCCGGGCTGGACGCCCGCGGCTTCAGCGCGGGGAGAGCCTGGCTAGCTTGGCCGCTATGGTGGCGAGCAGCTCTTGCCAGGATTTGACGAACGAGCCGGCCCCTTCCTCCTGCAGCTGAGCGGCAAGCGCGTCCACCTCGACGCCGGCCCGGCTGAAGTCGGCCAGGATCCTCTCGTGCTCGCCCTGATCCGCCAGCACGGGCGCGACCTTGCCATGCTCGGCAAAGGCCGCGAGCGTACGCTCGGGCATGGTATTTACCGTGAGGGGTGCGGCCAGAGCGTCGATGTAGAGCGTGTCAGAAACCGCGGGGTCCTTGGTTCCGGTGCTGGCCCACAGTAACCGCTGCGGGCGCGCGCCCATGTTGTAGGCGCGCTGCCAGCGGTCCGCCCCGAGGTTTGCCCGGTAGGCGGCGAAGACCCGGCTGGCCACCGCGAGGCCAAGCCGGTTTCTCAGCTCTGCCGGAGCGCGGTTCGCGATCGCCGAATCCCAGCGACTGACGAACACCGATGCCACCGAGCCCACTTCCGGGTCCAGACCGGCCGCGATCCGGCGCTCGATGCCGCGCAGGTAAGCCTCTGCCGCGCTCTGATACTGCTCGGCCGAAAAGAGCAGGGTCACGTTCACGGGTACCCCGGCGAAAATCGCCTCCTCGATGGCCGGAAGCCCCTCCCGAGTTCCGGGAATTTTGATGAGCAGGTTCTTGATGCCGCCCTGCGCATGCAAAGCCTTGGCCGCGGCGACCGTGCCCCGGGTATCGTGGGCCAGCAGAGGTGACACTTCCAAAGAGACCCAACCGTCAACCCCATGGGTCCGCTGGTGGACGGCGCGCAAGAGCTCGGCCGCCCGCCCCAGGTCCTCGAGGGCCAAGGCGAAGAATAGCGCCTCGCCCGTCTTCCCCTCCTTGCTTTTCTGCCCTATCGCACTGTCGTAAGCCCGGCTGTGCAGAAAGGCTTTGTCGAAGATCGTCGGGTTCGAGGTCAGGCCGGTAACCGATAGCTCGGCCACGTACCTGGCCAGCGTGCCCGTGTCGAGCATCTCTCGCGTGATGTCATCGAGCCATATGCTCTGGCCGACGTTGTAAAGCGCCTGGGTAGCTTGCATATCTCACCTCCACAGAGAGGCTGGCCGCCCGCCGCCCGGCTTGCAAGCCCGGCGACACCCGGCCCGGCCCATGCGCTATGCGGCGCGGAGGGCGGTACCTGGATGCCTAATTCCCGACGCGCAAGAGCGCGACCGACTCACCCACCTTCGTCCCTTGCGAGCTCACCACACACAGCTTGTAGCTTCCCGCTGTCGCCGGGACGGCTATCGAGGTCGCGTCTCCCGCCGCCTTGGTCATGGTGGGTCCCTCGACAAACGTCGACGTTCCCGCGGGAGCGAACCACACCGTGTTCGTGGCGTCGCCGCTGCTCCTTATGGGAAGTGTCGCCGTCCCACTGGGCGCAGCGCAGCTTGCCGGGAACACGTAATCCTGTATCGGCACGACACTGCTCGGCAGCGCCTGCCGATATTTGTCTTCGATTCCAGAATTCAGCGCGAAGGTGTACTGCGCTATTGGCCACACGGCATCGGCCACCACGACCGGCGTATCGATCGTGCTGTTCGGCGGATCCACGCCCATCTTGTTGACCGTCGCGTACGTCCGCAGAACGGTCAGATCGTGCTTCTCGCCGTAGTTTTCGCAGTTGATGGTGTAGGTGACGTTCGGGTCGATATCGAGCACGCTATCGTTCTCGGTGATGTAGGCGCTCCCCTCGTCGTTGTGCAGACCGTAGGTAGGTCCCGAGGTGTTGGGGGGAATCCCCTTGACGTAGTTTTGGTTGATGGTGGTCCCGGGATTTTGGCCGATGGTGTAGATGGCCCCGCTGTCGTGCAGCCGCGTCATCATGTTGGTGAAGCGGTTGTAGTTCGCGGCGTTGTTCTTGGCCGTGGTCGATGCGTTGCCTGGGACTTCCGAATCGCTTTCGCCATTGAAGTTGTGCCAGCCCCATCCCAAGTTGAGACCATTGTAGGCGACAGTGTGGACGTGGTTGTGCGTAAAGGTGAGCGTATCCGTGAAGAACGCGGTGACGCCCGCGTGCGAGCCAAATCCGGGCTGGATGCCCACGGTGTAGACGAGGTTGTTGTTGACGGTGATGTTGGTGCAGATTCCTTTGACTCCGACGGGGTACTTCTCGTGGGTTCCTCCCAGATTCAAGTAGATGTGCTGGGGGTGGCCAATCGTCATACCGCTGCCGGCAATGTCCATCACCGTGTTGCCGATGATGTTCGAATTGACCACGTCGTTGATCATCGAGATGCCCTCGTCCCCGCTGTGCTTGACCACATTGTTCAAGACGTCAATCGAATCGGCGCTGCTCACGTTGATCGCGGCGGGCAGAGTGTCGATGATGTCGTAGAACCAGTCGTGGTAGTTGCCGGTGCCGTAGGCGATGAAGACGGTCGCGCCCTGCACGCTCGCCTTGCCCCGGGAGCTCGCAACGTTGTAAAGGTTGTAGTCGGTGTTCGCGAACGTGATGCCCTGGAAGGTGAGGTTCGCGACCCGGTTCGTGGTGGAAGTCCCGGCGATATCGATGAGCTCTTCGGCTACCGGCGCTTCGACATCGGCGGTACTCATGTCCTCTCCCGATCTCGGGTAGTAGTAGAGCGTACCGGAGGTCTTGTCGAAGTAGAACGTCCCGGGCGAGGTCAACCACTCGAACACGTTGAAGATGGTGTGGGAGCCGGAAGCGACGAAGGCCGCGCCCCAGCCTGGCAACTGGGCAATCGCCCCATAGGGCTGCTGCAACATCAGCGCCGTGCTGCCGCCGGAGGCGACGACGTCCCTCGTGCACACGATGTTCTCGTTCCACGTCGTCCGGTTGACGATTTCCAGGTCATCCTTGTTACTGGTCACGGCTGGCACGTCGGAGGCCGAGTAGGTGACCCCGTCGAAGCCGCTGCCACTGGCCCATGCCCAGGAAGCTTGTCCGGAGGTGACAGAATAGGTGCCGGTCGATCCTTGGCAGTTGACCGTCTTGCTCGTCATGTTGGCTCTGGCGTCGTTCACGTACAGGTTGCGCAACTTCGTCTGGCGGTTCAGCGCCGCCTTGTAGACGCCGCCGCTGCTAGCCGTCCACCCGGTGACCTGGGTTGCGCCGTTGATGACCGGCGTTTCGCCGGGATAGGCCTCATAGTAAATTCGGTGGTTGCCCGTACCGGAGTCCTGGACCGCAAAAGTGATGGGGCTGGTGATCCTATAATCGCCGCCGCGCAGGTAGACGTAGATGTCGCCGGTCATGCTGGCGTTGATCGTGCGCACGACGTCGCGCGCATGGCTTATGGTCTGGAATGGCTCCGCCACGCTGCCAGCATTCGTATCACTGCCCGAGGGTGCGACGTAGTAACAGGCCTGGCTCTGGGACGGGCACACATCGGTCGCTGACCCGCTGGTCGAGCCTCCCGAGCCGCCAGCAGCCGAGCCGCCATCGGCACCGCCCGCGGAAGAGCCACCTGCCGCACTCGGCTTGTCGCTCGATCCGCCGCCGCCACTCGCTCTTGCCCCCGATCCACCCGCCGCGGAGGCGCTCAGGCCGCCGCCGGGGCCTCCGCCCGCGCCACCGGCCAAACCACCGCTGGCTGGCGCACCGCCCGCCGAAACACCCCCGCTGCCCCCAGCCGACCCGCCCTTGCCCGGCAGGCTGCTCCCGCCGGCGCCACCGCCAGGTGGTCCCTTGGTGGTAACCGAGCTACAGGCCGTGACGGCGATGGCGAGGCAAATGCCGAGAGACGACTTTGACGCGACGCTCATAGACTGCTCCATTCGGATAGTAAGACGCGCCCTCGTGGGATGTCGGGTCAGCATATTTTCGCATGCGTCGAGATATCGCGCCCGGCATCAAGAGGCGATTTTCGCCCGGCCGCGAGCCGGGCTGGGAACGGGTGGTCGACGAGCGAACGGTAGCTCAGGTGCCACTTTCGAGGCTGCCCAGCGACAGCGTACAACAGGTCACGAGGCAACCCGAGTGAGGCCATAGACAACATTCGCCGTCGCGAATGGGCGCGCACCAGGGAGGAAATCGTGCAAGCTACGTTTACGCCGTCATGTCCATTGTCGAATCATTGAAGCGGTTAGTCGATCCGGTTCAGGCGCGGAAGGAAGAGGCCGAGCGCAAGAGTGCTCGGGAGCAACCGATTCGTGAGCCCGACAGCGGCCCACCTGGTTTCCGCTGCCGCGTGTGCGGTCAACCCGGGAGAGACGCGATGTTCTGCATTGGGTGTCTAGCAGCCACCATGGAGCCGTTGGACAAGTAGCGCAAGGCTTGGCCAGCATCGATCGTGCTGCTCGCAGAAAGCGGTGCCGACGGTGGTCACGGCGGAGACAGCGGCTTGGGTCACGGTTTCCCTGGCTCCTGGGCACCTGGTCGCGGCCAGAGTTCCGGGCAGCTTGCACCGACCAAACGAGGCGCTACGATCGCGACCATGTCAACTATCGGAATCATTGGAGCAGGGCACATCGGAAGTCAGGTCGCGCGGTTGGCGGCAGCCAATGGCTACGACGTGGTCATCAGCAACTCGCGCGGGCCGGAGACGCTGGCCGGTCTCGTAGCCGAGTTGGGGCCCAGGGCGCGCGCCGACACCCCCCTTGGGGCGGCCAAGGCCGGGGACATGGTGGTGGTAACGATACCGCTGAAGAACTACCGTTCGGTTCCCGTCGAGCCCTTGGCGGGAAAGATCGTCATCGATACCAACAACTACTATCCCGAGCGCGACGGGCATATCCCCGAGCTGGACAGCGAATCGACCACCACCTCGGAGCTCCTGCAGGCGCATCTGCCGACATCGAGGGTGGTCAAGGCGTTCAACCACATCTATGCCGCCGAGCTGACCACGCACGGCCTACCGGCCGGCACGAAAAACCGACGGGCCTTGGTCATCGCAGGCAACGATGCCAAGGCCAATGCCGCAGTCGCCGCGCTCATCGACCAATTCGGTTTCGACGTCGTGGACGCAGGCCCGCTGAGCGAAAGCTGGCGCATCCAGCGCGATACGCCCGGCTACGGCCCGCGCCGGAACGCCCAGGAACTACGCGCTGATTTGGCCGCGGCCAAGCGCTAGCGGTCGAACCTCGGCAATTTTGGTGGCCTCGCGCGCCGCAGTGATGACGGCTCGGTATCCCGCGCCGGCGAGGCCGGGGACCACCGCCCGGGTTGGGCGACAGGGTCGCGGTGGACCTTACCCGTCCCACCGGGAACGTGGTACATCTTGCGCACTCTGGCGGTAAACTTGGGCAGGGCAGAACGCATGCGGATAGCTCATTGGGACGACTAGCATAAGTATTTGAAATAAAAAGGTTTGCGCCCATAGCTCAATCGGATAGAGCATCGGCCTTCTAAGCCGAGGGCTGCAGGTTCGATTCCTGCTGGGCGCGCCGGCGCAAGACGCCTGAATTCCTGGGGAGCTACGACCCCCAGATTGCGAGATCGGCGCGCCGGTGGGCTTGGACTATTAATGGACCAAACCGATCGCGCGTTCTTGTCAGGCACGAGCATCGTCTCTCAAGCCCGATGAGGCATCCGGCGAGCAATCGGGGCAGCCGACCGATTGGCCTACTCGCGAGATTGTCCCAGTACTCCCTTCGGGACCAGACGCTGATACTCCAGGCTGCCACGCGGGGGCGTGCAAGCGCCGTCCCTCTGGTAGAGGGCGTAGGGCCCCGCTTCCGCGGCTTTGCGATAGCGATGGTCCGAGAGCCCCTGCCCCGGGCTCACCAGAACGAAGTTGGCGGCATCGAGATCGGCCGGCGTGTCCGACCAGAGCACGGGAACAGCTCGATGCAGGTAGGAATAGCCGCCGGTCCAGTAGGCATTGATGGTCGGCGCGGCCAGGCCGCACAAGTCGACATGCGATCCGGCTTGGGAGAACAGGCGGTTTCTCTCCTCGAAGGCACCCCAGACCAGCGGCGACGTGGGACCCCCGCAGCAGGAATCGTCCATGAATTGGCCGATGTCCTGGAAGCTCACCTGCCTCGCCCGCACCGAGAAGCTCACGAGCAAAGCCAGAGCCAGCGCAGCGCCGGCGACCAGTCGCGTCCGCGCTGAGCAGGGGAGACTGCTGGTGATCACAGACAGCCCGACCGCCGAGCACAGGACGAAAAGGGGCAGCACCGGGTAGAGGAAGCGCAGCTCCTTGTGCGGAATGAGAGTATGGGCCCCGAGGAAGATGAGCGCTAGCACGCCGACCGGCCAGGTGCGACGTAGCCCTGCAACGAAGCCGGCCGCCAGAACGAGCACAGCCGCGCCGTCGGTCTCGAGCAGCGTACGAAGGTAGAACCAGCGATTGGCGATTCCCCACGCGCTCGCGCCGTGTTCCAGAAGGTTGAAGCGCACGTAGACCACGAGCGAATGAAAGGGTTTGCCCCAGGTCACCCAGTCGAGCCATCCGCCAAAAAGCAGGACAAGGACGGCGCCCACGGCGACCAGCGCGGCGACGCGCAAGCTCCTCCGGGTGGCCACTATCAGCAGGACCGCAGGTACGAGCATCGCGTTCTGGTAACGCAACAGAGCGCAGAAGCCGAGCGAGACGCCCGCCCATAGAAGCAGCCAGTCCGTTCGCATCCTCCCGACCCGGCCTGGCCTCGCCAAGACGGCTGCGGCCCTGCCCGCATGGCCCATGCCCCATGGCCAGAGCAGCCACAGTCCCCAGGTGAGAAAGGGAGCGCTCGCCACCTCGCTCATGGCGCGGCTACTGTAGATGAGGTTGGCAGGAAAGGCGCATGCCACGGCGCCACACAGGAGCGCCGCCAATATCCCGCCCCAGGCGTACGCCATGCGCAGAACCGGATAGAAGGCGAGCGTGGCGAGGCCGGCGAAGACCAGCTTTGTCCCCGCCGTGAGCGACGAGCCGCTGTGCATCCCTCCCGCGGCAAGCGCCTTCATCACACCGCCGACTATGCCAGGGAGCAGCCACGAGCGCGCCCCATCCCTGAACTCCCAGGGCACGAACCCATAGCCGAACGCCAGACGATGCCCCTGTTCCAGGGTCTGGAAGATCTCGTCCGGCCAGATAACCCCTTGATCGTGGAGCGCCAGATAGGCGCGCGGGAGCAATACGGCCGCGCTCAGACCGATACAGACCAGGTCGCGCTCCCTGGTCAAGAATCTTGGATTCACCGGGCAAGAATGCCTGCCCCCCGCAGTTTTGACTAGACTGCTAATGCCTGCCCACAGACCGTATTCGAGATCGGCCATGACCCACGGCCCGTTGCCTCCGCAATGGTTCCGACTGGTGCAATTGCCGAGGTATATCGCCTCCGCCCTGCCCTTCCCGTCGTCGTGGAGGCTCATGTCCATATCCGGCGGCTAGCCGAGTAGCACCTATGCAACTTCCGTGCTATGAGGTGCAGCATCGTCCGGCTCGGACGCAGCAGCCCCATGCACATCCCTGATGGCTTTGTCGACGGTAAGACGGCGGTGGCAGCTGGGGTGCTGTCCACGATTGGGCTCGGCGTCGCCGTGCGCCGAGTACGCCGGGAGATCTCGCCCCGCCGCATGCCCTTGCTCGGGTTGGCGGCGGCCTTCCTGTTCGCAGCGCAACTGGTAAATTTCCCTGTCGCCGGCGGCACCTCGGGTCACCTGCTGGGCAGCGTGCTCGTCGCCGCGCTCCTGGGACCGAGCGCGGCCGTGGTCGTCGTCGCCACCGTCCTCATCGTGCAATGTCTGCTCTTCGCCGATGGCGGCCTCTCGGCCCTGGGCTCGAACCTCTTCGACATGGGGATCCTGAGCACCGCAGGCGGCTATCTAGTCTACCGCACCCTGGTGCGACGCTTGCGCGGACTGCGCGGGCAAATCGCCGCCATCGCTTTTGCCGGCTGGTTCTCGGTGGTCTTGGCCTCGGTGGGCTGCGCGGGTCAGCTGGCTTGGTCGGGCACGGTGGCATTGACCACCGGACTGCCCGTGATGGCGGCCCTTCACATGCTCATTGGCCTCGGCGAGGGACTGATCAGCGCCCTGGTCTTCTTGGCCATCCACCGGGTGCGGCCCGAGCTCACGGCCGCCCTACCGTCAGCTGGCCCGGGCAAGGCCGCGGCCAGCACCTGGGAATACGGCTTGTGCGCCGCGCTCGGCATAGCGCTGTTCGTGGCCCCGATGGCCAGCCCGTGGCCCGATGGGCTCGCCCGCGTAGCCAGCCGGCTGGGCTTTGCCGATAAGGCCGCCGCCCCGCTCGTGCCCGCCGTGGCCGCCCACTACCATCTGCCCGGGGTGCACTCGGCGACCATCGCTACTGCCCTCGCCGGGGGGCTGGGCACCATCATAGTATTCGTCCTCGCCCTGGTGCTCGGGCGCATCCTGGTCCCCACCCCGCCGGCTACCCGAGATTCCTCATGCTGAAGGACTGGGTCGGCCACCAGCACGGTCGTCGCGACGGCCTCATCCAGCGCGCACCCGCCGGGCTCAAGCTGGCAGTGGCGATGGCGATCATCGGCAGCACGGTGGCGGCGCCCGGGCGCGGCCAGCCGGGCCTATTCTTCGTCGGCGCCGCCGTACTGGCTCTGGTGGCGGTTGCCGCCCGCATTTCGCCCGGTTTCCTGGTACGGCGCCTGCTCCTGCTCTCGCCCTTCGTCGCCGGCGTGATCCTGGCCAACGCGCTGCAGCCAGATTTTCGGGCCCGCGCGCTTGTGCTCACGGGCCGGAGCGCGCTGTGCCTGTCCACCCTGATCGTGCTCTCGAGCACCACGCCCTTCAGCCAAGTCTTGCTGGTGCTGAGGCGCGCGCACGTCCCCGCCTTGCTCATAACTACCCTGACCTTGATGCACAGATACCTCTTCGTCCTGGCCGAGGAAGAGCAGCGCATGCGCCGAGCCCGGGCCAGCCGGACCCTCGTTGCCACTCGCCGTCTGCACTGGCGGGTACTGGGCACGGTGGTGGGGCACCTTTTCCTGCGCGCCTCCGAACGAGCCGAACGCATCTACGACGCCATGTGTGCGCGCGGGTGGCAATGAAGCCCGCCGTAGTGGTGCGCGACCTGCGCTATCGCTATCACGATGGCACCGAGGCCTTGCGCGGGGTCAGCTTCCAGATCGGCGGCGGCGAGTGCGTCGGCCTCGTGGGACCCAACGGGTCGGGCAAGTCGACCCTGCTCCTCCACCTGAATGGCCTCCTGCCCGAACAGCCGGCCGACGATGCTTGCGTGCTGATAGCGGGCGAGCCCATCACCCGCGCCAACCTCGCTGCCGTCAGACGCCAAGTCGGTCTGGTCTTCCAGGATCCCGACGACCAGTTGTTCTGTCCCACCGTCGCCGAGGACGTGGCCTTCGGTCCCCAGCAGCTGGGAGCAAAGGGGCAAGACCTGGCCGCCCGGGTCGAGCGGGCGCTAGCCCTGGTGGGCCTTGCCGGCTACGGCCCCCGGGCCATCCACCATCTCAGCCATGGCGCAAAGCGGCGCGCGTGCCTGGCCGGGGTTTTGGCCTGCGAGCCCTCGTTGCTGGTCCTCGACGAACCCACCAGCGATCTCGATCCGCGCGGCCGCCGCGAGCTCAAGCAGCTCCTGCAAGGGATTCCCGCGACCAAGCTCATCGCGTCCCACGACTTGGAATGGATCGTCGGCCTGTGCTCCCGAGTGATCGTTCTCGATGGCGGCGTGGTGGTAGCAGACGGCCTAGCAACGGAAGTGCTCGATGACGAACAACTCATGTTGGCCCATGGGCTCGAGCGCCCCCACGTCCTGCGCCACCATCACCCACACTGACCACCCTAAGTTCTTGCTAGAATGTCGTCGTGGGTCCCGCCATCAGCGTCCTCATCATCGACGACGAAAAGAACATCCGTCATACCCTACGGGTTTGCCTCGAAGCCGCTGGCGGCCGCGTGGGCGAAGCCTCGGGTGCCCAGGCCGCGGTCGAGGCCTTGGCGCATGGGCACTATGACGTGGCCTTCCTCGACCTCAGGCTGGGCAACGACAACGGCTTGGACGTTATCCCGCGTCTGCTAGCCGACAGCCCCAACCTGGTGATCATCGTGGTGACCGCCTACGGCACCATCGAAACCGCGGTCGAGGCGATGCGCCGTGGCGCTTGGGACTACCTGCCCAAGCCCTTTTCCCCGGCCCAGGTCAGGCAAACCCTCGAGCGCATCCGCCGCCAGCGCTCGCTGGTCCAGCAAGCCGCCGATCTGCAGAGCCAGCTCAGCTCCGAGATGCCCGACATCTTACTGAGCTCGGCGGCGCCGAGCGTGCGTTCCATGCTGGAAATGGTGGCGCGCGCGGCCCAGTCCGACGCGGCCGTGCTCTTTCGCGGCGAAAGCGGAACGGGCAAGGGCGTGCTCGCGCGCGCCCTCCACCGGCAGAGCAAGCGCCAGGCCCACCCGTTCGTGCTGGTCAACTGTCCCACCCTCTCCGAGGATCTGCTCGCCAGCGAGCTCTTCGGCCATGCCAAGGGCGCCTTCACCGGTGCGATACGCGACCAGATGGGGCGAGTGGAGGCGGCGGAGGGCGGGACCCTGTTCCTGGACGAGATCGGAGAAATGCCGGCGAATCTTCAGGCCAAGCTTCTGCGCTTTCTCCAGGAGAAGCAGTTCGAGCGCATCGGCGAGACCAAGACCCGCCAGGCTGACGTGCGCGTGGTCAGTGCGACCAATCGCGATCTGGATGCCGACGTACGCACCGGCAAATTCCGCGAGGATCTGCTGTACCGCATGAACGTGCTCGAAGTCAGGGTACCGCCCTTACGGGAGCGCGCGGATGACATCCTGCCGCTGGCGCGCCACTTTCTGGCCTTCTTCGCCCGCAGCATGGGGCGCGGGGCGCCCGAGTTCTCGCCCGCCGCCGAACGGGCGCTGGCCGGCTACGCCTGGCCGGGCAACGTGCGCGAGCTGCGCAATGCCATCGAGCGCGCAATCATATTGTGGCCGTCGCCCCGGCTCGAGCCGCAGGCCTTCCCCGAGCGCATTGCGGGAGCCAAGGAACGCGGCCCCTCCATTGGCGGCGACTTCAGCCTCGAGGCTCTCGAGCGCGCGCACGTCCTCACCGTGATGGCGCGCGCCCCGTCGCTCGACGCCGCCGCCGCCATCCTGGGCATCGACGCCTCGACGCTGTGGCGCAAGCGCAAGCGCTACGACGAAAGCCCATAACCGCCGCGCAGGGCGGAGCCGCGGACGGTATCCGGGCGCGGGCGCCCCCGCGATGTCTGCAGCCCGCCAAGTAGCGCTAGTTCGCCATCGCGCCCGGGCCGCTCTTCGGATTCGGCGCCGCCGGCGGACCGAATTGGCGATCGAGGGCCAGATTCAGGTCGAGCACATTCACGGTGGGCTCGCCCAGGAAACCCAGGTCAGGCCCCACGACGCTCTCCTCCAGCGTGGCCTGGACCCGTTCGGGACCTACCCCACGCGCCCGGGCCACCCGGGCGACTTGCCAGCGCGCCGCTGCGGGGCTGAGATGTGGATCCAAGCCACTGGCCGAGGTGGTGACCAACTCGGCCGGAATCGGCTCGCTCGCTTGCGGGTTTTCTCGGTGCAGGCGCGCGATGTCGGCCTTCACCCGATCCTGGAGCTTGGCCGACGTCGGGCCGAAATTCGAGCCCCCGGAGGCCAGCGGGTCGTAGCCATTCCCCGCCGCGGAAGGCCGCGGCTGAAAGTAGGCGGGATTGCTGAATCCTTGCGCGAGCAGATGGGAACCGACAATCCGGCCGGACTCGTCTTTGGCCACACTGCCGTTGGCAGGGCCGGGAAAGAGCAGCTGGGCCAACCCGGTCATGGCAAGGGGATAGAGGAGCCCGGTCAATACCAGAGTAACCAGGGTAGCACGCAAAGCGATGACGAACGTCTTCATGGCTGAAATTCCCTCAGGTCAGATGAATCGCTTCGAGCAGGAGGTCTATGAGCTTGATGCCGACGAAGGGGGCCACGATGCCACCCAAGCCGTAGATCAGCATGGACCGCCGGAACAGAGCCGCCGCCCCGAGCGGGCGATACTTCACCCCGCGCAGCGCCAGCGGGATGAGGAGCACGATGATGATGGCGTTGAAGATGACCGCGGAGAGAATGGCGCTCGAGGGTGAGGCCAGGTGCATGATATTGAGGGGTGCGATCTCGGGATACGCCACCATGAACATGGCCGGCAGGATGGCGAAGTACTTGGCCACGTCGTTGGCGATGGAGAAGGTGGTCAAAGCTCCCCGGGTCATGAGCAGCTGCTTGCCCACCTCGACCACCTCGAGGAGCTTGGTGGGATTGGACTCGAGGTCGATCATGTTGCCCGCCTCTTTGGCGGCCTGGGTACCGCTGTTCATCGCCACCCCTACATCGGCCTGGGCGAGCGCGGGTGCGTCGTTGGTACCGTCGCCGGTCATGGCCACTAGCTTACCCTTGGCCTGCTCGGCCTTGATGAGACGCATCTTGGCCTCGGGCGTGGCCTCGGCCAGAAAGTCGTCCACCCCTGCCTCGCGCGCGATGGCAGCGGCGGTACGCGGATTGTCGCCCGTGATCATGACGGTACGGATGCCCATGGCGCGGAAACGCGCGAAGCGCTCCTTGATGCCTCCCTTGACCACGTCGTTGAGCCGCACCAGCCCGAGCACCTGGCGGCCGTCAGCCACCGCCAGTGGCGTGGCCCCCTGATCCGCGATCTTTTGCGCCTCGGCGATCAGCGCCTCGGGCACCTGGGCGCCCTGGGATTCCACCCAGCCCTTGATGGCATCCACCGCACCCTTGCGCACCTTGCGCCCGTCGAAGTCGCAGCCGCTCATGCGGGTGACCGCGGAGAATTTGACGAACTGCGCGCCGAGCTGCTCGACGTTGCGCCCCCGCAACCCGAACTTCTCCTTGGCCAGCACCACGATGGAGCGACCCTCGGGAGTCTCGTCAGCCAAGCTCGCGAGCTGCGCCGCATCGGCCAACTCCTCAACGGTGTGGCCGCCCACCGGGACGAGCTCGGTGGCCATGCGATTGCCCAGCGTGATGGTGCCGGTCTTGTCGAGCAGGAGGGTGTCGACGTCGCCCGCCGCCTCGATGGCCCTGCCGCTCATCGCGATCACGTTCTTGCGGATCAGACGGTCCATACCGGCAATGCCGATGGCCGAGAGCAGCCCACCGATGGTGGTCGGGATCAGACACACCAGCAGGGCCACGATGACCGTGGCGGAGACTCGGATACTGGCATAAGCGGCCAGCGGCACCAGCGTGACGCAGGCAAAGAGGAAGACAATGGTCATACCGACCAGCAGGATGTGGAGCGCGATTTCGTTCGGGGTCTTCTGGCGGCTGGCGCCTTCCACCAGCGCGATCATGCGATCGAGGAAGGTGTGCCCAGGGTCCGAGGTGATCTTCACCACGATCCGGTCCGAGAGCACGCGCGTCCCGCCGGTGACCGCGGAGCGGTCGCCCCCGCTCTCACGAATGACGGGGGCCGACTCACCGGTGATGGCCGATTCGTCCACCGAGGCCACCCCTTCCACGACCTCACCGTCACCCGGCACCAACTCTCCCGCCTCGACGACCACCAAGTCACCGGTGCGCAGATCGTCAGCCGGCACCGCCTTCTCAGTGCGGGCGGCCCCGTCCAGGCGCCGGGCCGTCGTCTGCGTGCGCATCTTGCGCAGGCTGGCCGCCTGGGCCTTGCCCCGTCCCTCGGCCACCGCTTCCGCCAAGTTGGCGAACACCACCGTGAACCAGAGCCAGAGCGCGATGGCCACGGTGAACCACACCGGCGCCGATTGCGAGGTGGGAGCGACCAGGTCGCGGATCGCCACCAACGTGGTCAGCACACTGCCGATCTCGACCACGAACATGACCGGGTTGCGGATCACCTTGCCCGGCGACAACTTGCGCAAGCTGTCCTTGGCGGCTTCCTTCAGAATGGATCGATCGAATAGCTTGGTGGCTTGGGCTTGCGGACGCATCAGAACACCTTTCCGGCTCGAGCGACGTAGTGTTCGGCCACCGGGCCGAGCGACAGCGCGGGGAAGAAGGTCAGGGCACCGACGATCAGAATGACCGCGACCAGGAGGCCCGCGAACATCAGCCCATGGGTGGGGAAAGTGCCCGGCCCGGCGGGAACCGGCTGCTTGTCGCGCATCATGCCCGCGATAGCCATCACCGGCACGATCATGAAGAAGCGGCCGAACAACATGGTGAGGCCGAGCGTGACATTCCACCACGGCGTGTTGGCATTCAATCCGGCAAAGGCCGAGCCATTATTCCCCGCCGTGCTGGAGAAGGCGTACAGGATCTCCGACAGCCCGTGGGGGCCGCCGTTGCTCAGCGACGAGGTTCCGTAGGGCGCCACCGCGGCCCAGGCGGCGAAGCCCAGAACGAAGAGCGGGAAGATGAGCACATAGAGCATGGCCAGCTTCATCTCCTTGCCTTCGATCTTCTTGCCCAGATATTCCGGCGTCCGCCCCACCATGAGCCCGGCGATGAACACCGAGAGCAGCACGAAGATGAGCATGCCATAGAGACCAGCGCCCACCCCACCGAACACCACTTCGCTGAGCTCGATGTTGACCAGCGGCACCATGCCAGCCATGGGGTTGAAGCTATCGTGCATCGAGTTCACGGCGCCGCAGGAGGTGCCGGTGGTCACCGCCGCGAACAGGACCGAGTTGGCCACGCCCAAACGCGCTTCCTTACCCTCGAGGTTGCCGGGGCCGTGCGCGAGTGGCAAGCCACCGAGAGCCGCGCTGGGGTGAGACTCGGAGGTGTACGCCGTGGTGATCCCGGCCAGCAGCAGGACCAGCATCGCGACAAAGATGGCCCAGCCCTGCTTCTGGTTGCCGGTCATGCGCCCGAAGGTATAAGTGAGCGCGGCCGGGATACATAGTATGAGCACCATCTCGATGAAATTGATGAGCGGGGTGGGATTTTCGAAGGGATGGGCGCTGTTGGCATTGAAAAAGCCACCGCCGTTGGTGCCCAGCTCCTTGATCACTTCCTGCGACGCCACCGGTCCCATCGGAATGACCTGGGCGGCGCCTTCGACCGTGCTCACGTGCAGGTAGGGGGAAAAGTTCTGGATCACCCCCTGGGAAACCAACACCAGGGTGAAGATGACGCTGATGGGCAGAAGCACGTAGACTATCGAACGGATCACGTCGACCCAGAAGTTGCCGAGCCCTTGCGCCTTGTCGCCCGGCCGGCGCACCAGCCCGCGCGCCAGGGCGAGAGCGACCCCAAGCCCGGCCGCGGCCGAGGTGAAGTTGTGCCAGGCCAGGCCAGCCATTTGGGTGAGGTAGCTCATGGTGGTCTCCCCCCCATAGGACTGCCAATTGGTGTTGGTGGTGAAGCTCACCGCGGTGTTGAACGCCAGGTCCTGGGTAGGCGGCGGCAGCTTTTGCGGGTTGAGCGGCAACACGTGCTGCAGGCGCTGGATGAGGTAGGTGACCACCACGCCGAGCAGACTGAAGAGGAGCAGGGAGGCCGTGTACTCTTTCCAGCTCTGGGCGGGCGCTTGCCTGAGCCCGCAGCAGCGCAGGAGCCAGCGCTCGCAGCGACCCAGGCTGCTCCGGAGGGGCGGGGCTTCGCCCTCGAAGACGCGATGGAGATAGATGCCGAGCGGCTTGGTTAGAGCGGCAATCACCAAGAGAAAGAGGATAATCTGGAGCCAACCGTGTAACGTCATGGGTTCTCCCTAGAAACGCTCGGGCTTGAGCAGAGCGTAGACCAGATAGACGGTCAAGGCGACGGCGAGCATCCCACCCAGTGCATAGTCGAAGGTCATGACAGTTCCCCGCTCACAGCTTGGCGCAAGCCCGAGTGTAGAGCCAGGACAGCCCGAAGAACGACAGGGTGATGGCGACGAAGAGGAGATCCTTCATGCCCGAGTCCCCTGAGCATGGCGCATGCCATCGCTAGCCCCAGGATTAGCTCAGATTTTTCGCCCCAGTACGTGCTCGGCCTTGCAAGGCGCAAGGTCGCCCCTTCCCTGGGTTGCAATGTGCAAACCCTCGCTGCATGCTTGTGCTGGGCGCGTTGCTTGCTACAATCGCTGCGCTTAACGCTATGGCCATCCCATCCCCGCGCCCCCGCGCCGAGGACTTCCTCGAGCTGGTTCAACAGAGCAAGCGCGGCCGCCTCAAGCTCTACATAGGCTTCGCCGCCGGGGTGGGGAAGACCTTTCGCATGTTGGAAGAAGCCCATGCCCTGCGCAAGCGCGGCGTCGACGTGGTGATCGGCTTCATCGAAACCCATGGCCGGGTGGAAACCCAGGCGCTGGTCGAGGGCCTGGAGGCGGTTCCCCTGCGCCGGGTCGAGTACCGGGGGGTGGTGATCGAGGAAATGAGCCTCAACCAGGTGCTCAAGCGCAACCCCGCGGTGGCGCTGGTCGACGAGCTGGCGCACACCAATCCCCCCGATAGCCGCAACAAGCGACGCTATCAGGATGTGCTGGAATTGCTCGACGCCGGCATCAACGTGATCGGGGCTTTCAACATCCAACACCTCGAAAGCCTCAACGACCTGGTCGAGCGTCTGACGTCCGTGGTGGTGCGAGAAACCATACCCGACAGCTTCCTCAAGCAAGCCGATCAGGTGGTCAACCTCGATCTCGCGGTCGAGGATCTGCAAGAGCGTCTGCGCGGGGGCAAGATCTACCCGGCCGACCGGATTCCCTGGGCGCTCGAGCACTTCTTCAAGGAACAGAATCTCGCCCATCTGCGCGAGCTGTCCCTGCGCGAGGTTGCGGAAAGCCTGGAGCGCGCCAGTGTTCGTCCGGGCACCCAGGACAGCACCGTCATGCCGGCGTCGACCCGTAGCCGGGTGATGGTCTGCGTCTCGTCAGGCTCCGCGCGCACCCCCATGCTGGTCCGCCGCGGCTCGCGCATGGCGGGACGCTTTAACACCGACTGGTTCGTGGTGTTCGTGGAGACCCCGGACGAGGCCCCCAATGCCATAGACGCCGAGGTGCAGCGCCATCTCATGGCCAACATCGAGAAAGCCAAGGAGCTGGGCGCGGAGACGGTGCGACTCAAGAGCAGCGACCCGGTCGAGGCCATCCTGGAGTTCGCCCGCTCGCACAACATCGGCCATATCGTGGTCGGCCGCTCGGGACGGCCCTGGTGGAAGCAAATGTTCGGGCGCTCGATTCCCTTGCGCCTGGTGCGCGAAGCCACGCAATTCGACCTCCACATCGTCTCGCTCGAGGACGAGGTCACGGCATGACCTTCAAGAGCAAGCTCATGCTCACCATGGGGCCGCTCGTTCTGGCCCTGGTACTGGTCGGCGTGGTCTCCGGCATCATCACCGGCAAACTGGCGCGGCGGCCGGAGTCCATCTGGAATGACAACTACCGCAGCGTCATCGCCGCCCAGCGCATGAAGGAGAGCGCGGAACAGCTCTACGATGCGGCACTCTTCCGCCTGCTCGGACACCCTCCCAACCAGGAGGCCACCCGCCAGGAAACGAGTCAATTCGAACGCGCGCTCGCGACCGAGGAGCACAACATAACCGAGAAGGGTGAAGCCGATGCGGCGGAGAAGCTGCGCCGCGCCTGGATGGAGTACCGCGGCCTCCTCGGGCAATTCCACGACGACCAAGATGTGACCAGGCAGAGCACCGTGCTCCTGCCCCTCGTTACCCGCAGCTTCCAGGCGGTCAGGAACAGCGTGGACGATATTCTCAACATCAACCAGGACGCCATGGTGCTCAAGAGCCGGCGGATAGAGGACAAGGCCGCACGCTTCGAGCGGCTGCTCACGGTAGCGGTGGTGCTCGCCTCGGTGATAGGACTGCTCGCCTCGGTCAGCCTCACCACTCGTCTGTTGCGACCGCTGGGGGTGGTCTCGGCGGCGGTGCGCCGTTTCGGGCAGGGTGACCTACAGGCGCGCGCGCGAGTGCAGGGCGAGGACGATATCGCGCAGCTGGCGCAAGAATTCAACACCATGGCCGACCACCTCGAGCGCTATCGCAAGAGCTCGCTGGGCGAGCTCTTGCAGGCGCAACAATCGACCCAGGCCGCTATCGACAGCTTGCCCGACCCCGTGCTCATGCTCGATGGCGCGGGCAATCTCGAGGGCACCAACGAAGCCGCGCGCCGGGTTCTCGGCATCGACCCCGAAGAGAGCGGCAAAGCTTCGCTGGACCGGGTCGACCCCACCGTGCGGGCACTCATCGACCGGCTGCGCGCGCACGTGGTGGGCGGCCGGGGCGCCTACCAGCCCAAGGGATTCGAGGACTCCCTGCGCATGGGCGAGGGCGTTTACCTGCCACGCGCCACGCCCATTTACGGGGAGGCCGGGGCCGTCTCCGGCTCGGCGTTGGTGTTCCAGGACATCACCCGCCTTTTTCGCTTCGACGAGCTGAAGAGCAACCTGGTGGCCACCGTGGCACACGAGTTCCGCACGCCGCTGACCTCGTTGCGCATGGCCATCCACCTGTGCACCGAGGAAGCGGTGGGCCCACTCACCCCCAAGCAGGGCGACCTGCTCTTCGCAGCGCGCGAGGACTGCGAGCGCCTGCAGGCCATCGTAGACGACCTGCTCAACCTGTCCCGGCTCGAGTCGGGCAAGATCGATCTGCAGAAGCGCCGGGTCGACGCCCAGTCCTTGGTCGACGTGGCCGTGGATCTGCATCGCCCCGCCGCCGACTCGCAAAAGTTGGCGATCCGGGCCGAGGTCTATCCGGGGCTGCCCGACGCTTTCGCCGACCCAGACCGCCTGCAGCTGGTATTCACTAATCTACTCACCAATGCCATCCGCTACTCGCCCCACGACGGCGAGATCGTGGTGCGTGCCCTGCCCGCTCCCCGTGACGACAGCGCTCCCGCCAACGGTACCTCCCATATTCGCTTCGAAGTCAGCGACCACGGCCCTGGCATCGCTCTCGAGCACCAGGCCGCTCTGTTCGAGAAATTCTACCGGGTTCCCGGCAGTCCCGCAGGGGGTGCCGGCCTGGGCCTGTTCATAGCGCGCGGGATCATACAAGCCCACGATGGCACGATGGGCGTGCAGAGCGCTCCCGGACAGGGAGCAACTTTTTGGTTCACGGTGCCGGCAGCGCCCGATCGCACGGCTTGACGCCCGCATCGCGGTCCGTCCTCACCGTGGTCACGGTCCGCCCGTGTCTTCACTCCGCCAAGCGGAGGAGCGAGCTACCCAAGGCAGCGCACACTTGCTCCAGGCTGTCGGCCAGCTGGCCTAGGCGGCCGCCACCACCACCGTGGGCGTAGAGGAGCAACGTGACCTGACGCTCCACGATTACTGGCGCTACCAACACATCGCGCGGTGGCTGGGTAGCGAGCGCCGACCACAGCGGCCCGTGTACGGCTCCCCCGTCGGGCGGCGGCATACCCTGGAAGAGAGCCCGCCTGCTCCGGGCAATGCGGAAGCAGGAGGGCAGGGAGAGCGACAAGCGTAGGTTTTCGACGGCCGGGCGAATTTCGCCGTCGGCAAAGCCGAAGTGTCCCGCGAGCCATGCCCCGCCCACCACGAAGGCCGCGCCCGCGTCGAAGCAGGAGCGCATGAAGCTGAAGACGTTGTCCGAAAGATCCTGCCGGTCGCGGGCGCCACGGATCTGTTCCACCGCCAGCCGGGCCCCCGCGCGAGTTATGGGAACCACCACGGGCGTGAGCGATTGGCGCGCGAGCACCCGCGACGGCTGCGGCGGCTGGCAAAGCCGCGGGGGGATAAAGGTAAGCGGGGTGGGCGTAAAACAGAGGGCATCCTCCATGACGGTCACGGGCGCGCACGGCTCGTGGGCGCCGGCGCGCGGATCGAGCGGGTCCAGCCGCAATGGTGCCTGAGGTGGGCCCTTGGGGGCATCGCCATGGGCCGGCGAGGCAGGGAGGGCGGCCGGGACGGAATCCCTGCCCAGGCGAGCTTCATGGCGCGTCGCAACCCTCGGGTTGTGTGACCGCAGGGCCGGCCGAATCTCCCGAGCTTCCTCGCGTGCGGGTGGCTCGACCGGCCTCGGCCGGACACCTCCCTCGGGCGCCGGCGGGGCCCATGGCGCCGCGGCGCGGCGACAATCGCGCGACATCTCCCTCCTGTTATCGACCACTAGCCCGAGTTCTGAAGGGTCGGCGGCAGTGCCTTTCGGGTTCGCCCTTTCCATGCTAGGCGAATCGTGATGAGCGACTCGGTCTTCTGGCATCGCCTGCAATTCGGCTTCACCGCCACCTACCACTACCTCTTCCCACAGCTCACCATGGGCTTGGCGATCTTCATCGTCCTGTTCAAGCTGCTGGCCCATCGCAGCGGGCAAGACGGCTACCGCGCCGCCGCTCGCTTCTGGATCCGCATATTCGGCATCAACTTCGTCGTCGGCGTGGTGACCGGCATCCCGATGGAATTCCAGTTCGGCACCAACTGGGCCAGCTTCAGCACCCGCGCCGGCGGGATCATCGGACAAACCCTGGCCATGGAGGGGATGTTCGCCTTCTTCCTGGAATCCAGCTTCCTCGCCCTTTTGCTCTGGGGTGAGGAGCGCTTCGGCCGCAGACTGCACGACCTGGCCGCGTGGGCGCTTCTCCTGGGATCCTGGCTGTCGGGTTACTTCATCATCGTCACTAACGCCTTCATGCAGCACCCGCTGGGCTACCGCCTCGCCCCCGACGGCAGCTTCCAGCTGGCAAGCCTCTCCGCCCTTCTGCTCAATCCCTGGGCGGTGGCGCAATACGCGCACAACATGGTCGCGGCGGTGGTGACGGGGGCGTTCGTGGTGAGCGCGGTCGGCGCATACTACGCATTGCGTGGACAATTCGGAGAGCAGGCGAAGATATATCTGCAGACCGGGGTGTGGGTGGGCCTGGTGGCCAGCATGCTGGTGGCATTCCCCACCGGGGATCGGCAAGGCAAGCTGGTGGCCGCCCATCAGCCGGTCACCTTGGCCGCCATGGAGGGGCGCTGGTCGAGCGGCACCTGGGCGGAGATAAACTTCATCGGCCAGCCCGATGTCGGCCGCCGACGTCTCGACAATCCCCTGCGCCTGCCGGGCATCCTGAGCTTTATCGCCTACGGCTCCTTCGGCAGTAACGTCAAGGGGCTGGGCGATTTCCCCCCGGACACCTGGCCTTACTCCCTCGAGCTGCTCTACTACAGCTTCCACATTATGGCCGGCCTCGGCACTATCTTCATTCTGATCATGGCGCTGGCGGCCTTCCTCCTGTGGCGGGGGCGCTTGCTGAGAGCGCGCTGGCTACTCTGGATCCTGATGCTGGCGTTTCCATTTCCCTACATCGCCACCACGGCGGGCTGGATGACGGCCGAGTTGGGCCGCCAGCCCTGGCTGGTCTATGGTCTCATGCGAACGCACGAAGGGGGCAGCCAGCTCGTGCACAGTGGCGAGACCATCTTCACTTGCCTCGGCTTCGCCGGGCTATACACCGTGCTCGGTTTCCTCTTCCTCTACCTCATCATGCGTGAAATAGCGCACGGGCCGTCCGCTCATTCGGCGGCCGTCACGGCGGAGTGAAGGAGACCACGATGGAGATGCTTTGGTTTTGGCTGTGCAGCGTGATGGTCGCCATCTACGCAGTGCTCGACGGCTTCGATTTCGGCGCAGGCATTGTCCACCACTTGGTGGCCCGCGTGGAAGGGGAGCGCAGACAGGTGCTGGGAGCAATCGGTCCGCTCTGGGACGGCAACGAGGTCTGGCTGCTGGCCGCCGGCGGTAGCCTCTTTCTCGCCTTTCCCAAGGTACTGGCGGCGGGCTTCTCCGGCTTCTACCTGGCCCTGTTCATGGTGCTCTGGTCGTTCATCCTCCGCGGCCTCGCCATAGAGCTACGCAGCCACGGGCAAGGCCCCCTATGGCGCGCCTTCTGGGATGCGATCTTCACTTTCGCTAGCATCTTGCTCCCCATCTTGTTGGGCGCGGCACTTGGCAACGTCGTGCGCGGCGTCCCCGTCGACTCTTCGGGCTACTTCAACCTGGCGCTCTTCACCCACTTCGGCACCGAAAATCCCGTCGGCATCCTCGACTGGTACACCGTCATGATGGGGATCTTCGTGCTGATCACCGTAACCAACCACGGCGCCCTTTTCCTGTGCTGGAAGACCAACGGTCCGGTACAAGAGCGAGCCTATCGGCTGGCGCTGCCCCTGTCAGTCGCGACGGCGGTGCTCGGGGGCGTGTCCACGCTCGCAACCGCACGGGTCAATCCCGACATCTATGCCAACCTGCCGCGAGCGCCGCTCGCCTGGCTGGGCATAGCCCTCTTCCTCCTGGGCCTGGCCGTCATGCTCTGGGGGCAGCTCCGCCGCCACTTCGCTGCCGCGTTCGCCGGCAGCGCGGCCTTCATCGTGGGTATCCTGGCCGCAACCGCCGGCAGCGTCTTCCCCGTCATGCTGAGATCGACCCTGCATCCCTCGTTCAGCCTGACCGCTTATAACAGTGCGGTCGGGCACCCTGGCCTCGTCGCCGGCGCCAAGTGGTGGCTGGCTAGCTTCCCCCTCGCCCTGGGCTACCTGGTGCTCCTCTTCTACCTCCACCGGGGCAAGGTGAAAGCGGCGGATGAGGGCAAGGGCTACTAAGTCACACCGGGGCGCGTTTCGCGCGAAGCACAATCTCCGTGATCTCGGCGGGTGCCCCGAGGCGCATAGGGGGACCCCAGAATCCGGTACCGCAGCTGACGTAGATCTGCGTGTCGCCCAAGCGGTGCAAGCCCCGAATAAAGGGCTGCTGCAGACGTACCGCCAGGCCCCAGGGCCAGATTTGCCCGCCATGGGTATGCCCGGAGAGTTGCAGGTCAACCCCGTGACGCGCAGCTACGTGGATAGTGATGGGCTGATGCGCGAGGAGAACCACCGCACGCCGCGGATCCCGTCCGGCCAGCGCAAGGGCCACGTCTTCTTGGGGACCGTCCTTGCCGGAGTGCCGGGTGGCGCTGTGATCGGGCACGCCAGCAATGTCGAATCCCACCTCGGCCGTCCCCACCGCCACCCGCTGATTGCGCAGCACGCGTAGGCCCATCCGATCGAGCTCATCCATCCATGCCCGAGCCCCCGAGCTCGAGTAATATTCATGGTTTCCGGTAACGAAGAAAGTGCCGTGCCGCGCACGCAGATGGGCGATGGGAGCAATGGCCGGGCGCAGCCGCTCTATGCTGCCGTCGACCAGGTCGCCGACGATAGCGATCACATCGGCCGCGAGCTCGTTGCTGGTGCGCACGACTTCTGCGACGAAATCCTTGCCCAGGAGCCCACCCACGTGAAGGTCGCAGAGTTGCACTATGCGCATGCCGTCGGCGCCGGCCGGCAAGCGATCGAGCACGATCTCGACCCGCTTGACCGCGACCCGACCACGGGTTGCGCGTATCGCGGACGTGGTCAAACCGGTGGTGGCTGCCAGCGCCGCGCCCGCCAGCAGTCGAGCGTTAAACGCGCGCCGTGACTGATCGACGATAACGGCGTTGTGTGCCCAAGCGCGGCCCAGCAGGCCCGCCAGCAAGCGCAACAGATCGCCGACTCCGAGGGTGGAGACCAGAATGAACATGATGCCCAGCCACAGGGATCCGGGCCAGACGAGCACCCGGCCAAGACCAGGAAAGACACGCATGGCAAAAGGACTCGCCACCGTGGTGCAGGCCAGCCCCACTATGATGCCTGCGGCAAGGTAGCGGGTGGACCCGCAAAGCTGGGTGTCGCGCACCAACCTGGCCCACAGGTAATAATGCAGCCCACCAATGATGGCGCAGGCGATGAAGATGACGACCAGAAATCCGAAAACCCGGGACACTGACAGCTCGCTACGACAACCTACCGCCAAGCATAGCGCGACAATCGCCAGCAACCATGATCGGCGCTACCACCGGTGATGTCTGAAGCCCGCAGCCCGGCGCCTGAAGCCTCATGACGCGGACGCCGAATAATCCCGCACGCAGCGCAGATCTCGAGCGGTAGTAGCGAAGTGGCACGCGCTACTTGACCCAGGGACTGTCGAATTCCCCTGCTCCGGTGGTCTCGGGCTCGGGCGGCGCCGTTGGGCTTGCGGCTGGGCTGAGCTCCTCCCCCGCGACCTTGGCCGCTGGCGTTGGCGGCTCTTCCTCGTGCGGCGCGTGCGGCGCGGCCTGGGCCGCGTGCGCCTTCCGCAGCGAGGCGAATCGGCGCAGGGCGGATTGCAGCTGCGGGTCGTTGGCCGGCAAGGCGCGCGCTGCCGCCTCGATGACGGCAATGGCCTCCCGATTCGCGTTGCGGCGGTGAGGCAATATCAGCGCACGCAGCATGGTGCGATGGAAGACCTGCATCTGATCGTCGGGCAACCGGGGTGCTCTGTCTTCGACGCGGGCCTGATTGGCCTCGATGTAGATCGCCCAGTCCGGCGCGGTGAAGGTCGGCTCGAGCGCGTCGACTACCCGGGCCTCCATGGCAGCCTGCAGCTGGGTCAGGTGCTCGAGAAAGATGCGAAAAGCCGGCCGCATGGTGGCGGCAACCGTGGGCGGCAGTCGATCGCGCAGCTCGCGCACCTTACCGGCCCAGACCGCGATCTGGGCGGTACAGCGCTCCGGCCCCAGCCGGCCCAGAGTGGGAACGGCCTCTTGAATCTCCTTCTCCAGCTCGTGCAAGATCCCTCCCGGCGTAGCCGAGGGAGCTGGCTCGTAGGGGGGCGTCGGGGGTGGCGGCGGAGCAGGCGCGGCCGGCTGATCCGCGACCGGCTTTAGCAAAGCGCGCAAGCGGGCGAATTCGGCGTCACGCTTGATCTGCTCGGGATCGAGGGGGGGCGAGGTGGGCCTTACCGGCCTGCGCCGGGCGTGGGGGGCGGGAGCACGTCGAGGCAGAGCGGACAGACGGGCGCCCGGCAAAGCGTCTCCCCCCGGGCCGGCAGAGGCCTCTCGCCCCGCGGATCCCAGCTCCCGCACACAGGTCCGCAGGGTCTTGGCGAGGCCACCCAGGAGCTGCACAGAAAGCCTGGCGACCCTACGGTCGAGCTCGCGCTCAGAGCTCAGACGCTCCCGTCGCGCGCGCGCCGTCCTTGGCTCGGCAAAAGCTAGAGCAAAGATCTCGGCGATAGACTCCCGGGCAAGCTGGTGCACGGCGCGCTCGACGGCGTCTGCCAATTGCGAGGTGAGGTTGACGACAAGACTGTCGAGCGGTGGCGTAGCTTCAAACTTCGAAGATTGCCGCATGAAGATTGGTTCTGTCCTTGTTCAGGGCGGTTGTTTAACACAGGGACAACACAAACGCAGCCGAAGCCACTAGGTGAGTGCGTTTTGTCATGCAATTTCCCGTCCCAGCGCGAGGCTCCGTGGATTACCCGGGCGTGATAGCTCGGGAAATCGACCCTCCGGTTCCAGAATTGGCGCGTCACAATCCAATCGCGTAACGTGTTGCCGATTAGCGCGTCACAATCCGGCTCCGCAGCAGGCGGCTACCGTCCGCCGCGAGGGCATAGGCCAGCTGCGAGCCAAGAATCGGGCGAAAGAGTTACACTTCTGTCACCCGATCGCGACGGGCGCGGTACATGCTGCAAAGCGATACTCGATGAAAGCCAGCCCTAAGCGGAAGACCAACGACAACGTGATAGCCGCCATCGACGTCGGCGCCAACGCTATTCGCCTGGAAATCGCCCGCGGTTTTCCCGACGGGACCATCGAGTCGGTCCATCAGGAGCGCGATCCGGTCCGGCCAGGTGAAGGGCTCTTCCGAACCGGGATTATCCCGGACCACGTGGTCGACCGCTTGGTGGGAGTGCTACGCCGCTATGCCATAATCTGCAAACGGCATCGGGCGCGCGTGCGGGCCGTGGGGACGAGCGCGCTACGAGAAGCGAAGAATCGCGACGAGATCGTCCGCCGGGTCAAACGGGAGGCGGGTCTGGTGGTGGAAGCCATCTCGGGCAAAGAAGAGGCGCGTCTGATGTGTCTGGGCATTCTCTCCGGCCGGCCTACCCGGGCGCGCTCCCTGTGCATCGACATCGGCGGCGGCTCGACCGAGGTGGCGGGGGCGATGGGCGACCAACCGGTCAAGCTCTGGAGCGTAGCCATAGGCTCGGTCCGCCTGACCGAGATCTTCAAGAGTCACGGCGAGGTTTCGCCCAAGCAACTCCGGCTGTTGCGCGAGTTCGCGCGCGAGGCCGTGCAGGATTCGCTGCCCTCTGGTATTCGCGGCTTTCCCCGCATGGCGCTGGGCAGCTCGGGTTCGATCCGCGCCATCATCGCCTGCGCAGCGGCCGAGGGGACCGCGCATGCCACGGCGGAGCAGATTACGAAGACGGTGGAAAAGCTGGCGCGCATGGACCCGGAAGTGCGTCGTCGGCGTTTCGACAACAATCGGGCCGACGTCATCGTCGCGGGGGCAGTGATCCTGGAGGCGCTGGCCCATCGCCTCTCGCTCCGGGCCGTCACGGCCGTCGACCGCGGGCTCCGCCACGGCGTCCTCGTCGATCTGATGCACCGGCGCTTCCACGGTGACGACGACACCTCTCTCCTGGACGCAGCACGCATGCTGGGCCGACGCCTGTTCTTCGACGAGGCACACGGCAACGCGGTCACCCGGCTGGCGGCCGCGCTGTTCGACCAGCTGGCCACTTTACACCGCCTGCCCATGGCGGCGCGTCCCTACCTGGAGGTTGCCGCTGTCCTACACGATATCGGACATTCGGTCAGCTACCCCAAGCATCATCGTCACAGCGAGTACCTGATCCGCAACGGCGACATTCCCGGCCTATCCGATCGGGAGCGCGACTTGGTGGCGCGCATCGCGCGCTACCATCGGCGCAGCCACCCCGACTTGGGTCATCCAGGCATGGAAGGGCTGGCCCCCGGCGAAGCGCGCCTGGTACGGAAGCTCGCGACCATCTTGCGCATAGCCGACGCGCTCGATCGCAGCCACGCCCAGCCAATCCACGAGCTGCGCGCCCGATTCAGGAACGCCTCCGTGGCCCTGCACCTGACCACGACGGGTCCGGCGGATCTGGAGCTGTGGGACGTGGCCAGCGAAGCCCAGGTCTTTCGCAAAGTGTTCCGGGCCAGGCTCACAACACATGTGACGTCCCAGAAGCGGCGGACTGTAACCCCAAGGTAACCTGCGCGATGTCCTGACACAGCGTGCTGCCAGTGACCGCCAGGGCCCTTGGCCTAATTATCACAAAATTGTAGCAAAATTGTCACGAGACAACGGCTGACTCATCGGCCAAATTCACGACCTTGGCTACGCGCGCGCCCAGCAAGGAGAAGTCCCAGGAGCCCCCCACCAGCCCCGAGTCACAGGCCGGGACGTTCTTCAATCGTGAGCTGTCGTGGCTGGAGTTCAACGCCCGCGTGCTCGAGGAGGCTTGTGACCAGGGGGTCGCGCTGGCGGAGCGGATGAAGTTCCAGGGCATAGTGGCCAATAATCTCGACGAGTTCTTCATGGTGCGGGTGGCCGGCCTCAAGCAGCTCGAGGCGGGAGGGGTGCAGGAGGCCAACGCCGATGGAATGCCGCCCGCCGAGCAGCTAGCGCGCATAAGCGAGCGCACGCACGAGATGATCCGTCTGCTGTACCAAAACTGGCGCGACGAGCTCGCGCCCGCCCTGGCGAGCAAGGCGGGGATTTCTCTCCTGCGGCCCGCCGACCTGACCCAGGAGCAGCGGACGACGCTGGAGCGACGGTTCACCCGCGATTTGTGGCCGGTCCTGACCCCATTGGCCGTCGATCAAGGCCACCCCTTTCCAGCGCTGCGCAATCGCAGCCTCAATCTGGCCATTCTCCTGCACAAGGAGCGGCAGCGGGTCGCTCGCCGCCCCACCGTCTTCGCGGTGGTCCAGGTGCCCTCCGTCCTCGACCGGGTGGTCGAGGTGGCCACCGGCAAGGACGGACAGGCCGCCTTCATCCTGCTCGAGGATCTCATCGCCATGCACGTCGGCGGGCTCTTTCCCGGCTTTCGCGTGGTTGGCTGCAGCCCGTTTAGGGTAACGCGCAATTTCGACCTGGCTATCGATGAAGACGAAGCCGACGACCTGCTCAAGACCATCCAGCGCGAGCTGCGCAAGCGCGAGCGCGGACAGGCGGTGCGGCTCGAGATTGCCGACGATTCTCCGGCCGAGGTCGAGGGCTTCTTGCGCAGCGCTCTGCGGCTCGATCCGGCCGACGTGTACCGGATCCGCGGACCTCTGCGCCTCAATGACCTCACTCCGCTGTCGGCGCACCGACAGCTGCGCGAGTTCCAGGCCGAGCCCTTCGCGCCGCAACTGGTGCCGCAGATCCACGAAGGCCAGATCTTCAAGATGCTGGCCGATCGTGACCTGTTGCTGCATCATCCCTACGAGGCCTTCGATCACGTGGTGGACTTCGTCGCGGAAGCCGCCGACGATCCCGGCGTCCTCGCCATAAAGCAAACCCTGTACCGAACCGGCGCGGACTCGCCCGTGGTGAGCGCCCTCATCCGCGCCGCCGAGAACGGCAAGCAGGTCACGGCCGTGGTGGAGCTGAAGGCACGCTTCGACGAAGGACGCAACATCGCGTGGGCGCGCGTCCTGGAAGAATCGGGTGTGCACGTGGTGTACGGCCTGGTCGGTTTCAAGACCCACTGCAAGGTGTCGCTGGTGGTACGGCGCGAGCAGGGAGGAATCCGTCGCTACGTGCATCTAGCAACGGGCAACTACAACCCGACCACCGCGCGCGTGTACGACGACCTTTCCTACATGACGGGACGGGCCGACTTCGCCGACGATGTCGGCGCGCTCTTCAATTTGATCACCGGCTACTCGGCTCCGCCCTCATGGCGCAGACTCTCGGTTGCCCCTCTCGGACTCAAAGAGCGCATTCTCGAGCTGATCGAGCGCGAGCGTGGCTTCGCGAGCAAGGGTCGCATCATCGCCAAGATGAACTCGCTGGTCGATCCTGACGTCATCCGTGCGCTCTATGCCGCGTCCGCCGCGGGCGTCCGCATCGATCTGCTCGTGCGGGGCATCTGCTGCCTGCAGCCCACGGTTGCCGGACAGAGCGAGCACATTCGCGTGACCAGCATAGTAGACCGCTTCCTCGAGCACTCGCGCATCTTCTATTTCGAGGCGGGCGGCAAACGCGAGGTGTATCTCTCCTCGGCCGACTGGATGCCGCGCAACTTCGTCCGTCGCGTCGAGGTGATGTTCCCCATCGACGACGAAACCTTGCGCGCCCGCATCCTGAGCGAGATCCTGGCCACCCAGCTCGCGGACAACGTCAAAGCACGGCGTTTGAGCGCCGACGGGACATACCAACGAGTGACGCCGGCCACCGGCGCCACGCTGGTGCGCAGCCAGGAGCATTTCGTCAAGCTGGCGAGCCGGGCTGTGGCCGTCTCTGCCGCCGCGCGGCCGCCCATTGAACCCGCCGTCGGCGACCTTGGCTTTCGCCTGGCCGCGCCGGGCAACGTGGTCAGCCCGCCCGCCAACATCGTGGCCGCGACGGCCGCCGCAGCCGCGCCAGCCGCCATGGTTGCAGCGCCGACCACCTCGGCGCGAGCGGCGACCTCCGAGCCGCACGCGACGCGAACCCCGCCTCCGGTTCTGGTGTACTAGCGGGCAGGTTGGCCGCGGGCCTCGAGCCCGCGGGCGACGCGCCACGGGCGGACGAGAATTCGGCCGACCCGTCCGGCTTTCAGGCCGCCGAGCGGGTGCTGCGTCCGGGCTGCACCGCGGAAGTAAAACGCACTCCCCGGTTCTCCTCCTCGGCCCGCCTGAGCAGCCACTCCGTCTCGAAGAGAACCAAGGGCCGGCCTTCGACGTCGTGTACACAGGTCTGCCGCCCGGGCAGCTCGAGCTTGTCGTAGTCGATTTCCCCCCCTTCGAGCCAGCGGGCAAAACGATAGGGCAAGCGATCGAAGGCGATGCGCACGCCGTACTCGGTGAGCAGACGATGCTCGATGACCTCGAACTGGAGCACGCCCACTGCGCCCAGGATGGGATCGCGCTCGAGGCGCTTGCGGTCGAAGAACTGCTGCACGGCTCCTTCTTCGGATAGCTGATCGAGACCCTTCTTGAGCTGCTTGCGCTTGAGCGGGTCGGCTAGGCGCACGCGCACGAAATGCTCGGGGGAGAAGCGCGGAATGCCCTCGAACTCGAGCGCTAGCCCGTCGCACAGGCTGTCACCAATACGCAAGAGCCCCGGGTCCCACAGCCCCACGATGTCGCCCGAATAGGCCTCGTCGACCACCGTGCGCTCTTGCGCCATGAACTGTACCGAGCGGGAAAGCGACAAAGTCTTGCCCGTGCGCACGTGCCTGACCTCCATGCCGCGGGCGAAGCGCCCCGAGCAAATGCGCAGGAAGGCGATACGATCACGATGCTGAGGATCCATGTTCGCTTGAATCTTGAACACGAAACCGGAAAAGCTCGGGTCGTCCGGCGCTAGCATTCCGGCGGTAGTCGTCCGCGGCCGCGGCGCCGGCGCGAGCTCGACAAAGTGGTCCAGCAAGGGTTCCAGGCCGCAGTTCGTCATGGCGCTGCCGAAGAAGACCGGAGTTATCTGCCCGGCCAGGAACTGGTCACGCCCGAATGGGTTGCCAGCCGTCGCCAGCAACGCCGCCTCATCGCGCGCCCTGGCGAGGCGATGGGCGCCGACCCGCTCGACCAAGGCGGGAGCGTCCCACGCCGTCGCGCACATACCGAGGCGCTGCGAGCGCGCGCCTTCCTCGCAGAGCAAGACCGCGTCACGCCAGCGATCGTAGACCCCGGCGAAGGAGTCACCCGAGCCGAGGGGCCAATTGGCGGGGCTGCAAGGGATGCCCAGCACGCGCTCGATCTCATCGAGCAGCTCGAAGGGGTCCTTGCCGTCGCGGTCCATCTTGTTGATGAAGGTCACGATCGGCACTCCCCGCATCCGGCAGACCTGGAAGAGCTTGATGGTCTGCGGCTCGACCCCCTTCACGCAATCGATGAGCATGATGGCGGTGTCAGCCGCCGCCAAGGTGCGGTAGGTGTCTTCCGAGAAGTCGTTGTGCCCCGGGGTATCGAGCAAGTTCATGCGCCGGCCCTGGTACGCGAACTGCAGCACGCTGCTCGAGACCGAGATGCCGCGTTGCCTTTCGATCTCCATCCAGTCGCTGGCCGTGTGGCGACCGCCTCCTTTGGCCCGGACCGAGCCGGCCAGGTGAAGGGCGCCACCGTAGAGCAGGAGCTTCTCGGTCAGGGTGGTCTTACCCGCGTCGGGGTGCGAAATAATGGCGAAGGTGCGCCGGTTGCCAACCTCCGCGCGAAGCCGTTTGTGCTGCTCGTCGTCCATGAGCTGGGCCCGCTAAGGTAGCAGGTCACTTCGCCCTACGGGCGGCTTTTTGAGACCGGCCGTGCTACCGGAGCAGAGTAGCTCTCGCTACATCCACTCCTGCGCTCCTGCACCCCTGGCCCCGATGGACAGCAAAGCGGGGCTGCGCTCGCGGTCAAACCGTGCCCGCTCTCGACCCAAGGCTCCCGGCGGGACCGTCTACTCAGAAATACAGCCAGTGGCCGAAGCGGTGCTTCTTGGTCTGCAGGTAGCGCTCGTTGTCCTTATGCGCCGAGAGCTGGAGCGGCACCCGCTCCACTACCCGGATGCCCAGCTGGGTGAGCTGGGCCACCTTCTCGGGGTTGTTGGTGAGCAGACGAACGCTCTTCACGCCTATCTTGCGCAACATCTCGACGGGGACGGCGTAATCGCGCTCGTCGGGAAGAAAGCCCAGGGACTGGTTGGCCTCGAGGGTGTCCTGCCCGCGGTCTTGCAACACGTACGCACGCAATTTGTTGGTCAGCCCGATGCCCCGCCCCTCCGCCTGCTGATACAGGACCAAACCGCGCCCTTGCCCTTCTACGGCCGCGAGAGCGGCGCGCAACTGAGGCCCACAGTCGCAGCGCCGGCTGCCGAAGGCGTCGCCCGTCAGGCAGGCCGAGTGGATCCGGCACAGCACGCCTTCGCCGTCCCCCACCGAACCCTTGAGGATGATCGTGTGATCCTTGCCGTCCTTGTTGTTGACGAACCCGAGAATGTGGAATCTGCCGTACTCGGTGGGCAAGTCCGCGGCGGCGACCAGCTTGACGCAGATTGTTCCCGAGCAATCCCGGCAATCGACGTTGGGGCCGCAGTCGCGCAAGGTCTGCAAGTCAACCCTGATGATTTCTTCGAGTCGATCGAGCTCTGACATGAGAGGGATTCCTCCGGAATCCGAGGGACATTGTTCACCGCTCGGCTCGGCCGCGCAAGGGCGACGCGTGTAGGCCTTGCAGTCGACCTCGCGATGACCGCCCGGGCTTATCGCCCGCACCTGTCGCACACCGACCTCCTCTGCTATCACTTGGTCCACATGGTCCACATGAACTGGCACGCGATCGCGAGCAGCTGCACCCTGGTCGCGGTGAGCGAGATGGGCGACAAGACGCAATTGCTCGCCTTCGCCCTGGCCAGCCGGTTTCGCCGGCCATGGACGGTAATGGCCGGTATCGCGGTGGCAACCCTGGCCAACCACGCCCTCGCCTCGTCGGTCGGAGTATGGATTGCCGCCTATCTGGGGCCACGCCTGCTCGCGGGGGGATTGGCAGCGACCTTCGTCGGGTTCGGGCTGTGGACCCTGCGCGCCGACACCCTCGAGGAGGACGGCCCCGGTCTCGCTCGCCGCGGTCCCTTCCTCAGCACGGCCATCCTCTTCTTCCTGGCCGAGATGGGCGACAAGACCCAGCTCGCCACGGTCGCACTGGGCGCAGAATTCCGGAACAGCGTGATGGTCACCCTGGGCACCACCCTCGGCATGATGGCATCCGACGGACTGGTCGTCTTCTGCGGCGACCGCCTGGCACGCCGGGTACAGCGCCGCGGACTGCGCGTCGGCGCCGCCGCGCTCTTCTTCGCCTTCGCCGCCTTTAGCATGGTGGCGGCCGTCCGGGGCCGCTGACGGTCGAGCGCGAGATTCAGGCGTAGCCGGGGTGGCAACTGTTCACCGCGATCTCCCCCGCCGGCCAACGTTTGGCGAAGGCCACCGTCATTCCACCCGCACAGCGAAATTGCGCACCACCGTCATGCCCGATCCCCGCTGAACCTCGTCGCCTAGCTCGAGATTGGCAATGAGGAGCCGCCGGTCCAGTAATCCACTCTCGACCAGGTAGTCGATGACAGCGCCAATGTCGAGCGGTCCGTGGAGAATGGGCTGGTCGGCGATGAGCGTGATGATGGTCCAGGTGTTCGAATGGGCGCCCGAGGAATCGCCGTGGTTCTTCTGCACATCCACACTGAAACCGTGCCCGCCGATATGAGGCTTCGCCACCTCACTGCCGGCCGCGGCCAAGCCTTCCGAGGCCACCCAGATCATCACCTCGTGAGTAATGGTCTCCTTGCTCACCGGCTCGCCCGAGACGGCCCAAAACTCGAATGCTAGATTGTACGAGCCCGAGGCCTGCAAATCGATATCGTAGTCCACTACCAGCTTCTTGGACCCGGCGAGGAAAGGAAAGCCCGAATCAGGCGCGGCTTCGCCATTCCAAGGGCTAACACCTGCCTGCACCTCGGGATACGTGGCAACGCCGCTGCTATCGCGCCACTTCCACACCCACCCGAACACGGGCTGGCCGCGGTCATCGCTGACGAAGATCTTTTGGCGGTAGCGGCCGCTGGTCGCGCCCTTGTTCCAGGCGTTGTTGAACAAGCGATAGCGTCCGCCCACGAGGGTGGAGGCGTAGTTTTGCTCGGAAGCGAACACCGGCGCGCCGGGCACCTTGATGAGATCGAAATCGGCGCGCCCGCCTCCCGCCGTCGAGCATGCTATCCCCGCGAGTAAGACACTGCTCCAGCCGAGGACGCTACTGCCATTCGGAGTCATGGCGGGCGAGCTTACCTGCGCTGCCGTGCCGTTACAACCGCATCGGTCAGCTGCTCGCACCACCTGGGGTGCCGTCGGGGTGGGGTGTTCACCGGGAGCCCGGCTACACGGAGGGTAACTGCGTGGGCGGTCTCCCCACTCGGCTGTCCTGTTGTCGGCGCCTTGGGGCAGGCGCCCGAGGCATGGCCGTTGCACTTGTGAGCCCATAGGCGACCGATGAGTCGCGCCAGTTGACGAGCTGATGGACCAACACGGCACAGATGGAGAGGCGCCGTCTCCGCTACCACGGGAAAACGACCTCCCCCGGGCGGAATGCACCGGCGAGAGCACCACGGTGCGCACTCGACCGCGGCCGCCAGGTGACTGCAACCCTCTGCCCAGCTCGAGAACGCTCCCCGCCCGCCCAGCTCCGCCCGACCGCTTGCTGGGCGCTGTTCTCGAAGACACCTACCGGATCGAGCGGGTGCTGGGCCAGGGGGCCATGGGTACGGTGTACGAGGCCATGCAGCTTCGCCTCAACAATCGCGTGGCCGTCAAGGTAATGGCGCGCTGGCTGTGCGGCAACGCCGAGGCCTTCGCCCGCTTCCGCCGCGAGGCCGAGGTGACGAGCGCGCTGCGCCACCCGCACATAGTACAGGTATTCGATTTCGGGATTACCCCGACGGGTGAGCCCTTCCTGGTCATGGAGTACCTGCCGGGCGAAGACCTCGAGCATTGTCTCAGGCGTGACGGACGGCTGTCGACCTCGCGCACCCTGCACATCATCAGGCAGGCCGCCTCAGCCCTTGCCGCCGCGCATGCCAAGGGAATAGTTCATCGCGATCTGAAGCCGGCCAATATCTATCTGCTCGAGGCTCAGGGCGAGAGAGATTTCGTCAAGATCTTGGATTTCGGAGTCAGCAAGGCGCGCGCCGGCGCGGCCAGGTTGACCGACGGCTCGACCTTAATCGGAACGCCCAGCTACATGTCGCGCGAACAAGCGCAAGGCTTGGCCGCCGAGGCCGACTCGCGAACTGATCAGTGGGCCCTGGCCTGCATCGCATGGGAAGCCCTGTCGGGCCAGCCGCCCTTCGTGGCCGACGACAATCTGGCGATTTTGTACCGGGTGATCCACGAAGAACCGCCGCCCTTGCCGGGCAAGCGCCGCGACTTCCCCGGTGAGGTGGAAGAGGTTCTGCGGCGCGCCCTCGCCAAGGAGAGGCAACACCGCTTCTCGACCGTGAATAGGTTCGCTGAAGCCTTGGAGCGCGCCACCAGCACCTCGCCCCGGTCAGAATCGCGAGCAGCCTGGCTGGCCGCCGCGGCTCTTGCGGCAGGATGGCTGCTCTTCTCGGCCACGCTGCCCCTGCTGACCGCCAGGGCGAAGGAGCCAAGCGTGACCCGGCCCTATGCCGACATGACGACCTCCGCCTCGGCCAGGAGCGGCAGCGCCCGGCGGACGGCCAAGATTGACGTCCAGCCGCTCTGGTCGTACTACCCGACGACTGCGGCCGGCAGAGAGCAAGCCGCGGGCGCCGGCCCCGCTCCGGCCTTGCCCGGGACCAGCTCGGGCTCGCGCGCGGTGACCCGTCCCGCTCTCGCCCCCGGCAAAGCTAAGCTGCTCTCGCCCTTGCCCGCCCGGCGTGCCGTCGCAAGTACGGCGAGCCGGCAGACCCATCATGGCCGCCCCGGGGCGGCGGCGCTTCACCCGCCGGAGCCGGATCGCGGGAGGGTTGGCGAGCCCTCCGAGAAATCCCATGGTCGCCAACTTCGCGGCACGCGGCGCCTGCTCAGGATCCTCTGATGTGCGCACTGTTGCCCATGCTCATCACCGCACTGTCGCTGGGCTTGCTGGGGGACGGCGAGGGAGAGGCCAAGGTAGAAGCCCAGCGCCTACTCGACCGAGGCTCTGCCCGGTACGCGCGTAACCGCGTGCCCGAGCTTGCCAGCGCGAATCCGTAGTATGCTGCCGCCTGGCCCTGACCGGGTCAGGCAGCAACTCATACGTCAACAGCCCCAATAACCCAAAGCCAAACAAGAAGAGGCAGCGACATGGCCACCAAGACGATTTCCGACATCAGCGCCAGCGGCAAGACCGTGCTCATGCGCGTGGATTTCAACGTGCCCTTGCAGGGCGGCAAGATCACCGACGATCGACGTATCCGAGCGGCCCTGCCCAGCATAAGGCAGGTCCTGGACCAGGGAGGCAAGCTGGTCCTGATGAGCCATCTCGGGCGCCCGGATGGCGCCTACGATCCGGAAGGCAGCCTAAAGCCGTGCGCCGAGCGCCTCGGCCAGCTCTTGGGCAAGAATGTCGCGCTCGGTCCCAAGGAAGTGATCGGCCCGACCACGCAGGCCCTGGTGCAGAGCCTCAAGCCGGGCGAGGCCATCTTGCTGGAAAACGTGCGCTTCCATGCCGGCGAGACCATGCCGGACAAGGCTAAGAAGAATCCCGACAAGAAGCTGACGGCCGAGCAGCAGAAGGTGCACGACGAGCTCGCGACCGGGCTCGCGAATCTGGCCGACCTCTATGTCAACGATGCCTTCGGCACTTGCCACCGCAAGCACGCCAGCATGTTCGGCGCGGCCAAGGCCATCCAGGCCAAAGGCGGCGCCGCGGTGGCGGGCTACCTGGTCGACAAGGAGATTCGCTACCTGCACGAGGCCGTGTCCTCGCCCAAGCGCCCCTTCGTGGCTATCCTGGGCGGGGCCAAGGTTAGCGACAAGATCAAGCTCATCTCGAACCTGCTCGGCAAGGTCGACAACATCCTGATCGGAGGAGCCATGGCCTACACCCTGCTCAAGGCCAGCGGCACGAGCGTGGGCAAAAGCCGCGTCGAGGAGGATCAGGTAGAGGAGATGAAGAAGCTGCTCAGCCAGGCCGGGGGCAAGATCGTGCTGCCCTGCGACCACGCGGCGGCGGGAGCCTTCGACTTCAAGGCCATGCGCGGCGACCGACCGACACTGGTTGGCGACGCCAACATTCCCGACGGCCTGATGGGGATGGATATCGGCCCCAAAACCATCGCCGCCTTCGGCGCCATCATCGGCAAGGCCGGCACCATCGTGTGGAACGGCCCGATGGGGGTGTTCGAGGCAGCCGACTACGCCGCGGGGACCCTGGCGGTGGCCAAAGCCATCGCCGCCGCCACGGCACGCGGCGCGGTCACCGTCATCGGCGGCGGCGATTCGGCCGCCGCGGTAGAAAAGATGGGCCTGGCCGACCAGATGACCCACGTGTCGACCGGGGGCGGCGCCAGCCTGGAGTACCTCGAGGGCAAGGAAATGCCCCCCATCAAGGTTCTCGACCAGAAGTGAATCGCTCCCCCCGCGGGGATGACCATCACACCAGGATGCGGCGGCTGAGGCGCCGGATGGCAGCCCAAGCCGCCACCGCGGTAACGATCAGGACAAAGGCGAGGTCGGCGGCGAGCACGGCCGAGAAGCGGGACAGCACCGGGTCACGCGCCAGGCGTACGACATGGGTGAGCGGCAGCAGCTCGGCCAGGGGACGCAGCCCGCGCGGCAGGCTGGCCAGGGGGAAGACCGTGCCCGAGAAGAAGAACATGGGTGAGAGCAGGCCGGTGAAGTAGAAGTTGAAGTGATTGATGTTCCTGACCATGGAGGTCACGAGCAACGACAGGGCCCCGAACATGCACCCGGTGCAAAAGCCGATGGGCATCACGATGAGGCCCATGGGCAGCGGCACCGCCCCGAACCCGGCCATCACCACCAGCACGCAGGAGCTGAAAAACAGCCCTTTGGTCCCTGCCCACAGCAGCTCTCCGATGAAGACATCGGCCAGGGTAACCGGGGCGGCCAGCATGCCATCGTATGACTTCTGGAATTCCAGACGCACGAAGGTACCGAAGGTGCACTCGTACGCCGAGGTGAACATGGCCGAGGTCACCGGCAGAGCGGTAGCCAAGAACACCAGGTAGCTCACCCCGTCCATGGCGGCGATGTAGCGCCCCAGCCCGAGCCCGACACCGAGCAAGAAGATCACCGGCTCGAGAAAGGGCGGCAAGCCATTGCTGATGAGGTTGCGCGTGTAGACACGCATGTGCCGGTACCAGACGCTGTAGAGGCGAGAGGCTAGCCCGGGAACCGCCACTTCACTGTCCAGCATCGAGCCTCCTTCCCGTGGCCTTGAGAAAGACGTCTTCAAGGGTGCAGGGGCGCAGGTGGTGATTGCCGGGCGGCAGCTCGTCGGCTAGCCGCTGCAACGAGGCGTAGTCGTCGGCGTAGATGCGCACCGACTCGTCCGACTGCTCGACCCGGGCCCGCCCCGCCGGCAGCGAGCCCAACAGTCGAGGGGCGAGGTCGAGTTGGGTCAGCTCGAGCACGAAGGGCTCGATGTGGCGCTCGACCAGTTGCTTGGGATGGCCACGCAATACCGCCTTGCCCTTTTCCAAGATCAGCGTGTCATCGCAGAGCTGGAACGCTTCGTCCATGTAATGAGTGGTGAGCACGATGGTCAGTCCTTCGCGCTTGAGCTGGCGCAGCTTGTCCCAAATGATATGGCGCACCTGCGGATCGAGACCGGTGGTGGGCTCGTCGAGGATCAAGAGACGGGGCCGATTGAGCAGGGCCCGCACGATGACCAGCCGCCGCTTCATCCCGCCCGACAGCTCGCGCACGCTCGCCCGCCTCTTCTCGCCCAGCTCCATGAAGTCGAGAAGCTCGGCGATGCGGGCTTCGGTCTGGCGGCGCGGCATCCCGTGCAACCTGGCAAACACCGACAGGTTCTGGGTCACGTCCAGCTCCTCGTCGAGGTTGTCCTCTTGCGGCACCACCCCCGAGCGACACTTGATGGCCAGCTCGTCGCGGACCGGGTCGAAGCCGAACACCGACACCCGGCTCGGCGGGTTCGGATCACGCTCGGCCTTGTGATAGAGGATGCGCATGATGGTGCTCTTGCCGGCACCATTGCGACCGAGCAGGCCAAAGCACATCGAGGGCGCCACATCGAAGCTGGCCCCGTCTACCGCCTTGAGCCCGCCGCGATAGGACTTGTGCACCTTATCGAAGACGATGACCGGCTCGGTCATGCGCTAGTGCGAGCCCCGCTGCACCATCAGGTCGAGGTCCTCGCGCAAGCTCTGCAGATCCTCCTCGTGCTCGACCTCTTGTTCGAGGATGGTGAGGGCGACGTTGTAGGTCACCATGTCTTTGTCCTTGGTGGCGTCCATCAGCCCCTTGTAGGTCGTGATCGCGCACTGCTCGCCGGCGATGTTCTGGTCGAGCAATACCGCGACATAGGGATCGGCGGGGGCGTCGTACTTGCACGGGCTGAGATCGTACCAATCCTTGGGCGAGAGCGCGGGGGTTCCCCCCAACTGGATGATGCGGTTCGAGACCATGACCGCGTGATTGAGCTCCTCGGTGGCGTGCAGGTTCAGCTCGGCCGCCACCGCGTCCTTCATCGGGCCCTTGATGAGCTTGGCGCCCAGCCAGTACTGGTAATAGGCTAGCCATTCGCTGGCGTAGGCCTGGTTGAGCAGCTTGAGCAGGACATTCACGTCGAGTCCCAGGATTTCACGCGCTCTGGTTCCCATGTTTCTTTCCTTTCGTCTTCCCCGGATGGCGCCGGGCCGGTGTGCGATCTGCGACAGCGGGAGCCTAGTGCAATAGCCCGTGCTGCGCCAGCACGCATGCGCAGCGGACACTCGCCGCCCGTGAGCCGCGCGCTTCACTCGGGTCCAGCAAGCTCCTCGGCGCACTAGCTTCACGGGCCGGGGAGAGGTTAGGGTTAGCGCCAGCGACATGCTCAAACTTGCGCTCGGCCCGCTGCTTCACAGTTTGCGCTGGCAAGACATCGCCGACGTCACCCTGCTCACCCTAGTGGCCGCGGGCGTTTACCGCATGATCCGCCGCACCGTCGCCGTCCAAGTTGCCATCGCCCTGGTCATCCTGCTGGTCGGCTCGCGGGTGGCCGATTACTTCGGCCTCATTCTCACCTCGTACCTCCTCTCGGCGGTGGGAGCCATTGCCAGCATAGCCATCGTGGTGCTGTTCCAGTCCGAGATCCGCCGCGCCCTGGCCCACATGAATCCCTCGCGCTGGCTCGACCACGACCGGGGCAAGGGCAATCGCCTCGACGCCGCCGCTCTCGTGACCGAGGCGGCTTTCGCCTTGGCCGGGCGACGCAAGGGCGCGCTGATCGTCATGCCCCGCTGGGACGACATCTTCGATCACGTCACCGCGGGCACTATCGTGGAAGCGCGCCTGTCCCTGCCGCTGGTCGACGCCATCTTCACCTCGACCTCGCCCCTGCACGACGGCGCCGTGGTGGTGCAGGGTGGCCGGGTGATGCGGGCAGGGGTGGTGCTACCCCTGGCCACCGAAAATGTCGACCCGACCCGGGGCACGCGCCATCGCGCCGCCCTCGGTCTGGCCGCCGCGACCGACGCCTTGGTGGTGTGCGTGAGCGAGGAACGCGGCACCGTCAGCCTGGCCCATGATGACATGCTGGAGGGCATGCCGGACAAGACCCGGCTGCGCACCACCCTGCAGCTCCTAGGCAAGCAAGGTGGCGTGCGGCGAGGCCGCGTAGATCCGGCCAGCACCCAACCGTCACCTATCACCGGCCCGCTGACCTATCTCGCCATCTTCGCCGGGGTAGTGGCGGCGTGGGCCGGCCTGGCCCTCGACCGTTCGCAGGCGGTGACCAGAGTGGTTCCCCTGGAGATCCGCGGCGTACCCGACACCGTCTCGGTCGATCCGCCTCGCCAGAGCAGCGTGGCGGTGGAGCTGCGCAGCTCGCGCCGCGAGCTCGAGCTCTTGCCCCCCGGCGCCATCGAGGCCTACGTGGAGCTGCCCGGCAACACCCTCGGCACGCGCCAGTATCGTGTCCACGCTCGGGCGCCCGCCGGGATCGAGGTCACCAGCCTCTATCCCGAGAGCGTGCAAATCGCCACCCGGGCGAGACCGACGGAAGCTGTGCCCCCGAGCCGCGCTCCCGGCCTTCCCCTCCCTCCCCGGGGCGAAAGCCGACGCGGGACCGCGGACGGCCGCTACTAGCGGCTCCCAGCCCGGGCTAGCGTTTGCGATAGCTCAGGCCCGCGGCCGCAGTCAGGGCAGAGCCCTCGCGCAACACCGCGGCGTCGTCGACCCGCCCGACCACCAGCACGTGGTCGCCAGCTTCCACCGTGCTGGTCACCTCGCAATCGAAGTAGGCCAGTGCCTCGGTGAGAATCGCGGCGCCGCTGTCGGCGATGCGCTGCGCGACATCGGCCAGCTTGCCGCCGCCAATGGTGGCCTGCTGAGCGAAGCGACCCGCCAGCCCCGCTTGATCAGCGGCGAGCAAGTTCACGCAGAAGTTCTTGGTGCTGCGGAGCAAGTCCAGGCTGTAGTGCAGCCTGTCGATGGCAATCATCAGCATGGGCGGGTCGAAGGAAACCTGACTTAGCCAGGACACGGTCAAGCCATTCTCCACCTGGGCCCCGCCCCGACCCATGGTCACCACTGACACTCCGTATGGAATCTTGGCTAGAACGTCGCTGAAATCGTGCTTGCTCATGGTTCACCCGAGAAGGTGAGCAGGCTATGCGACAGCGGCGGCGGGAGCAAGCAGCGTCGCATGGCGCATGAAGACGTACGACTACCCTTGGTGGGGCGAGGCGCCGGCCGGGTGGTCACTTGCACAAACGCTGCGCCAGCCAGGCCAGGTTTTCGGCGAAGCGGTCGACGGTGGCTAGGGCCTCGCCATCTTCGCTCACTTTCCCGGGCTCGCGCGCCAAGGCCACGTTCCAATACGACGACCCCGGCACCACCATGTCGTTGATCATGAACCACATCAGGAGCTGGGCATAGGTGAAGTTGTGGCCAGCGCGGCGAGCCACCGCGATCGGCCCGCCCAGCTTGCGGGCGAAGTAGTTGCCGTTGGCCCGCGACACGTACCCAGCACGGTCGAGCAACGCCATCATTTCCGGTGTCGCCGAGCCAAAGTACACCGGCGAGCCCACCACGATGATATCGGCCTTCTGCATGGCCGCAAAGACCGCGTGAAAGTCGTCGTCCTTGGTGTTGCATTGCCCGTCGCGATTGCGGCTGCAGGTAGCGCAGGCTCGACAACCCTTGATGGTCTTGTCGCGCAGGGACACCAGCTCGCCCTCGACACCCGCGGCCGCCAGGCCGTCAATACAACGCTGCAATAGCGTCTCCGTATTACCGTTTTTGCGCGGGCTTCCCGAGATGGCGATGGCGTGCATGGCAATCCTTCGGCGGGGTAGATTAGCATCGATCGACGCTAGGACGGCAACGAATGAAGCCCGAGAATCGGCGACAGCGTGGGGCTGAACGCCAGGGACGTGCGCCTCGGCCTCGGCCTCGGTTTCGCTTCGATTGACGAGTCAAGGGCTCAGCCGCCGCACGCCGTAGCCATCGAGCTGGCGATCAGAGCTGAGTAGCGCGACGCCCTCGACCAGCGCCTGGGCGACCAGCATTCGGTCGAACGGATCACGGTGGAGTGGGGGCAGCGTGCCGGCGCGCAAGGCGTGCTCCACGGAGATGGCAAGGGCTCGCGTCCGAGTGAGCGTCATACGATCGGGAACGTACTCGGCCGGAGCGAAGGGGAGCGGAAGTTTGCCGAGCTGGTACTTGATGGTGATCTCCCAAACGCTCGCGGCCGACAGGAGACGCTCCGTGCTCCGCGACAACAGCAGCCCCCGCGTCTTTTCCGACAACCGATCCGGGCTGGCGTTCATCCACAGCCAGCACTGGGTATCGATGAGGACCCTCACCGCTTGGCCCGACCCTCGAAAGCAGCGACGAGATCCTCGGGCAGGGGAGCGTTGAAGTCATCGGGTATGACAAAGGCACCAACGTCCGCGCCCAGGGTAGGAACACCCGTCGAGGAATCAAAGGCGATCAGCCGTGCGACTGGCTTACCGTCTCGTGCGATGATGATCTCTTCGCCTTTTTCGACGCGCGCCAACAGGCGAGAGAAGTCGGTCTTGGCCTTATGGACATTGACGGCATCCATGAGCCAACTGTGGACTAAGCAGTGGACTAAGTCAACCTCGGCGCCGCGTACGCCGCGCTGGACTTTGTCGTAGGGTGACCCTCGGCGTTGGCGCAACCACTGGATAAGTTTGGGCCTTCCGGAAGTGGCGGAGAGAATGGGAGTCGAGCCCACGGTTCCCCGAGCGCGTCGCTTGGCCGCGTGTGGGCAATGCCCTACACCGGGAGCAAATGGAAAAGTGGGCTCTGGTAAGGTTATCGTCGGTGGCGCGATCAAGGGAGTCGGAACCTGAGCCATGAAACCTCGTCTGGGTATCGCATCCCGCACGTCCGAGCCGTCAGCCCGCGCCGTCGATGCCATCGATACCATGTATGGCCAACACCAGGCGAAAGTGAAGCGCTGGGCGCGGCGCCTGGCGGGACCCTCCTCTGAGCTCGAGGATTTGGTGCATGACATCTTCCTTGTCGCCCTGAGGAAGAGGTTCCAGTTTGGCGGCCAGGCCCACGTCGATACCTGGCTCTTCAGCATCACCCAGCGAGTCGTGCGCACCAGACTACGCAAGAACCGGCTCCGCCGCTGGCTATTCGGCCTGAACCAAACCAGCCTCGTGCCCTGCGGACCCTCCACGCCCCAGCGCGACCTGGAGCAGCGCGAGGAGAGCGCACGGCTCTACCAAGCCCTCGACCGGCTGTCAGAGGCTTACCGGACGACGTTGATCCTGTACGAGCTGGAAGAATTGCCCGGCGAAGAGGTGGCTCGGCTTACCGGGGTGCCGGTCGGGACCGTCTGGGTGCGACTCCACCGTGCCCGGGCGCGGTTGACGCAAATTCTTGCGCGGGAGGCAGGCCTGTGAGAAAGCCCGCGGCCGAGCCCACCCGCCTGTCCGCTCTGCCCGAAAGCGAGGATTACCTCGGCATCGGGCATATGTTCCGCGCCGCACGCGAGCTACCGGACGAAGAGCTATCGGCCCTGCGCTGGCGCCTGCGCACTTCGCAACGACGGCGTGACGTGCGACCACATTTGTTGGCAAAGGTCACTCTCGTGCTCGGCGGCGTGTTCTGTCTGGGTGGCGTGGTGGGCGCGGTAGTCTCGCCTTTCCGGGCCGCCAAGGAGGAAGCGGTCGCTCCTGGCCCAACCCCACTGGCAGCGCCGGCTGCCCGACGTCGGAGAGCAGTGCCCACAACCTCTGCGCCAGTCGCGCCTGGGCCGTCCGAGCCGCTTCCCGAGCAGCTCGCATGTTCCCTTGACGAGGCCCGACCCGTTCGCAGCGCGCCCGGGTCAGTCCTCAATGAGGATGGAGGTGGCCTCGCCGAGCCCGCATCCGCCCCCGATAGAGCCGAGCTCGGCCAGCCCACGTGCATCCTGAATGAGAGCGAAGGTGAGCTCAGTGAGCCTGAGCTTCACGCCAACCAGCCGCAGCCGCAGCCCATCCCGGCCCGGCATCGCGCGAGCACCGTGGCCACGCTGGACCAGCCGACTCCGCCGCCCACGATCGGCCGCCCCGCCACAATCGCCTCACCGCCCGTGGCTCCTTCCCGCATCGCCGCCGAGCAGGCCCTGCTGACACGCGCCATGACGACCTTGCGCGAAGGTCGCAATGCCGGGGCCGCGCTCGTCTTACTCGCCCAGCACGCGGAGAGATTTCCTGACGGGGCCTTCGCTGACGAGGCCACGGCGTTGCGCATCGAAGCCCTGCTCGCTCTTGGCCGTCGCGGCGAAGCCCTGTCGCTCCTGGACCAGGTTGCCCTCGCCGCGCTCCCCGACCACAACGAGAGGCTCGTGATGCGGGGCGAGCTGCGCGCGGCCAGCGGGCGCTGGCAAGAGGCGGAACAGGACTTTGATGCCGTGCTACAGGACCGCCACCTGGGCGGGAGCGCCAAGGCGCGCAGCGTCCAGGAACGCGCCCTGTGGGGGCGTGCCGTCGCGCGCGGGCGACGAGGCGACAAGACCGGCGCCCGCGCCGACCTCGAGAGCTATCTGCGGATCTTTCCCACCGGTCGCTTTGCTAGCGATGCCGGCGCTTTACTCAAAGAGGAACAATGACTCGACGACATGGCCTCGCTTCAGGTGCGCTCGTGGCTGCGGTGCTGCTCGCGCCCCCTGTGCTCGCCCAGCTATCCGTGATCGTGCGCGGCAGCGACACCTGTCCCAGCGGCGACGCCGTACGGGCTGCCCTGCAGGCCATCCGCCCGCAGGGCGACTGGCCGGCGCAAACGATCATGGTGGATGTGGACGATGGGAATGAGGTGGGCGCTCCCTCCGGCGGTTCCGGAAGAGCTGCTGTGCCCTCCAGCGCTGCTCCGCTGCCGGCTCAGCCAGCAGGATCCCCTGGTGATCGGGATGGCGACCCCACACACGGACATAGAGCTCGCTTAGCGGTTACCTTAGGAGAGGCCCCGGGGGTGCGTGAGCTCCCTGCCGACCCCGACTGCTCCGTGCGCGCCGAGACGGTCGCTCTGGTGGTGGCGGCCTGGGCCGGCAGCCTGCCCGCCCTTCCCGCGGCCTCTCCTCCTACCACTCCTGCGGCCGGCTCGCCCTTGCCCAGCCCCTCCCCCACCGACTCGCCTCCCAGCGACGGGGAAGTGCTGGCAGCGGAGCAGCCTCGGCCGACGCCTGGTCCTGGGGAAGGAAGAGTCGAGATCGCGGTCAGCTTCTTGCCAATGCTCTTGGGTCGAGTGGTGACAAATCTCAATGGCCCCGACACATCATTCGACATGGATGCTGGCTACGGGCTCGGTCTCGCGCTCGCGGTCCGGATCTTCGCCGGACTGAGCCTGGGCCTTGCCCCCCAGGTGGTCTTCCATCTCAGCGCAAAGGATGCGGCCGGATACACGGTCATCGACTCCGAGAGGGAGTATGACCTGATGGCAAGGATCGCGTACGCGTATGGCGTGATCCCCAGGCTCAAGGTGTATGCCGAGCTGTTGCCCGGATACTCACTCGTCACCTACCACATGATCGTCTTGGGAGCGCAGGCCCCCAACGCCCGCGGTACCGTATTCGGCGGCGGCTTGGGCGCGGCCTACGCTATCGACGATCGGTTCTTCGCCAAGGTGGGCATCGGCTACCAGGTGGGCTCCCAGATTTCCCATGGCATCCGCGACGTGGACCTCGAGACCCGCTTTCTTCGCATCGACCTGGGCGGTGGCGTGAGATTCTAGCTCCAGCCACCGGGGCCCCGCGGAGACCGTGCCGCCCGGTGCTGGCGGCCGCGTGCGGGGCTGACCTCACTCGAAGCGAAAACCGAGGCCCACGCCGAGCTGGACATCCCACGGGCTCAGCACCGCCCGGTCGCCGACCCCTGGGCTGCTCGTCTGTATCATCACGGTTTCCGCGTGAGCGAGTCGCACCAGGCGCGCATCGGCCCCGAGGCGAAAGCGGCCCAGGCGCAAGCCGGCGCGCAGACCGGCGATGCCGCCAAGATTGGTGCTAGAGGACCCGCGATTGACCTGGTACCCCGAGCCTTGTCCGTGGGTGAAGCTTCCAGCCAGCCCGAGGTCGCCCGAGCCCCAGACGTGGGTACGTTGCAGGTCATAGGTCGCGGTGGCCCCGATGAGCGAGCGCAGCAGGGTGGTCGACCCGCCTTCGAGCAT